>Ga0214919_10010980_pt1 | contig 11363 bp, 11 predicted proteins | sample LL1503_MetaG_FD_177994 | JGI IMG/M metagenome (GOLD analysis project Ga0214919, IMG submission 177994) | Freshwater microbial communities from Lake Lanier, Atlanta, Georgia, United States - LL-1503 | ecosystem: Environmental > Aquatic > Freshwater > Lake | place: USA: Georgia | collected...
GGTTAGTTCACCGCAAGCAATAATCAAAAGTCTTGAGTTCAATTGATTTGGAACCAAAAGCGATTCGCGCTCAATCGCAAATACAACACCTACCGCAATGGTAAAAACCGAAGTTGGAAACGAAACTGCCCATCGCCCCGTTACCGCGATTCTAAACTTATTTAAAAGCTCCTTCACCTAATAACTACTTTTCCTTGTTGCCACATTCGAACTGCTAAAACACGGGGGTTGAAATCCTCATCATTTTTTATGCCCATGCTAGCAAAGGTGCGCTGCACCAAAGTTTCTGCAGCACGAAGGGATGTCCCACGTTTTTTAGCGATGGCTGAGTTTGTATACCCCTCAGATAACATCAATAAAATCTCACCTTGCGTAGCACTAATAAGGATTCGGTCATTTTCCACAACAGGTTTAACAGATTCAAAAGCAAGATTAGAGATGGAGTTTTCAACCGCTGCAACTAGATCTGAAATTGAGCCAATCTCTGACTTAACCAAGTAAGTCACACCAGCAGGCAGAGCCATCCCGTTTGGAACTGCTAGCGCAGGGGAAGCATGTGAGGTTAAGACCACCTTGCCAACCCAAGGGTGCTCCTTTTCTATATATTGCAATAGATCAGCGCCGCTCGGCCCGGTAAGACCAAAGTTTAAATCTGTAATAACCGCATGCGGATCAAAGCTACCTATTTTGGCAATCGCATCTGCCACATTTGTAACAGCCTCAACTTGGAAATTGGCACTGGTTAGTACATCGCGCAATAGGTTGAGGGTGAACTCTTCATCCTCTGCAACAAGGATGCGTGCTTTGAAAGCGGTGGACATTATTCTCCTTGAAGTTAGGAGTAAAGTTTATTATGAATAACGTCGCTTATTAGCCTAGTTTATCGGTTTTTACATGACTAGACACAGAGAAGACCTCAAGAATTCAAGTACGCTGACTGGTAATACAGTGCTTGAATGCAAAACATGAATTTGGAGGATAAGTATGGATTCAAGTGAACCTACAGTAGCCATCATTTTTGGCGGGAGTGGATTTATCGGCACTCATTTGGCTGAGGACTTGAAATCTCAGGGTTACTCGGTAGTGATTGCTGATTTAGTTGAACCATTTGGAAATTCTTTCCAGTTTTTTCAATGCGACGTTCGAAAGCGCATCGAAATTAAAATGATGCAAACTCCCAGCATCATATTCAATTTGGCTGCTGTGCATCGTACGCCGGGGCATGCTCCAGAAGAATATTATGAAACTAACATAAAAGGTGCAGAGAATGTCACGAATTGGGCATCTGAAAACTGCATAAACAAAATAATTTTTACAAGTTCAATTTCAGTTTATGGTCCAAATAGCAAATTATTAGATGAGAGCTGCGCTACTGATCCTGTTAGTGACTACGGTAAATCCAAGTTGATGGCCGAGGAGTTACACAGCCAATGGCAATTTGAAGACTCGCAGAATAGATCGCTGGTTATTTGCCGTCCAGCGGTGGTGTTCGGCCGAGGGGAACGAGGCAATTTTACTAGACTGGCAAAAGCACTTAAAGGACATTATTTCTTTTTTCCTGGTGGCAGAGAAACACGAAAAGCATCTGGCTATGTTAAAGATGCGACTAGGTCACTTATCTTTTTTGCCGAAAAAGATATAAGGCAAATTGTTTATAACTTTTCCTTTCCCAAGAATTATACAATTGGTGAAATCTGCGATACTTTTTGTCAAATTGCTAAGTATGCGAATCCAATTTCACTTCCCGTGGCAAAGGTTGGTAAAGTACTGTCAACTAAGAACGGCCCACTAGGAAGCCTCGGTCAACGCTTATTGAAACTTGTCTTCCCAACAAATATCGCCCCCGCAAAGTTGCAAGAGTTTGGATTTAGATGGAGATATGATCTAGAGAGCGCACTGAGTGATTGGAATCAAGAAAGTAGATTTGATCAAAAAGCATAGTGAAATTTACTTACGTGTGACACCTAATACCCAGTCAATATAACGCTGACGGCCATTTTCCCTAGTTAAATTCAAGCGAGCATAGGCAAGAGCTTTTGCAGCCAACAAACTTCTATGTGTTTGGTTTAGTTTCATATACATGATTTCTTCCGCTAGTAATTGCGGCTTTTCAGCGGGAACGATTTGCGCAAGCCCTTCTAGATATTGCGCCGTAGCACCACCAATAGGCACTGAAGCAATTACTGGTCTGTTGCTAAAAAAGTATGAAGTCAATTTGCTTGGAAGACTCATTTCTAATTGACTTGCTCGTTCACTCACCAAAAGTAGATCAGCTCCTCCTAGTACATTGGGAAAATCTTCATCTTTCACAGCTGGCACAAAGTGCAAATTTTTCACTCCCTTGGCCAGGGTTTTAAGGTGTGCCTCCTGATTTCCATGCCCGACAAGGAAAAAAACTATATCTGATTCAGAACTTAACATTTTTGCGGCATCAATAAGTGTTTCCAGGTGTTGTTTGTTTCCCATGTTGCCAGAATGCACAACTGCGAAAGTATTCGGATCCCATCCATTTGCCATTTTTGCCTTGGCAGTTTCTAGTTCAGGAATCGAGTTTGTACCGTAGATGGGTACAAATGAAACTTTGCCTGGCTCCACACCAATCTCTTCAAGCGCGCTTTTCATCGCGGGCGAGATAACTGCTATTCCGGAAGCCTTTTTTAGATTACTAGACTCAAGACTCTGTACGAGTTTGGAAACAATCTTGCCTCCGGGTATACCCGACTGTTCTAAGCCTTTCCCAATTAAGTCATGAATGATGATCAGCAGTGGAATTTTCTTTTGTTTTGCAAACTTCTTTCCAATAAAATGTCCCGCAAAAGATGATCCAATAGTCACCACATAATCCATATTTGAAGTTTCAATTCTTTTCATACTTTGCATTAGGTTCTTTAAGAGTGAAAGTTCGTAAATAAGTCGCGTGATTAGATTGCTTGATTTTGGTATGTAATGCCTTGTACGGAATATGGAAATACCGTCCTCGCTATCTGAGAGTTTCTGCATACTCTGGTACTGGCTTGGTATTGACCACCATGGATAATGTGGAAATGTTGTCACGACACTAACAAAGTTCCCCTCAAGGGTAAGCGCCATTGCTAAGTCAGTGGCGAATGGTGCTGTTCCGGTAGGTTCCGGCCAGTAATTGGTTGTTACAAGTAGTACTTGGGACATCGATCAGTTACTTAGGCGCTTCTATTTGGCGAACTTGCCCATCAACCAACATTGAATAATCCGGCAAAGACTTACGCACAATCTCGCCTGCAGAAACAACAGAGCATTCACCAATCGTGACGCCAGGTAAAACTTTGGCATCTAAACAAAGCCACGCACCATCTTTAATTTCAATAGGTTTGTGCGCATATTCCAAAGAGGCTGAGCGGTAATCGTGTCCACCACTACAAATGATTGAGCTTTGCGAAATACAAACATTTGAACCAATTCTGATCTTTTCGTGATTAATGAACCAAACTTCTTCGCCAATCCAGCAGTCATCCCCAATTTCTAGGTTCCAAGGCTTATGAACTTTAACTCCCCTTCGAACTTTTACACCTTTACCAATATTGGCTCCAAATAGCCTTAGCAGAGAGATTCTTAGGCTCGAGGTACAGAAAACAGTCTTGAAATAAATGTGCTGAACTAGAAACCAAATCCCCAGAGATACCTTTTCTAAAGGACTTAATCTTGCCCTACTCTGAAATAGATCTAAGTTTCTTCTCACCCTGGAAGTCTACTTCTATGATTGGTTCATCTAGTATTTAAGGATCGGGGTTTGGAAAGGTATGGAGGAATTAGTGACCTTAGAAAGGGAGATGCCTCGTTTTAGGGTTCTTCATGTTTTGACCCTTAATGGGCGCAATGGAGAATACGGTGGTCCTGTAAGAGTTGCGAGAGAGCTCTGTATGGAACTGAACAAGCGCGGTTACACAACCCAAATTTTTTCTGGCGTAATCAAAAACTCACAACCAGTTTCTGCACCTGGATTAAATGAGAGCTACGTTTTGGTGAAGCCATTGTGGAGAAAATTTCGAATTAGCTCCTTATGGAGCTGGGGACTAATAAAACCCCTTGGTAGATACATTAAAAGCTCTGATGTAGTTCATATTCATTTTTCTAGGGATCTTATACCATTTTTATCTGCGGTCCTTTCAATTTATTACCAAAAACCATACGTCACACAAACCCACGGAATGATAGTTTATGACGGAAGGTTTGCGACGCGACTAATTGATAAAATACTTACTCGACCACTTTTGAACAAATCTTCTACTAATTTGGTATTAACTAAAACTGAAGCATCTGCAACGAAGAAGTTAAAGATTAAGTCACTTTCTAAAGAAATTCCAAATGGGATATCTACAAATTTACCATTTCAAGAGAAATTTTCAAGCAATAGAACTGTAGCTTTTTGTGCAAGATTAGAGGAAAGAAAAGGTGTTGCAAAATTCATCGACCTTGCAAGTAATTTTCGAGAATCAGGAATTCAATTTAAAATTTATGGGCCAGATGGAGGGGCGTTAAATTCTGCTAAGCAGTCTATAAATCTGCTAAATCTTGAAGATTCTGTAAAATATGAAGGCGCTATTCCTGCAGAAGAAGTTCAAAGCGTTCTAAAGGAAGTGGATTTATTAATTCTTCCAAGTAAGAATGAACCATATCCTATGGCTGTTTTAGAGGCTCTTGCAGTTGGAACTCCAGTATTGGTGATGCCAAGCTGTGGTCTTGCAGAAACTCTTAGGAATTTCGAGCCGTCATTTGTTGCCACTTCTGAGAGCCTTGCTGGATTGTTGGAATCATTCAGTAAACAGTTAGTCAAAGAATTTTGCAATAAATCCAGAAAAGAAATCTATGAATTTTGCGTAGAAATGTTTGGAATGGAAGATGTGGTTGATTCACTACTTCAAGTGTATAAAGGGTCAATAAAATATGAATGCTGAAAAAAGATTAGGAATTCTTTGGTTGACGAACTTACCTGCACCCTATCGATTCCCTATTTGGAGTCATATAGCGAGATCTGCTGACCTAAGAGTTGTTTTTCTATTAAAGCGCAAAAATTGGAGAAATTGGCCTGAGCCTAAAAATACTAACTGGCAACATTTTTACTTATCTTTTCACTCGTTGCGGTTCAAGGAATATGATCTGATACCTAGTTTCAGAGGCGGTAAAAAACTTCTCAAAAATATAGATATTGCAATTATTGGTGGATGGGAGGCACCTTTTTACATTCGAACAATTCTTCTAGCAAAAAAAAGGAATATCCCAACCATTCAGTTTTACGAGTCATTTGATGGGAGTCATAGATTCAAATCTGGTTTAATTGCAAGATTACGCAAATGGATTCTCACTAAACCTGACAAGTATGTGGTAATTTCAACACAATCAGCCCAAGCCTTGATTGACATGGGGATTAGTCAGTCGAAGATTTTAACCTTATTCAATCCCGTAGATGTCAGATGGTTCAACGATTTTGCAAACCAGAATAGAGATCTTAAGAAAATAGGACATCAATTCATTACAGTTGGGCAGTTTATCGAGCGGAAGAACTTGGAAAATATTGTGCGGGCTTTTTCCGAAATAAGATCTTTAAACGATACTTTGACAATTGCAGGTGAAGGGCCACTTGAAAAAGACCTGATTAATTTAGTTGAACTTCTTGGACTGAGTAAGTCAGTAATATTCGTCGGCCAAAAGAATAGAGAAGACCTAGCTAAGTTATATGCATCAAGTAAAACTCTTATTCTTGCGAGTACAAACGAGGTATGGGGATTAGTGGTAAACGAAGCGTTAGCTTGCGGGTTACATGTGGTAGTTTCTGAATATTCAGGAGTCTTTAACTTCATTAAATCGATGGAAGCGGTGTACGCATGCAATTCGGAAATTGCCTCAATAGCCAGATCCATGGCTGAATCTCGAATGAAGTGGATTGGACCGATTAAAACTCCAAAAATTCTTGAATTCGGCCCCGAGCGGTTTGCTGACGAACTAGTAACACTATTTCTATGAGCCTTTTTTATTTCCAGATTATATCTTTTGTTTTATCGTTGATTGGCTATGTTCTAATGGCTAGGCAATTTGGTGCTGCAGCGTTTGGTTCGGTTTTTGCGGCATTGGCGATCGCAAGTGTCTTAATAGACCTCTTAGATTTCGGAAGATGTGCATGGATTTGTAGAGAAATTTCTGCCTGTAGAGCAAATTTAAATCATGCGATTTTGCTGCTCAGGAAAGTTGAAAACCGATTCTTAGTTTTAGCAGTCCCAACCTCCATAATTTTTGTTGGAATCTACAAGGACTTATCAGTTGCCCCCATATTTATTTATCCAACCGCATGGTTAATTGTGAATTACACGCAAAGCTATCTGATTGCCTCAAAAAAATTTAAAGATGCAGGAATCTTATTGTTCGTCGAAAAAGTCATATCTTTTGCAATAGTACTATTTTCGATTCACCAAGGATATTCTTCGTTATTGGCACTGAGCTTTGTAGTAGTTTTGCCAGTTTTTGCTCACGCATTTATTTCAGTTCTTTACGGCGCTAAATTGTTACAAGCAGATTCAAAGTTAGGTGATAGCGAGGATTTCTTGAAACTAAATCCAGATAAACACCTAGATTTTGGCGTTAGAAGTATAACCACGGACCTGCTTCAACTTGAAATTCCTATTGCAAAACTTTTACTTGATCCTATAAGTGCAGGCGTTTTTGCGATGATAATAAAATTTCGAAACCCGATGAGTATTGGTTTTAACTTTATAGTAAGTTTAACTTCACCACTTATCACAAGTAGAGATTTTCGCAAGCTATCAGAAATTTATAAGAAACTTCTCTTGATAGCACTGTTAAATTTAATAGCTATTATATTTTTTGCTGTCACCTTAACTACTTCAATTTCAATTAAAATATTTGGAAATGATTTCTTGCTTCTCAAAAATGCAGCATTGCCAATGGTCCTAACATTCTTTTTTTGGAGCATATTTAACGTTTCAACGAGTTGGCAAGTGGCTATGGGAGAAGAGAAATATGTAAGAAAGTTGACCATATATGTAATCGTACTTCACCTTGTAGTGTTATTTTCTCTTTGCAAGTACACAAGTTTGGAAATAGTTTCTTGGAGTATCTTTATTGAAATGATGCTTGTGGGACTTTATGTATACAGAAGCGTTGATTCAACTATTCAATCTAATCTTGGAATTAAACTGCGAACCTTCAAATGTTGATATATTTAAGTGGTGGTCTAGGAAATCAATTCTTTCAATTATCTCTTGCGTGCGCTTTAAAAGAAACCAAAATGGTGTATCTATCAACTTATCTTTTAAATTCTTTTGATCGCAAACCAGACATTTCAATATTCGCTGAGGAACTAGGCATTGAACTAGTAGATTACAAATGCGCATGCAGTTCAATCGTAAAAGTGAATAAATTTAAAGAATATGATGATCATGTTAAGTATTGTTGTTATCTAGGCCTTCCCGATAACTCTCCATGGTTGTACCATAATGACAAGAAAAAAGAATTTGCCGAGAGCATCCTCAAAGTAGCCCGAAGATTTGATATGACTCAGGGGTCTACGCGAAATCAACTGGCAATTCATTTCCGATTGGGTGATTATTTGTGGCCTCGAGCACTTTTTAGATATGGAGTTTTAAGCAAAATTTATTACCAGAAAGTTCTTCTAGAATTAGGGAGTCCTAATCTTGCTGATGCTTTTTCAGAAGACAGAAAAGCTCTTCGATCAATTTATGGTGAAAAAGTCTTGAACTGTAGCCTTCAAGTGCAATCAAGCCAGAGCACCATAACTGATTTTTGTTCAATTCTATTTTATGAAAAAGTTATATTCTCCAATTCTACGTTCTGTTTTTGGCAATATTGGATCCGCGATTTTATGAACATTACATATGGAACAAAGTTAGTGAGCTATTTTCCTAGACCTATTTTTCGTTCAACAAACGTAATTGATGGCACACTTGATAACGTAGGCAACTTTGAATCTAACTTTTTCAATCCAATAAAACTTTTAGTTTCTTTTCCCGCTGCATTTAAAAGAAGGCTCCGTTGGAAATCTTATTGGTAAAGGTATTTTTCATTCAGATTATGAATCGTGATGTTTGATCTAAAAACATCCATCGTGCTATTTATGGGAAGGTATACTTCATGAAGAAACTCTCAAAAATGCAGAATACACTCCTCGGGTATTTTCTAATTATCTCAATCGTTTTTAACCTTTTTATTACTATAAATACTTTGGGAGCCAAGACCAAAATTGATTTTAGTGTTTTAATTATTACAATTGTAAACTTAATTTTTGCGATTATTTGCTTCTTGAGATCAACCAGTTTCAATGAAAATAGGTTTGGTTTGAGCCTATATTGGTTATTTCAGATAATATTTTTTGGGATGACTTCCATAAGCTTATATTACGACTCAATGCCATATTACCTTGCGAGACTAGTTCAAGAGCCTGATCACTTACTAGCGCAGATTTTGATACTTGTTTCTAACATTGCATTTTATATAGGCGCAAATTTTAAAGTTGGTCATGTTAATACTAAAAAAATGTCAATTTACCGATTTAATTCAAGATCTGGCGCAACAAGATTATTGTTTCTTATATTATTCTACTACTTACTTTTCCTTCCGCTATTGGAGATTCGAGGCGGTTTAGACTCCGTGATAAATGAAACTCGATTTCAGGCTGCCGCAGCAACTAATACTGGTTCGTATTTTTATATTGTTGATGCGTTTCTTAAGGTTTCACCTCTAGTTTTGGCTTTAGTAGCTTTAAATTATTGGTTAATCAGTAGAAAGAGAACATTGCTTTTAGTCGTAGTTCTATGCATTCCTGTATTGTTGTTGTTTTCAAACCCGCTTATAGCACCCCGTTCGGTCACATTGTTTTACATCCTTCCTTTCATCACACTTACCGTTCAGCAGGGAAAACTAAGTAGTAGATTTGCATTAGTATTTTTGTATTCGGTTACTATTTTCGCCACCAATGTTTTTGATAGGTTCACTGGACGTTTCGATATAAAATCAACTGGAGTACTTTCTAAATCTGGAGACTTTGATGCTTACTATCAACTACTTAATGGATTAGCATTACAAGAGCTCAATTTTTTTACTCCATTGAAGCAATTTTCAGGATCTTTGCTATTCTTTATTCCGAGATCAGTTTGGGCAGGAAAACCTCGTGATACAGGGGCCGTTATAGCAGATTACTTCGGTCAGAGGTTCCAAAACTTGAGTGCACCTCTGAATCTTGAGATCTATATCAGTTTCGGATTTTTTGGGTTGATTATTTTTTTCAATCTATTGGGATTTTGGATTTCAAAAATTGAAAAGCTCAGTTTTTACTCAGTCCGACATGCAATTACAGTCCAGATTTTTTCGGGTTTGTTTTTTATTGTTCTAAGAGGAAGTCTTTTGCAGATTACAGGAATGCTTGTATTCTCAATTGTATTGTTCCTATTTATTATGAGGCTTATTTCTGTTCGAGAAATTGTGGAACGTGAAAGTACACAAATATAAATCAAGTTGTTTCATTTTAAGGTGCCTACTAGTTATTCGAAAGACTTTTTCCATTATAATCACAGCACATATTCTGTATTTAGAATAGCAAAAAATAATCTCCTGTTAAATAAATACTAAGAGTTCCATAAGCTTTAATCTACTTAATTATTGAAACCAAAAAAATGTTGTTTCGCTCGCCTGAAATGGGTTTCGAAGAATTCCGGTGTATCTAGCAATTTTTGTTGCTTGAACTTCGTATTCCACACCTCGGAATATTTCTCGGTCGGAGTTATCCAATACTATTATTGCATTTTTATAAATTTTCGCAAGCTTAATCAAACATTTCTTTCGAACGGCGTCAGTTGCGCCATCAATTAGTATTAGGTCATATTCAGTGTCTTGCTTTTCTAGCGCATTAAGCCATGTTTCCGTCTCACATTGGATCAAGCGAAAATCACACTCAGTATTTAGCAAATCGTTTTTTATTGAATCTGCATAAGCTGGATCTTCTTCAATAGTGATTAAACTTGAAGAGCGAGCTGCAAAGAATTTACTTGAGCCACCTCCACCAATTTCTAGAACATTTCTGACAGACCCTTTTTTAAAACATTTTTTAAGAGCTTTAATTGCGCTCCTGGGAAGCCATGGGCCTTTACGATGAACTTGGAATATTCGAAATAGCATCTCCGAAGGTATTAGAAGAATTTCTGTAAGTGGTACTAAGTCCCCTCTTAAGGTATGAAATCTTGAAATACGATTGATTGTGCCGGCACGAACAATCTTGTGCCAAATCCTCATTTGGTCAGCATATACCATCAAGAGTTTGAGATGTAAGGCAATTATCATTTACGGCAATAATCTATTGATTGTGGAATTATCTGCTGTTGTGTAAGAAGTTATTCACTTCGGGCATTACGGCCTGTTGACACCAACCCCGAAAGATCTAAATTTGAGTTGTGCTTTGAATCTATAATTATCATTGATTTTGAGTTATACTTACGCAATGGAAAAGTTGCCAACTTATGGTACGTCTCTTCATTATGCCGGGGAACTCGGACAACAGTATTTAGATTGGCAAGATAAGTTAGGTGTAATTGGAGGGTTAATAGATTCACAGAAATTTTCCAAATATGATTTTTCAGATTCGGTAGTTTTAGATTTTGGCTGTGGTGCGGGTAATTTACTGCATAATCTAAACTGCTCACTTAAAATAGGCATTGAAGTTAATGCTGCGGCACATCCCAAGATTATCGCAAAGGGAATTCAAGTAAGTTCTACTCTTGAAGAAATTGCTAGTGATTCGGTTGATATAGTTATATCTCACCATTCTATGGAGCATGTTCCCTTTCCAATCCTGGCCCTTCGAGAGATTAGACGGGTGCTTCGAGCATCGGGCACCCTAATTCTTTGGGTTCCAATTGATGATTGGAGAACTCAAAGAAAATATGATCCTGATGACATAAACCACCATTTAAACACCTGGACGCCACAACTTCTTGGAAATTCATTAAGGGAAGCACATTTTGAAGTAACCCCAGAAGCAATTCGCGTAGTTGCGCATGCTTGGTTTCCAGGCTACGAAAAATTTCATACTTATCCTGGATTCAATTTGTTTTGCAAGATATATTCACTCTTACGGCATAGAAAGCAAATTTGCGCGATAGTGCATCCAAAAGATAAAAATAGCTGAAAGTAGTTTAACTAAAAATTTATTCAGATATTTCAGAATATTTGTTTCCTCTAACGTCAGTAATTTGCGGTGTTGCCAATAGGGTTGGGAAAATCAATGCGTTTGTGGGTTGTGAGGGACTCGAACCCCCGACCCGGTGATTAAGAGTCACCTGCTCTACCAACTGAGCTAACAACCC
>Ga0214919_10010981_pt1 | contig 11363 bp, 14 predicted proteins | sample LL1503_MetaG_FD_177994 | JGI IMG/M metagenome (GOLD analysis project Ga0214919, IMG submission 177994) | Freshwater microbial communities from Lake Lanier, Atlanta, Georgia, United States - LL-1503 | ecosystem: Environmental > Aquatic > Freshwater > Lake | place: USA: Georgia | collected...
TTATTCAATTGTACCTTCTTTCCTTGATATTCAGCTTCGTCAATTTCTTCGTCAATATAGAACGGTACATCGAGCATAACTTCCTCCCCCTCGTACGTGTCGCGCTTACCCGCGTCCGTGCTTATTAAAAATAGATCATCCTCACTTAGATCGATCAAATTCATTTCCCATGCCAATCTAGCCTCGTTAATCAAATCCAACCATGCATCGGATTCTATTCTATATACACTTTCCATTAACGGTGTACTTTCGTTCAGATGGTATTTAAGTCCTTCACTTATACCGGAAAAGTCGTTCGTGACTTCTCCAAATGTTTTAATGTATATCATTTTTTAAATAGTTATTTGCATATTCATAAACATATTTGAGATATCTATTTTTCACTTCGTCGGATACACCGGATTTTTTTATATCCTGCCATAGTGGATTTCTATTAAGTGCTCTCTGTAATTGTGAGATATCTGTGAGTCTATCCTGAGTCATCATCATTTCAACCATTGATTGTGCGAATGCCATTATCTCATCTTTATTTGAGAAATATAGTTTTCTGTCATTAGGATCAGGAAGTGTATATTCAACCTTACCATCCCTTCTTCCCCACTGTTCAGTGTGTATACTTTCGTGTTGTATTATGTGATTTATAAACCCTAGATTCATTGCTGATATACTCGGCATACTTTCTATGCCCCTTCTATCCACACCAGTAACAACTATACATATCGTACCATCCTCTCTAAAGAAACCAAACACTGGAACATTTCTTGGTGGTGCGGTGTGTTTAAGATCATCTCTTAAACTTTCGTAGAAATCATTATAATCTATAAAGATAACACCATATTCCTCCGCTATGTCATTGGCTTCGTATAGTGATATCAATCCCTTCCTTGTTATTTCTGTTCTGAGACTGGCTATCATGGATTCTATATCTCTTGGCATTATTGCTGCTTCGTCCAATTGAACAAAATCTGCGAATTTTTTAATTTTATTCATATAGATACTTATTTTTCTATATATCCTTAATTTTTTTATCATTTTATTTTTTTTATCCGAATGTTTGATATACATTTGCGTAAAATTAATAATTAATAAATTAAAAAACAACAAAGAATTTTAACATGAGGCAAATTAAAGTTAATAAGGAAGTATTTACACCACGAAGGACCAGAGCTGGTGCACTATATCTTAATGAAGTGGACCGTACAAAAATGATCAGCCCTGAAAAAGAAGCTGAAATAGCATTTCTAGCCAGAAGCGGAGACGAGAATGCCAAAGAACTTTTAATAAATTCAAATCTAAGATTCGTCCTTACGGTTGCTAAAAATTATGCTAGGGATCCGGAGGATTTTGCTGAGATAGTTGCAGCTGGAAATGTTGGCCTTGTGGATGCTGCATCAGTATTTGACCCATCAAGAGGATTCAAGTTTATATCATTTGCAGTATGGCACATAAGGAAGGAGATATTGAAGCACCTAAGTGACAACGGTAGGTTAGTTAGGTTACCAGGTAACCAGGTGAATGCTATGAAGGCTATGAATGAAGCAGCAAACGAGATCTCTATGGTAGAGGGTAGGGAAGCAACAGTGGAAGAAACCATAGAAAGAATAAAAATAAAAAATCCAGATAGATTTGCTAGAATAAGAACCGATCGTGTTTATAGCGCTCTGAAAGCAAATTACAAAGCTGCCTCGCTGGATAAGCCAGTCGGTAACGAAGGAGATAGCTCGACACTTCTTGATCTTATCAATGTCGGATATGATGAGCCGGATTTTGAAATCACTTCTGGTGAATCTGGTAAAATAGTGAGTAAACTGATTAACGTGCTAACTTCAAAGGAGATGGAAATAGTATTCAGAAGACATGGAATCGAGCCATTTGGTGGAAGTGAAGAATCATTCACAGAGATCACTGAAAATATGGGAATTGAACAATGTTCGGAAAACGTCAGAACTAAATACCAAACTGCTATGAAAAAATTAAAGAGACACGCAGAAAAAATGAATTTTAAATTAAGTGACATAATATAATGAAAATAATATTTCTTGACATAGACGGTGTACTTAATGTATGCTATCCTGAGCATGACGAATTCGGACGCATATTCCATCCGAATTTTGTTGATAATCTTAAAAGAGTTATCGACGAGACTGGTGCCAAGATTGTTATATCATCAACTTGGAGATATGGCGGACTACAAAGAATGAAGGATCTATGGGAAAAAAGAAATCTACCAGGAGATGTAATTGATATTACACCCGATTGTAATGACCTATTCAACGAGGGTTCTTTTGAATGGCTGGACCAAATTGAAAGGGGTCACGAAGTTGAATACTGGTTGGATGAGCATCCAGAGGTTGAACGATATGTTATCTTTGATGACGATAACGACTTCTTACCTCATCAGAGAGGTAATTTTGTAAGAACTGGTAATAACATCAATCATCCGGATGCGTTGGACGTTGGATATGGACTAACGAATGAATGTGCAAACAAAGCAATAAGAATATTAAATAACGAATTTTTACACTTCCCAAAATTATAAGAAATATGAAAAAAGAAATTAGTCCAGTGATTCACAAGGCAATAGAAGTAATGAGATCCAGATTTGGTGGAACTGACGTTCAGCTGATCAGCAATGATATGTTTAGACTGGAACCCACAGAGCATGCCCCTGCGGGAAGACTTGGTGTTTATGTTGAGGTTGAAGGGATAAGAGTTTTCCTTGGTTGCGAAAGTAATGCTGAGGATATGCTTGGTCCATTGGGAGGTGCAATTGCTGACGAATTCATCTATGCGGTAATAAAGGAAAAGAAAGAAATATCAGATAATCTATACGCAAGGGAAATACAAACTGATGAATCTGAATATATTGTCTATGATGGCAATGTCATGATAATCAAACACGACGACGTTTCCGGTAAGTTTGGTAAATTTCAATATGGAGGGGTCCACGTTCTACCTGGTATTGTTAGAGGCGACGTAGAATTTTCTTTTAAATCGGATAATAATTTATTCAATCGTGAATATTGGTACACTTTAACTTCTTGGGGTTCAAATTATCCGGAGAGTGTATACTTTGAAGAAATTGAAGGTGAATCTCCGTTATCCAAGATAAGCATCACTGATTTATTCAATCTTGAAGGGGAGGCTGGTGAAAAATTTCATGAGGATTGTGACATCTATGCTGATGCTAATTCTATAAAAAGTTCTGATTTACTGAAAACGATAATGGAGGAGGTCAGAAAGGAAAGTGGCGTAGAATACGAAATTGATTTCGATGATGTGACATATGGGATAAACTGGTGGGAATCTTTGGTACCAATTAAATTTGGTGATTCTAAGTTTTTCCTTACTTGGGAAAATTGCGATTAAGTAAAAAAGCCAGATCTTTATGACCTGGCTTTTTTTATTTTTATACGTTATCTTCACCTTTATATGGGGCATATCCCGTGATATCACCTGTTGCTAAATCATACGTTGGTACTTGGCAATCTGCTGATATGTTAAATTTCGTATCTGTGAGTGGCGAGAAGACTCTCAGCTCAATATAGTTCCCTCCAAATTTTTTAATTATTTCTCTTCTGAATTTTTCCGGGTGATCTTCCTTTCCTAATATCTTAATGCTACCGTCTTTATTAAGTAGTCTTGCTTTTACATACTCCTCGGGATTCGGTATATTTTTAGAAGTTACGACATTAATTATACCCTTCAATAAAGGTTCCTTTATGTTATTTAATTCTTTTAGATAATTTCTTTCAGGTTCACCGCCTTTTTTATCACCAAGGAATGATGTTAGGAAATAAGATTCAGCATCATAATAAACAAAGAAGCAATCTGGTATAGATAGTGGATCCAATATTAATGGAATTTTAGTATTTGCACTTGCTTGTAAAGCCACTAACTTATCAAATCCAAGATAATTATCTTTCTTTGTCCCTTGCTTACCGTCAAATTTCGCAGATTTCTTACATGATATTACATCTACTATTATTTCACCTGAAGTTTCTATTGATGCTGCTATGAATTGGAATGCTGCTCCTGCTCCTGCATTTGCTTTTACAGTTCTTGTTATTTCTACTGATTTACTTAAATTTCCTGGATTTAGATCTTTAATCCTTGCAAATTGTAAAAGTAGTTTTTCGACAGTTGCAAGTCTAGCATAACCAAGTGCGGAGTTTCCACTTTTGTCTGCAGGATCTGCATCCTGATAAAAACCACCGGATTTTAATTCTGCTTTAAGTTTATCACTAAGCGGTTTAACTGAAGTGGATGCAATAAGATTTATTACAGTTTTACCATTCTTAATTTGCTTCTCGTTTATAGGTTTGAGAATCTTGTTTATTATTTCCAATCTAAGTTTAGCAAGCTCCTTTGGATCTATGGATTCCATTTTATAGACTCCCTCTGGAAATTGCCAAGTGAATTTTGTATCACCTGCAACTGCTGCTACATTAACTTCCTCGTTTATTGAAAATTCTATAAAACTTTTTATTCTTGTCATTCTGTATTTTTTTTGAATGTATTACTTTTATTATGACTGCGCTGGTTTATAAGGTACATATCCAGATATCTTACCAGTAGCTGTATCTAATTGTGGTACGGAGCATAAAGTACTTATTCCGAATCTGGTATCACTTAATGGTGAAAATCCCCTGATCTTAAGTCCCTTAGATTCTGGATTTTTTATAACTTCCACGTTGTAAAGTGCAGCATTATCTTCGGTCTCTTCTCTAACTGATATTTTCCCGTCCTTACCAAGTATGTTTTCTTTTACCAATCTTTCAGCCTCCCCTGCACCAACAAAATTTGCTATTTCAGCTTTTATTGATTTTATTATTAGATTCTTCCTATCATTCAACCTATTCTCAAAGCTTCCCTTATCCGCATAGTCACCTATAGCATTAACATCTCCTCTGTACTGACCACTTCCACTGCTTGCTCTTGATTGCTTATTTCCTAGGAATGGTGTAAGCCCGTAGCTTTTTGAATTCTGATACCAGAACAAACAATCTGGTATGTTACCTGGCTTAAATTTAAGTGTAATCTTTGTATTCGGCGATGCTACAAGAGCAACATTATCATTGGCATATCCCACGAAGTTTTTGCTTTCGTCTGCTTGACTTCCGCTAAGATTTAATGGTGTATCGCAGTTTATTTGATCTTTAACTCTTTCTCCTGTATATTTGACGGTTGATTCAATATATTGTGATTCTTCGCTAGGACTCTGATCTGGCATAGGTGTTTCCTTTACTGTACAAACAGTTCCAAATTTTCCCATTTGATTCTTATCATTTGGATCTATTTGAAGCATACCAAACATAAGATCTCTTATGGTTTTTAATCTTGCTTGGCATAGAGCATAATTACCAGTTTTATCGCCTGATTTTTCAGGAAATCCCTCTTTTGTCAATTGGTTTCTAAGGCCTTGTGTCACGTTTATTGTTGATGTTGATGCCACAAGATTTATCTCAGTTGGACCACTCCATGCGTAACCCTCTTTAAGTTTAGCTAATATATCAGTTGCTATATTTTGTCTAAGCTTTGATAGATCCGCTGGTGCTATATCGGAGATCTTATATTTTCCCTTTGGGAATTGGAACCTAGCTCCTGCAGCGGATGGTGATGCAGCCTCGTTTACAAAAGTTAAAAAATCTTTTATTCTGTTATTCATCTCTTGGATTTTATTTGTTTATGTATTCTGGTTTATTAAAAGTATCTTTCTTCAAAAACTAATACGTCTAATTTATTGTCTGGATTTATTAGACATAGTGCATTCAATAAATCTGAGTATTCAGCAACGGAATCATTTTGTATATCCACGTACTTTTGAATAAAATTAAATGTTGCAGGATGCTCAACAATAAGTGATGATTGTAGCTTTGAATATGAGAGTAAAAGTTTATACTCTATTTCATATCCTTTGTTTATTATATCAACTAACGATCCAAATTCGATTGCTGGATCTATTTCTGGAATTTGTGGTATTACATTCCATTGTGTTAAATAATCTTGTATCCCTTTGGCATGATCAAGTTCTGAGGCTGCTTCTGCTTCAAAGTATGCTGTTGCTTTTTTGTAGTTTGCATTTCTGCACCAGTTGGCTGCATTCCTGTAAGTGTAATGTGCATTATACTCATGACCAAGATTTTTTTCCAATGCAGAAACTATTTCTGCTGGTAAACTGAATGGTTGGATAATTGTATTTGATGAACCAATCTCAATCTCCAGTTCTTCCGATTCTTTAACGTCTCCAATTTTGAAGCTATTAAATGTTTTAAATTTTTCTGACATTTTTATATCTTTATTTTCTGAATTTACCAGGAAACAACATTCTAAGTTCATGTCCTTGTGGTATATCTTTTTTCCTCATTCCGAATATTTTCTCCTCCGGACATGGGTCCTTTCCGTCCATTTTTAATGAATTGTTACAAGCCCAGGTCTCGATGGAGCGTGTATACGTCTGACCGATACTAAACGGGAATCTAATTCCTGCCATATTGTCGATTGTTGCTATGCGGCCTCCTATGATAGTAATTGTAATTTCTCTGTTCTGTCTTGATGTAAAAACTATTGATCTTGATGGAGCCTCGCCCTCTTCCAGTTCATCAGCTTCGGAATTTCTCGTGTTTATTCTTTTGTACATATCAGGAATCATTCCCTTTGATGTAAACATGCCAAAATTAACATCTATGGAATTTCCTTCATCGTCGGTCAGTTTCAATACATTCCCATCTGCTTCCTCAACCTCGTAAGTATCGCCCATATACTTAACTACATCGCCAGGCTTTAGAGCTTGGAATTCGCTAAGCGTAGAAAATCCTTCATATAATTTTATGTGGTTCATTAGCTCATTAGATTATTTGATCTATATATCATAATTTATAATTGGATATATACAATACAAATACGGCTTAGGACCGTTTAGTTGCCGAAAGGTGTCTATAAATGCCAGTGAAATTCGCACCTCGCTGGCATTTTTTATTTTCTATCTGATTTTATTCTTTTGCACGTATCGCTATCCCTTATGGAATCTTCGACTTTATAGTCACTAGCAAGTTTATTCCAAACAATCGTTGATTTAACATTTCTCCCTCTGTTAATCGAGATAACGTCCAGCCCCTCAGATAGCAGTGAATCTATGCACATTTTTATGTAATCGTATCCTATTCCTGATCGATCCGCAAATTTACCGTGTTTCATATAGCTAACTATACTTGCTGTATTGGTATTTACGTCTACCGAAACAAGCATATGTCCCATCTCCCTGCCGTCATATAACCAAAGATATTCTAGTGTACCTGGATCCAGATCAACTTTTTGAATTGTCATTGGTTGGCTCTCTGATTCAAAAAGCTCGTCGAATGTCATTATCATTTCCATTATATCAATCCTGATTTTGCTAATCTGCCTAACCTACTCATGTCCTTCATTCCTGTTCTCCTTAGTACACCTGCTTTAACCTCTGGTTCGTTATCTAGGTAATGTAGATCAAGCGGGTTTTCTTTCATGTACGCATCGAGCTCGTCGTCACCGAGTAGGGCCCATACAGTGCCTGCTTTTGCTCTTGACTGTGGATTTGTGAATTTGTCGATGACGTAATTTAGCATGGCTTCTATGCTGTATGGCTGATCTTTATAATTTTTCATCCAACCACTTGTTTTGTTTTTGTTCCTTATGTAACCGGATTTTTGGAAAACTATTCCACCGTTATACTCATCAGGTAAAGAATCGCTTTTAATCGTTACCGTATCTAACCTTCTCTGTAATGGGGTTGTTGCATCGTAAAATCCTGCTCTCTCCATTCTTTTCCAAACTTCTGAATCCTTCCAGTTGTTAGGCCAGTTAATCAGTGCCTCGTTGATTGACTGATATTCGTTAAATGTTTTTATTCTTTCCATATTAAAATCCCAGTCCAGCTAATTTTTCTGCTTCGTCACCGCCCATACCTAGGTCCTGCTTAACAGCTTGCCATATTTCGGGTGCATCATCCTTTAATTTATTTATAAGGAATGATGAGTTTTCTGAAGCTATATAATTTGCAATTGTCTTTGAATATTCCTTCGGGTCTATGTTATCTAGTGTTGGTCTAGCGCCGGGCTCATCGATAAACATTAAGAAAAATCCTATGCCATCATCACCTTTGTTTATTCTGTTTACGATATACTCGTCAATTTTACTACTCGGTATTCTAGCTGCAAACAATTTCCATGTTGAATTGAATTGGATGAACCTGACCTGGCTTTCATACTCTGAGTAATTACGGTTGAAGAAAAAATTTAGAATCATGTCTTCGTTATATTTACCACCTTGAAAGGCTTGCACAAACAAATCAACTATCTTGGAATGCTCTCCGCCAAAACCAATCCAATATGCCATATCCTCGTCGGGATCGTAGTCATCTTGCTCGTCTTCCACTTGATATTCCGGATCTGGTCGTATCACTGTTGCTAATAGATCTCTAAAATCCTCCGAGTGCTCTATTAGAGTTAATGATGCATTAGGACTCTCGCATCCCTGACCCTCCTCGAATCCTTCGTCGGAATCCGATATTTTTATTAATATCTCCGCAAACTCAAGTATCGATTTTATGTCATCTGGTCCATTGATGTCGAGTTCTTCCAGGCTTGCTGTTGATATTGTATTATCCAGAGTCTTCCATACCATAGCAATCAGTTCACTCTCAGTTTTCGCGTACATAACCATTTCACCATCATGACATCCATCAGGATCTGTTGATGTTGTCCATAATGAACAGTAGTATCCTCCGTGGAGTGATTCGCTTTCGAAAAGCTCTTTAAATGTCTTTACTCTTTTTCCCATAATTGTCTTTCAATCTACTATATATCCAATGCTACAATTCACATTACCACATTCATCTTAGTGAAACCATATATTTTAATAAGAATATAATTCTCATGAATGAACAGAAAATCGATCTTAATAGAACATGGTGTACAAGCGACATAGAGGATCTTAGGGAAAAAATCGAAAGAGGTGAGACGATACCAAAAAGAATGCTCAAGCATGTTTTCTATAAAGGTAACCCAAGAATAAAATCAGCTGGTCTGAATTTTGCTTACACCGCGGAGGAGTCTCGCATTCACAATGAGGTGAGATCACCTATTATGTTTGCAAGAGAGATGCAAATACTAAATCAGCAATTGATACCATTGATACTTAATGATGATCAGGAGGAGATAGTAGAAGCCCACTTTCTGAGGCACTTCAATATAGTTGCACTTCCGAGACAATATGGAATGACAACAGCGATGAGATGCATAGCACTTTATGAATCCATCATGGAGGGGAGATCAGTAACAATCATATCACCACACTCTGCTTCGTCTATGCACAATATGAAAATGCTGATGCTAATGATAGAATCTATGCCTTATTGGTTGCAATCCGGTGTAGTAAGAGCAGATAGGACACAGATACAATTTGATAATGGCGGTGTTATAAAATGTAGTACTTTATCGATGCCAGCTGGTTACCAACCTGACACCCTTATTATAGATTGCATAAGACATGACCGAAGAAATGAAGATTTATTATCCAGCCAACTTATCATGCTCAGAACGAGAAGTGGATCAAGATGTTTTATCTGCTGCTCGTCAGGCGAAGAGATTCCACAGCTCTACTCACCGATAGACTCTGACTCACCCTACCTGACATACTTCTCAACGCTGCCGATTGTAACAGAATGGGAGATCATAGCGGCGGAATAGAAGCAAATAGGATGCCATACAGGCACAAACAGAAAAGGAAGACTTTATGGTCTTCCTTTTCTGTTTTGATTCCGCTTACGCTTCCTATGTGCTTGTGATTTGATTATCTCAGATCATCTATCGTTAATGAACCAGCAGGAATAATTTCAGGATGTAAATCCATGACTGCATATCTGATTCTTCTATCGCAATCGTCTCCGTTAACGAATAGCACTTTTTTCGCATTAGATGCAGCTACAACTGCAACATCTGCTTCCTCGCAAAGTGACATGTCAACAATTTCAAGTTCAGCATGTGATTGCATGTCATCGATTTCATCTTGTACTTGTGGATCTATATCATCCATTGTACCTTCAACTATGATAAGTCTGCTTGCTCCTTTGTTGTCCCATCCAAATGCTTCGTATAATTCAATGTGTTTCATTATTTATAATTTTTTTTAATATACCAATCAATATCAATCTTATCGTAACCCAGTAGTTCTCCGATTCTTCTAGAGTCCTCCTCAGTTGCATAATATGCTAAATATCCGTCGTATTTCTCTGCAATGTCTTTTAATTCCTCTGCTTGGGCTTCAGCTCCTGGTCTATAATAAACATAGCATTCATTAGGATTTGAAGGAACTCTTAGCACATTTAAACCACCGTCCTCGATGGCCTTCCAAAAATCCTGACTTTGCATGATGGAACCTCTTAGTGTTATGTAACCAAGATCTCTTTTGCCATCAACCACGGTTTGTATTGCGTCCGGATCCCTGTGAGCCTCCTCTGAACGAATCGTTTCATTTATGAATTCATCAAAGAGCGGTATGTGCCTCATGATTATGCTTTTTGTTTGTACTTGCTAATAATTGCTTCAGTGTTACGAAGACATCTTTCTCTTTTTACCTGGTTGCCTCTATTGGCTTTTTGTTTGCCTATCTTTTTTGCTTTTGACATGATGTTATTTATTTTGATTATATATCGTCTAGAATCCCAGATCTCCCAGTGTGCTGTGCTGTTCTGCTCCACTTCCAAGAAGTGGTTTAATCCTCACCCAAATTTCTGGTAATTTTTTTGATATCGTATCGATTAATTTTGATTGTGAACCGGTATTATTGTCTCTAATTACTTCCGCCATTTTGTGTGCTATCATATTGTCAAGGTCAGCATATTCTACGGAATCCCCTCCCGAAATAAGTTTTTCTATTATACCCCTTACTATTTCTGCTGCGTGTTCTGTATCGAATAGACTAGTTAATTGTTTTCTGTCCGCTGAAATTCCTGTAACTAAACTAGCTGATCTAAGCCTTTTTTTTGCAAAATCCGAAATGTAATTTTTTATTTCCTCCTGTGGGATAGTGTTCGGAATTTGAATTACATTTTTTTTCCTTGTTATTGTTCTTCCCGTGTATTTGTACTCAATAAAGAATCCATCTTGATAGGTGTCAAATGGATACTCATATTTTATAAACATTCTATCTACATCGGATGGGCTAACACCAAAGATGATCGGTGGCAATATAAGAGGGAGTAGACTTTTTTCATTATTTTGACCGTAAGGTATATTTTCCATGTAAATCATATCAGGTCCATTTGATCTAAAAGATAAACCTAATTTATTAAAATCATAATTAAGTGAATCAAGCATTTCTGAAAG
>Ga0214919_10010982_pt1 | contig 11362 bp, 9 predicted proteins | sample LL1503_MetaG_FD_177994 | JGI IMG/M metagenome (GOLD analysis project Ga0214919, IMG submission 177994) | Freshwater microbial communities from Lake Lanier, Atlanta, Georgia, United States - LL-1503 | ecosystem: Environmental > Aquatic > Freshwater > Lake | place: USA: Georgia | collected 2015-03-15
TTTTTATGGGGAAACGATGGTCAAATATGGGCAGTTTTATGGGCAACTTTTTAACTATAAACAACTTACGATTGTCGATCTGGTGAAAGTCAATTCCTCCGGCTTATAGGGCGACTCTTCTTTATTTACTTTTACTGCGTGTAACCACGTAATTATGCGATACTTTCAAAACAGTAGTTTGGTAGTAACTGGGACTTGGTTTATATCCAAGTCCCTTTTGCTTTTGTGCAACATTTATAAATATGTGCCATACTTTCGGAACGACGGTTTGGTAGTAACTGGGACTTGGTTAATAGCCAAGTCCCTTTTGCTTTTCCACAACTTTCGCTTATTCACAAAGTTTTGTTCAGCCTTAATTTGATCAATACTCAAGCCGTAACTTCACGTCCGTGATGGGGGCGTGTTGTAATTGGCAGCATAATTGTCTACCAGACTATCGGAGCGGGTTCAAACCCCGTCGTTTCCACCACAGTCCTAGTTGTTTCAACTCAATCTATTGGTATCGATCTAAGTAGTTGTTTCAGCTTTGCAAGAGGGGGCCTCGGGAGACCGGGGCCCTTTCCAATTTTTCTTCGCTTATAGGGCGGCAAAACAGGAACGGAAAGGTTATTTTCTCTTAAAAAGCTAGGTGGATCTGTTGACATGGGCAGAATTTCAAATTACTGTCCCTTTACCTAACCGCTTTAACGTTCAAGAAAGGCTTATCAATGAAATATCACTTTGTTCAACCTTTTCTCAAAAATCGATTTTCGGCCGTAGTCGCGGCTGCTTCGCTAGTGCTGGGTGTTACGTTGATTCCTACTTCAACGGCAATTGCGAGCACTCCTACAAAGATCGCACCAGATAAGGGTTCAGTCACGATCCTTACTTGGGAGGGTTACCATGCCCAGGATCGCATTGACGCTTATGCAAAGAAAGCTGGCGTAAAGGTTAATCAGATTATTGCAGGCTCTGTTGACGAGATGTTTGCCAAGGCTCAGTCGATGAAAGGGAAAATCGATGTTGCCTATTTTGACCTTGGAAGCGTCGATAGATATTACAAAGCTGGATTGTTGCAAACAATTGATCCATCAAAGGTTCCAAACATTAAAAATATCTCTTCAGGGTTGCAATGGAAAAAGGATTTGACTGTAAAAGGAGATTTATATGGATTGCCTTACAACTGGGGCACACAGCCGCTAATGTGGTTAAAGTCTGCTTTCCCAACTCCTCCAACAAGTTGGAAAGTTCTTTGGGACAAGAAATACACAGGCAAGGTTTCTATTCCTGACGATTCATATATAACAGTTCCTATGATTGCGCTCGCGCAAGGCATAAAAAATCCATTCAATTTGAGCACTTCTGATTTTGCGAAGTTGAAGTCAGGCCTAAAGAGCTTGCGCCCGCAAATTAGAACTCTAACTGCCGGATTTAATGACCAAGCCAATCTTTTCTCTTCTGGTGAAGCGGTTGTCGGATATGCTCAAAACATAGCCGTAGTCAATCAGCTAAATGCAGACGGAGATAAGTATGGATTTGGTTTCCCAACTGAGGGAACCCCGTACTGGCTTGATTGCTCAGTTTTCCTCAAAGGGGCCAATCGAAAAGAAGTTTATGATTTCGTAAACGCTACCCTTACTAAACCATGGCAGGCCAACCTAATTTCGACTGCTGGAGCTACCGGAGTTATTTCCTACGAAGATGCAGCTAAATTGGTGCCCGCGAAAAAGCTTGCAGTTAGCGAGATTACTAATCTCACTAATCCAGATTTCTTTAAGTTACTTAAGCCATTTGTAACTCCTAACAAGATGGATCAGCGAGTAAAGCTATGGAGTGAATTTAAGGCTGGCTATTAAAGAGAATAATTCCTCGGTTCCATCAACTTTGGGAGACCAAATGCTTGATGGAACCAAGGGTATTTATCCAGCGGTCGTTCGCTTTGTTGATGTTTCCAAAAGATACAAAGACTCAACATCATTAGCCGTAGATAACGTATCCTTCGAAGTTTATCCGGGGGAGTTTTTTTCAATCTTGGGGCCGAGCGGTTCTGGCAAGACTTCATGCTTGCGTATGATTGCTGGTTTTGAGCAGCCAACTTCGGGCCAAATAACTCTCGAGAATACGAATCTTGTTGGAGTTCCTCCCCACCTCCGAAACGTGAATACTGTTTTCCAGAACTATGCATTGTTTCCCCACATGTCCATTGAAGAAAATGTTTCATATCCATTGCGGATGGCTCGAATTAAAAAAACCGAGATCCAGCAGAGGACAAAAGAAGCACTCTTGCTCGTTGAAATGCATGAGTTTGCGAGGCGATTACCACATCAACTTTCAGGTGGCCAAAAACAGCGTGTAGCTCTAGCAAGAGCTCTAGTCGGTAAACCGAAAGTCTTATTACTCGATGAACCTCTTGGAGCGCTGGACCTTCAACTGCGCCAACAGATGCAGATAAAGTTAAAAGATTTACAACGCGAAGTAGGAATTACTTTTATTTATGTCACTCACGATCAGGGCGAAGCACTTTCGATGTCTAATCGTCTTGCGGTTATGTCTTCGGGGCGCATTGAACAAATAGGAACACCTAAGGACGTTTACTTCAGGCCTAAAACTTATTTTGTGGCTGGTTTTATTGGCAGAGCAAACCTAGAACCAGGCGTTGTCGAGATAAGTCAGGGCAATGTTGTCGGGCGCTGGGGAGATTTCGTATTTCCCGTGGCAAAGGAGACACCACTTGGGCCGTGCGTTTTTTCACTTCGCCATGAATCAGTAAATGTAAATGGGGGCGCTGGAGAAATCTCGGCAGTTGGTGTTATTAGAGATATTGTATTTCTTGGAGACAGTTTGGAAGTATTTGTTTTTGTTAATGGTCTAACTTTGGTCGCAAAAACCCAAATGCAAATAGGATCCGATTTGAAGATTGGGCAAGATGTAATCGTTTCCTTTAAATCCGCAGACGTGGTTAGAGTTGATGGCTAAAAGCGTATCCTTAAGTTCAAAGAGAATTTCCTTTTCAAAACGACTGTCCCTTGCCCCTCTTTTATTTTGGTCAATTCTTCTAGTCCTCACGCCGAATGCGTTGATGGTCGTATACAGCCTTTGGAAATCAGAAGATGGCGTGCTTAAACGTGTAATGAGCATTGATAACTACATTGAGGCTTTTACGAATCCTGTAGCTATTTCCGTTCTAACGCGCACAATAATTGTCGCTCTCGGAGCTTCAACTCTTGCCACCCTAATTGCATATCCAACAGCTTGGTTTGTTGTGCGAAGACTTTCCAAGCGCCGACTTCTGGCTGTGCTACTTGTAATAGTGCCACTTTGGATTAGTTTTCTTATTCGAGTTTATTCCTGGAAGTTGGTTTTGGGTGAAAGAGGCTTTATAAACTCAACTTTATTGAGCTTAGGTCTAATAGATAAACCTTTAACCTTTATGCTCTATTCAAGTTTTGCGGTTTTCTTAACTCTGACTTATGTGGCAATCCCATTTTGCTTTGTTTCTTCATATTCAGCACTCGAGCGATTACCAAATTCACTCTTGGAAGCCAGTGCTGACTCTGGGGCTACCCCATTTCAGACCTTTCGCACAGTTATTTGGCCATTAACTAGACAAGGTGCGGCAATAGGATTTTCTTTGGCGCTTCTTCTTTCTTGCGGTGATTACCTAACACCCGCAATGGTTGGGGGGCTAAATGGAACAATGTTTGGTTCTCTTGTGATCACTCAATTTGGTTTAACTAATAACTGGCCACTTGGGGCAGCAATGTCAGTAATACTTCTTTTGATAACTGCAATGTTTTTGGCTGTTCTCGCGCGAATCACAAGAACAGAGGGAACCCTTGATTAAAGATAATTCTGAAATTAATACCCTTACTGAGCGGAAGCGTTTCATAGGAGCACCACTGCGAAGATTGACAGGTTTCTTCTCTTGGACAGCATTTAGTGGAGTATATATTTTTTTATACGCCCCACTTTTAATAATTGCAATCTTTTCACTAAACGATTCTCTAGTGCAGTCACTGCCTTGGTCGGGATTCACCACAAAATGGTACGAAGCTATTGCAGAAGATGGGCAGTTGCGGAGCTCAATTACATTTGGTTTAACAATTTCTTTACTCGTTGTGTTTTTCTCTTCGATTATTGGTACTTATTTCGCAGTCGCAATTAATTCCTCTACAGGTAGGGCGCCAAAAATTCTTTTGGCTACCGTTGTGATTCCTGCAATTGTTCCAGGAGTAGTTTTAGGTTTGTCGCTGGCAATTACTTTTCGAATGGCCGGATTAGAGCCGGGGCTATTGAATATTGTTATTGGACATTTAACTTTCACGGTTCCCGTAGTCACTCTCGTAGTCCTAAATCGACTCCGAACCCTCGATCCATCATTTACCCAGGCATCTATGGATCTTGGCGCAAATAGATGGCGAACCTTCTGGTATGTGACTTTCCCATTAGTGCGAACCGCCATATTGGCGGCTGCGTTACTCACGGCGACTCTGTCATTTGATGAAGTGGTAATAACATTTTTCCTCGCAGGAACCCAACAGTCCCTTCCGCTATATATTTGGGCTCAGACTCGGTTTGGATTCACTCCTTCGATTAACGCGATAGTCACATTAATTGGCTTAATTAGCGTTATTCTCATTGTTTTTGCAACGCGATCTATAGAAAAAAATCTCGAGTCGAATAAGTCTGCTGACAAAAAACTTTGATCTAGTGAAAACTGGCCTAGATCAAAGTTTTTTAGCTAATACTTAAACTATTGAAAACTCCATCAGCATTTCATGGAGATAAGTTTCGCCAGCTTTAACTGTAGTCGTTGGATAGTGAAGGTAACGTGGAGAATCTGGGAACTTCTGGGTTTCTAATGTGAAACCTGCGAATTGGCAGTATGGCTTTCCACCCTTGCCAATAGTCTGCTCATTTAAATACCCTCCTGTATACATTTGAACACCTGGCTCGGTCGAATACAAGGTGAGTCGTCTTCCAGATGGAGGATCAGTTATTTCTGCTGCAGGTATTAAGACAGTTGATCCTGCATCAAGGCACCAGTTGTGGTCATAGCCTGCGCCTCCTTCAAAAACCTCACTTCCAGTGGATGGCAATAAATCTAACTTAGAACCAATTGGGTGGAGGGATCGAAAATCGAATGGAGTTTCGCTTACCTTCAATATCTCACCAGTGGGCATTAGTTCATCGTCTACTGGAATGTAGAAGTTGGCCGGCAATCGCATGTTTTGTTGTAAAACATTTCCCGAAGAGTGGCCCGCGAGATTGTAGTAACTGTGGTGCACCATATTGATGACAGTTGTTTTCGAAGGTATCGCCTTCATGACAATTCGAAGACCTTTTTCGTCAAGATGGTAGATAGATTCAATTTCACAGCTGCCAGGGAAGCCCATCTCTCCGTCAGCACTCGTAGTTCTAAAAGTAATTGAATTATTGACTTCATCAACTTCTGTTGACCACAACCTGCTGTCCCAGCCATTTCGCCCACCATGTAAGTGGTTGAGTTTTTCGTTGCAGTCCACTTGATAATCTGTGCCAAGAAGATTGAACTTACCGCGCGAAATTCTGTTGCCGTATCGTCCAACAGTTGCGCCGAAATATGTGGGAGAAGAAGCGTAAGATTCTGCGTCATCGAAGCCCAAGACAATATCTGCAGTGTGACCCTCACGATCTGGAACATGCAATTCAGTAAGGCGCGCGCCGTAATCTGTCACGCGGATGCTGACTCCACTGGCGCTACTTAACCGCCATGCGTGCGCTGGCTCGCCATTTACTTGACCGAAATTCTCTTTAATAATCATGATTGCAAAATCCTTTCAATTAATTCTTGATACTTGGAGCCTAAGAAAGCTATTAATTCTGGAACGTTCAAGAAGAATAAGCGTAATTAGCTTTTCCGTCAAGATACTTTGGTAAGTGAGGCTTGAATTAAGATGATTCGCGAATGATAATTTCGGTCGGAAAAACTACTAAATTCTTGGTTAGTTCAATGCCTTCAATCGAATCAATTAACATGTTGGCAGCCATTTTCCCCATCTCATAGACAGGAATGTTTACTGTAGTTAGGGACGGTTGGAGATATTGTGAGAATGCGAAATTATCGAATCCGGTGACAGCTATGTCTCTTGGGATTTCTAGATTTAGTGATCGAACGGCACGCATTACTCCAGCGGCAAGTAAGTCCGACGTACACATGAACGCTGTTGGAGGCTTCTTCATTTGGAGAAGTCGGAGTGCAAGCTGTTCACCATCAATTGCCATATAAACGGCCTCAAGCAGAACATGCTCGGGAACAACTTCGATGCCCGCGTGGCGGAATGCTCTCTGAAAACCCTTATGTCTTTGCTCTATGACCGCCCATGGGGCAGCAGTTGCTATAAAACCTATTCGAACATGACCTAAATTAATTAAATGCTGAGTTATTTCAAATGCACCTTGTTCTTGATCTGCTCGAACTCCCAACTGTCCTGCACTAAGTCCGACTTCATCGAGAATGACTGCGGGCAAACCAGAGGAGAGCGCCATTTCCGCACTCTTCTTGCGCAACTTTGGCTTTCCAGACAATTGAATAATTGCGCCATCGAACCTTCCCTCAAGAAGAGGTGCAAGCGATTCCTCATCGATTTGGTTTGGTCGGCCACTTTGCACCAAGATGCCATAACCTCTTTCATCGGCAACTTCTGCAACACCTGCCATGTGCTGGCTAGTTAACGGGTCCTCGAGAAACGCAGAATTTTGGTCCAAAATCAAATAGGCGATAGTTTTTGTGCGCTGGGATCGTAATGAAGCAGCGGCCACGTTCTTTCGATAGTTTAATTTCTTCATCGCTTTAGATACGTTGGATAGTGTCTGTTCGTTCATTTGGTCGTGCCGGCCATTTAAATAATTAGATACAGTCTGAAGCGAAACCCCAGCTAATTCGGCCACATCGCGCATCTTTGGTCTATTCGCGACACTTCTAAGTGCTTTGGTCTTTCCTGATTGTTTCTTTGAAACCACAGTTACTACATCCTGACTTCGACTCGGATTAAGATTTTTGGGAGCGGATTTCCTTTTTTCAGTAAAGGCCTTTAGGAAATTTCATTCTACCTAGCGAGGCTTTGTTTGTCTTCGGATATTTGGGACAAGTCTCGGGAGCCTGGCAGAGCAGCGCGTGCGCCTGCTTTCTAGTCTTTTCTAGATGCCTTAAATGCTTGACGAACCCAATTGAGCCAAATACGATAGTTACTAGAACGTTAAAGTAAATCATGCCTTATGGGTGCCATATTTGTAGTTATGGCTTCTGGAAATCGGAGGAGTTATGTCAAAGTATCGCGCAATCGTTACTGGAGCATCTTCAGGTATTGGCTTGGCTACAGTTCGTCGAATTCATGCCGACGGAGGCACGGTAGCTTTGATTGCAACTCGTGAAAAACTTCTAAATGAGATTGCAGCGGAAATTGGCGATCGAGTTTTTGTTGTGCCAACAGATGTATCGAGCCCGTCACAAGTTTCAAGCTCCATCGCTCGATGTTTTGATTTGCTAGGCGATGTTGACCTTGTAGTGAATGCAGCTGGTGTTGACGGTCCGTCTGCGCTCTTAGACATTACTGACGACAAATGGGCGCGCACAATTGGAGTAAATCTCTCGGGACCTTTCTATGTCAGTCGAGAAAGTGCACGTCGCCTTAAAGAGGGAAGTTGCATTATTAATATTGGTTCCGAACTATCTCTTATGGGAATGGGGCTTTACGTCGATTATTGCGCTTCAAAAGCGGGACTGATTGGACTTACACAAGCATTGGCAGCAGAACTTGCAGAAAGAAAAATTCGAGTTAATGCAATATGTCCAGGCCCTGTTGATACGCCAATGATGGAATCAGAAATTGCCTGGTTCCCGAATCCGGAAGAAGTTCGACAATTTGCAATTAATCGTGTTCCGCTAAAGCGATGGGCAACACCTGAAGAAATAGCCGATGCAGTTGTTTACATGGCTGGGGCAAAATTTGCGACTGGTGCTGCATGGTCCCTTGATGGCGGTACGACTGCTTTTTAATTTCATTTTAGACAAAACATAAACGGAGGGAACGAAAATGCGAGCTCAAGGAAAGATAGGCCTTATAACTGGGGCAGCCTCAGGACTGGGTTATGAGACGGCCAAACTGCTGGCATCCGAAGGAGCAAAAGTTCTATTAGCCGACATTGATATTGAAGGCGGCGAAAAGGCGGCAGCTGAAATTCGTGCGGCCGGGGGAGATGCAGTATTCCTAAAGGTTGATGTTTCAATTGAACAAGACATGATTAATGCGATTAAGGAAGTGCGTTCTCGTTGGGGTGGCTTTAATTTTATGCATAACAACGCCGGCACACAGCTAGAAGTACCTCTACATGAAACTACAAATGAGGGTTGGGATAAAATCAACAACATTAACCTCAAGGCAGTTTTTTGGGGACTCAAGCATGGTGTTATCGCGATGAAGGAAACTGGTGGCGGATCGATTGTTAACACTGCATCTGCACTTTCACTTGTTGGAGACCCATTCCTTCCTGCATACACAGCTACTAAACACGGGGTGCTTGGTCTGACTCGAGCCGCTGGAGCCGCATATGCACTTGATGGAATAAGAGTTAACTGCGTCTGCCCAGGAGATATGGAAACTCCAATGATCATTAAGTATTGGGAAGCAACGGGAGATCCAGAACAGGCAAAAATAAACATGGGGGCCGCGTACCCTGCAAAGAAGATTGGTCATCCTCGTGAGGTTGCACAAATGGTTTTGTTCCTTGTTTCGGATGACTCATCATATGTAAATGCATCTGCCATGGTTGTTGATGGCGGCCTATTATCGAAGTGTTACTAATATGAGTAAATACGATTCGATCATAATTGGTTCAGGTCACAATGGTCTGATTGCAGCAAATTATCTAGCTGATGCAGGCAAGAAAGTGTTAGTAGTGGAGCGCCGAAGTGTAATCGGTGGCGCTACAGTTACTGAAGAATTCTCTCCTGGCTTTCACGCATCTTCACTTTCATATGTTTCTGGACTGCTCCATAAGCAGATTCTCAAAGATCTTGAGTTGCACAAGTGGGGGCTACATCTTTACCAGACTGATGTTGGGTCCTCTAATATTTTCCGTGATGGTAGATCTTTATTTATTTATAATGACCTAAGCAAAACCCTTCGAGACATCGAAAAAGTAGCACCGGGTGAAGGAGACAGGCTCACAACCTTTGGGCTTCGACTTGAAAGATTCGCATCAATATTCAACCAATGGCTCCTGGTAGACCAACCGCCATCACTTGATCAAGTGGTAAGCACCTTCATCGCATCTGGCGAGGAAGAACTTTTCAAAGAGTTCTTTACATTAAGTAGTTTCGATTTGGTTAATAGATACTTTGACAGTGATATAACGAAAGGTCTCTTTACTTTTCTTGCGATGGTGAGCGTTTGGGGTGGTCCAAGGACTCCTGGATGGGCATACGTTTTTGGCCATCATGCCATCGGTGAATACAACGGGCATATGGGACAGTTTGCTTTCCCTCGCGGTGGAATGGGTTCAATCGCAGTTTCTTTAGCGAACCGCGCTCGCGCACGAGGTGTAGAGATTCTTACCGATGCGGGCGTTAAGAGCATTAACGTTACGAAAGGTCGTGCTTCGGGTGTCACTCTTTATGATGGTAGAAGTTTTGATGCTTCGTATGTAATGTCCAATGCGGATCCAAAAAGTACTTTACTTGGGATGGTTGGCGCAGACCTTCTTCCTGACGAGTACGGTGCAGTTGCCAAGAAACTTGATAACCGTGGATCAATGGCAAGAGTTTTCTTAGCTCTAGATAAATTGCCTGACTTTGTAGGTCTTCCAAATGGAGAAGGTCCGCAGCACAGAGGTCTTACAATTTTAGGCGCCGAAGTAGAATCGTTCGAACGAGTTGCTGATGCACAAAAATATGGCCGCTATCCTGATGATTTTCCTATCGAATTCATTGTTCAAACTGTTCACGATGACACGATGGCGCCAAAAGGTAAGCACATAATTTCAACTGGCATCCAACAATTACCATTCCATCTAGCTGAAGGTACGTGGGATGACGAGAAGGATCGTTTCACGGAAAAAGTTATCGACATAATGTCTACATACTCTCCAGGACTTCGAGATTTGATAATTGCGAAACACACAATTACTCCTCTAGATCTTGAACGCGAGTATGGACTTCCTCAAGGAAACATTTTCCACGGAGCAATGACCCTTGGCCAAATGTTCGAAAATCGACCAATTCCAGGTTGGGGTTCATACCGCACTCCTGTTAACGGCTTGTATCTTTGCGGAGCAGGCACACATCCAGGAGGTGGCGTAATGGGGGCTCCGGGTCATAACGCTGCAAGTGCTTTGCTTCGCGACGAAGCAGAGGGCGGTTGGTCGAGAACTCGCATAAATTCCAGTCTAGCCATAGGCAAGGCACCAATAATTCACAGACTTATGGGTAAGCGAAGTTTTCGAAAAGTTGCATTAACAATCACGAAGCTACCTGTGGTTGGTAGTTTCTCCAATAAATTTACACAGCGATAAACTTTGTAAAGAGTAAACCTGTACCTATTTTGAGGCATGTGATTTTCGAATAGAAGTTCTTCTGCATGGCCTTTAAACTTTGCGCATGTTCCTAAAGGCTGTGAAGTTGAGAAATGGCAATCAGTTCGGTTCAATTTTGCGTGCTGCCGTCGCCGACAAGTTCCTCGTCGACTCTCCGATGGCACGGGTGAAACGAAAGAAAGCCTCCCGAGTGAATCGAGTCGTACCACTTGAATATGAGACAGTGGAAGCGATTGCAAATAGCATGAGTCCAAAGTTTCGAGCAATAGTATGGACTGGTTATTACACAGCGATGCGACCTTCAGAACTCCTTGGCTTGTCTTTGCGCCAAGTTGATTTTGAAAAGGGAAGAATTCTTGTAGACCAACAAATTAGCCGCAACCTCAGCGAAATCACCAAGCCAACATTAAAGACCAAGAAGAGTTATCGCGAGATTGCCCTTTCTTCAGATCTGAGTGAGATTCTTAAGAGTCATATCAATAAGTTCGGACTCGGACCACAGGGATTAATTTTTCAAAACCGTGACGGCAAGGAGATGCGATACAAAAATGCTTGTAACTTGTTTAGAGAGCATGCTCGCCCACATGGGGTTCCGAAAGGCACAAATCTCCATATTCTTCGCCATACCTGCGTCTCGGTTTTAATTGGCGAAGGAGCGCAACCAAAAGAGATACAAGAACTCTGCGGCCATGAATCAATCATGGAAACGATGGACACTTATGGTCACCTCTTTGAAAGTAATTCCGCTTCGTTAGCTGAAAAGATGGATGAAGCGGCACGTAAGGCACGATCAAAGAAAAGCAAGGAGATG
>Ga0214919_10010984_pt1 | contig 11360 bp, 7 predicted proteins | sample LL1503_MetaG_FD_177994 | JGI IMG/M metagenome (GOLD analysis project Ga0214919, IMG submission 177994) | Freshwater microbial communities from Lake Lanier, Atlanta, Georgia, United States - LL-1503 | ecosystem: Environmental > Aquatic > Freshwater > Lake | place: USA: Georgia | collected 2015-03-15
ATAAAGGTCATTTGTTGTCTTTTCTGCTTCGCCAGGCTTTAGTTTTGGTAGGTGATCCGCTGCATCACTTTTATTGAATAAAACATAGCTGTTCCCAAAGAAATAGGCGGAATTAACCGAAATATCATTCATGATTTGATGCTCCGAAAAATAGGCGGAATCTATATTAATTGGGATCTGCTGCAGTCCTCCTCGTGCCATTACAAGACTTAAACTTAAACCTATAAAGATGCTTAAAACTGAATAAGCGATAAAGACCCATCTTCTTTTTTCGAGTCCTTGGGGGGTATTAATAAATAAATTCGCTTTTTTTACTAAATAAAATCCAAGACATAATTCAATAATTAGTAGAATAATAAAGTAGAGAATTGAAGAGGCGTCTGCCGTTCGAACCACCTCACCTGGCATGGAGAGATGCATAAATACGCGAGAAGTAAGTTTATGCCCCCATTCAAAGTAGGAAATAACTTCGCCACTGTGAATCGCTGACACCAGAACTATTTCCGCATACACAATCGATTTCAACAAGTAGGCCATCCATCGCCTTTCAAAATTATTATAGATAGACTTTAATAGAATATATGGAGCAACTAGAAAGGCAATTGTAGCCATATCTAAACGGAGTGAATAAATAAACGCCATACAGCTATTTATTATACCAACAGAATCTGGAATTTCTTTATAATGAGTGATGATGAAGATAAGGCGCTGAAGGGTAAAAATAAGCAGCCAAAACAAACAAAATCGGACAATAGGTTTGCCAAAAGAAAAAAGCGTTTTCATTAGGCAAAGTTACCAAAAGATTAACTTATTGTTACGCGGAACTGTTTTTGCCAAAAAACATGAGTAAACATCCCATAAATATGGCGTAAATTTGTTGCTTAATTTTATTAGGAATGAGTGAATATAAAAAAATTGAGAGCGCATTAATATCTGTTTTCTACAAAGATGGCCTAGAGGAGCTTGTGCGGGAATTAAACCATCAAAATGTTCGAATTTATTCAACCGGTGGGACATTAACTTTTATTCGTGAGTTGGGTATTGAAGCTATTTCTATAGAAGAAATCACCCATTTTCCAGAAATTCTTGGCGGGCGTGTTAAAACTTTACACCCCGGTGTTTTTGGGGGCATTTTACATAGAAGAAAGAATCCATCAGATGTTGAGACTATAAAAAAACATAATATCAGCTCAATTGATTTGGTTGTGGTGGATTTATACCCCTTTGAAGAAGCTGTTCAGTTAAAATTGGAGGAAGAAGAAATTATAGAAAAAATTGACATTGGTGGTGTTTCATTAATACGAGCGGCAGCGAAAAACTTCGAAGATGTTACCGTTATTGCTTCTAGAAACCATTATGATCATTTTACAACGCTATTTCACGAACAAGAAGGGAAGTTAAGTTTAGAGCAACGGCGTTTATTCGCGGCAGAAGCCTTTAATATTTCTTCCCATTACGACAGTATGATTTATTCGTATTTTTCAGCTGATCCATTCGATAATTTCAAACAAAGCGTACAGCAAAAAACGGTTCTGCGTTACGGCGAAAATCCACATCAAAAAGGGGTGTTTTTTGGGGATATGAGCCTCTTTTTTGACAAACTATTCGGCAAAGAACTTTCCTTTAATAACATTTTGGACATTGATGCGGCGGTAAATTTAATGAGTGAGTTTACAAAAGAAGGTCCCACATTCGCCATATTAAAGCACAACAACCCTTGCGGAGTAGCAACAACAGATACAACCGAACTTGCCTTCTCAAAAGCGCTTGCGGCAGATCCATTAAGCGCATTTGGCGGAGTATTAATTAGCAATCGGGGTATTGACATCAAGACTGCAAATAAAATAAATGAATTGTTTTTTGAAGTATTAATCGCTCCCTCATACGAAGAAGATGCCTTAGTTCTTTTAAAATCGAAGAAAAATAGGATTTTGCTTGTCCAAAAAATAAACGTTTTTCCCAAAACTCAATTTAGGACAGCTTTAAACGGTATTTTACAACAAGAACGAGATGAAATCTCAGTATCCGAAGAGATGCTTGAAGTAAAAACAATCATAGAACCAACTAGACAAGAATTAAAAGACTTGATTTTTGCCAATAAAATAGCAAAGCATACGAAGTCAAATACGATTGTGTTAGCGAAAAACCTCACCTTAATTGCTAGTGGTACAGGGCAAACTTCGCGGGTTGATGCGCTTGCACAAGCAATTCATAAAGCGGCACATTTTGGCTTTGATTTAGCAGGGGCGTCCATGGCAAGTGATGCCTTTTTTCCTTTTCCTGATTGTGTGGAAATTGCTTTTAAAGCGGGGATTAATTCTGTCATTCAACCTGGAGGATCTATAAAAGATGGTTTATCAATAGACTTTTGTGATCAAAATAAAATGACCATGGTTTTTTCAGGAATACGACATTTTAAACATTAACTTTGTTTTATTAGAAAAATCCTTTTTTTTGTTTTTTCTTTGCATTAATTACTGTAATTCATATTTTACACAAAAACAATGGGGCTATTTAGTTTTTTAACGCAAGAAATTGCTATTGACCTGGGAACGGCCAATACACTAATTATCTGGAATGATAAGGTGGTAGTTGATGAGCCTTCTATTGTTGCGAGAGACATTCAAACCGGAAAAATTGTTGCAATTGGAAAAAAAGCGCAACAAATGCACGGAAAAACCCACAAGTTAATTGAGACTGTTCGTCCGTTAAAGGATGGTGTTATTGCCGACTTCCAGAGCGCTGAACAAATGATCCGTGGAATGATAAAAATGATTAATCCGGGTAGAAGTTTGTTTAATCCTAGTTTAAGAATGGTTATTTGTATCCCTTCAGGGATTACCGAAGTAGAGAAAAGAGCCGTTAGGGATTCTGCTGAACATGCTGGTGCGAAAGAGGTGTATCTAATTCACGAACCCATGGCTGCGGCAATAGGGATAGGAATTGATGTGGAAGAGCCAATGGGAAATATGATCATCGATATAGGGGGAGGGACCTCAGAAATCGCCGTTATTGCACTTGGTGGTATTGTCTGTGATAAATCAATTCGTATTGCGGGTGATGATTTCACCAATGATATTGAAGAATATATGCGAAGACAGCATAACATTTTAGTAGGAGAACGAACAGCCGAACAAATTAAAATAGAAGTGGGGTCGGCATTGACCGAATTAGAAAATCCACCGAATCCCTATGCGGTTAGAGGCCGGGATTTAATGACCGGAATACCGAAAGAAATTATTGTTACCTATGATGAAGTCGCAAGCGCATTAGATAAAACAATCTCTAAAATTGAAGAGGCTATTTTAAGTGCCTTGGAAATGACTCCGCCAGAATTATCTGCCGATATTTATAAAACCGGTATTTATTTAGCGGGGGGTGGCTCTATGTTAAGGGGCTTGGACAAGCGAATATCTGCCAAAACTAAATTACCAGTGCATATTGCAGAAGATCCGCTAAGAGCCGTTGCAAGGGGAACAAGTATCGCGCTCAAAAACATTTCGAGGTACCAATTCCTTATCAGAGACTAAAAGGGCTTATATTTCTATCCTTTACCGCTCTTAATTCCGCTTACTTTTCTATTTTTGTACATGCAACAACTAATTGCCTTTTTTAGGCGCTTTCGCGTTTTCTTAGTTTTTATAGGCTTTCAAATTTTTGCGATAAGTACCTATGTGCAATATTTAAGCTTTCCCAATAGCCAATACCTAACAAGTGCTTCTTTTGTCGGGGGAAAGTTTTTTGGGTTTCGGTATTCAATTATGAAACATTTTGAGTTGGAAAACTCAAATAAAAAACTGCAAGATGAAAATGTTCGACTTCGAAAATTAAGTCTCAATAATTTATATCAAGTTAACCGGTATAAATTTCACGTTGCCGATACCGTTTACGAACAACAATATGATTTTATTTCTTGCTTAATCATTAATTCAAACACAAGTAAAATAAACAATTATTTTACCCTTGATGCTGGGGAACTTCAAGGAATTGAACGCGGCATGGGGGTGTTTTCTCAGAAGGGCGTTATAGGCGTCGTGCACAATACGAGTGCTCACTATTCCGTGGTAAAATCCGTATTAACCAAAGATATTAATATTGATGTTTTGGTCTTACCCATTGGGTTGTATGGTTTTCTAAAGTGGGATGGTAAAGACCCAAGACACGGGTCGATTACTGGTATAACAAATGACCTTAGTATCAAAAAGGGATCTAAAGTAGTTACCCGAGGTGGCGCGGGTATTTTTCCTAAGGGATTACTGGTTGGTTATGTAGAGAAATTACTGCCCGTTGAAGGAAAGCCCTTGTGGGAGGTGGTTATCCGATTTAGTGAGGATTATCGTAGGCTGGACCGTGTCTATGTAATAAAAAACTTATTAATGAAAGAGCAACACTTGCTCGAAAATGAACTTCAAAAAGACAATACTAGACAATAAACATGAACGTAATTGTAGTAAACACAGCCAGATTTGTGTTATTTGTTTTTCTTCAAATTTTCATCTTTAACCAACTAGAATTTGGTTTTGGGATACACTTATTGATGTGTCCATTATACATTATGCTATTGCCTTTTGAAATGAATATAATTCTCCTTTTAATGATTGCTTTTGGGATGGGTATTTTCGTAGATGTTTTTTCTAACACATACGGGCTTCATACCTCCTCTTTGCTTTTAATGGCCTATTGTCGCCCAGCAATATTTAAGGTGTTTGCACCGCGGGAGAATTATGATTTCTTAAAAAAACCTACCTACCTTGATATGGGCCATTTATGGTTTATCTCAACTTTTGGATTGCTTCTTTTAATCCATAACCTTTGGTTTTTTATGCTAGAAGCTTTTTCGTTTAATGGTTTCTTATACACCATCCAAAAAGTCGTCCTTTCTTTTATATTCATCTATTTCGTGAGTATACTTCTGCAGGTACTATTAGTGAAACGCAGTAATAAATAAAGAAGAATGAAGCTCGAAAATAGAAAATATATTATCATTCTTTTTATATTGATTGTGGGTGTTCTCTATTCTTCTCGGCTTTTTTATATGCAAGTAATTGATGATACTTGGGTCTTAAGGGCTCAAGAAATCGCAGAAAAACGCAAGGAAATCTTACCGCCAAGAGCCGTTGTATTTGATCGCAATGGGCGGAAAATCGTTTCCAACAAAACATATTATAACTTGATGTTTATCGAAGATAATATCACTCAATTAGACACGGTTGCTTTCGGAAAACTCATTAATTGGAAGCCACTAGAGATTAGGGAGCGATTTAAAGAAATAAAAGAAGGGGAGGGTGTTTATTTCAACAAAAGTAATGGAAGAAAGACAAGTAATTATCAAACCCAAAGAGCCTATCCTTTTTTAAAGGAACTCACATTAGATGAAATAACAACTATAGCCTTGCACTTAGATAATTTTCCGGGTTTTTATGAAGAAGTGACAAGCATGCGTAGCTATCCCTATTCTAACGGAGCCAATATTCTTGGTTATTTAAACGAGGTGTCAAGGGAGGAAATAGAGGAAGATCGATTTTATCGGCCCGGGGGCAATATAGGACGGTCTGGTATCGAGCGCTTTTATGAAAAGGAACTTAGGGGAAGAAAAGGCATTAGGTATGTTGTTACCTCAGCGATGAATAATGCCATTGAGTCGTATGCAAATGGAAAATATGATACCATCGCAAAACAATCACCCGGGCTTACGCTTAGCATGGACATTACTTTGCAGGCTTATGGGGAATTATTAATGCAAAATAAAAAAGGATGTATTGTCGCTATCGAACCTAAAACAGGAGAAATTCTCACGATGGTGTCGGCACCTACTTTTGATCCAAATTTATTAGTTGGAAGAAAAAATATTAATTTAAATTACCCTAAACTATCGAAAGACATTAACAAACCACTTTTTCCCCGACCGTTACAAGCAGAATACCCCCCGGGATCTATATTTAAGCTTGTGCAGGCGCTCATAGCAATGCAGGAGGGCGTTATTCGTTCGACATCAGGCTTCCCTTGTAACAAAAGCGTTGTTGGTTGTCATGATCACCCGAACGCTGCTGGAGTGGCCCAGGCGGTGCAATACTCTTGCAATCCCTATTTTTATGCGGTGGTAAAAAAAATAATTCAGCAGCAAAAAAAACGCAACAATTTTGCGGATGCAGAAATCGGCCTTAATTTATGGCATAAGTACATGAATAGTTTTGGTTTAGGGAATAAATTAGAGACTGATATTTCTGGCCAACGTCCCGGTCTTATACCTAACTCTAAATATTATGATCGAATATATGGACACAATCAATGGGCTTTTTCAACCATTCGTTCAATATCCATTGGGCAAGGGGAAATTAAACTAACCCCCTTACAAATGGCTAATATTGCTGCAATAATTGCGAATAAAGGATGGTATATCACCCCTCATTTTGTTAAATCGATTGGAAAAAAAGGGCCGAGATCAATCTATTTAAAAAGAAATCAAACAATGGTTGATGCGGTGCACTTTTCTTCTGTTATTGAGGGGATGAGAAGAGTAATAAATGAACCCGGAGGAACAGGAAGTGCCGCTCGATTGGAAGAGGTGGTGGTTTGCGGAAAGACAGGGACTGTACAAAATTCTCAAGGACAAGACCATTCTGTTTTTATTGCTTTTGCCCCTATGGAAAACCCAAAAATTGCGTTGGCTATTTTTGTAGAAAATGCAGGGGCTGGGGGTACCTGGGCAGCACCCATTGCTAGTTTAATAATTGAAAAATACTTGTTTAATAAGGTAACGAACAAGGATAGTGAAAAACTTATAATTGAAACAACATTGTCAAATATTCGTCGCCCATGAGAAAAAGCGATTCAATCATTACCAATATAGATTGGCCATTATTTGTGTCATTTATTATCTTAATTATTTTTGGTATGGCAACCATTTATTCGGTTGCTTTTAACGAAGATCACCCCGCTATTTTTGCCCTAAGTGAAAAATATGGAAAGCAGCTTTTATGGCTAGGCATCTCATTTTTTGCGGGGCTACTCATTTTTTTAATTGATGCGGATATTTATAGGAAGGTGGCCGTTCCTGTTTATCTTGTTACGCTAATTCTTCTTGTTATTGTTCTATTCATGCCACCAATAAATGGCGCGAGAGCTTGGCTTGGTGTTGGGTCAATGGGTGTCCAGCCCGCTGAATTTGCAAAAATTGCTACTGCACTCCTCTTATCTAAATATATAAGCGAACTTGTGGTTAAATTGCAAACAACCAAAACTGTTCTTTTAGCTTGTTTAATCTTTTTTATTCCCTCTATCCTCGTTGCTATGCAACCAGATGCTGGAACTTTAGTCGTTTTTAGTTCTTTTCTTTTTGTCATGTACCGTGAGGGATTAACCTTTGACCCAATAATTTTAGTAGTGCTAAACTCCATTCCCGGAATAAAATTTAAGTCAACATGGCTAGGCAGTCACTTTATCCCTGTACTGTTTTGCTTTTTGTTTCTTTGTGTTTTAACCTTAGTTCTTAGCAATACAAGTTTTCACCCCTGGTTTTTTCCCAACACTACTTTTAAAGGCCCTATTGGAATAATCATAAGCTTATTTATTATTTCACTTTTAGCGCTGCTATTTATTCGTCAATTCAGTGTGAAAAGAGATCGTTCAAGGATTCTTTTGGTAATTGCACTGGGATTTATTATTACATCAGGAATTACCCTTTTTGTGTCCACCGCTTTTTCTAGCTTGGCGAAGCATCAAAGGGATCGCATTGAACTTGTATTAGGCCTAAAAGAAGATCCGGATGGAAGGGACTACAATCGCAATAGGGCTATGGCGGCTGTTGGGTCAGGTGGGGCATTCGGAAAAGGATACAAAGAAGCTTCTGTTTCCAGTTTAAAAAGTAACCACGTGCCAGAAAGCGAGACAGACTTTATCTTTTGTCCCTATGCTGAAGAGTGGGGGTTTTTAGGAAGCATCTTACTTGTATTTATTTATATTTTCATGCTCATGAGAATTATATATATTGCTGAAAGACAACGTTTGGCGTTCAATAGAATTTATGCGTACTGTGTAGCTATGATTTTATTTTATCATTTTGCCATTAATATCGGAATGAACATAGGGTTTGCGCCAGTTATTGGTATCCCGCTTCCGTTTTTTAGTTACGGTGGATCTTCTATTTTATCTTTTTGCATAATGATTTTTATTTTACTCAAATTAGATAGTCAAAGAAAAGACATGTTGTAAATGATTATTCTGTAATTTTAAGGCATGAAAAGTACACCTTTAGCTCTTTCAGATAGTAAAAAGAGGAAAATGACCATCGTTTTTTGGAGTGCGGGACTTTTTCCCTTCCTTTTTATTTCGTGCCTATTGCTTTTTCAATCGGAGAGTGATTTACCTCCGATTTCTATGTTAGATAACCCCCCTGAGTTACAAGCATCATTGATTTTTGGGCAGGAAGGAGATACGCTAGGGCGCTATTGGCAAATTAATAGAACAAGTGCCAATTACAAAGACATTTCTCCTTACGTCTTTGACGCATTAATTGCGACTGAAGATGAGCGCTTCATGAAACATTCTGGTGTAGATTTTCGATCCCTTGCAAGGTCATTGTCCTCTTTAGGAAGGTCTGGAGGAGCCTCTACAATTCCACAACAATTAGCAAAGTTGTTATTTACTTTGCAACAAAGACAGCGTGATGAGATTGCAAGAGCAAATGGGGAGGAAAGGACCAGAATTTTTGGGGGCGTTTTTGGAAAATTGAGTCGCTTAAGCGAAAAGGCAAGAGAAAACATTATTGCCACGCGGCTTGAATCAATCTATACAAAAGAGGAAATTATAACCATGTACCTCAATCAATTTGATTTTTTATACAATGCTGTCGGAATCGAAAATGCTGCTAAGGTATACTTTAATAAAACCCCGAAAGATTTATCAAAGAATGAGGCCGCTATGCTTATTGGTATGTGCAAGAACCCAAGCCTTTTTAATCCATACAAATATAAAGTAACAAACTACCGAAGAAAAATTGCTGCTAATTTAGAGATTGAACCAAGCGCCGTTTCTTTGAGTCAAATTCTTGAGGCTAGGGCGAAAGATTCTACAAGAGCATTGTTAAGGCGGAATCAGGTATTGTTTCAATGGTTGAAAAATAGCACAAAAAATAACGAGGCCATAATTAATAAGTTAAGCAAAGCAGAATTTGACTCACTATCATTACTTCCTTTAGAGATTAATTATCAAGTGGTCGACCATAAAAATGGGGCTGGAGCCTATTTTAAAGAGTCCTTGAGAAAGGAGTTGACCACCCTTCTATTAGAAAAGAAAGATGGCGTTCTGAAGATTGCAAGAGAGGATGGGCGACCTTATGATATATATAGCGACGGATTGAAAATTTATACTACGATTAATTCTAAGTTGCAAAAATACGCGGAAAATGCCGTGGAGGAGCATGTAAAAAAAACGCTTCAACCTGCCTTTAATCAAAATAATAGGGGCTTAAAAAACTACCCCTTCTCCAATGATATTAACCAAGCAATGGTAAATCAAATTATGAGTAATGCGAGGAAGTCAACTGACCGATACAAGAACTTGGTGGCTGCCGGCTATAGTGAAAGTGATATTGCGCGGGTTTTTAATCAAAAGGTTGCTATGAGCGTGTTTTCTTGGAAAGGAAAATGCGATACCATCATGTCACCCAACGATTCTATCAGGTATTATAAAGCATTCTTACATGCTGGTTTGATTTCTATAGAACCCGGGACGGGTTTTGTTCGGGCGTGGGTCGGTGGAATTAACTTTTCCCACTTTGCGTATGATCACGTTAGGCTCGGAAAAAGACAAGTGGGATCAACGATTAAGCCGTTTGTTTATGCCGCTGCACTTTCTATGGGTGTTGTAAATCCTTGTTCAACATTTGGAGCAGAAGAATATTGCTTAAACTTAGTCAATAATAATAATAATATCGTTGGAAAATATTGCCCGGAAGGAACTCCCGCTGCTACAATGCGCGATGGACTTGCGCTTTCTTCTAATCCCACAACAGTAGCGGTAATGGCTAGGATGGGCGCTTTTAATCCGCTTAGAAAAACTGGTGGGCCGTATCAAATTGAAAAACTACTTAAAAGTGCAGGAATTTCTCTTAGAAAAAATGATGTAGTACCTTCCATGTGCTTAGGCAGTATGGACCTATCGCTCTACGAGCTTGTTGCAGCACAATGTGTTTTTCCCAATAATGGGGTCTATGTTAAGCCAACAATTATTGCTCGAATTGAAGACCGTAATGGGAAGGTCATTTATGAAGCAACCGAAGAGAAAAATCAGGCGCTGAGTTCAACTGTTGCATATGAAATCTTAAAGATGATGAAGGGAGTAATTGAGCGGGGAACGGGTGCCAGTTTAAGAAGTGGTAAATACGGTACTATTGCACCAACAGCAGGCAAAACAGGAACGACGCAAAACAATTCAGATGGTTGGTTTATTGGAATTACCCCTGATTTAGTTACAGGTATTTGGGTGGGAGCTGAAGACCGATCTGTACGATTTAAATCCATGAATTTTGGGCAAGGAGCACGAATGGCATTGCCAATTTATGGCTTGTATATGAAACAAGTGTATAAAGATGCACACATTGGTTTGTCTACATTAGATTTTGCAGAGCCACCAGACTATGACCCCAAAAAATACGAATGCGCAGACGTCATAGTCGATGAGGTAATTGATGAGGGCGACGTGCCTTTTGATAATGATTTTTAAAAAATGGATAAAGTAGTAGCTAATGTAAGTGCCGCACTCGATGGAATAGAAGACGGGATGACCCTCATGTTGGGTGGGTTTGGTTTATGTGGAATTCCTGAAAACTCAATACTGGAGCTGGTAAAAAAAGGTAAGAAGAACCTCACCTGCATTTCAAATAATGCTGGCGTAGATGGTTTTGGACTTGGTTTGTTATTAGAATCAAAACAAATCAAAAAAATGATTAGCTCTTATGTGGGTGAAAATGATGAATTCGAAAGACAAATGCTTTCTGGCGAATTAGAAGTTGATCTTATTCCACAAGGTAGTTTAGCAGAAAGGTGTCGCGCTGGAGGAGCGGGTATTCCCGCTTTTTATACGCCTGCAGGATTTGGAACGGAGATCGCTAAGGGAAAAGAAACACGGATTTATAATGGGAAACCTCATATTCTAGAAAGTGCATTAACAGCCGATTTTGCTATAGTAAAGGCATGGAAAGGAGATACTGCTGGCAACTTAATCTACAAGGCCTCAGCCAGAAATTTTAATCCTTTGATGGCGATGGCTGGAAAAATAACCATTGCAGAAGTGGAAGAGTTGGTGCCCGCTGGGACACTTGATCCAAATCAAATTCATACTCCTGGTATATTCGTTCAGCG
>Ga0214919_10010985_pt1 | contig 11360 bp, 7 predicted proteins | sample LL1503_MetaG_FD_177994 | JGI IMG/M metagenome (GOLD analysis project Ga0214919, IMG submission 177994) | Freshwater microbial communities from Lake Lanier, Atlanta, Georgia, United States - LL-1503 | ecosystem: Environmental > Aquatic > Freshwater > Lake | place: USA: Georgia | collected 2015-03-15
GATCCATTTGGCTTCTAATGCTTTTAATGCATCTGAAACATGATAATAGTCGGCTATTTGTCGAATAACTGCTTCCACTACTGTATCTGGGCAGCTAGCGCCACTGGTCATTAAGATGGTAATGGGTTGTTGTGTTGGCAAATAATTATTAATGATTGTTTGTTCTTTGTTTCTCCAATTGGTATTAATTAGGGAGTTAGCATCAATGAGCTTTTCGGGACCATCAATAAAATAAGTGGGTAATTTATTTTCACAAAGCTCCACCAAATGGGAACTGTTACTACTATTTTTTCCGCCAATGACAAATGCGATATCGGCAGTGATTTCCAATAAACTATTGACTGCTGTTTGATTGTCGTTGGTGGCATAACATAAAGTGTCACGGGTATCAGCAAAGTGAACGGGCAGTTCGGATTCACCGAATTTATTAACGATCACAGTTTTTAAATAGTCCGAAATGGCTTGGGTATCAGTAGCCAATTGCGTGGTTTGATTTACGACTCCAATTTTTTCTAAGTCAGTTGCGGGGTTAAAATTTTCAGAATATTTTCCGTTGAAAAAAGAATAAAAATGGGATACAGGTAATTCGCCAGAAATTATTTTACCCAATTCGATGGTATCTTCCATGTCATTCACAATCAATGTAGGGCTATTCGCAGAAGCATGAGAAAAAGTCGCCCTTGTTTCTTCATGCTTAGGCTTTCCATGAATAATTATTGAATATCCTTTTTTTGCAATTTGAGCACTTCGGTTCCAAACTTTTTCAACAAATGGACAAGTAGTATTGTATTGTTGCACTTCAATACCAATAGTATTTAATTTTTTTTCCATGTCAATAGTCGTTCCAAAGGCAGGGATAATTACAATATCTTCCTTGGTTAAATTTGACAATGGAATTAATTCCTTGCCATTGGTATCTTGTAAAAATTGCACGCCTTTTTGAAGTAAATCTGCATTTACTTGTGGGTTGTGAATCATCTCACTTAATAAAAATATTCTTTTGCCTTGATTAGATTCAATCGTTCTGTAGGCAATTTCAATTGCATTTTCAACACCATAACAAAACCCAAAGTGGCGTGCTAAATATATCTTTAAGTTACCTAAATCAAGTAAGGTAGGCTGTGTGTCTTTTTTTAGTTTATCGTCCTGCTTTCTTTTTTCCTTGATTGCAGAAATCAGGGAGCTGCGATAACCTAAAGGGACCTCAAAATGCTTCATTTTATTACTTTTATTCTATAACAATGACAAAAGTACATTGTTCCCTTCTTTTTACCCTATTTTTTAGCTAAAGCCTATCTAAAAAGTGACATACTCCTTTTCCCCGCTTATCTTTGCGCCATGAATTATGTTTCCGTTGAAAATTTGACAAAAAGCTATGGTATCCAACCCCTATTTAAAGGGATTAATTTTAATATAAACGAAGGTGACCGAATTGCGCTTATTGCTCGGAATGGGGTAGGAAAAAGTACGCTTTTGCGTATTTTATCTGGAAAAGAAGTGCCTGATTCTGGCACAGCTAAAATTCATAAGGATGTGCATTTGGTTTTATTTGAACAGGACCCACAGTTTATAGAATCAGCTACTGTTACACAAAACTTATTTAATCAGGAACATCCAACCATGAAAGCGATAAGTAATTATGAGATGGCTATGGAAACTGAGGACGAGGATTTAATTACGAATGCGATTATGGAGATGGAGGAAAATAATGCATGGGATTTTGAATCCAAAGTAAAAACTATTTTAACGCAATTAAATATTCATCATTTAGAGCAGCCAGTATCAAAATTAAGTGGCGGGCAGCGTAAGCGTGTTTCATTGGCAAAAACATTAATTCAAATTGGTTTTGAGCCTAAGCATGTTTTATTGTTAATGGATGAGCCGACCAATCATTTGGATTTAAATATGATTGAGTGGTTGGAGAATTATTTGGCGCAGGAAAAAGTGACTTTATTATTGGTTTCACATGATCGTTATTTTTTAGAGTCGGTTACAGATGAGATTTGGGAATTGGAACGTGAAAATTTATATAGTTACAAAGGGGATTACGAAAATTATTTAGAAAAGAAAGCGGCACGCATTGAATCTGAATTAGCCAGTATTGATAAAGCAAAAAATACTTTTAGAAAGGAATTGGAGTGGATGCGTAAGCAACCTAAAGCAAGAACGACCAAAAGTAAAAGTAGACAGGATAATTTTTATGAAGTAGAGGCTAGGGCCAAACAAAAAATTGACGATTCTAATTTACAGTTGGACATGAAGATGACGCGTTTGGGCGGTAAGATTATTGAAGCGAAGAAAGTATATAAATCCTATGGCGAGACCGTTGTTTTAAAAGGCTTTGATTACACGTTTAGTAAGGGCGAACGTATTGGGGTGGTTGGGAAAAACGGGGTGGGTAAATCCACGTTTTTGCAAATATTGCAAGGTATTACAGAACCAGATAGCGGTAAAATTAATGTGGGTGATACCATTGTTTTTGGTCACTTTTCACAAGAAGGATTGGTGTATAAAAAAGATATGCGGGTGATTGAGTATTTAAAAACATTTGCCGAAAACTTTCCTTTGGCAAGCGGCGGTTCATTGAATGCAGCACAATTTTTAGAGCTATTCTTATTCACACCAGACAAACAGTATACTTATTTAAGTGCCTTAAGCGGTGGTGAAAAAAAGAGATTACAATTATTGACCATACTTTTCAAGAATCCTAACTTTTTAATTTTAGATGAACCGACTAACGATTTAGATTTACCAACCCTTGCTGTGCTTGAGCAGTTTTTAATTGATTTTGCAGGTTGTGTATTACTCGTGTCGCATGATCGTTATTTTATGGATAAATTAGTGGATCACTTATTTATATTTGAAGGGGATGGCGTGATTAGGGATTATCCTGGTAATTACACGCAATACCGTATCCTTGAAAAATCAAAACAAAGTTTAGCATCCCTAAGTTCAGACATCACATCCGCCAAGGAATTTGATACGAAGAAAGTAGCCCCCGAAAATATAGTCCCAACAACAACATTGACTACTAAAAAAGGGTCAGAGAAAATGACATTTAAGGAAAAGCATGAATTAGATACCCTTAATAAAACGATGCCTGAATTGGAAAGTAAAAAGCAGGTACTCACTAATAAATTAAATGAGCCCAATCTTGATTATAATGAAATTATAAAGCTAAGCGAGCAATTGGGTGCATTAAATAATGAATTAGAAGCCGCTGAATTAAGATGGCTCGAGTTGTCTGAAAAGCAACAGGGGTAAGCAATATCTCCATTTATTTTCTAAAAAGGCGTATGCCTCAAATTGTATTGCCCTATTTTTTTGAGGCATAAGAATTCATGTGTCAATATTTTATAATACTAATTTGGTTTAAGAAAGAAGTCGATAAATAATTTATCAGACATTTCATCATTAAACTAAAAGCTTATGAAACCTATTGAACGCATTGCCATGTATCTAAAGTTTAGAAACATCAATCCGCACTCATTCGAAAAAAAAATCAAGTTGTCCAATGGTTATTTTTCAAAACAACTTAGGCATCTAGGTTCGGTAGGTTCGGATATTTTAATAAAAATTCATGAGCACTATCCTGACTTGAATATTTTATGGGTATTGATTGGGGATGGGGAAATGATTTGTGAAAACTGGGTGGAAGATAAAGGGCAGGCCGGCCAATTTAGCTCCAACTATATCATGGAGAATGGGAAACTTAAAATGTTAGAAGAAGACCTCGAAAAAATGCAATTTGTTTTAAAAGACAAAGAAAAAATTATTTCCCTTTATGAGTTTATGTTAAATAATAATGCGCTTTCAACTACAATTGCAGATACCGCTACAAGTAATGGTTAAATAAAAAAGCCTTCCTCAATCATGAAAAGAGGAAGGCTTTTTTATTTAGGCTTCTATTTAAAAGTATGCGCTTGTTTACGCTTTAAGCATAAGAGGCAACAGGTTCACAAGTACAAACTAAATTTCTATCTCCATGGGTATTATTTACCCTTGCTACGGTTGGCCAAAATTTATTTTGTTGCACATAATATAATGGGAAGGCCGCTTGTTGGCGTGTATACTTATGATTCCATTCATCTGCACAAATTACTTTTTGTGTATGAGGGGCATTTTTTAATGGATTATCAGATTTATCTAGTTCCCCATTTTCAATGGCTTTAATTTCTTCATGAATGGCAATAAGTGCATCACAGAAACGATCCAATTCTGCTTTGTCTTCACTTTCTGTAGGTTCGATCATAATAGTGCCAGCTACTGGGAAACTCATAGTTGGTGCATGAAATCCAAAATCAATTAAACGCTTTGCAACATCTTCCGCTTCAATACCAGCAGTTGCTTTAAATGGACGCAAGTCGATAATGAATTCATGTGCACAAGTGCCATTTTTTCCGGCATATAAAATCGTATAATTTTTTTCTAATCTTGCCCTCATATAATTTGCATTCAAAATGGCATAGGCAGTAGATAATGCTAATCCTTCGGCACCTAACATTTTAATATATGCGTAACTAATTAATAAAATACTTGCCGATCCTAATGGTGCCGCGCTCACTGCGTTCGCGCCATTGCCTTGTTGTGCATGACCTGGTAAAAACGGTGCTAATTTATCGTTCACACAAATAGGGCCCATGCCAGGTCCACCACCACCATGTGGAATCGCAAATGTTTTATGTAAGTTTAAATGACAAACATCTGCACCAATATTTCCAGGGCTTGTTAAACCCACTTGCGCATTCATGTTTGCACCATCCATATATACCAATCCACCTAGTTCATGTATTAAATTACAAATGTCAATAATGGTTTCTTCAAATACACCATGCGTAGATGGATAAGTCACCATTAAAGCGCCTAATGCATCTTTATGTAATAGTGCTTTTTCTTTTAAATCATTCATATCAATATTTCCAGCAGTATCACATGCAACCACCACTACTTTAAATCCAGCCATCACTGCACTTGCAGGGTTGGTGCCATGCGCACTTATTGGAATTAATACAATATTGCGATGTGCTTGTTGGTGATGTTGGTGATAGCTGCGAATAGTTAATAAGCCGGCATATTCTCCTTGTGCACCACTATTGGGTTGCAAGCTACATGCGGTGAAACCTGTAGTTTGACATAAATAGGCACTTAGTTCATTGGTCATTTCTTGGTAGCCGATTGTCTGATGGCTCGGGGCAAATGGATGCATGGTACTGAATGCTGGCCAGCTTACTGGAATCATTTCAGTAGCTGCATTTAATTTCATTGTACAACTACCCAAACTAATCATGCTAGTATTTAATGACAAGTCCTTATTTTCTAATTGTTTAATATAACGCATCATTTGCGTTTCACTATGATGAATATTAAACACAGGATGCTGTAAATAACTTGAACTACGTATTAATTGTGCTGGTACTTTTTCATTTTTCACCCCGGCATTGGTCGCGGTTGATTTTTTCCCAGTTAATTTTTCAAATAATGCAACTACTTCTTGTACATGCGCATTTGAAATTGTCTCATCAATAGTAATGCTAACAGTACCGTCGTTAAAATAGTTGAAATTGATATTTTTTTCGTTGGCTAATTTTTTCAATGCACTACTATCAAATCCATGTACATGTAAAGTATCAAAATAAAATTCATTGGCTTGTTGTATACCTAAGGATGCTAGTTGTTGCTCCAGGTTTTGTGCTAAAGCGTGAATTTTTGTCGCAATTTTTTTCAAACCTTGCGGGCCATGATAAACTGCATACATAACGGCCATGTTTGCAAGTAATGCTTGGGCCGTACAAATATTTGAAGTTGCTTTTTCTCTTTTTATATGCTGCTCGCGCGTTTGTAAAGCCATGCGGAGCGCCCTGTTGCCTTGTGCATCTACACTTACCCCTATTAATCTGCCGGGCATGCCACGCTTGAATTCATCTTTAGTAGCAAAATAGGCAGCATGTGGTCCGCCAAATCCCATTGGTACACCCAATCGTTGCGTATTTCCTACGGCAACATCTGCGTTTAATTCACCTGGACTTTTCAATAAGGTTAATGCTAAAATATCAGCAACTAAAATCACCAAGCCGCCTGCTTCATGCACACGATCAATAAATTGTTGGTAATCGGCAATATTACCTTTGCTATTGGGGTATTGTAATATGGCACCAAAAAATTGATGATTAATTTCTACTTCATTATAATTGCCTTCGATTATCTCAATACCAATTGGATTTGCCCTAGTTGCTAAAACATCTTTGGTTTGTCCAAATATTGATTGATCAACGAATAATTTCGGTTGCGTTGCTACTTCCGCTTTATTGACATGATTAAAAATCATCGCCATTGCTTCCGCTGCGGCTGTGGCTTCATCCAATAAAGAGGCATTTGAAATAGACATGCCCGTTAAGTCGGTCACCATCGTTTGAAAGTTTAATAAACTTTCTAAACGGCCTTGTGCAATTTCGGCTTGGTAGGGGGTGTATTGGGTATACCAACCTGGGTTTTCAAAAATATTTCTAAGAATCACACTTGGCGTAATTGTACCATAATAGCCTTGCCCAATAAAATTGGTGGCAACGATATTTTTTTCACCTATTTTTTTTAAAGATTGCAACATTTCAAACTCTGTAAGTCCGGCAGGAATTTCCATTGCTTTTTTTGAACGGATATTATCAGGCACCGTTTTACTAATTAATTCTTCCACTGATTTTAAACCAATAAGGGATAGCATTTTTTGCGTATCATCGTGATTAGGACCAATGTGTCTTTGGATAAATTCTGCGTTGTTGGAGTTCAATTCAAACATAAATAGAGTAGTTTAAAAAATTGCCTCAAAGATACTACATAAACCGCTGTTTAACAGGGCGGATTCAATTGATGGGGAAAGCTTGTGGATGAATGATAAATGGTTTACTTTTGCCCTATAATATGGACAAATCTACTGAACAATTATTTGAGGCGCCGGCGCCAGAATTGCTTAAAAAACTCGAATATTTTTTAAAAAAGGAAGATAAGCGCAAAATAATGAAGCAATTGCCTGATTTGCATGAGGCAGCCTTTGAAAAGATTGATTGCTTGGACTGTGCAAGATGCTGTAAGAACTATTCACCTCGATTCAAGATGCCGGATATTAAAAGAATCAGTAAGTATTTAGGGCTTAAGGAAACAGCGTTTATTGATACCTATTTGGCGATGGATAATGAAGGAGATTATGTATTACAACAAAAGCCTTGTGTATTTTTGGGAAAGGACAATGCCTGTAGTATATATGAACACCGCCCCTCCGATTGTCAACGATTCCCATATACCGATGAGGATACATTTTATAAGCGTATACCAGTGACCATGAAGAATGCTGAATTTTGTCCTGCGGTTCATTCGGTCATGAAGGATTTGCTGAGTAAATAATTAAGAAAATAAATTTGTGTAATTATTTTGCTGATCAGCAGTAAATTATTCAAACAGCCATTGCCTAATATAAATTAGTCATTCTTTTTAGTATTCCATTTTCTTTAGAGCAGGTGCTTTAAACCAAGTAACGCCAACAACTAATAAAGTCATGGCACCTCCAAATATCACGGAAGGGATTACGCCCATTGCTTTTGCGGCAACACCACTTTCAAATTGCCCTAATTCATTACTACTATTAATAAACATGGAATTTACGCTCATCACCCTGCCCCGCATATGATCGGGTGTTTTAAGTTGCACAATGGTGCCTCTAACAATCATGCTGAATCCATCCAAAATGCCACTTAATAATAACATGACAAAGGACAGCCAGAATATTTTAGATAAAGCAAAGACAATAATACATACCCCAAAACCTGCAACAGCTAGTAGTAATTTTTTTCCTTGACCACGATTTGCTGGGAATATGGTGATGATTAAAATAATGATAATTGCACCTATGTCTGAAGCCGCGTTTAGCCAACCAAAGCCAATCGGGCCTACTTTTAAAATATCTTTTGCAAAAACAGGGATCATGGCTACAGCACCCCCAAATAAAACAGCAAATAAATCAAGTGATAAAGCCCCAAATACTTCTTTTGAATTAAATACAAAACGGAGGCCTTCCTTTACACTCTCCAATGTTTTTTGATCAACAACATCTGCATGTGGGGGCTTTGATTTGATCATGGAAATAAAGCCATATCCAATACCCACTAAGCTAATGACTACGATTAACGAACCGGTATGGCCAAAGCCGGCAATGATAAATCCCACAATCGCGTGTCCTAATACGGACGCACTCAACCAAATGCCTTGGCTCCAAGTGGTGGCATTTTGTAATAAGTTTTTGGGTACCACTGCGCCAATAATAGTTCCAAAACTAGGACCTGTAAAAGATCGAATAATACCCGTGCAAAAAACGATAAAATAAATACCAATCGCTATTTGTAATGAGGTCAATTTTAATGCCCCAATGTCCATGGATAAAAAAAGTAAAATAAGTGCGCAGCACCAATATAAAATAACGCCCTTTAATAAAAGTTTTCTTTTTTCACTTTTGTCAATCACATGGCCTGCATATAAAGCAAGGGAAACGGCTGGGATTACTTCTGCTAATCCAATAAGTCCTATGGCAAAAGGGGCATTCGTTAACTCATATATCCACCAGCCGACTAGTGTGCCCATCATTCTTAAGCCCATGATAAATAAAAATCGCCCAATCATTAAGTTTCGAAACTCGGTAACGCGCAAAGCACCCAAAGGATCATTTAATTGTTTGACAGGGCTTTGCATAGTTTCTATTAGGGTAGGTTAATAAAATGTTGACCATCTTCTAAATCCTTTTCAAGTGCATCCGTGATCAATTTAAAATGTGCTTCATTATATAAAAAATCAGCGTTGCTTGCGTCCACAAATATCGTTTTTAAATTATGCTGTTTTATATAGCTGGTATAGGTTTCTTGTAGTTTAAAAAGGTATTCATCAGGAATAGATTGTTCAAATTTTCGATTCCGCTTTTTAATGTTGGATTGCAACTTGTTTACTGGTGCATGTAAATATATTAATACATCTGGCTGTGTAAGTTGTTGGCTGAATACCTCGTACATTTTTTGATACAATCTGTATTCTTCCTCTGGTAAATTTACTTTTGCAAATAACAAACATTTTGTAAATAAATAATCGGAGATAGTCACTGATTGAAACAAATCAGCGGTCTTAATTAGGTCCTGTTGTTGTTTAAATCGTTCTGCTAAAAAAAATAATTCAAGTGGAAAAGCGTATTGTTTTGGATTTTCGTAAAATTTAGTCAAAAATGGATTTTCTGCAAATTCTTCCAACATTAATTTTGCGTTATAATGTTGCGATAACAATTGCGATAATGTTGTTTTTCCTGCGCCAATATTTCCTTCTACTGCAATAAAATGATACTTCATATTTTCCTTAATTCTTCCATTCAAATATAGTAAGCAGAATGCTTAATCAATCGTTTTTTTATACACATGCGAGTCATCCTTGCATTGATTTAATAGGGCAGTTGTGGATATATGTAAGATGGGGTGTAGATAGTTGGGTGCAATTTCGTTTAAGGGAATGAGCACAAAGTTGCGTTGCTCCATTCTAGGGTGAGGAATGGTAACGATTTCAGCTTGTATTATTTCGTTGTTGAAATAGATGATATCAATATCAATGGATCTAGGTCCTAAAGGGAGCAACCTTTCTCGGCCCAATAATAATTCAATGGTCAATAATTGTTGCATCAATTTGGTCGCGGATAATGCGGTTTCCAGCTGTAAAGCTTGGTTGAAAAAGGGAGGTTGTTCGGTAAAGCCCCAAGCTGCTGTTTCATAGATCGCCGAACTGGAAATTATTTTTCCACAATGCAATTCAATTTTTTGAATGGCGTTTTTTAGGTTGGCCAATCGGTCGCCTAAATTACCGCCTATCAGTAGGTATGCATTGTTCATAGAAGTATTATAAAAGTAGCCCAAATATCCATAATTTTACAGCGTTAAACTACTTTATCTCCGACTATTTTGGGCATTTTGGTTTAATTTAATATTGCAACTTCATGAAAAGCTTTTTTAAAACATTTTTCGCAGCCTTGTTGGCTTTGATTATTTTTTCTTTGCTTGGTTTTTTTATTTTAATTGGGATAGCAGCCGCTTTTTCATCTGATGAAAAAGTTGCAGTAGCGCAAAACTCAGTTTTAGTAATTGATGCCTCAGAAACATTTTCAGAGCAATCAAAAAATGATCCTTTTAGTGAATTAATGAGCAAAAAAAATGGCAAGCAACCCAGCTTGTCTGAGTTGATTGGGTTATTGAATTATGCAAAAAAAGATTCAAGTATTAAGGGCATTTATATTAAGTGTGCGGAAAACCCAAATGGTTATGCAGCAACGGAGGAAATAAGAAAGGCGTTGATTGATTTTAAAAAATCAAAAAAATTCATTGTGGCGTATGCGGAAACTATTTCGCAGAAAGGGTATATGATGGCCAATGTTGCTGATCAAATATATACACATCCACAAGGAGGCATGGAATGGTCTGGCTTTAATTATGAGACCATGTTTTTGAAAGGCTTAATAGACAAACTTGAAATTGAGCCACAAATATTTTATGCTGGTAAATTCAAAAGTGCGACTGAGCCTTTCAGATATGCACAAATGTCAGATGCAAATAAATTACAAACAGGTATTTGGTTAAATTCTATTTATAATAATTTTATTCAAGGTGCCGCTGAAATGCGCCATTTAAATGCAGACTCAATCAAAGCGTTCGCGAATGAAGGGAAGGTGCAAAATGCGAAGGATGCATTAAAATACAAATTAGTGGATGGTTTGGTCTATGATGATCAATTAAAAAAAATTATTAGTAAAAAATTACATGTGGCGGATGAAACTAAAATATCATTTGTATCCATTAATAATTATGCGGAATCAGTTGCATTAAGGGGTACGGGTAGTGGTAAAATTGCAGTGATATATGCAGATGGAGATGTGGTGATGGGAAAAGGCCAAAAAGATGCAATTGCAAGTGATGATTATAGGGCATTGATACAAAAAATCAGAAATGACAAAACTATTGATGCTGTTGTGTTAAGGGTGAATTCACCTGGTGGAAGTGCATTAGCAAGTGATATTATATGGAGAGAGATTGATTTACTTAAAAAAGAGAAACCCGTGGTGGTAAGTATGGGAGATTTGGCAGCTTCTGGGGGTTATTATATTTCCTGTGGGGCTGATTCTATTTTTGCAGATGCGAATACCATTACAGGATCCATTGGTGTGTTTTCAGTGATTCCTAATGCAGAGAAATTCTTGAAAAATAAATTAGGTATTACATTTGATCGTGTTAAAACCGGCCAATATGCCGATGCGCCATCTGCAACAAGAGCTTTAACTAATACAGAACAAAGGT
>Ga0214919_10010988_pt1 | contig 11359 bp, 15 predicted proteins | sample LL1503_MetaG_FD_177994 | JGI IMG/M metagenome (GOLD analysis project Ga0214919, IMG submission 177994) | Freshwater microbial communities from Lake Lanier, Atlanta, Georgia, United States - LL-1503 | ecosystem: Environmental > Aquatic > Freshwater > Lake | place: USA: Georgia | collected...
GGCGTCAAGGAACCCAAGAAGCAGTACATTGACGGATTCAGCAGGCCCCCTCTGTCTGGAAAGGCGATTCTGATCAACCGTGGCTACGGCAATGCAGCCTATACACTGAACACGGCCCTTGTCGACTATCCTGCCTTCTATGCAGAGAACCATGTCAATGTCGTGAGGGCGAATACGAAAAAGGCAGAGAAGCTAATTGAAAAAGTGTATGCTAGTCTTCAGTCCACGAGGACTGCCGAGTTTATTCGGTTGTTTGTTGGGAACAACGCCCTGTCCAAGACTGAAATCGAGAGCGTTCTACCTATTTGGCTAGGCGGCGCATGCTGATCTGCCATGCAGGGAACGCCACCCCCAGGTGGTTCTTCCAGCGGAGCAGCATCTCGTGGGTAGTCCCGGGTTCCGCGCTCTGAATGACGAGGAGGTTACCGTTACGCACGCCCACAACACTTTTTGCCGTCAGTTCAGCGTCCGAGATCCGATCGTGGTGGAACTTTCCTGCATTGAACAGCAGGAAGCGCTTGTCCTTCTGCGACCTCATGAACTCAGATGTGAGGGCGGCCAGCTTGGTTGTGTCCTTCACTGCCTCAAGGTAGGCCGTGATGGACGCCGCAGTTGCCTTGCTCTTCTCCGCGTAGCGTTCCGGTTGCGCTGCCTCTGCCACGCGAAAGTCAACAAAGAACTTGTGATTTGACTTGTTCTTGTGAATCTCCTTCAGGTACTCGTTCTTCGGCGGCGGGGCCAGTCCGTAGAGCCCGGCAATGTCCGGCAAGTAATTGTCGTAGAAGAAATCCGCATAGAGACGATCGTGGAAAGGCTTGTTGGCTGCAGGGTTGAAGAACTCCGGAATCGTCTGAACTGAAGTTCCGCCAAACTTGAATTCCACCTTGTGCTTGAGATCTCCACGCGTGACCTCGAAGTCGTAGTTGAAGCCACGGCCACCCTTGGCCTTGACCGTGACCTGCCCCTCCCCGCCCAGCTCGGCGAGTGCGCTGGCAAAGAGGTCAGCGATCCGGCGCCAGTCCTCGCCGTAGGTGGGATCCGCAAACATCTCGCTTGTCTTGCCGTTGTATCCGTCCAGAAGGATCTTCTCCCTGGTCTTGTTTGAAGCGTCGTTCGTGCCGCGGCCGCGCCCCGCGGACGGGGCGGTGAAGAGAGTGATGTCAGAGGGATTCATTGTGTGCTGGACCACTTCTCCCTTTCTTGATACGATCAGATCCATTTTAGGACATGCTAAAAAACGGATCTCAAAATATGCAGCCATCAATACAGTGGTCACCATGGCACACCGTACCATCACTCTTGAACAGCTCCCGAAGCAAATGATCTCCATCCGTCTGCTCCGCGATGCATTTGACAAGTGCACGCCCTACGACTGCCCATCCCGAACTCGGCTGAACTACTGCTATCCGCAGTACTCATGGGACACGAGCCTCCCGGAAGACATCACGATGGAGCATGCTGTTCGGGTCATTCACTATTGTCTGTCGGACACAGACTACCTTGATCGGTTTGCATTCTACTTCACGGGCGAATGTGTGGCGCCCTACGATGTGATTGCGTCGTACATCGCTCAGCCCTTTGTCAAGACATAAGCCTTGTTCAGACCCGTGAGTTCCGCTGTCAGGTGGAAGAGCACGCCCGCAAGAAACACAGTTACCCACTTGGAAAATCCAAGTTTTTCACTGACCCAAAAGACTGGAAGCAAAAACAGACCAACGAGCAGGGCTTCAAGGAACACGTTCATTTATACTGGGAAGCAGATTTGGTTTTTCTACGAAGCCGCCGAGTGCTGCGTCGGGTTCGCTTTCCTCCTGATGGAAAACGCCACGGATCTCTAAAGCGTACGTCTTTGTCCTTTGTCCACGTTGCGTACTCTTTATCCACGTCGTCGCCTTCACGTACATACTGAAAATGCTTTCTACACCTATGATCTTTTTTCAAATCTGATAAGTTTACAAAGATGACCGTTGCACCTGCGCTCACAGCCTGTTTCAAGGCATAGAGAATACAGGGTGTTCGGTCAAAGAAGAAGTTGTCGCATATGAAGGGGCTTCCATCTAACCAAAGGTCATTATGAACATAGATCCGGTTACATCGTTTGAGAACTTCAGTAAGTTTCATAATGAAAGGAGAACTCTCTGCTGTTTCTCTACCCAACTCTGCAATAGAGTTAACTGTATGTCCAGCGATTGCCACAGCACGCGATTTAGGTTCTATAAATGTCGGAGGAATCACGATCTCTCGTTTCATCGGCACGCGTACGTGGAGCGGTATAAACCACATGCCCTCGGCGTCGTAAATGGCTTCCAGAGAACCGTCTATCTGCTCTCCGCTGATAAGGAGAACTGGTGTGGAACTACTAAACTTTTTTCTCGCACCCAGTGCCTTTTTTATTAGAGTAAGCACAGTGTTCTCACTCCTCGCATCGCCTGCTCGTTTTGACCCTCCCAAGCTGAGAATCAACTCATCGTAGGTTTCTTTCTCCGCGCCCTCGTCTTCTAGCATGCTTGTCAAACTACTTATCGCTTCTGTTTCTGTGGCTGCATTCGCCGAAAAAAGGCCGGCAGGGACTTCGTACATCTCGGCCGGACCGCCAACATCATACGGTCTACTCGCCATTACTGTCTAGCCTAGGTTTGTTTTTGTTACAAAATGGATTTGATTTTTCGCTACGAAGACTACATTGCCAAGATGGAGACCAATATTCGTAACGCAATCATCAAGACCAACGCGGAGTTCAACTACGGACTGGAGGTGGAGATCACGCATGCCGAACATGAGCCGTGGTATGCCAAGATCTACGATACAGCAGGTATGATCAGAGTGGAGTTCCTTGAGAGAGACGGGGGCGTCATTGCATCTGTCATGGAGCGGTTCAACATGACCACGGCAAGAGTGGTCCGAATTATGGACGTACTCGTGGAATTCATGCCAATCTCTCCTCCGGGAGGGGACTAGATCTTCTCTACCTTGACAGGGACAACCTTGATCAACTCAACTTGAGGATACACAACTACACAGGCATGCGTTTCCGTCGCGCGACATTTCACGCAGAACACCTTTTCCGTTGAGCAGGGACACTTGAACTCAAGGTGAGTCTTCTTCTTGCAGTGAGAACACTTTGCCATTCTGCCTTGGTCAGCAGTTATAAAATCGCATTCATTTTTAATGAAGACGGTCACATACACAGTGGTCGTAGATCCCGATGTGAAGTTTCCACCGAAGGACTTTGCGCAAGAGGTGGCCATCTGCCTCGCCGATCCCGATGGATGGGAGTCGCAGGGATATCGCTTTGTTCAAGTAAAGTCCAACCCGCATGTGGTCATTCATTTGTCGTCTCTGAAAGGACTGGTGGCAGCCGGATGCGATCACACTCTGTCTTGTGCCGAGTTGGGAGGCCATCAGATGCATATCAACGAGCAGCGATGGCGTCACGGGGCAAAGAGAAGCGGTCAGACTTTGGACGGATACCGTCAGTATGTCATCTCACACGAAATGGGACATATCCTTGGTCGAGACCACGTAAAATGCCCTGTCCCGGGTCAACCGGCACCGATAATGATGCAGCAGACCTTAGGACTTCACGGGTGCCTTCCGAATACAAACGTGTCGTTGGGGCTTCCTTCCGGAAATAGGTAACTGGATTGGAAAGGACAACGAACACACAGGCAACCGCCAAGCAAACCAGAAACACTTTCAGCATTGACACCTCTACTTATAAAAATGGACAGCATTGTAACCGCCGTGATTGAGAAGTTCAAGCAACGGTCGGAGTTTGGACAAGCAAAGTACGGAACGAACCTTGATCGTAAGGATCTTTCAGTGCTTGAGTGGATTGTGCATGCTCAAGAGGAGCACATGGATGCGATTCTGTATTTAGAGAAGCTTCGAACGGAGCTTGCGAGAACCCTTCCGGTGTCGGTGCCGACGGGTGACCTTCCGGACGCGTTTGGCCGATGAACGGCGACGACGACGGCCGCCGCTAGGATCCTCATCTACAGCTTCCGGCACTTCGGGATCACGTTGTGCGTCAGGCGCATTGGATATGAACGTTGAATAATCGGTTATAGTCCATCCTTGAGGCAGGACCTTGTCTTCCTCAAGGTATCGGATAGGCCAATCTACATGGCCTCTCAGATCCTCCAGGTCTGACGTGGTGCCCTCAACTATAATCATTTTGATCTTGTCAGGCCCTTCGTAGAATCTGAGCGAGGACAGACTTACAGTTGTGTCCCCGCTCTCAAATGCGTCGCGCATCATTGGCTCCAGCGCTGTCTTCATGGCGTTTAGTTGCTGATCCGTTAGAGGAGTCCCGCCAAACTCATCCGATATCAGAAACTTGAAAATAAAATTAGGCATTCACCTTGCTTCTACCCAGCAAAATCCTTAGTTGGAGTACGCCAGGCCACCCATGCCGCTCATGACGCGGAAGATGTTGTAGTTGACCGCATACATGCGGAAGTTGAACGGGGTGCTCTTGGTCGGCTTGGCAAGACCCGTCTCCGCGATGCTGTCGAACACGAGCGTGGTCGTGTCAATGCGCGAGAAGTTGCACGTGCCCGACGGCTGGTGCTCCTCCGGCTGCAGCGCGAACGAATACACGTTGATCGGATTGTCGTGGGGAGTGTACTGAAGGTTCGGCAGGGTAAAGGTCACCGTTCCCGCAGATACGTTGGTTCCGGCCTGAAGGACAGTCTCACTGATATTGTACGTACCCTGACCACCCGAACCACTTCCGAAGGCAGAGATGATCGTGCCCGGGGCAATGAGACCGGCAACCGACGACGACACAACAGCTCCCTCAATGATATATCCGCCACTGGGAGTGCTGGTAACACTGAGCACATCACCCGTGACCGTCGCCGTTGCCGTGATTGTTGTCGCGGTCGGCGCCGTGACCTGAGCGCGCATCGGCCAGAACGCACCGCCGCTGTGGTGCTGGTAGGGCTGGACGCGCCAGAAGTAGTCGCCATAGCGCTCATCGAAGCGATCCTGTCCGTTGATCTGCAGACGGCAGCGGTTGACGATATCGTCGTAGCTGAACGGCTGCGTGAAGCCCATGTTCTTGGTCAGATCCGAGCCGCAGTCCGTCTTGCGGGCATCCTGGAAGACCCACACCAGCTCCTTAACCGGGTGGTTCAGCGTCAGGTCAATGCGGGCATTGGCCGTCGTGAGCGTCTGCTGGAGACCGAACTGGAGCTGGTCGATCAGGTACTCGTGCGACTGCTGGGCAAAGCGACGACGCTCATCCACATCCAGGTAGATGTAGTCAATGTAGAGCGCCATATCCTTGAGGTTCGGCAGAAGAGCAGCGGCCTGAGAGACCGTCGTGGTGCCCGGAGTGGCGGCGGTCACCAGGTCCGTCGCAGGGGACAGGGTGACGTTGATGCGCACCTCGTGGTACTGGAGGGCGATCAGGGGCAGGGCCAGACCCGGGTTGCGGCAGAACCAGAACTGCAGGGGAATGTAGAGGATGTTCGGGCGACCACCGCAGGACACGGCTGACGTCGTGGATCCACCGAGGTATCCACCTAGCATGCTGTCCAGCTTGACGGAGTTGTCAAACCCAGACGTCAGGTTCTCCCAGAGGAAGAGCCACTCGCCGTAGTGCGTGTCAATGATCTGACCGCCAATCTCCACCTCCACCTTCTTGAGGAGCTGGTAGCCGAGACGACGCTCCCAGGCCGCCGTCCACTTGACGCCAGCCGTGGTGGTGTCGGGGAGCTGGACCTCAAGGTAGGTCTTGTACATCAGGTCAGCGTTGCGGTTGACAATGGCAACGACGCGCTGGCCATACTGAGGCGAGCCAGTGAAGTTCACGCGAAACGCCTCCATGGCAAAGTTCGTATGACGCTTGTAGAGCACCTTCCAGAAGGTGATGTGGGGATTTCCAGTGATGTAGGCATCCTGCGCACCATAAGCAACGAGCTGAAGAAGACCACCGCCCATTTAGTTTATTCTTTGCGAGGATATATTCTTCTGCCTTTGACACAATGGGGCGCCAAGTTGACAGGTTCTGTCGCTGCGTCAAGAAGGTCCGCAAGACGGTCAAGGTCCGAAAAGGCAGCACGGCGGAAGGAGCCGCGATTGCTATCTGCACAAAGTCTGTGCTTCAGACTAGAAAGCGGACACTTCGTAAGGTTCGGTGCCGTGATCGCGTATTGCTGACCCAGCCGATGAAGGGTGGTGGCGTGCTCGGTGCCGGCGAGTATGTTGTGGTGCTTGGAGGAGATGACTGGAGCTTCCTTCCCCTGTATGCCAAGGACACTCCAAAAAACCCAGTCTTGACAAATAAGCTAGTCCAGTCTCTCATCGGAAACAGTCTGGGCCCGAGGGACGTTGTTGCATACCTCGGAGATGCCTCGCGTCAAGTGGACAAGAGGAACAACTTTGTGCGTTCCGTGGCAGCCACCAATCCGTATATAAAAATGATAACAAACCCTCACTTGGCCGAATACCCGCCGGATCAAGACGACATTAACAGCAAAATAGTCGTCGGTGGCAAGCTCCCGAAAGGCTTCGATGAAGACAGTGCCCTGAACATCTGTCTAATCACGCTGAGATATGGCACCTGCCTAGATGGAAAAGATCCGGCGACCATTGCTCTGTCCCTCGCAGATATCATGATCGGACTTGTTCATATCAACGGCGCCTTTGTTCAGTGCGATCTGCATACCAACAACACGTGCCTCATGCAAGATGGATGCCCGGTGATTGTTGATTATGGAACGATGCGCAAGGGAGATACGACATACTTCGGCGACTTTCTTGTTAAAATTCAGGAGAGCAGCTACATTTCGTCCTTTGAACAGTATACCACGATCGCGGCCTTTCTCCACGAGCACGTGCCCGCGGGGTCTCGCCTCTCCGAAGCCGATCAACGGAACGTTAGCAAGATTTTTGACTTGCTCTCTCTACTTGTCTCCGTTGAAAAACTGCCGAGTTGTGGAGACGACGTACGAGCATTTCGTGCGGGCCTGCTTCAGGGTTGGCAGAGTATCTCGCAATCAGAGCTTCACAATGCGGTCACTGCTCTGAACCAGCGGATTGTGAAAAAGGTCACTGGAAAAGATTGGAAGGCCATGACGCTGGCTGACGAAGTCGCAATGGCGGATGAATATCTTAAACATGCAGGGCCTGCGCGGAATAGAGCTGGTCTATGGGAAGCCGTTCGGAATCATTACCGATTCGGGGCTAAGTAGCGAGGACCACGCCAAACTTCTCCAAAGCCTCCTTGGCCGCCATTTGCTCAGCCTTCTTGCGCGTCGGTCCCTGTCCTCGCCCGTGAATGGAGGGACCATCCATGACTAGAACTCGAATGTCCTTGCAGTCCTTCATCGGACTCAGCATCATGTAGGTTGGCGTACAGCCGAACTCTCGCTGGCAGTACTTTTGAAAGATGTCCTTGTAGTTTGTCACTGTGGTCACGGCATCCTGAACGTCAATGTATGCTTCAATGACAGCGGTCACAAACGCATAGACGATATTGAACCGATTTCCACAATCCGTCCACAAGGCGCCGATGAACGCCTCAAAGATATCACCGAGCTTCTGAATATTCCGACGCCCGTTGATAGCCACCGACTCTTCATTGTGCCGAGAAATGACATAGAAGGCATCCAGCCCGACATGCTGGCACAGAGATCCAATGCGCTCATTGTTCACCAACTCCTTGCGGGCATCCGTGAGGAACCCCTGCTTCTTCTCCGGATACTTGCGGCGCAGATACGTCGCCACACAGACACCCAAGACCGAATCACCCTCAAACTCAAGGCATTCATACGACTCATCCTGCAGAGGCATAACACCAGAAGGACACGGAGCAAGAGATGCCGGTCGTCCATCGGGCGTGACATAGTCTGATCGTTTGACGTAGGTTGTATGAACCATTGCGGTTTGAAAGACCCGTGCGTTTGCTACACGGTAATGGGGGAGCCCATGACGGTGTAGAATTGCATGAATATCCTTCTCGGTGAAGAAGCGGTTGCGCGCATTGTATGGAGAGTACACGTCGGTCATCTGCGTTGTGATTTCCAGATGAAACTTTTATCCATTTTCCTACACAATGGGGGCTGCTCAGTCAATGACCTATACCGAGCTACCCGATGCTCCCCCAAAGCAGTATCCAGGTGCGATGATTGAGATCGCCAATGTCCGATACAGGTCGCCCTGGAAGCGGGATATGGCTGTCGGCCTTGTCTTCTTCAATCCAGCAAAGTCCAAGCGAATGCTCATGAACTACTTTTATACCCTTGAGAAGCTGAAGCTGGCAGGTATTCCAGTCTATACGCTGGAGCTCGTGTTCAATCGGCAAGAGCCGGAGATCAAGGATGCCTTTCACGTCTACGCCAAGTCCATCATGTTTCACAAGGAAAACCTCTGCGACCTGCTGGAGCGAAAGATCCCCTGGTATTATTCCAAGGTCCTCTTTTTGGATGCCGATATTGTCTTTGGCAATCCGAACTGGTACTCTGAGGTTTCGGACGCCCTGTCTGATCACGATGTCGTTCAGCCCTTTACCACTGCTGTTTGGATGGACATTACCTATACAAAGGCCACGCAGATCCGCGAATCGGTCATCTACATGAACAGGGAAAAAACCTTTGATCACAAACTCCATCCTGGCTTTGCTTGGGCCTTCCGTCGGTCGTGGTTCCGCAAGGTGGGCTTCTTCAAATACGGTGTTACGGGGAGTGGAGATACCCTGTCGGCCGCCGCCTGGTTGGGTGTCAAGTTTCCCACGACTTACCTCAAACCCGCGCTTGTACCTGCCTACACGGAATTTGATAAGCTGCCCAAGCCGCGAATTACCTGCACGTCGGGACCTGTGTTTCACATGTGGCATGGAACGCATGCCAATCGCAAGTATGTGGATCGCCATTCCATTCTGGACGGAGTCAAGGATATACGGAAAGTCATGCGCCCGAACTGGACTGGTGTCTTTGAGTTCAGCACCAAGGGTTTATCTGAAAAACTGGCGGCCTACTTTGCCGAGAGGTGCGACGATGGCACTTAAAAATAATATGTGTGTCATATTCATATCACGTTGATGGTCAAGGCTCGAATCATCCTGGCTACCCGTCTGCTGAGCACCAACGGTCATCTTGTGTGTAATCTTACTCGTATCCGGGGTGGTTTCCTTCCACGCGAGAATATCGAGCAGGCGAAGCGGCATCTTGCTGAGATTCAGGACACACTGAGAGAGATTGAGGCGGATCTTGCAGTGTCTAGTTCTTCATCTTCAGCTCAAACCCGTAGTCTGTCTCTACCATCTTCTCCTCTTGCCGTTTGACAATCTCTGCCATGACAGTCTCTGCCTGCGAAGGCAGCAGCTCATCCAAATAGGACTTCAGTTCCTTCTTAGACAATGACCAGCCCTTCTTCCACTGATTAGGTCGCTTCACCGAAAAGGTCATCCCCGAAGTTGCAAGATTAATCTTGTCGGGGAGTTCCTCTCGAGACGTTGCGTAGAGGGCAGCAAGATCCAGCTCAAGTGTGCGACGCTCATCGCGAAGATGATTGACCTGAACGTTGATGTCGTTGATCTGACGCTGGACGCCGGCATAGGCAGAAAGGATTGGCTTGAGGGACTCCATTTGTTTTGTTCTCCCTCTGACTTAATAGTATCCGTTTTAGAACAAGGAATGTCCTGGTTAGATACCGAGGAGATTGAGCGCCTGCGCAAAGTGTATAACAAGGAGCATCCGAAGGAGGATCCCGTGCCGACGGGAACCCCCGAGGAGGTATGGACAAACATTCAGCACCGTCTGGCCGACAAGTGTACCACGGGGTCGGCCGAGTGCATCGTTGCGTCCCTCATGCAGCGGCCCAAGGCTCCGAAGGAATGGACAGTCAAGCGCGACGAGTGGCTGTCATCGGATGACATTGATAAAGTAGAAAAGAGCTACACCAAGCTCTTTGCAAAGTACTTCTATGTTGGATCCATTCCCATTGATTTTGATCTCCACAACGAGACTCAGCAATGTGTCGTCAGTTCGCTCTGTAGTATGAAGCTGCCCGAGCTGGTCAAGAAGGGCCATGAACAGATTGGCATTGTCTTCAATACGGATCCTCACGATGGACCTGGTGAACACTGGATTGCTCTGTTCTGCGATGTGCGCTCCGACCTTGAGTATCCGCGCGTGACCTACTTTGATTCCTATGCCCATGAGCCCGAGAAGGAGATCAAGGTGCTCATGCGTCGCTGGAAGGCACAGTGGGATGCAACAGGCGTCCATAAGAAGCCAATGAAGATGAGCTTCAACTCCACTCGGCACCAGTTCAAGGATTCGGAATGTGGAATGTACTGTCTATATTTCCACTATGCATGTCTGATGGAGATTCCCATGCAGGCCCGTATTCCGGATGATGTCATGAATGGATTTCGGCAGATCCTGTTCACTGCTCCAAAAATAGAAACTGAGAAGAAGTAATGGAGCTTGCGATTGGCGCCGCACTGATTGGCATTCTGGGCTACACGATTTGGCACGAGGGGATTGACGCCGAAGACAATGCAGCAGCCGGTCGTAAGCGTCTCTGTGATTACTATGTTGCCGGTGGTGTGTTTGAGGATCCGGCGGCGGTGATTTCCTCGGGCCGGCGACTGCTCGAGGTTCATCTCTACGCCGATGAGAATGGAAAGCCAATTGTATCCAAGGCTCCGTTGAACCCTGGATACGACTATACGGTGGACTATTGGACATTTGATTCCGTGTGTACTGACCTGATTCAGGCTTGGCAAACGAGCACTGATCCCTTCATCCTCTCCATTGTACCCCATACCGCAAACGCAGTGACCCTAAACAAGGCCGCGCACTGCCTCAAGACCACCGTTCATCGTCACCTGACGACTCATGTCACCGTGACAACCCCACTGGATCACTTGAAGAACAGACTTATTCTTGTCTCTGAGAGTGCGCAGGGGAATGAGCTGGGAGACCTGGTCAATCTGTCATGGGGAGACTCTACGGTGCGTCGCCTGATGTATGGACAAGCCATGCACCCTCGGGATCAGACCGAGCTCGTAGCCTATAATCGCAATGCGATCTCTATTGTCGCCCCCGACCCCAACTTTGGCAAGGAGACGCTGGACCCTCGTATCGTGACTGCGTATGGATGTCAATGGCTCCTCTTTTCTGGAGCAGGGGTCGCCCCGGGGTTCGTTGAAAAGCCGGTGGGATTACAATAACTTCTCGCCGAATAAACAAAATGGCGAACAAGTGGCTCACTCACGTTAAGGCGACAATGAAGTCCCACAAGGGAAAGAGCTTCGGCGATGTGCTGAAGATGGCGAAGAAGACCTACAAGAAGGGCAAGATGTCGGGCGGTGCCGACGAGGGCGGTGTCACGCCGGCGGCTG
>Ga0214919_10010989_pt1 | contig 11357 bp, 9 predicted proteins | sample LL1503_MetaG_FD_177994 | JGI IMG/M metagenome (GOLD analysis project Ga0214919, IMG submission 177994) | Freshwater microbial communities from Lake Lanier, Atlanta, Georgia, United States - LL-1503 | ecosystem: Environmental > Aquatic > Freshwater > Lake | place: USA: Georgia | collected 2015-03-15
GTGGTTGGGCATGATCTCTACAAATTCCACATTCACGCCTTCTGGATACACATCTTTCGGCCGAACAATCGGTGCATCTTTCAGGGATCCAACATCTTCCATCTTTTCGACAAAGACAACTGCATGGGGATTGCCGGTATTTATGTTGTAGCCATTCCAAATCTTTCCTTCAACTGAGGCAGTTATCTCTTCATTCTCATCGCTGACTTTGCCCATATTTACTGAGATGTCATCGATCATCGGGACTCGTAGGTGCTTAGCGCCATCTCGAGTATTGATTGCAAAAATACCCTCGTTTTGATGTCCACGTTCTACTAGGTAGCGGGCCATGACGCGGATCCCATTTCCACACATTTCCGCTAAAGATCCATCAGCGTTGCGGTAATCCATAAACCATTTTTCATCGCGCTTGGTAATGCGGATTAAACCATCGGCACCAATACCAGTTTCGCGGTTACAGATCGCGGCAGTTTGGGCAGTCGTTATAGAGATTTCATCGGTGGGATCAAAGACGAGAACAAAGTCGTTCTCGGTCCCATGGCCGTAAGTCCCGATTACTTGCTCAATTACAGTTTCACTCATGATGAAGATGAGTTTATCTTGTTCAAAACCGTTTCCAAGCGGGGCTGCACTGGTGATATCCAATTGATTCGTGCATCTCGAGAGAACCAGGTCTCTTGTCGTCTTACATACTGACGTGTTGCGCGCTTTGTCTCCTCAATCGCGACGCTTTCGGTGATTTCACCATTTCGCATCGCAATGATCTGCGCATACCCCAGAGCACGCCGCGCAGTAGTTGCCCTTGTTATGCCATCTTCAATTAGGCGATCTACCTCTGCGACAAAACCCTTCTGCCACATTTGATCAACTCGAGCCTCCACTCTTGTGCCAAGTTCAGTTCGATCCATCACAAGACCAAACTGCAGCGCATCTGGATAGAGCGAACTATCTTCGCGAGGAAGATTTGCAGTAAATGGTTTACCGGTAATTTCTATAACTTCAAGAGCTCGGATAACCCGGCGCTCATTTTGGCGATCTATAGCCGCAGCCGCAGCCGGATCTAACTGCTCCAACCTTTGAAAGAGTTGCACTATTCCAAATTCTTTCGCCTCTTCGGTTAGTTTCTGTCGTATCGCCGCATCGGTATCTGGAAAATTAAGGTCATCTAATATGGATTTGATATAGAGACCTGTCCCGCCAACGATAATCGCATCGTTGCCACGGCTATGAATATCAGCTACCGCTGCTCGAGCCAATTCTTGATACCAGGCAACTGTTGCATCCTGAGTTACATTTAAAACATCTAATAGGTGGTGGGTAATTCCACCGCGTTCATCTGGGCTGAGTTTGGCGGTGCCAATATCCATACCTTTATAAATCTGCATTGAGTCAGCGTTAACTATCTCAGCACCTATTTCTTTCGCCAGAGATACTGCTAAATCGCTCTTGCCAGTTGCGGTGGCACCACAAATTACAATCGTCTTCATTTCACCGTGGGAATTCCGAGCATCGTCGGCTGCGGACCAGCCTGTTCTTGACGCGCAGCATAGGCATCTCCCCCGCGCGTCTTGATGTGTGAATCTTCACGGCCAATTAAGTAGTGCGCTGACGCATCTGTGATCGTTAGATCTACGAAATCTCCGGGACGCGCGCTGCTTGTCGCATCAAAATGCACCAAGCGGAAATCTTCAGTCTTGCCGGTCAGCCGTGATTGTGCGGCATCGCGACGTCCTTCAGCTTCAGAAACTAGTGCGCGGTGCTTACTTCCAATAGAACGTTGATTTACACCGAGGGAAATTGCCTGTTGGTGTTCATGCAAACGCGTATACCGCTCGCCAACAACTTCTGCAGGTACTTGATTAGGCATTACGCCAGCAGGTGTACCTGGGCGAATCGAATATTTATATGTATATGCGGCAGCAAACTGTGCCTGCGTAGCCAAATCCATTGTGGCTTGAAAATCTTCCTCGGTCTCTCCAGGGAAGCCAACGATTATGTCGGTAGTGATCATCGCATGTGGCATCGCTTGGCGCACACGATCCAAAATTCCTAAGTAACGGCTAGTTCTATAGGAGCGGCGCATTTCTTGCAGAATTCGATCTGAACCAGATTGCAACGGCATATGTAGATGAGGCATCACATTCTTAGTGGAGGCCATGACTTCAATTACATCGTCAGTAAAATCTCGCGGATGTGGGGACATAAAACGCACACGTTCTAGACCTTCGATTTCTCCACACTCGCGCAGCAAGTTACCGAAGGCTCCCCGATCTGCAAAATCAACACCATAAGCATTTACATTTTGGCCAAGTAGCGTGATTTCAATAACTCCTTGCGCAACTAGCGCCCGAATCTCCTTCAAGATATCTACAGCAGGCCGATCTTTCTCAATACCTCGCAAAGTTGGGACGATGCAGAAAGTGCAGGTGTTATTGCACCCAACTGATACCGAAACCCATGATGTGAAGGCCGATAAGCGTCGGGCGGGAAGAGCGGATGGGAAGTGTTCTAGAGACTCGAGTATTTCAATTTGCGACTCTTCTTCAATTCGCGCACGTTCAAGTAAGACAGGTAGAGAACCAACATTGTGCGTACCAAAGACCACATCTACATACGGGGCCTTCTTTAAAATTATTGATTGGTCCTTTTGTGCCAAACAACCGCCAACGGCGATCTGCATATTGGGATTGGCTTTCTTTATCGGTGCTAAGAAACTTAAATTTCCATATAGCTTGTTATCGGCATTCTCACGCACAGCACACGTATTAAAGATAACAATGTCGGCTTGCTCGCCTGGAGTAACCGGCAGATAGCCTGCTTCATCCAAAAGCCCTGAAATACGTTCAGAGTCATGCACGTTCATCTGGCAGCCATAAGTTTCGACTGTATATGTACGGGCCATTGCCTAAGACTATCGGTGGATTAGAGAGCTAGCACCTGCGATTTAAGGGTGGATCTATCAACAACAAGCATGTGGTGGTTTGGCAAATTGGCCCAACCTGCTTGATCCCAACCACTAGAGGCGACGACAACTTGACCTTGCTCTGATTTATAAAATAAGTCGTAATAGCCAGCTACCGCCCAATCAGGTTTACGGGCGGGATCATGTTCGCAGATTGTGATAAAAAACTGATCAGTCATGAGCATGGCATTAATACTTGAAAAGTCGTAATGCTCTTTTATTTTGCGAACCGCCCTAGTAACACCTTCTACTAAACCTAAACTATCAATTTCGGTTAGTAGGAAATAGAAATATCTTTCACTATCTGTCTGGCCAATTATTGCACCCTTATATTTTGGAGCGATTAGACCCTCGAGAGCACTTGGCGGATAAATTGCACCGTTATGGATAAAGGTGAAGCCCTCATGAGTAAATGGATGAGTGTTATTTTCACTAACTGGAATCCCGGATGTGGCCCAACGTAGATGAAGCAAAGCGCCATCACTTTCAGTGCTAGCTAGAGCCTTGGCAAATTCGCTACTAGTTTCGGCTAACTCAGGCGCTCGTGATAAGTGCGTCTGGGATGAACTGTGATCCAAGGTCGCTATACCCCATCCATCGCAATGGACGGTAGAGAGATGGATAAATTCATTTAAATTCTCACCCACCGCCTGCGCAAAAGACTCAGGCTGAGAGGACACGAACCCCATAAGTCGGCACATTTTCTGACAAACCTCTTCCGCTTAGAGGACACTTTGAAGTAGAAAGGTTACCTCGGTGCCCCTCACCGATCCAGCACCAACGACTTCAGAGCATGGCGTTCTGTAGTTAAAGCGGCTTATAGGAGGAATGCAATTGGTTAATACACACGATGCAGACGCGGCGAAGTTAGCCGAACTTGGTTACAAACAGGAATTTGATCGAAAGTGGAGTGGTTTTCACAACTTCGCTATCTCATTCTCAATCATTTCAATTCTTTCAGGATGTTTTACTACATTTGCGCAGGCTTGGAATAACGGTGGGCCGGTAGCAATTTCAGTCGGCTGGCCAATCATCGCTAGCTTGATCATGATCGTTGGTTTGGTTATGGCAGAACTTCTATCTGCGATGCCTACCGCCGGTGGTATTTACTACTGGGCGCTAAACCTAGGTAAGCCAGTTCATGGTTGGGTAACCGGTTGGCTAAACCTCATGGGTTTAATCGCGGTAACCGCAGGTGTTGATTATGGATTCGCTAACTTCTTCGTATACACAGCAAACCTATTTAACAACTCGATAGATCCAACGAACTTGAAGCTTGTCTTTGCCGTATTCGCCGCAACACTATTGATTCACATCGCGATGAATATTTATGGCGCCAAGATCATCCATAAACTGCAAGGTATAAATGTTTGGTGGCACGTTGGTGGAGTTGCAGCTGTAATTTTGATTTTGGTTTTAGTTCCCGCCAAGCACCAATCAACTTCATGGGTATTCACCCACCAGATCAACAACAGCGGATTCACCAACTACTGGTTCTATGTTCTTCCAGTTGGATTCTTGCTTACTCAGTACACAATTACTGGCTTCGATGCTTCAGCTCACGTATCTGAGGAGACTGGTCAAGCAACTAAGGCCGCTGCTCAAGGGCTGTGGAAGTCAATTGCCTACTCTGCTGTTGCAGGTTGGTTAATGCTTCTTGCCTTCCTATACGCAGCAACTGATGAGGCTGGCATCACAAAAGCTGGTGGTGCTTCACAAGCGATCTTCGTAACCGCATTATCAATGGGCTGGGCGAAGATTATTTTGATAATTACTTGTGTCGGACAATTCTTCTGCGGCATGTCTTGCGTAACTGCCGGATCTCGTATGTTGTTCGCCTTCTCGCGTGACCGCGCTGTTCCAGGTCATAAGAGCTGGACAAAGCTAGATAAGAACCACAACCCATCAAATTCGGCTTTCGCACTTGGTGCAGCAGCGCTTGTCATTGCACTTCCAGCTATCTGGTCTGCAGTTGCCTTCTTTGCTGTTACATCGATGGCAGTTATCGGACTGTTTGGTTCCTTCGCAATTCCAATCTGGTTACGTTGGCGCAAAGGCGATGCCTTTAAGCAAGGTGACTGGAACCTTGGAAATAAGTGGAAGTGGATGGCACCAGTTGCAGTTCTCGAAATTGCAATCTTGTCGGTTTACTTCTGTCTCCCAACAACACCAGCAGGGGTATGGTGGTCTGCAGACTTTAAGATTCTCTCTGCTAACTACACACCTATAGCCTTCTTGGTTGTCCTCGGTGGCGCCATGATCTGGTGGTGGGTATCTGCTCATAAGCACTTCAAAGGAATTGTTCGTAACGTTAATTAATTCCTAATTCACATATAATTAGCCCGCCTAGCAATTGTTAGGCGGGCTAATTAATTTTAGGGAGAGCCAAATGTCTGATCGCGTCAAGGACCGAATTGCCATCGTTACTGGTGCCGGATCTGGAATTGGGCAAGCTAGCGCTATCCGTTTAGCCGAAGAGGGCGCCACAGTTATCTGCGCCGATATCAATCTTGAATCGGCAACTGATACGGCACAACAAATAAGAGATGCGGGATTTATCGCTGAAGGTTACGCCCTAGATATTTCAGATAGCCAAGCTTGTACCGCGCTAGTGGATCATGCCGTCACTAAATTTGGAGCTATCGATATCTTGGTAAATAACGCAGGGGTTAACCTGCCAGGTGTTTTCCATGAAGTCAGTAATGAAACTATTGACCGCACGCTAAATGTAAATGTTAAGGGTGCGATGTATCTAACTCGCGCCGCGTTGCTTCACATGCTTAAAAACTCACGCGGTTCGATTGTAAATATGTCGAGCGTTAATGGCTTGGTATCGGAACCTTACTTAAGCGTTTACTCGGCATCTAAAGGTGCGATTGTTATGTTCACGCGCGGCATCGCTTTGGATTATGCCAAGACCGGAATTCGCTGCAACGCGATATGTCCCGGTTGGGTCGATACTCCGATAAATCATGCACATGCCAAGATGCTGGGTGGTCTCGATCATGTTTATAAGACAATCGATTCTTTCCAGCCAATCGGCCGCCCCGGAACTAGTCGTGAAATCGCCAATGTGGTGCTATTTCTGGCCTCAGATGAGAGTTCATTTATGACTGGTTCGATCGTTTCAGCCGATGGTGGCATGACTGCGCAGTAACTGAGATAGTACGGATATGAGCGCGCTAACCCTAGAGAAGTTAAAGGCACTTGTTGCCGATGGCACCATCGATACCGTCGTAGTGGCGATGACAGATATGCAAGGTCGTTTAACTGGCAAACGTATCCATGGCCAATACTTCCTCGATGAAGTTGTAAAGCACGGCACCGAAGGTTGTAACTACCTACTTGCGGTCGATGTCGATATGAATACCGTCGAGGGTTATGAGATGTCATCGTGGGAGCGCGGCTATAGCGACTTTGCCCTGATTCCAGATTTAAACACTATGCGCCTAATTCCTTGGCAACCAGGTGCGGTGTTAGTCCTTGCCGATGTTGCTTGGCTCGATCACACAGATGTTGTGGCATCACCGCGCCAGGTACTACGCAAACAAATCGCCGAACTTGAAAAAGCGGGCATGGTCGCGATGTGCGGAACAGAACTTGAATTTGTTGTCTTTAAAGATACCTACGAAGAAGCCTGGAATAAAGGTTATAAAAACCTGATTCCCGTAAATCAATACAACGTAGATTATTCAATCTTGGGCGGATCCCGCATCGAACCGCTACTTCGCGATATCCGTTTGGGAATGTCCGCTGCAGGAATGACTGTGGAATCTGTAAAAGGCGAATGTAACTTTGGCCAGCATGAGATCGCCTTTAAATATTCAGATGCGCTATCTAATTGCGATAACCATGTCATTTATAAGAATGGCGCAAAAGAGATCGCCTCACAACAGGGATATGCCCTTACTTTTATGGCTAAACCAAATGAGAAGGAAGGTAACTCATCCCATATCCACCTATCTTTCCGTGGTCTTAAAGGCGAATTAGTTATGACTGATGAGGCCGATAAGGAACACGGCATGAGCGATATCGGTCGCCAATTTATTGCAGGCCAGATCGCACATCTGCGCGAGCTCTCACTCCTTTTTGCGCCAAATATCAATTCTTATAAGCGCTACGTGCCAGGATCATTTGCGCCGACTGCGATTCGTTGGGGCCGCGATAACCGCACATGTGCGCTGCGCTTGGTAGGTCACGGCGCTGGGTTACGTTTAGAAAATCGTGTTCCGGGTGGAGATGTAAATCCATATCTAGCAGTTGCTGGAATTATCGCGGCAGGCCTAGATGGAGTTAAAAATAAACTTAAATTAGAGCCAGCCTTTACCGGCAATGCCTACGATTCAGATTCTTCGCGGGTGCCTGCTTCAATGCAAGAGGCGCTCGATCTTTGGGAAAATAGCGCTTGGGTGAAGGAGACCTTTGGCGCTGAGGTACAAGCCCATTATGCAAATATGGCACGTGTAGAAATTGCCGCTTATGGAAAAGCTGTAACTGATTGGGAACTCTTCCGCAACTTCGAACGCTTTTAAGAAAGGCTTAAATTGTCCACAACTTTTGATGTCATCAACCCTGCCACTGAGGCGCTAGTTGCCTCACTTCAAGAGGCAGATATCGCCCAAACAGATGCAGTTATTGCTAAGGCTGCTAAGGCTTTTGAAAGTTGGAAGAAGGTCTCCCCCGGAGATCGCGCAAATTTACTGCGCCGCTTTTCAGCACTTGTTACATCACATCGTGAAGAACTTGCGCAGCTTGAGATTACTAACTCTGGACATACTCGCGGCAACGCCTTGTGGGAGGCCGATAACGTAGCCAATGTTTTGAATTATTACGCAGGTGCCCCTGAACGTTTATTTGGAAAGCAGATTCCAGTAGCTGGTGGCGTAGATATAACCTTTAAAGAGCCAATCGGTGTAGTTGGCATCATTGTTCCTTGGAACTTTCCAATGCCAATTGCTGGCTGGGGATTTGCCGCAGCCCTAGCTGCTGGAAATACCGTTGTTTTAAAGCCTGCGGAGTTAACTCCGATGACTGCAGTACGACTTGCCGAGTTAGCTCTAGATGCTGGTATTCCAGAAGGCGTATTCAATGTCATCGTTGGCAAAGGAAGCGTTGTTGGTGCTCGCTTTGTTACTAATCCGACAGTTCGTAAGATTTCATTTACCGGATCGACTGCAGTTGGTAAATCGATCATGGCCGGTTGCGCCGATCAAGTAAAGCGCGTGACGCTAGAACTCGGTGGCAAGAGCGCAAACGTGATCTTTGCTGACTCTGATATCGATCGCGCCGCAGCGGCCGCACCTGGAGCAGTCTTTGATAACTCCGGACAAGATTGTTGTGCGCGTTCGCGCATCTTGGTTCAAAAGAGCGCCTTTGATCGCTTCATGGAAGGCTTTGAAAAGAGCGTTAAGGCCTATCGCGTGGAAGATCCAAACCTTGACTCGTCGCAAATGGGGCCGCTAATTTCAAAGAAGCAGTTAGAAACAGTTCAATCTTTCCTAAATGATAAAGATGACACAGTTGCCTTTACCGGAACTGCGCCAAGTGGTCCGGGATTTTGGATGTCTCCGACAGTATTGATGCCAAAGACTGTCAACGCCCGCACCTGGCAGGAAGAAATTTTTGGACCAGTTGTATCAGTGGTGACCTTCGAGGATGAAGCTGAAGCTATCTCGCTAGCTAACGCATCTGATTACGGCTTATCCGGTTCTATTTGGACTAATGATTTAGGTCGTGCGATGCGTGTATCGCGCGCCATTGAAAGTGGAAATCTCTCAGTGAATTCGCATTCATCAGTTCGCTTCTGGACACCATTTGGTGGCTTTAAGCAATCAGGTTTGGGTCGCGCTCTTGGCCCTGACGCACTGGATGCTTACACTGAAACGAAGAACGTATTCTTCGCAACTGAATGATTTAAGCGCTTCTGCTCTCGAGATTAAGGGCAGCTGTAAATGCTTCAACAACCTCTGCCTTTGTCCAAGGACGTGGCGATTGGGTGATGAAGTAATCATCTAACGCGTTATCAGAGAGCAATTCAATGTCATCTGCGGTTACACCGATACTCGAAAGTACTGGGAAATTTAGATCCGCCAGGATTTTACGCACTGCATTTACTGCACGTGAGCCATTGCGGGTCTCATCTTGCGGTGCACCCATCGCATCGGCAACGCGCTCCCTCTTTTCGGGAACAACTTTTGCCTCACGTGTCAGCGTCTCAACTAGAACTAATCCAATAGTTAAACCATGCGGCACATGCTTTAAGCCACCAATTGCCTGACCAAGCGAGTGCTCGGCTGTGCAATCTGAGATATTCATAGTTAAGCCAGCCATCATGCTGCCAGCAGACATAGCAGCACGCGCTTCTTTATCTTCACCGTTCTTGTAAGCGGCAACAAGTGCGCCAGACATCATGCGTACTGCTTCATATCCAATTGCATCACCGATAGGCGTTGAGCATTTGGCGATAATTCCGGCAATAGCTTGCGCCAACGCATCTATACCGGTGTTTGCCGTCATGGTTGGAGGCATGCTGTAGGTAAGAACTGGATCTACGAGTGCAACTTGGGCGCGAAGATTTCCATTGGCGATTCCGGCTTTAATCCCTGATTGGTTATCTGAAATTACTGATCCGCCTGATACTTCAGAGCCGGTTCCGGCAGATGTTGGGATTGCGATTAGGGCCGCCTTCGGGGCTGGATAATTTGGTGTCTGCGCTTGGAATTCGCGGAAGGTGCAATTTAGCTCGGCACATAAGCGCGCTGCTTTTGCGGTATCGATGACAGATCCACCACCAAGTGCAACGACTACCTCAGAGTTTGAACTCTTAAAGGCAGCAGTTGCATCGTCAACCATTTCAATAGTTGGTTCGCCCGCTGGTTTTTCAAAGACGGTAACAGTTAAATGCGAGATCGTCGTCAGACGATCTATAAGCGCCTGGGCCGCTGGATTAAATTTTTCGATTCCAGCATCTACCATCAGGAAGACTTTGCTGGCGCCGAGTTCATCAATTACAACCGGGAGTGAGTTAGAAATACCTTCGCCAAAGCGAACCTTTACAGGAAGGTGGTTATTAAAGGCGCCAAAGGTATTCATTAGATCTCCTAAAAATAAAGTTAAACGTTAAAAGTTTTTATCTCTGAAGTTGCTATTCTAGATAAGAAACGATCCACAAGTTCGTAGCCTCGCTTATTCGTTTCAGCTTCAATTGCCTTAGTCTGAGCGCGAAGTTCTTCAACCACCACGCCTTCAGACTCCACTTCAACGCAGCCGCCTTCCATGGCCAGCCATAAATCCAATACATGTGAATCTATTTCAGGGTGGAATTGCAGACCCAGAGTACGTCCATAGGTAAAGGCTTGTGACGCAATTTCAGTTCGCGCGATTTCGACTGCGCCAGGTGGTAACTTCCAACGATCCCAGTGATATTGAAACCAAGGTCCGGTTTCAATTAGAGAAATGTCATCGCTCTTTATTTCATACCATCCAAGTTCGGCCTTTGGTGCGCGAGCGACAGATCCGCCTAGAACTCGAGCCATCAATTGACCACCAAAACAAATTCCCAGAATCGGAATACCTGCATTGTGCGCTTCTAAAACTTTCGCTCTTTCGGGAGTTAACCAATTACCGATTCGCTCATCTTCCCACGCACCCCAGGGCGCTCCAAGAACAACTAAGACATCAAATTGCAATAAATCTGGCCAAGTAACGCTGACGTTGGGAGTTAAGTAGTTAGCTTCATCAACGATAAGAAAGCGAGTTATCTCATAACCAAGTTCGGCAAATCGTTGTGAAATTGGACCAGCCTCTGAAGCATGGTCATGTTCGATAAATAGCACGCGCTTAGACATAGGCAGACTCTACTAAGGGCTACTTTTTGATGCGAATTGGTTCTTGGCCGCGGGCGATAAGGCGATCGAAGTAAACTTCGCGCTTATCGTTAAAGGTTGCCGCTTCTTTACCTGATTTGGCCATAAACGCACTGATCTCATCTCGCGCGACCAAACCATCGCCACTTAGGTCATTACGCTCAAAGACATTCCAAGCACGTAAGACCGGAGAGACAACTTCATCGAGGTGTTGTTGCAGATCATAAATTCCAGCAAGAGCAATCTGTACAGCCTTGCGACCAAAGCCCGGCATATTCGCACCTGGCATATCAAAGTTAGTTACAACATCTGCGATAGCCCGCATTGCAGCATTCGGTTCCATATCTAGGGCTGCAGATAAGGTGTTGCGGTAAAAGAGCATATGAAGATTCTCGTCTAAGGCCACGCGTTGCATCATGCCTTCGGCGATCGGATCATCTGAAATTTTGCCGGTATTTCGATGTGAAATACGTGTTGCTAACTCTTGAAATGAAACGTAAGCAATAGTGTGCAACATATCGTTTTCATAT
>Ga0214919_10010990_pt1 | contig 11356 bp, 8 predicted proteins | sample LL1503_MetaG_FD_177994 | JGI IMG/M metagenome (GOLD analysis project Ga0214919, IMG submission 177994) | Freshwater microbial communities from Lake Lanier, Atlanta, Georgia, United States - LL-1503 | ecosystem: Environmental > Aquatic > Freshwater > Lake | place: USA: Georgia | collected 2015-03-15
ATCGAACCGAGGTCTGAGATGTATGAAAAATTTGAGGGCCGAATTGTGCTGCACCAGGATGATGTTGGAATGTGTCACGGAGCGAACGTTGCTTTTAGCGAACTGTCAAATCTTGGCTCAATAACAAGTGGGTCAGTGATGGTGCCATGTCCATGGTTTCGAGAAGCCGCAGAAATGGCTGCTGCCAACAAAAAACTTGATCTCGGAGTGCACCTAACGCTGACCGCCGAAAAAGAGTTTTATCGTTGGCGGCCACTAACTTCGGCCAGTAAATCGAGTGGATTAGTCGACAGTGACGGTTATATGTGGCGAGACGTAAGTTCGGTTCGGCGGAATGCCAATGTTGATGCAGTTGCGTTAGAACTTCGTGCACAAATTGATTTTGCTCTCGCTAGTGGTTTTGATGTGACTCATCTTGACGCGCATATGGGCGTAACGCTTGCACCAGAGTTTTGTGCGATTTATATCTCGCTCGGAGTTGAATACAAACTCCCAGTATTGCTGACGAAAAAACTCTCAGATTACGGACCGAATAATCACGTAGTTGGGGTGACTGATGAGCAGTTTTATAAATTCGTTGTACTCGCAGAAGACAAGAGCATGCCGATTTTTGATCGAGTGCTTGAAACAGATTTCAACCGCAAGTCAGCTACGGCGCTTGATGATCGTGCATACCAAACAATGTTTACGAAAAATCTGACCGGCTTAACTTTTGCCGCGCTGCACCCCAATGCGCCAGGCGAAGTTGAAGTGATCGAACCAAATCAGTTTCACGTGCGCACCCAAGAATACGAAATTTTTAGTTCAAACAACTATTTGTCATGGATTGCAAAAAATGAAATTAAACCAGTTGGAATGCGTGAACTTAGAGATGAAATGCGTCTGGCGAATTAATGAGAGGCGTGAATTAGTTAGTTGCAGAAATATGTTCTGGTACACCAAAACTTTTGGTGATTAATCGCGTTGCGACAAAAACAATTGCAGCGGTGCAAGCCAAAAAAATCGGAAATGTCTCAACTCCAACACGCTCAAGCAGCTGTCCTGCGAGCCATGGCAATGTAGTTGAACTCAAACCGGCAGTACCTACGATTCGTGCAGTCATCTTGCCTGAAAGTGACGTGCGATTGCCGATGAAGCCAAACATCAAAGGAAACTGTGGCGCCGCAGCAACACCGTAGATGAGCGCACATGGCAGCAAAATTGAGTCAAAGCGAAAGTACAGCACTGCGCAAACAACTATGTTCAGTAGCGCTCCGAGTTGAATAGTCAAAATTCCGTGACTCTTTCTGGATAAAAAAACTGTGGCGAACCGACCGAGCATAAAACCAATCCAATAAGTTGAAGCGAGAATTGCTGCTGCATTTTTTGATAAGCCAGTCTTGATGCCGTAGGTGTAGATCCAAGTCACGAAGACAACTTCAAGAGCAACATACGCAAGAAAAAAGCTCATAATCAGCGCAATCTGTCGATTCGTGATGTCTGTTTCGCTCTGTCGAATTTCAAGGTGCGGGTCTAGTGGTGCGCGATGCAAAAGAACGACTATCGCTACCGCTGTGATTGTTGCAGACGTGAACCAAAAGGCGTATGCGGCATCGCCTCGAATCGCATCTGATCCCCGCACGATTAACGGACTTAAAATGGCACCAACTCCGAACATTGTGTGCATCAATGCAAGTCGCGGCCCAACCCGTTCTTTGAGTTCCCAGACGATCAGCGTGTTACATCCCACGTCTGAAGTTGAAACTGCCGCGCCAAAAAGTAAAAACATCAAAGCCAGAATTAGTCGAGCCGAAACTAGTGGGACAATGGCAAAGCAAACTGCAGCGACCAACAATGAGCAACCGATCAATCGGTTACCCATTCCGCGGTCATATCCACGAGCGAAAATTTGTGTTCCAACTACGTAGCCGAATCCGTAGGTGATAAGAACAATGCCGACAGACGCAAGGTCGGCGCCAACTTGTTCGGCGAGTAGCGAGATCGACGGTCCGACTAACCCGAAAGCCAGACCAACAACCAGGAACACCCCAAAATAGGCGCGATGAGATCGGGTCTGACTTTGGAGATTATCTAGACCGTTCACCCCGTGCACGCTACGACTTCGGCGGTCGTTGATTGCGGATTGCTATTTGAAATCAGCTCGAGCAACTTGTCGGCAGCCTCAATTCGAGTTGCCCACGCTAAGTTTTTCTCGGATCGGCTTGTCGCCCAAACTAAACCGACGATTTCGCCTTCACGGTTTATTAATGGTCCGCCTGAATTGCCAACTACCACTCGCGTTTCAACCTCAAGACCCGGGCGAGAAACTTTATTTTTTAGATAGATGTCCTCGGTGTCGATCCGCAGAATTTCATTGATCTTGGCTGAGAGAACAAACTGTTTTGAATCTTGAAAGGCAACGAATCGGGTCTCAGCGCCCTTAACAGCATCAGCAAATTTTAAGGGCAGCCACTTGGTTGTTGACTTTGCGCTGTCTACATATATGAGAGCCAAATCAAGATTGATATCGATCGCAACTACTTTTGCATTCAATACTTGTCCGTTAACCGTAGTTATTGAAGTCGAAGTCTGACCCGCAACTCCATGGGCGACGGAAACTACAAGATCTTTGCCAATTACTGTTCCGACAGTCTGTGTTGGCGAACTTTTACATCCAACTGAGTTGATCAGCACGACCGAGTCGTAGTGGCTCGGCCACGAGTCGGGGAGCAGATAGTTGATTCCCGAAATGATGGTGATCGTTATCACTACCAGGGCTGAGATTTTTTTTGTTCTGATTTACGAAAACGATAGTTGATGGCGAAGTTTTCTACTAGTTTGTAGCCGTCAATCGTCGCAACAAGAGGTAAATAACATGTCTAAGACCAAAGTGTCAGTAGTCGATCGCCTAGTTGGTAATCCTATTTCGTGGGGTGTTTGTGAAGTGCCTGATTGGGGATTTCAACTGGACGCTCGTACCGTGCTCGGCGAGATGAAGGCTGTTGGTCTTAAAGCGACCGAGCAAGGCCCAGTTGGTTATTTGGGTAGCACGCCTGAAGAAGTTTCAAAAGTTGCGAACGAATTTGGTTTGCCAATCGTTGGTGCTTTCGTACCGCTAGTAATGCATGATCTCGCTCAACGCGATGCGATGCGCAAAGCGATTCATTTTTCAGCGAAACTTCTTAGCGAAACGGGTAAAGGTTTTTTTATCACTGCTGTCGTAGTTGACGAATCTTGGGGCAAGCGTTTCAAGTTGTCCGACGCTCAATGGCAAGCAATGTTTGACGGATTTGCAGAAGTTGATGAGATTTGCGCGAGTTATGGAATCCGCCAAGTATTGCATCCGCATCTAAATACGCTCGTCGAAACACAAGATGATGTCAATCGAGTACTCGCTGGATCAAATGTTCGATGGCTTCTTGATACGGGTCTCTTGCTGATTGGTGGCACCGACCCTGTGAAGTTTGCGCGTGAAAACTTTTCTCGAATCGATCACTTTCATGTTAAAGACGTAAAGATGGAGATTGCGGAACGATTTTTGGCCGGTGAAATAAATTTGATGGAAGCAACCCGTGATGGGGTGTTTTGTGCTGCAGGTGACGGTGACGTCAAGATCGCCGAAGCCATCGGGGTAATGGAGTCGAACGGCTATGAGGGTTGGTATGTGCTTGAGCAAGATATGGCGATAGTTGGCGACCAGCCGCGCGATTCAAAGATTTCAACCGCAGGCGTGCGCCGAAGTATTGGATTTTTAGCAAAACTGGGCTAATTAAGAAATCGGTAAATTTTCGGCAGTTTGGCTTGTCGCAAAGTGGTCTTTGGGCTACCGTAATGCGGGCAGGAATCATCCTGTTCGAATAACTATGCATAAAGGGGAAAGTAAATGAAGATCCAAAAAACATGGGGAGTAGTCATGGGTGCAGTAGCACTTTTGGCCCTCGCCGCATGTGGTGGTTCGTCAGATTCAGCATCTGACACAACCGCTGCTACAAAGAATGCAACTGTTACAGCAGGCGAAGACATCACAATCGCAGTTATCACCCACGGTGATGACGGCGTGTTCTGGTCAGTCGCTCAAAAGGGTGCAGAGGCTGCTGGTGCAGCTCTCGGTATCACAATGAAGTACCAGGGTGCAAACAACAACGCACAAGATCAAGCACAAATGATTGAGCAAGCAGTGACTGACGGTGTAGACGGTATTGCCGTTTCACTTGCTGATCCAAAAGCTCTTGACGGTGCAATCAAAAAAGTAATCGCTGCAGGAATTCCATTAATCACACTCAACTCAGGTTCAGACCTCTTCAAGGGCCTCGGCGCAATTACGCACGTTGGTCAAGATGAGACTGTTGCTGGTCACGGTGCTGGTGAGCGTCTTAAGGCCGCTGGTGGAAAAGTTATGCTTTGCGCAAAGCAAGAGCAGAGCAACGTTGCACTCGAAACTCGTTGTAACGCAGCAGCCGAAACATTCGGTGGAAAAGTTATTCAGATCACAACTTCAGGTGACGCAGACCGTGTTACTCAGCAAGGTGAGATCAAGGCAGCGATGGATGCAGATCCATCAATTGACTCGTTCCTTGGAACAGGTCCAGTTATCGCAGTTGACGGCGCAAATGCAGCCGCTGAACTCGGTCGTGTAATGCCAACAGGTGGTTTTGACCTCTCAACAGAAATTCTTGAGTACATCAACGCCGACAAAATGACATTCACGATTGACCAACAGCAGTTCCTTCAGGGATACCTCGCTGTTGTGTTCCTCTACCTCAACATCACCAACAAGAACACCGTTGGTGGCGGATTGCCAGTTATGACAGGCCCAGGATTTGTTGACAAGTCAAACGTTGTCGCAGTTCAGGAACTCGTAGCTAAGGGAACTCGTTAATTAATTCGTTTAATTACGAAATAATTAGTTAGTATTTTTCGAAGTTGGTTCGTTCGCTCAGAATTTCGAGTGGGCGAACCAACTCGATCAAATATTGAGACTTATAATTTGATTTTGATTTAGTTAGTTGTTTAGTATTTACAGAATGCAACGGGGGATTACAGCGTGAGTGAATTTGATGGCCTAACGCCACTCGAGCAGAGTGACGAAAGAATCACTTATCGCGGACCTTTGAAGAGGTTGTTAATTTCTCCAGAAATCGGTGCACTGATTGGTGCTGTCGTGGTGTGGGCGTTTTTCTGGGGTAATGGCGACAAGTTTGGAACTGCAGGTAGCACCGCAAACTTTTTAGACGTAGCAGCACCACTCGGAATCATGGCAGTTGCAGTATCGCTGTTAATGATCGGCGGCGAGTTTGATCTTTCGGCTGGTGTAATGACCGGTGCGAGCGGGGTCACGATTGCGTTGATGGCTAAATACTTCACCGATGGTGGTATCACGCTTTGGGTTTGTATTCCGGCCGCATTTTTATTGGCAGGTTGCGTTGGTTGGTGGAACGGTTTTCTTGTTAATAAAACTGGTCTTCCTAGCTTTATTGTGACGCTAGGTTCATTTTTCGTTATCAAGGGTGCAAACCTTGTTTTTTCAAAGCGAATTAACTCGCTCGTTAATGTCTCAGGTGTTGACAAGGCTCATGGGTACAAGTTTTTCAAGGCCGTCTTAGGTGGCGAAAACAAGTTCGGCGATACTAAATATCGCGATGTAATTTTCTTAGTTGGCGGCATTTTGTTTGGAGTATTGCTAATTATTGGTTTCGTTGAGCAGTCGCTTCTGAGAACAGAAAAGACCCTAATGTCAGCGATGCTTGTAGCGATTGTCGGGGCAGTTGCAGGAGTTGCTGGGGTGATTGTGTTGCATCGCACCGACTCAGTCAAAGGCAATGTTGTTGCAGGAGTAATTGGCTTATCGGGTTCGGCGTTGGCGATCGTTTCATATTCTCGTTCACGATTTCAAAGTAGACAACCAATTATTGGTTCGCTTCCAGATTCGACAAGATCATTGCTTGTTCTCGGGTTACTCGGCACAGCGGTTGCGTCATTAGCGGGCCAACTATTTAATCGCGGTGAAGACAATGTGGTTCTGCAATGGCTTCCAAGTTGGTTGAGGCTCGCCGTCGCCGTCGCCGCAGGCGCGTTGCCACTGTGGTTCTTTGTGCGTCAAGTAATGCGCGGTGATGTTGAATTTCGAGCTAAGACGGTGGCATTAATAATGGTGCGACTTCCAATCATTTGTTTAGTTTCGCTGATTGGCTTTGTCTCACTGTTGCAACTGACAACAGTTCAAGCCGTGCGTGCAGTTTTGATAACAGTGGCCGGAACTGGTGCGGCTACGTGTTTATATCGTGCACGAAGCATCGCTGGTAAGCACTCGACCAAATACTTTATTAATTTAGGTGCATTGATGTCGGTATGTTTTGTAGTCGTTGCGTTCGCAGTCCGAGCCGATTCAAGTGCGCCGCGCTTTCGTGGCGGAATCTTCGCGACTCTTTTAATTGGTGCAGCCCTCATACTTGCTACAACTTTGGTTGAGGCTAAGCAACAAAAAAGAATTCTGGCTGACTCAAATGCTGATCGTCTCGGTAAACGACTCGTCCTGATAGGCATGATTATCGGGTCAATTGCTCTCGGTACAAGACTTGTATTTTCTGACGGCGTGTTTCGTATGTCTGTGTTCTGGTGGCTGTTCTTCACCGCAGTTGGTGCGTTTGTTTTGACAAAAACCAAATATGGCAACTGGATCTTTGCTGTCGGTGGCAATAAAGAAGCCGCTCGTGCGACAGGTGTCCCGGCAGACAAAGTCAAGACGGCATTGTTTATGGCAACTTCGCTGATGGGTGCATTCGTAGGTGCAATGATTTTGATGCGACTTAACTCGGTTCAAGCTCAACAGGGCAACGGTCAAGAATTTGAATATATCATTGCCGCTGTTGTCGGTGGCAATTTAATGACTGGTGGTTACGGCTCAGTGGTTGGCGCATCGCTTGGTGCTTTGATTATGGCTATTTCTAAAAATGGGATTCCTGGCGCTCAATGGAATCAAGACGGACGATTCATATTTCTTGGAGCGGTACTTTTGGTTGCGGTGATCGTAAACAACTTTGTTAGAAAGAAAGCGAACGAACAACGATGAGCAACACGACTCCGCTACTTGAACTTCAAAATATTGGCAAATATTTTGGAAACGTTAAAGCTCTTGAGAACGTTTCAACAACTGTTAAGGCAGGTGAAGTTACTTGCGTGCTTGGTGACAACGGCGCAGGCAAATCAACTTTCATTAAAATAATCAGCGGTTTACATAAGCCAAGTACCGGCAAGTACCTGTTTGAAGGTCACGAGGTTTCATTTGATTCACCTCGTGAGGCGCGCTCGCTCGGTATCGCAACGGTTTATCAAGATTTGGCGATGGCTCCATTAATGTCGGTGTGGCGAAACTTCTTTCTTGGTTCAGAACCAACAAAACGTTTTGGCCCAATTAATTTGATCGACACCAAATTCGCTCGTGCCACAGCGAAAGAAGAAATGTCAAAGTTGGGTATTGACGTTCGTGATATTGACCAACCAGTCGGAACTTTGTCAGGTGGTGAGCGTCAAAGCGTTGCGATCGCGCGTGCTGTCTATTTTGGCGCTCGAGTTCTGATTCTCGATGAGCCAACATCGGCGCTTGGTGTGCGTCAGTCAGATTTGGTACTCGGTTATGTCAAGGCTGCAGCGGCGCGCGATCTCGGCGTTATTTTGATTACGCATAACCCGCAACATGCTTTACCAGTTGGTAATCGTTTCTTGATTCTAAATCGTGGTCAATCGGTAGGACATTTCGAAAAACAAGATCTCACATACGAACGCCTAATTGAGTTGATGTCAGGTCGTGTCCACGCTGCTTAGGCTGCGAACGACACAGCGTCTCAAACAGTTGATAATGAGAGATGATCAATGGCAAGGGCTAATTAAGTCGCGTCTAGAAGACCCCAATGGTGCGGCAAAGGCTCTCAAAAAGCGAAAGCGTCGCAAGTTGATTACAGACTCGCAACTATTTATAGTCGCTGCAGATCACACTGCGCGTGGAATGCTCGGCGTAGGTGATGACCAATTTGCAATGGCAGATCGCCGTAAGTTACTTGATGCACTGCTAGTCGCACTTGATAATCCACTGGTAGATGGTGTGCTTGGTAGTGCCGATGTAATTGATGAACTTGCTCTCCTCGGTGCCCTCGATAACAAATTGGTTTTTGGCACAATGAACCGTGGTGGAATCATGGGAGCAAGTTGGGAACTCAATGATCGGATGACGGCTTACACGCCGCAAGACATTGCGTCTCGTGGACTCGACGGAGGAAAAGTTTTATTGCGGCTTGCCGACGATGACGCGGGCACTGGCCCAACAATTGAGGCATGCGCAAAGGCTGTCACGCAAATGGCAGATTTAAAACTGCCGATCATGGTCGAACCCCTGCCGTATACGGGTGGTAACGGTGGTCCGGCAAAATATATTGACGACAATGACAAATTATTGCGTGCGGTTTCGATTGCATCTGGTCTCGGTTCATCATCTGCGTACACATGGCTTAAAGTGCCGGCAGGTTCGCAGGTTGAAAGAATGATGGCAGCCACAACACTGCCAGGTCTCATCCTTGGTGGCACACCAGGGCCAGACCCTGGAGCGACTTATTCATCATGGGAGCGGGCGATGAAAGTACCTAATGTTCGAGGCTTGGTTGTCGGCCGGTCACTTCTATTTCCAAAAGATGGAGATGTGGTTGGCGCGATTGCACGTGCAGCGCGTATTGTTCGTCCATGAAAACAATTCGATTAACTACTGCACAGGCACTTGTAAAGTTTCTTGTCGCACAGCGAATACTTATTAATGGTCGCGAAGAAAAATTGTTTCCGGGAGTTTTGGCAATTTTTGGCCACGGCAACGTAACTAGTCTCGGTGTTGCGCTTGACGAAGAGCGAAAAAATATTCGCACTTGGCGCGGACAAAACGAACAAGGCATGGCACTCGCTGCGGTTGGGTTCGCAAAAGCGAAACGACGCCAACAGATTATGGTTGCGTCAAGTTCAATTGGGCCAGGCGCTCTAAATATGGTTACTGCAGCAGGCGTTGCGTACGTTGATCGCCTGCCAGTTTTGTTTTTGTCTGGTGACACATTCGTGCACCGAATTCCGGACCCAGTATTGCAACAAGGTGAAAGTTTTATTGATCCATCAATTACAGTGAACGATGCGTTCAAGCCAGTCGTGCGATATTGGGATCGAATTGTTGCACCACAGCAGTTATTGCATTCATTGCCACATGCGGTTTCAACGATGCTTGACCCAGCAACTTGTGGCCCCGCGTTTATAGGTTTGCCGCAAGATGTTCAAGCCGAGAGTTTTGACTTTCCTGAAGTGTTTTTCCAAAAAGTTGTGCACACGATAATTCGACCTCGTGCTGATGCAACTGAGTTGAAAAATGCTGTTGAGGCCTTGAAGAATTCAAAACGACCGCTAATTATCGCTGGCGGCGGTGTGCACTATTCACTTGCCGAAAAAGAGTTGGCTGCGTTCGCTACGGCGCACAATATCCCGGTTGTCGAGACTGTCGCTGGTAAGGCATCGCTATTGGCTTCACACCCTCTTAATGCTGGGCCAGTTGGTGTTACTGGTTGTGAGTCGGCAAATAATTTGGCGGCGCAAGCAGACGTCGTGGTGGCTATCGGCACTCGATTGCAAGATTTCGCAACTGGGTCATGGACGATCTTTAGTAATGAGCAGACAAAATTCATTGGTATAAATACAGTGCGCTTTGATGCAATTAAGCATCGTTCGCTGCCGGTAGTTGGTGACGCGCGCGAAACCTTGGCTGATCTTGCTGCGCAACTAGGCAAATGGCGTAGTGATGATGCGTGGTCGAAAGTTGCACAACAAGAAGTTGTTGGTTATCACAAATATATTGACAGCATCGCCGCGAAAAATACAAATATTTCGCAACTTGCAACATACGCTCAAGTTGTTGGCGTTGTCGATCGTGCTGCGCAGCCGAGCGATTATGTACTCACTGCAGCGGGTGGGTTTCCAGGTGAGCTTAATAACGGCTGGCGGGCCAAGAGTCTCGACTCTTTCGACTGCGAATATGGGTTTTCTTGCATGGGCTACGAACTTTCTGGTGCGTGGGGCGCGAAGATGGCGATGCCAGAAAGCGAAGTTATTTCTTTCGTCGGTGATGGTTCATACATGATGATGAACAGCGATATATATAGTTCGGTTTTATACGGACACAAATTAATCGTGATCGTCTGCGACAATGGCGGTTACGCGGTAATAAATCGATTGCAAGTCAATCAAGGTGGCGTGCCGTTTAATAATCAACTTGCTGATTGTGAAGCTGAGAATCTCGTATATGTAGATTTTGCGAAGCACGCTGCGTCGATGGGTGCAATTTCTGAGACGGTTAGTTCTATTGATGATCTTGAGACGGCATTTGCTCGCGCGCGCAAGTCTGATCGCACGCATGTGATTGTGATCAAGACCAGCCCCAACGATTGGACAGAAGGCGGATCATTCTGGGAAGTCGGCGTGCCAACTACTAGCCATCGCCCAGAAGTAATTAAGGCTGGCGAAATAATGCGCGAAGGCAAAAAACAACAACGAATCGGATGGTAGGTAGTAATGTTGAGCGACAATAAAACAAATAACTTGAGCACTTCAAGTATGAACGGCAAAGTTCTATTGCTGAGTGGCGCGTCACGAGGTGTAGGTGAGTGTGTTGCGCGCTTGGCCGTTGAGCGTGGTGCAGCAGGTTTGGCACTTGTTGGACGCGACACGAAGACCGGTGACAAGTTGGCAAGCGAATTGACAAGCCTTGGCACCAAGACTATTTTCATAACCGGTGATCTTGCAGGTGCTGATGAGCCAAAGCGAATCGTCAAAATAGTCGACGAGACTTTTGGCGTAGTTCATGGATTATTAAATTCGGCTGCCGAAACTTCGCGGGGTAGCGTCTGGAACACCACTCCAGAAATGTTTGACACGATGATGGCCGTCAATGTGCGAGCGCCGTTTATGTTGATTCAAGAGTGTGCGAAAATAATGAAGCGCGAAGGTGTCGCCGGCTCAATCGTAAACATAGGCAGTGTCACTGGCTACGGCGGTGACGTGAACTTGACACACTACGCAATTTCGAAAGGTGCGTTGCACACACTGACGCGCAACTGCGCATATTCACTAATGCGCGATCGCGTGCGAGTTAATCTCTTGAATCCAGGTTGGATGGATACGCCGACCGAAGATGCGACACAGCGAAAGTGGCACAACGCACAAGATGGTTGGCTAGAAAAAGCCGAGCGAGATCAGCCAATGGGACGATTAATAAAACCAGATGAACTTGCACGCTCAATTATGTTTTTACTTTCAGACGAATCAGGATTAATGACCGGTGCAGTAATAGACTTTGATCAAT
>Ga0214919_10010991_pt1 | contig 11356 bp, 11 predicted proteins | sample LL1503_MetaG_FD_177994 | JGI IMG/M metagenome (GOLD analysis project Ga0214919, IMG submission 177994) | Freshwater microbial communities from Lake Lanier, Atlanta, Georgia, United States - LL-1503 | ecosystem: Environmental > Aquatic > Freshwater > Lake | place: USA: Georgia | collected...
GCGCGGCGCCAGAGTCTGTTATTTTCCGCGACGTTCCCGCCGAGCGTTGAGGCATTAGCTGCCGGGCTATTGCGCAATCCCCTGCGGTTGGAAATTCCGGCGGAGCGAGCCACCACGCCTGATATTTTGCAGCGCGCGATCGAAGTGGATCCGTTGCGGCGGACGCAATTATTGCGGCATTTAGTTCAGGAAAATAAATGGAGTCGGGTGCTCGTATTTCTGGCGACCAAGTATGCGACCGAGCATGTCGCGGAAAAATTGCGCAAGGCCGGGCTCACCGCGACCGCCTTTCATGGTGAATTGAGTCAAGGCGCCCGGACGCAAGCGCTCGCTGATTTTAAAGCGGCCAAGATTCAGGTGTTACTGACCACCGATTTAGCGGCCCGCGGCATTGACATCATTGAATTACCGGCCGTCGTGAATTTTGATCTGCCCCGCTCGGCGGTTGATTATCTCCATCGGATTGGTCGGACCGGACGGGCGGGCGAGAGCGGGGTAGCACTTAATTTTATCAGTGCGGAGACACACGCGCATTTCTGTCTGATTGAGAAGCGCCATGGTCTCGATCTGCCGCGTGAGCAGATCGAGGGATTTGAGCCGATCGAGACCGAGGTGCCTTCGCCACCGACGGGGGGCATTAAGGGCCGGCGGAAGAGTAAAAAGGATAAGCTACGGGAAGCGGCTGCGGGTAGGGCAGAGCGACCGGCAGACTCACCGGCGACCAAGAAATTTTCTTGGCCGCGGTTGCGCTAACTTAGTTATCTAGATCGATCACACCCTGAGCAGTGCTGAGAGCCTCTAGCACGCGATAGTCTAAGCTCTCTTTCGCGTGGGCTTTGAGGTTGATCTTAAAGCCGGTCAGCAAAGTTTTCATAACCTCGCTATGGGTTTTGGCGTTTGGCGTAATTTGAATGCGCTCGAGCGCCTTGGGACCGTGATCGATAAACGCCGCGGCCGCGGCGTAGTGTTCGGTGCTGGTTTTCCCCTTGAGGGTACCGTTTCGAACGGTGACTTCCATCAGCCCGTCTGGCGTGATGAATTTGAAGGGCATTTGGGGTAGTCTAATTTGCATGCGTTACCCTAACGCGAAAGCCATCGGATGACAGTTATAACGTTAGCAATTCGATCTTCGGCTAATAAATGGCCATCGGCGTTTGCCAAAAAACTCCGCGTGTACCTTAGCTAGACCTAGTTAGCCGACTGGTGCGTCACTTAATTTATTTTCGGAATAGCAGTACGGACACGACTGCGCGGGCACATAGCGCCGGTCTTTTTGCTCATTTTCGCTTAAAGGCATCTGGCATTTAAAGCACATGACGGAATTCGTTTCGCGAAGGGCGGGATCCACGCCGACGCGATGGTCAAAGACGAAGCATTCGCCGTCGTAGTGTGCGCCACCGCATTCTTCGAAATATTTTAAAATGCCGCCATCGAGTTGGTGCACGTTGAGAAAGCCAGCTTGTTCCATGTAGGGCCCGGCTTTTTCACAGCGAATACCGCCCGTGCAAAACATCACGATTGGTTGGGTTTTCAGCTCTGCCGGTAATTTGCTGACTGCCGCGGGGAAGTCGCGAAAATGATCTATCCCTGCTGGGCGGGCGCCGCGAAAGGTGCCCATCCGGACTTCGTAATCATTGCGCGTATCAAGGAGCGTAATGGGTCGGCCCTCATCGAGCCACTGCTTGAGCGTGCGCGCCGGCAGTTTAGCCGTCGGGTGCTGCCCTGGGTCGATGCCGGGAATTCCAAAGGCAATAATTTCTTTCTTAATTTTAACCAGCATCCGGTTGTATGGTTGCTTAAGGCTTTCGCTTTCTTTGGGCGTCAGATCCTCCAGTCCTGGCACGAGGCGCAGGGCTTGCAGAAATTCAGCCACCGCGGGGCGGGTGCCGGCGATGAAGAGATTAATGCCTTCGGGGGTAAGTAGAATCGTGCCGCGCAGGGAGCCCGCCTTGGCTAAACTGATGAGGCGCTCCTTCAAAGGCGGCAGGTCGCCGAGCGGAGTGAATTTGTAGCCCGAAAGATTGATATAAGGGAGCATCAGTGGACGAGCAGGATACAGTCGCGTGCCCCGTTGCGGCCATCAAAATCCTCGGATTCTGGGCGCATGGATTGTCCTTTGTGTCTCAGATATTTTCTGGTTCAACTGCCCTGCCACTCGCACCGATGAAGCCCAATATTAAATTAGCTGAGACCCGCATGCCGGATGGTGCGCGCATGACACTGCATTCGCACGATGGCAGCTTCTGTATTCGCCTCGATGGGCGTGATTTGATGCACTCGCTGACGGCTGCTTCCGAGTTGTTGCTCGGTGATTTAGCCCTGGCGCCATTTGCCCAGTCGGCTTCGCCCCGGGTGCTGATTGGTGGCTTGGGGCTGGGATTTACGTTAAAGCGGGTCTTAGAAAAAACCAACGCCCATGCGGTAGTGCACATTGCTGAATTGATGCCCGAGGTGGTGGAGTGGAATCGTACATTTATGGCCGGACTCAATGGCGCGCTCCTGCAGGATCCGCGGGTCACCGTGCTCGTTGAAGACGTCGGGGTGGTACTGGCGCGGGCGAGTCGCGCGCCCTACGATGCGATTTTGCTGGATGTGGATAACGGCCCAGCGGCGATGGTGATGCCGGGTAATACTCGACTTTATGATAATCGTGGGCTGCAGCGGTTGGGCCAGGCGCTAAAACCGGGCGGCCGGATCGCGCTTTGGTCAGCGGGAATTGATCGGGCCTTCGCCAAACGTTTCGCGACGGCAGGATTTAAGGTCGAGGTGGTGCCGGCGCGGTTACATGCTACCGCGAAGAGTTCGTCCTACATGATTTATGTCGCCGACAAACCCGCAGTCCCTCGGCGGGCGGTTTAAGGAACGCGGTTACTTGACTCTGGGCAAAGGCTGCGCCGAAATACGCTCATGAGCGCACCAGAAATCAAAATTGAATCGATCAAGATTGGCACGGGCCGGACACCGCAAAAAGGTGAAGCGGTAACGGTCCACTATACTGGGTGGTTTATGGATGGAAAAAAATTTGATAGTTCCGTTGACCGCGCGGAGCCCTTTGTTTTCGTCCTCGGGGAGGGGCAAGTGATTGCCGGCTGGGATCTGGGCGTGGCTACCATGAAAATTGGCGATAAGGTAAAGCTTACCTTGCCGCCGGAGCTTGCCTATGGCCGCGCGGGTTATCCCGGAGCCATTCCGCCTAACGCCACGTTGGTTTTTGACGTGGAGCTTCTCGCGATTGGTTAAGTTTTTTCGCGCGAAATGCGCAGGACATTAGCTTACGTTGGAGCCGCCGGCTAGACTAACCAGCTGCTGCAAACGGGATACGTCAGCGGCGGAGGTTTTCGCCACGAAGCCACGGGCATGAGTGAAATGGACGTCGGGGCAACCGGCCAGACGCGTGAAATCCAATCGGGCATTGTCCTGGAAGCGGGCTAAGCCGTAGCCCGAGCTACGTCGATCTGGATAGACGGTCCCCACGATCTCTGCCGTGAGACCGCGACTTTCAATAAATTGCTCAAGGCCTAGGGCGGGGTCGTCCGGCAGTGGTTCGGTCCGCGGCAGGAACAGGATTTTTGCTGACTGCCCAGCTAGCGATAAATCCCAGATAACGACATGTTGACCAAGAAAATCTAAGCGATGGCGCATCGATTTTATGTAATCGAGTAAATCTTCACCGATCATGCGCATGACTTCCCAGAGGGGTTGGCCTGGTGCGATGCGTTGGGTTGCGGCGAAGCGGCGCAAGAGGGTGACATCAATCGGCGAGATCAATTGGGAGACGATTGCGGGCGCGGTGCCCAACCATTGCGCCGTGCTGACCAGGCCGCGGCAGTCGAACCACTCAGCGACTTCGAGCCATTCACAAAATTGGCGGGCGTCTTGGTAAAGTTCAAGATGCTGCAAGACGAGTGATAGTGAACAGGTGGGCGGATGATCTTTGGGCAGCTGGTGATGATCGAAATTATGGCGCGTCGGCTCGTGCTGATGGCCCACATCAACGACGCAGATGGCGGGGTTCGCTAAGTCTTCCGGCGTGGGTTCGCGCCGGACCAGTGGCACGGGATGTAATGCCAGCAAGACGCTGCAGGCCAGGAATTCGTCCTTATGGGCGCCACCGGGATGGGTGAGAATTGTTTCAATCAGAGTCATTAAAATAGGGGGTTATCTTAAGCGGTCGGCTTGGTCGGTCCGGGATTTTGTTGGGGTGTCTGGTTGGTTTCACTCAATGCCGTCCGCCGGTGTGCCAGTGTCCGCCGGGTTTGCCTTTCGGATGATACGCGGGGGCCCCTTGACTGCTGCTACCGCCGCGAGAAGTCCGGCGGCCACCACCGCCAAAGCGGCGCCCGCGGGATTCATTTTCTCCGGCGAAGGCAGCGGGCGGAATCGCTTTATAATCGAAGCCTTCGAGTTGAAGTTGCGGAATGGTGGCTTTGATGAAGCGCTCAATGGCGCGGACTTCGCCGGCTTCTTGTGGGGTAACAAGGGTGAAGGCATCGCCGACCGCGGCGGCTCGACCGGTGCGACCGATGCGATGTACGTAATCATCGGGAGTCATCGGGATATCGTAATTAATGACGTGAGAAATATCGGCGACATCGATGCCGCGAGCGGCGATATCGGTGGCGACCATGACCTCGTACTGACCATCTTTGAAACCCTTCAAAGCCGCGGTGCGCTGGGCTTGGCTGCGATTGCCGTGGAGCACAGCGACCGTGTGCTGAGCCTCCTTAAGGCGCAGGGCGATTTTATCGGCGCCGTGTTTGGTGCGGGTAAAAACCAAGACGCTGTGAAAATCAGTTTTCTCGAGCAGCGCTAAGAGCAGTTTAAATTTCAGCCCTTGGCTGACGGGATAGATGGCGTGGGTGACGGATTCATTGACGGAGCGCGCGCGACCGATCGCGATGCGCTCGGGATTAGTGAGAGCAAAGCGGGCGATCGCTTCAATTTCTGGCGGCACGGTGGCGGAAAAGAACAGCGTCTGCCGTTTGCGTGGCGACAAATTGACGATTTTTTTAACGTCATTGATGAAGCCCATATCCAGCATCCGGTCTACTTCATCGAGAACGAGGACTTCTAGGTGATCTAAGCGGAGCGCCCGTTCTTGCAGGAAATCCATTAATCGTCCCACGGTGGCCACAACGATATCACTGCCGGTGTGGAGTGCTTTGCGTTGAGCTCCATAGCCGACCCCACCGTGGATGAGAGCGGTCCGCAGGCCCGTGAATTGACCGAATTCGCGAAAGGCCTCGTCAACTTGGGCGGCTAGTTCGCGGGTCGGTTCGAGGACCAAGACGCGCGGAGAGGGATTTTTATGTCCGCCGAGGCGATTTAAAATCGGCAAGGCAAAGGCGGCGGTTTTTCCGGTACCGGTTTGCGCGGAGGCGATGAGGTCGCGACCACTGAGGACCACGGGGATCGCCTGTTGCTGAATGGGGGTGGGTTCGCCGTAGCCTTTGGCGGCGACGGCGCGGACGATACTAGAAAATAGCCCGAGTTTGGTGAACGGCATGGGGCGAATGCCGCGGTGAAATTGGTTAAAAGCGAGTGCAAAAAGAGCCGATTGGTCGGTCGAGATGAACCTCGTCTTTGCCGATCCAGCTGGGCAGTGTCCGAGAATGCCCCATAACCCCCATGCGAATTTCGACCAAACTGTTCTCGAGATGATTGAGCACAGTCCGGTGGGGGCAGTGCCGGTAACCCCAGCCTATCAGGATGCTATCCGGCGACTTTACGTGGCCAACCGAGCCTATGCGGACGCCGATCATAAAGACGGTCATGTGACGGCCCGCTCTTTGGCTAAGCTGCCGTTGTTTCATGCGAATAATTTGATGGAGCTAGTCGCCAGCCAAATCGCGCCGGAGGCTTTGGAAGCCAATGGCAGCATCTTCGATCGTTATATCCAATCATTGCCGGCGGCACATCGCGCTAAAGCGGAGAGTTATCGTCTGACCGTGGCTGGGCGTGTCGCGCATCATCGGGCGAAGCACGGGGTCGCGGCCGCGCATGATCCGGTGCACACTTTGATTCTCGTTCCCGGCACGGGCCCGCATTCTGGTTTGCCGGGAAATTATCTTTATGGCTCGGCTTTTCAGGTTGGGGCCGATGCCGCGAGCAGTCCGTGGGCACTTTATTTACACGATAGTGATGATGGCGCCGCCCGCTTTGATGCGGCCACGATGGCGGAGGTGCTCGCCAAATTGCAGGAGGTGCTCGAAAGTGCGCCGTTCAATATGAACGAGCTCCAGACCCTCGGCTTTCGGCTTAATTAGTCAGCGATTAGCTCAACGTTAGGCGCGGGCTCCGCGCTGGGCGTGAGGGGGACGGAGGGGGCGCTATCAATGGCTAGGGCTTCGGGCACAGGTTTCTTTGTGCGGTGGCCTGGCTTGGCAACAATCTCCACATAAACGCCAATGGTCCCCTCGATTTGGGCGGCCGCTTCGATCGCGGGAATGAGTTCGGCCAAGTGCAAGGCCGTCGGCGGCGCTTGATCCAAGCCAAGTTGGCAGTTGAAATCCCAGAAATCTACCCCGGTGGGCAAGGCTTTGCGCCTTTCCCGCTTAACATATTTGCGCACGTCTTGTTTGATCGCCTCAAGGACGCGGGCATCGGCTTTGGCGGGGTCTTTAAGGGGAAAATTTTTCTTCATGGCTGACTTCGTATGAGCGAAGCCAGTCGGGGAGGGGAGGAAATTCGGCGAATAATTATCCCGGTAAAGCAGAAGGGCCGTCTCATCAGAAACGGCCCTTCACCCTAACACACACTAACCCTAACTACAGGACGAGAGACGTAATAACCGGGATAGCGTTCAACCCCAAACAGGAGATTTTGGCTGGTTTACCTAATTGTTACAGTGGGAGCGGTTCGCGATCACCTAAAGTGAATGGTTATTAATAAAAAACATTCCGATCGAGACTGCGGTACTGAATCGCTTCGAGCAGATGGGGTGAATTGATCTCCTCAGCTCCAGCGAGATCAGCGATGGTGCGGGCGACTTTAATAATCCGATCATAAGCGCGGGCGGAGAGGGAGAGTTGCTCCATCGCCTGTTGGAGCAGGTCGCCCAATTTAGGTTCGAGCGCACAGAACTTTTTCAATTGAGCGGTGGGCATCCGCGCATTGGCGTTGATGCGGGCGCCTTGGAAGCGCTGGCGTTGGCGTTGCCGGGCGAGTTCCACGCGGGCCCGAATGGCCGCGGAATTTTCCCCGGGCTGATCGTTGCGCAATTCGGCGATCGAGAGCGCGGGGGCCTCGATGTGCAGATCGATGCGGTCGAGCAGTGGACCGCTGATGCGGGCGCGGTAGCGTTGGATTTGGGCGGGGGCACAGCGGCATTCGTGCTTAGTGTCGCCGAGGTAGCCGCAAGGGCAGGGGTTCATCGCCGCCACGAGCATGAAGTGGCAAGGTAAGGTAATTTTGCCAGCACTCCGCGAGATCGTCACGTGACCGTCTTCGAGCGGTTGGCGCAGGACCTCGAGCGCAGAGCGTTTAAACTCGGGCAGTTCGTCGAGAAATAAAATCCCATGATGGGCGAGGGAAATTTCGCCCGGACCGGGAATAGCCCCGCCCCCCAGGAGCCCTACGTCGGAGATGGTGTGGTGGGGGGCGCGGGCTGGACGCTGGAGGAAGGGGACGCTGCCTTGGATCGTTTGGCCCGCGGCGGAATGAATGCGCAGAATATCTAAGTACTCATCCAAGGTCGGTGCTGGCATGATTCCTGGGATACGTTTTGCGATCATGGACTTCCCCGAGCCTGGCGGCCCTATCATGATGAGATTATGACCACCGGCGACCGCGACCTCAACGGCGCGGCGCACCGCATGCTGCCCCTTAATATCGGCGAAATCCGGTTCATGGTCGCTGCGGGTAGTCGTGCAAGCCGCTGATTGCGGGGCCGCCAGAGGCACCAACTCAAGCAGACCACCGAGAAAACGATGAGCCTGATCCAGGGAAGTTATTTGGTAGACGTCGATTCCTTTGACGAGGGCAGCTTCTTGGGCGGCGCCAGGCGGTAGCAGGATAGCCTGTTTGCCTTGATCGCGGGCAAGCACTGCCATGGCGAGGCCACCCTTGATGGGACGAGTAGCGCCCGATAGGCTCAGTTCACCAGCAATGAGAAAATCCGAAAGATTTTCACAGACTAATTGGGCGGTGGCGACGAGAATGCCCAGTGCGATGGGCAGGTCGTAGATCGCGCCCTCTTTGCGCAAATCACCGGGCGCGAGGTTGATTGTAGTCCGTGTGCGTGGCATGCGGAGTCCAGAGTTGCTGAGCGCAGAGAATACGCGGTCTTCGGATTCTTTAACGGCAGCGTCGGGTAAACCGACGAGGATTAAATTAGGCACGCCGCTTTCACCCGTGTTGACTTCAACTTGGACCGGAACGGCGTCTATGCCCAGCAATGCTGCTGAGCAGATGGTCGCTAACATAGGACAGAAAACTGAAGGGATTATTTACGCCCCGCACTCAGCTGTAAGCGTCGACGCACTTCGGCCATATTGGCTTCGACTGCCTGCAGATAGAGATTGGGTTGGCCCGCTGTCGTTAAGTAGCGATGGACGCCCCTGGCGTCTCTGTCCAGCAAAGGTCTTACGTAATTTTCCCAAAAATCTGGAGTACCCGCAAATAATTCATCGAATTGTCGATAATTGCGATTGGCCGGAGCCACCTGCTCAAAATCGTAAGCTTCTTGGAATTCGAGAAAAAGAATGGGCAACTTATCGAGGTAGTCGGCCGCACTCATTTGGGCGAGGCAGTCCGCCGTGACGAGGAAGCTGGCTAGTAAACGGGCTTCTTCGCGGTGGAAAATATTTTGCCCGAGTTTACTTTGGGGCCCCGTGCAGACGATGGCTGAGCAAATATCATCTATTTCTGAGTCTATGACTCCTAGGTCAGGTAGGTAGTTACCAACAAAGTCACCGCCGCGAAGCTCGTGCGTGAGGGTATATTTTGCGCCGGTACCAATGCGATCATCATTCGTTTTAAGGTAGCCGCTATCATGTAATAATACGGCCATCAGGGCCAATTCCCAGTCGCGGATGGTTAAACGTGGCTGGTCGCCCGTGTTATGATGACCTTCTAATAATTTAATCAAACATACGGTGACCTGCAGCGTATGTTCATAGTCGTGATAAAGCATATCGCTGGCCTGGTAACCAGGGTAACCGCCAGCAAACATGGCCGTGACATCGCTAAATAATCGAGTGATCAGTGGTGCGCTATGCTGCGCGCCAATATTATTAAAAGCCCCTTGCACTAAACTGCCTATGGCGGCCGGATTTTTGGTATCGATGGTGAGAGGCAAACCCATTACAATAAGATCAGATAGGGATTGAACCCTAGGCGGCAAGCCGTTTGTGTGCGTTCGAAAAGAATGTGGAGCAGCACAAATACGATTGTTGGTCTGACTGGCGGGATGGGGTGCGGGAAATCGACCGCCGCGGCATTTTTTGCTGAACTCGGTTTCCGCCGCCTCGATGCTGATCAGGTTATCCGGGAGCATTTATTGCCGGACCAAGCCATCGTGCAGGCTATTTCGAAGCAATTTGGTTCGACGATATTGGATGAAGCGGGGCAAGTGCGCCGTGCTCGGTTGGCGGAGGTCGTGTTTAATGATGCGGCGGCGCTGGCCTGGCTCGAGGAACTGCTCCATCCATTGTTACTGGCCCACTGGCGGAAGATTTTTGAGCAAAGCCACGATGAGGCCTTCATTGTGGAGGTGCCATTACTCTTTGAAAAAGGCCTAGAGAATTGGTTTGATTTCATCATCTGCGTTACCACAGACTCGGTCTCGCAATTGAGACGGCTGGAGCAGAAGGGCATCCCCCTGGAACTCGCCCGTCAGCGCTTAGACAAACAACTGCCACTGGCCCGAAAGTGCGAGCTGGCAGACTTTGTTCTCCTTAATGACGGCACTACCGAATTTTTGCGTGAACAAGTCGAGGCGTTGGCCGACCGTCTTTTGAAAATCCCAACCGATCGGCCCGCCGGCCGCCCTCATGCAAGTCCCTCCTAGATCCGACGACGAAAGTTCCGCCTCAGCTGATAATCCCCAGAGTGATTCAGCCAAAAGTAAGCGCCCAGTGCGCTCTCGGCTTTACCGCACCACTAAGAAAGTGGTGAAAATTCCCGCGGCCAAGGGCGAGTCCCGCTCGGCGAAATCAGCCTCCGCGGCCAAGGCAATGCTCGAGTCTTCAGTCGCGCCCGCGCCCGAGGCTGCCATCGTTCGGGAAATCGCGCCCGTGCCTGCGCCAGTACCCGTTGCGCGCGCCGAACCCGTCAGTCCTAGTCCCGCCCCGGCGATGCCCGCGGATGCGGCTGCCCCCGCTGGGCACGACAACTACGGGGAAGGTCAGGGTGGTCACTATCAGCAGCCAGGTGGCGGCAAGTTTGGCCGCCGTGGTCGCGGCGGAAAACAATTTCGCGGCGGCGGCAAGTGGGGGAACCCTAGTTTTCAGCCGGCCCCTAAATATCCGCCGCAGTCCGCCCCGCCCCCAGAGGTCGTTCATTATGGCGACCTCCCAGATCCTGCCCGCTTCCAGAGCCTCGTGGCTGTGGCGCAGCTCGCCGAGGAAATTTCCAGCCGCCAGGCGGACCCGATCTGGCTGAATGAGCTCTATGGGCTCAACTTAGCTGAGCTGACGGCCTTTGCCAAAAAGATGGAGATCAAATTTGAGGGCGCACCCAATCGCCGTCAGCTGATTACGCAGATTTTTGCTGCTACGATTGAGCAAAAGCATCCGCTGTATGATCGTGGTTATATCGACATGAATGATCGCGGCAGCTTCGTCGTGCACGAAGATGTTAATTATCGGCTCTATCCGGAGGACGCCTATCTCCCCGAGATTTTTGTGCGTGAGTTTGGGTTAAAGCGTGGCCACGCTGTGGAAGTTCAACTGCAAGCTCCCCAAGGCAACGATCGTTGTCCGGCGGTTGTCGCCATTCGCAGCGTGATGGGCGGCAAGCCTGCGGATATTTCAAAAATCCAGCCCTTTGAGGAACTCACGCCCTATTATCCGCTCAAGCGCATTATGCTAGAGCAGGAAGGGGCCAAAGATGTTTCGATGCGCATGGTGGATATCGTTACCCCAGTTGGCTTCGGCCAACGTGGCCTCATTGTCGCTCCCCCGCGGACAGGCAAGACCATCCTAATGCAGAATATGGCCAACTCGATTGCGGCGAATTCGCCGGAAACGAAGTTGATTATCTTACTCGTGGACGAACGTCCCGAAGAAGTTACTGACTTCAAACGTCACTGCAAAGGCGAGGTCGTGAGTTCAACTTTTGATGAGACACCCGAAAGCCACGTGCATTGCGCTGAAATGGTGATCGAAAAGGCTCGGCGCCTGGTTGAGCAGGGCGA
>Ga0214919_10010992_pt1 | contig 11356 bp, 10 predicted proteins | sample LL1503_MetaG_FD_177994 | JGI IMG/M metagenome (GOLD analysis project Ga0214919, IMG submission 177994) | Freshwater microbial communities from Lake Lanier, Atlanta, Georgia, United States - LL-1503 | ecosystem: Environmental > Aquatic > Freshwater > Lake | place: USA: Georgia | collected...
CGGTCTGGCACTTCACAATGCTTGCAGTAGATATATTAAAGCCCAGAGCATATTCAAGAGGTTAATGCCGTAGGAAGGGTTCAATAAATCCAAGCCCTGCCCATTAGAATTGCCGGCATGGCAAAGGTCGCAGTCACTGGCGGAGCGGGATTCATAGGCTCTAATTTAACGCACCGTTTGGTATCCGAGGGCTACGACGTCGTCGTAGTTGATGATCTTTCCACTGGTCTGATCTCTAACGTCGATCAGGAAAAATCGGAGTTTCACCAGGTCTCAATCACCGATCCAAAAGCCCTCAGCAAAGCGCTCAAAGGTTGCGAAACCATCTTTCACTTAGCTGCCCGCGGCTCAGTGCCTCGCTCGATAAAAAACCCTGTTGCAACCCACGATGTCAATGCAACCGGCACTTTGAATGTGCTCGAGGCTGCCCGTACAACCGGCGCCCACGTAATCTTTTCATCATCCTCATCGGTCTATGGCCGCAATATGCAGCTGCCCAAAGATGAGTCAATGTGGCTTGGACCCATGACGCCTTATGCGGGTAGCAAGTTAGCGGCCGAAGGCTATGTGCAGGCCTACGCCGCCGCCTATGGCCTCCCAACAACACTCCTGCGTTTCTTTAACGTCTTTGGTCCGCGCCAGCGCCCCGACCACGAATACGCCGCAGTTTTACCCAAGTGGATATGGCTCGCCATGGCCGGCCAAGCCATAGATGTCTACGGCGATGGCAGCGCATCCCGTGACTTCACATACGTTGACACGGTTGTAGATATTGCAGTTACGGCCATGAAAGAAAAGGTAATCACCGAAGGCGCTATGAATCTGGCCTATGGCAATCGAATATTCCTTAACGAGACAATCGAGATGCTCAAAAAGCACTTTCCGGACCTGCAAGTTAATTACACGGGCGAACGCCATGGCGATGTTAAAGAGTCGCAGAATAACCCAGAGCTACTTAAAAGATTATTCCCCAACGTGCAACCAAAGCCCTTCGCTGCCGCATTGGCCGAAACTGTCGCCTGGCTCAAAGAGTTTGGCCAGAGTGTTGCTAACGGCCCTGCGACCGTAGATTAAATACGCCAATACATGTGCGGAATTACAGGTGGTATTGGGGCAAGTGCACCGAGCAAGCAGTTATTAGATGCCCAACTTAAATCCTTAGAGCACCGCGGCCCAGATGACAGCGGTACATATGTAAGCGCTGGAATTGGCCTTGGGATGGGCCGCCTAGCTATCGTTGAAATCGCAGCTGGTAAACAGCCTGCATCCGATTCCAGAGAGCAGATAAACATGGTTTTTAATGGCGAAATCTATAACTATCGCGAATTACGACAAGAATTAGAACAAAGTGGCATCCACTGCCGAACATCGAGTGAATCTGAAGTCATAATTAATCTTTATTTAAAACTTGGCCTAGATTTCATCAGCAAACTCAATGGAATGTTTGCTATCGCCATCCACGATGCACGTGATAAATCCCTGCATTTAATACGCGACCGAATGGGCAAAAAACCATTATGGATATCGCAATTAAACGATGGCACCCTATTCTTTGCATCCGAAGTCCGCGCCTTAATGTTGGCACGTCCAGATCGCACTCTGCGCACCGACATGGTCGCCGAAGTCATGCAGTACGGCTACATTAACGCTCCTCACTCTTCCTTTAATGAGATTACCCAACTACCTCCAGCATCCCTTCTCACATGGCGCGACGGCAAAACCTCCACCGCTAAATACTGGGAGCCAGATTTTGATACTAAAGTTCAAATCCCATACCAAGAAGCGTTAGAGATCACTAAAAAGCTAATCGAAGAATCAGTTTCGCGCCGCCTAGTATCTGAGCGCCCACTTGGTTCATTTTTAAGCGGCGGATATGACTCCACAATTGTCACGGCCTACATGGCCAAGTTGATAAACGAGAAAGTCCAAACTTACTCAATTGGTTTTAACAGCGCTCAATTCAATGAGGCTCACCACTCCAAGCAAGTAGCCAACTACCTCGGTACTAACCACCACGAAGAAATCCTTAGCCCTGACCCAGCACTTGTTGTTGAAAAAATCTCACATGTACTAGACCAACCCTTTGCCGATTCCTCAATCGTGCCAACGTACTTATTAGCCAAATTCGCACGCGAAAACTTGATTGTTGCCCTTGGCGGGGACGGGGGGGATGAAGTCTTTGGTGGCTATGACCGTTACTCGGCAACGCCAGTATTACAAAAACTAAATCTAGTCCTAGGTATTGCACGGACAAGTTTAAGTCTTGTTGGCAAACTTCCCGTAGGCGGTAAAAGGAAATTCAAACGTCTCCAATCGCAACTTTTTGCCGAGAAGAGTCTTGCCTCTAGATATAGTTCGATCCTTTCACTAACTCAACCGGATGAACTACCAAATTTATTAAATCCTGGTTTTTATACAAATACTGCTGAGGTTGAGTTCATAAAAAAGTTTGCTGGCAACAATATCTCTCCCTTTGATCGGATGATTCGATCCGACTTTGATGCATATCTGCCAGGGGACCTGCTTGTAAAAGTAGATATCGCAACCATGGCAAATAGCCTTGAACTAAGATCTCCAATGTTAGATGTCAATGTCGTTGAATGGGGGGTTTCGCTACCACGTAAATATAAAATCAAGGGCTTTGAAACTAAACATATTCTTAAAGATGTTGCGCGCTCTTTAGTACCTGCCAATTTAATTGATCGCCCCAAGATGGGCTTTGGAATTCCCCGCGCCGAATGGCTGCGCACCGGAATGAAGGAAATGGTTTATGAGACCCTTACCGACACAACCGCAACTCAGCGCGGTTGGCTGAATCCTGTAGAGGTAAAAAAAGTAATTGAAATTCACATGAACGGAAAAGACAAAGACAACCTCATTTGGCCGATGTTGATGTTAGAGCTCTGGGCTAGGACTTGGCTCGATTAGCAAGAAGCTTCTTGTACAGCTCTTCATGGTCATTCACTAAACGTTTAACTCCGAAGTTTGCCAAAGTGAATTTCTGTGCAGCCGATCCTATTTGAGCCCGTAATTCACTGCTATTAGCTAGTTTTTCGAGGGCATTAGCAATTTCCTGAACATCCAAGCTCGCAATAATTCCGGTAACCCCATCAAGAACAACCTCGGGTACTGATCCAACTCTTGTTGTTACAACAGGTAACCCTGCCATTCCTGCCTGTATCAAACTCAGTGGCGTTCCTTCGTTATCACTTGTTAAAACGACCATATCGGCCGCTGATAAAACTTGTTCAATATTACTCTGCCACCCTAAAATCTTCACGGGCAAATCTTCGCGAGCAATTCTCTCACGACAAGTTTCTAACAATTCGCCATCACCTGCCATAAAAAACTCAATGGCAACACCACGTCGTTCTATTTCACTCACAACATCCAGAAATCTATCTGGACGCTTAATCTGAGTTACTCGACCAATAAATGCACATTGCAATGTGGTGGTTGAGAGACCATAGTAATCACGCACCTCAGAGTTACTTGGCAATAGACCTATTTCTAGTCCCGGAGGCATCAATCCAAATTTTTTAAAGTTACCAATCCCGGCTGCTATTAAATCCTGTCGCACTTTATCCCCGACGGCCAAGAGTTGATGAGTGAAGATTGCCAGTGCTCTCTCTGCCAATACAACAAGTGATCTCTTAAACGCTCCGAAGTAACCATTCAATAAATGGCCATGAAATGTATGCACACGGATAGATGGTTGCAAGGAAACAATGGAAGCGATACGGCCTAAGAAACCGGCTTTAGCTGTGTGTGTATGGATAACGTGTGGCTTAAAACTTCTAATCGCCGCAATAAGTGAAATAAAAGCTTTTATGTCCCCGCCCAGACTTACTCCCCGCCCAAAACCTTCAATACGCGTAGCTTTTACATCGATTGCAACCGCATCTAAATAATCAGCCTCATCTGCGGCACAAAATCCGGTATACAAACGGTGATTAAACTCGAGAGAATCAAAACCTCTCATAAGCCCCGAAACCTGAACGGCCGGCCCGCCCACATTCATTCGGGCGATAATTCGCATGACTCGAATAGGGGTTGAATTAGATCGACTCACCCGCCAATCTTCTCTTAAAAACCTCTGTGGTGGCACGTGTGAAGCTTCGTAGGTAGAGTCCGCTGGAATTCATTCTGAGTGGTTAGGATTCCAAGTATGAACGCTCATAAGCCCCAAATACTGGCCATTATCGGCCAAGGCTACGTCGGTTTGCCCTTGGCTATGGTCGCCGTTGATGCGGGTTGGTCTGTCATTGGGGTAGATAACCTTGAAGCTAAAGTTGCCCAAATTAATGGGGGCTCAAGTCCCGTAGAAGATATCTCGGACGCTCAACTACAAGCCGCAATATCAAAAGGCTTCTACAAGGCAACCACCGATTACTCAGAAATCACTTCAGCTTCAGTCATAACAATCTGTGTTCCGACACCGCTAAACGATAAGCGCGAACCAGATCTAGCTCTATTGCGAAGTGCAGCAACAGGTATAGCGCCTTACGTTTCAAATGAAACTCTTGTCATCAGTGAATCAACATCATATCCAGGCACGCTTCGCGAAATCATTATTCCAATTATTGATTCTTTCAAGCCCCAAACTTCTTCAATGATTTACTACGCTAGCGCGCCTGAGCGTGTTAACCCAGGTGATCCTGTTTGGAATCAAAAAAATACCCCACGCCTTGTGGGGGCGATCGATGGAGAGTCACAAAAACGAGCGCTCGCATTCTACGAATCAATTTGTGATGTGGCTGTTTCGGTCTCGACACCAGAGGTAGCTGAGGCCGCCAAACTACTAGAAAATACTTTTCGATTAGTAAACATTGCGTTAGTTAATGAATTTACTCAGCTTTGTTCGGCTAGCGGCATTAATGTTCATGAAGTCATCGATGCCGCTTCTTCAAAACCTTACGGCTTCATGCCCTTTCGTCCAGGTGTCGGAGTGGGTGGGCACTGCATTCCTGTCGATCCTCTTTACTTAACCTGGTGGGCGCGCCAAAATGGTCGAAAGGCAGCTTTTGTGGAATCGGCAGATTTAATCAATCATGCAATGCCAAAGTATGTTGCTGAGCGTGCGCTTAACATGGTCGATTCCCATGTTAAGAATCCAAAGGTTCTAATTCTAGGGGTTGCATACAAGTCAGGAGTAGGAGATGTCCGAGAAACCCCAGTCTTAGAATTACGGAATCACTTGAAGGCACAAGGTGCAGATGTTGCTTGGCATGACCCGTTAGTACCAGTCTGGGAAGGTTCAAATCCAGTTGATTTAAACTGGATTTGTGATGTTGCAATCCTTGCAACTAAGCAACCAGGAATGGAGCTTGAACAATTAATTGCTAAGGGAATTAAAATTCTTGACTGTACAAACTCGATTACAGGTCAAGCGGGCGTTAGTTCTCTCTAAGAATCCTTCATCATTTCGGCGGAAATATCGGCAATTATGGTTGATAGATCGCGTTCAGGTTTCCAACCAACAAGCTCATGAATTAAATCAATATTTGGAACCCGCCGTTCCATATCTTCAAAACCTTCACCGTAAGCTTCGGCGTAGGGCACATAAGCTATGTCACTTTTTGACCCAGTTTCATCGATAATCTTTTTCGCAAGACCATTGATTGAGATCTCAAAATCATTTCCAATATTTATTACTTTACCAATCGTGTTTTCTGCGAAGGCAATCGCAATTACAGCATCAACGACATCATAAACATGGGCGAAACAACGCGTTTGATTACCATCCCCGTAAATTGTAATTGATTCATTAGCCAGAGCTGACTTAACAAAGCGAGGTACAACCATTCCGTATGCTCCAAGCTGGCGAGGCCCTACAGTATTAAAGAATCTAACGATTCTTGTCTGTAATTGCCTTTCAACAAAGTAGGCGTAAGCAAGTGATTCATCGATTGCCTTAGCTTCGCTATATGACCATCGCAACGTGACTGGGCTTCCAAGAATTCGGTCGTCACTCTCTTTCAGTGAATCAGAAATATTCTTTCCATAGACTTCACTACTGCTTGTTAGAAAGACAGGGGTTTTTGTTGAATGTGCGGCTTCTAGTACATTCTCTGTACCTCGTATATTTGTTAATAAGCTAGCAAGTGGATTATTAACTATATTGAATACGCCAACAGCTGCAGCGAGGTGGAAGACATAATCTGCATCCTTAATCAAAGGGATCAAAATATCGGTATCTAGAATCGAACCTTCTATTAGAGTGAAATTATCTACACCCTTCAGGTTGACTAAATTCGAAGCCCTGCCCGTTGAAAAATTGTCGACAGCCGTGACTACGTGTCCATCATTAATTAATCGCTCGCATAGATGGGATCCGATGAAGCCAGCCCCGCCAGTCACCAAAATTCGCATAGGGCCACTCTAGATTATGAAGGTCAGTTTTTAATCCTGAGGTGTAGTGGCCGTCGATTGGTTAATAGCGTCCATAATGTAAAGAGAAGGTATCCTTGAGCTTGTTGTAGTCAGACTAGGGAGGAGAGCCATCAGTTGAGTAATATCACTAAGAGCGCTACCGTCCTTGTCACCGGCGCCGACGGCTTTATCGGCTCGCATCTCACCGAAGCCTTGGTTCGAAATGGCTTCAAAGTCCGCGCCTTTGTTTACTACAACTCTTTTAATTCATGGGGTTGGCTAGATCAATGTGCTGATGACTTAAAGGGGCAGTTCGAAGTATTCCCAGGAGACATTCGCGATCCTCATGGCATAAGGGAGGCAATGAAAGGTTGCGATGCGGTACTCCATCTTGCTGCCTTGATAGCCATTCCGTTTTCTTACCATTCACCTGACACTTATGTTGATACAAACATAAAGGGAACCCTCAATGTGTTACAAGCTGCTCGCGAGCTCGGAATCAAGCGAATTATTCATACATCCACCAGTGAAGTTTACGGAACCGCCCAATTTGTACCAATTACAGAGAGCCATCCCTTGCAGGGGCAATCTCCTTACTCAGCTACTAAAATTGCCGCTGATCAACTGGCATATTCTTTCTATTCGTCATTTGATTTGCCAGTAGTTATCATTCGCCCCTTCAACACATACGGCCCACGCCAATCCGCCCGTGCCGTAATTCCTACAATTATCACCCAAATTGCAAATGGCCAGCGCACTATCAAGCTTGGTGCAACTTCTCCTACCCGGGATTTTAGTTACGTCCAAGATACAGTTTCTGGCTTCATTGCTGCACTGACCAGCGATACGGGGTTAGGTGAAGTTATCAATTTAGGAAGTAACTTTGAAATATCGATTGGAGAAACTGCCCAGTTAATTGCTGAAAATATGAATTCCTCGATTGAAATTATTTCCGATGAAGTACGTATACGCCCTGAAAACTCGGAGGTAGAACGCCTTTGGGCCGATAACACTAAAGCCAAAGAGATCTTTGACTGGCATCCAACTTATGGAAGCAGGGGTGGATTTAAAAAAGGGCTAATCGAAACGATTGATTGGTTTAAGCACCCTAAAAATCTTCAATCGTATAAATCAGGCATCTACAACCTTTGATGCCAATGAAAATTGCTCCTACTCTCGCCGGTGATGTTGTCCGCGCGCTTCGAAGTGTTGTGGGTGATAGCACCGTAACTTTGCACTCACCAACTTTTGAAGGAAATGAGTGGCTGTACTTAAAGGAGTGCCTCGATTCAACGTATGTTTCCTCAGTTGGCAAATTCGTAGATCGATTTGAAGATGATTTAGCAAAGTACACTGGATCTAAATATGTAGTATCCGTCGTTAATGGCACTGCGGCGCTGCACATAGCCCTAAAACTCGCTGGAGTTCAAGCCGGGGATGAAGTCTTAACCCCTGCGCTTACTTTTGTGGCCACGGCAAATGCTGTCACATATTGCAATGCCACCCCGCATTTTATCGACATCGATGAGCAGACACTCGGTATCGATGCAGCCAGGCTCCGCGAATATCTAATAAGTAATACATCACAGCAGTCAGGTCGGTGCATCAATAAAAATACAGGGAAGATAATTCGTGCCTTAGTCCCAATGCACACCTTTGGTCACCCATCAGATTTAGAAAATCTAATTTCAATTGCGCATGATTTCAATATTGTCTTAGTTGAAGATGCCGCAGAGTCACTCGGAAGTTATTACAACGGACAACACACTGGTACGTTTGGTCTACTTGGCACACTAAGTTTTAACGGAAATAAAACTATTACAACTGGAGGTGGTGGTGCCATTCTTACCAATAACTCAGATCTGGCACGCCATGCCAAACATTTAACCACAACTGCAAAACTTCCTCACGCATGGGATTTTCTTCATGATGAAATTGGCTATAACTACCGCATGCCAAACATCAATGCTGCTCTAGGGTGTGCACAATTAGAACAGTTACCAGATAAGGTAGAATCAAAGCGGAACTTGTTCAAGAAATATCAACATGCATTCGACAATGTGCAGGGAGTCAGGCTCTTTTCCGAGCCTAAGAATTGCCATAGTAATTACTGGCTGCAGACGCTCTTACTTGATGAAAAGCAGGCGGAAAATCGAGATTTAGTATTAAGGGAAACAAACACTGCTGGACTAATGACGCGCCCAGCTTGGGTGCTTCTGAATGAACTTGCGCCATTCAAAAACTTTCCCTCCGCAGATCTTACAACCGCACAGTCTCTCTCGCGCCGTATTATCAATATTCCTAGCAGCCCTGGCTTAGCATGAAGCAGATTTCCTTATTAATGCTTGGTGGTGGGAAACGAGTTTCATTGCTGGAAAGATTTGATGAGGCAGCAGGTCAATTGGGGTTGAAATTAAAAGCCTTTGCTTACGAATTAAGTCAGCAACAACCGATATCACAGTTTGCTGAAGTTATTGTTGGGAAAAAATGGTTCGATGAAGGCGTTGAAGAAGATATTAAGAAACTCTCTGAAAACAATAAAATTGATCTCATTATTTCTAATGTCGATCAAGCAACATTGGTTCAATCACGAATCCGCGAAAGTCTAAATGCTGCTTCTTTTTGTTCAATCTTCGAAAGCGCGAAGATCTGTCTATCAAAAAAGAGTTTCCAATCTTTTTGCGATGAAAATAGCCTTGGAATAATCCCGCTTGCGATTGAAGGTCAATACCCAGTTTTTGCAAAACCAAACTATGGATCGGCATCAGAGGGAGCAATTATTATTGCAAGCGACCTGGAGAAAAATTCTTTACTTCCAGCATCCGATTACATAATCCAAAAGTATGTGAGAGGTGTCGAATACTCTGTTGATGCTTACGTATCTCGAAACGGCAAGATATGTGGAATTTCACCCAGAAGAAGGCTTAGAACCCTCGGTGGGGAATCTATAGAGACTGAAACTTTACATGATGTCGAGATCTATCAAAGGAGTAGTCAGGTAATTGAAAAATTACAACTGATAGGTCCGCTAACAATACAATTCATCAGAGAGGATGCTACGCATAAATTGTATTTATTAGAAGTTAATCCAAGATTTGGTGGTGGCGTGATAGCCTCGATTGAAGCAGGTTTCAACTTCCCACTGATGATGCTACAAGAATGTATAGGTCAAGCGCCAAGTGTTACATTAGAAGGGAAGAAATTAAAAATGATTAGGTACTTTAAGGAAGTATTTTATGAAAATCGTGATTGATTTGGATGGAACGATTTGCTCAGAAGAGAAACAATTTAGCCGAGGTTTAGCAACACCAATAACTGGGGCATCTGAATCTCTAAGATCACTGAAAGCCGATGGGCACATCATTATCATTTACTCTGCTCGCACGTGGGCAGAATATGAAATGACGGTCGAATGGTTGAAGTTGCATGCCATCCCCTACGATCAATTAATTCTTGGAAAACCGCAAGGCGATTTTTGGATAGATGATAGGGCAATCGAATTTAAATCTTGGGATTCAGTTAGAAGCAGACTGAAGTGAAAACCTTAATAATCGCAGAGGCTGGAGTAAATCATAATGCCAATTTGGAGTTAGCATTTCAACTTGTTGATGCAGCAGTTGCGGCAGGTGCAGATGTCGTGAAATTTCAAACAGCAAAACCTGAAGAAGTTGTTACAAGATTTGGAACAATGGCTGACTACCAAATTTTGAACACTGGCAAGAACGAATCTCAATTGGAAATGACCAAAAAAATCCATTTGCCAATGGAGGATTTTATCGAGATTCAGAAGTATTGCTTTGAGAAAGAGATAGTTTTTACAACGACCGCATTTGGCTTGGTGAGCTTGGAATTCATTAGAAAGATGAATCTAGATTTCTATAAGATTCCCTCAGGAGAAATAACAAATTTACCTTATCTCCGTAAAATTGGTGGGTTTAATAAACCGCTAGTACTTTCAACTGGAATGTCAACAATAAGCGAGATAGAAAATGCTTTACAGGTGTTGGAAGCCGCCGGAAGTTCAAGAAGTGAGATAACTGTTTTACACTGCACCACCGAGTACCCAGCATTAATAAAAGATGTGAATCTATTGGCGATGAAGGCAATTCACGAGCAACTAAAAGTTAGAATTGGATACTCAGACCACACGCTTGGAATCGAAATCCCAATTGCAGCAGTAGCGCTAGGCGCGACTGTTATTGAAAAGCATTTCACGATGGATAGAAATCTACCTGGCCCAGACCATAAAGCGAGCCTTGAACCAGGAGAACTGAAATCTATGGTCGCGGCCATTCGAAACATTGAAGAGGCTCTTGGTGATGGAATCAAACGACTTATGCCGAGTGAGATAGGGAACCGAGCAATTGCGCGTAAATCGATTGTAACGAATCAACCCATAAGCACGGGACAAGTTTTTACAGAGGATAATCTAACGACTAAGCGCCCTGGAACGGGAATTTCACCAATGGAGTGGGATCGTATTATAGGGACCAAAGCACATCGGGATTTTTTTGTAGATGAGTTGATTGATGAATCGTAAAATTTGTGTAGTTACAGGAAGTCGAGCCGATTATGGCTTGCTTCGTTGGGTGATGCAAGGAGTAAAAGATGATCCAGAGTTGACCCTGCAGGTAATTGCTACGGGTATGCATTTATCGGATAGTTTCGGATCAACTTATAAGGAAATTGAGAATGATGGATTTAAGATTGATTTTAAGGTCAGGTCGCTTAGTACCATTGACTCCCCAGTGGGAATTGCTGAATCAATGGGCGCAGGTTTAAGCGGATGTGCAGAAGCTTTTAGTGACCTTAAGCCAGATATAATTGTAGTTCTAGGAGATCGATTTGAAATCTTCTCTGCTGTCGCAGCAGCTCTTGTCGCTAGAATTCCCGTTGCCCATTTACACGGCGGCGAAATCACGAGCGGTGCATTTGATGAAGCATTTCGGCACTCGATTACGAAAATGTCCCACTTGCATTTTGT
>Ga0214919_10010993_pt1 | contig 11354 bp, 24 predicted proteins | sample LL1503_MetaG_FD_177994 | JGI IMG/M metagenome (GOLD analysis project Ga0214919, IMG submission 177994) | Freshwater microbial communities from Lake Lanier, Atlanta, Georgia, United States - LL-1503 | ecosystem: Environmental > Aquatic > Freshwater > Lake | place: USA: Georgia | collected...
AAATAAGTAAGCGTAGCTGTCAATAATTCGCTTCCTAAATTCCAAAAAAAAACACTTGAACTTATTGCTATATCAACAGGAGTAAACTTCATTAACTCGTGCATTTCTTCCATTGGTGTATAGTCAACTATTTCGTACTTGTCTTTGAACTTCATTTTGATAGGTCGGTACATAACAGCCATTGCTTTGTGATAGTCTTCCCACTTTAACAAGTTGTTTTCCAAGTCTACATATTCGCCAAAACTTATTTCTTCAAGGTTTGTAATAAATCCAAATTCTTGTGTTCCGATTTTAAATGTTGGTTGAAATTTCGGCTTCTGTTCAAACAAGTTTTTAAAGTGTACTATTAATTCGTTTAAACTTGTGAGCTTCATTTTTACAATATCCTTTAATTCTATTCCGCAGAATATTTGTATCATTTTTTGCGCTATAAATTCTTCGTCATTGCTTCCTTCCTGAACCTTTAAAAATTCTTGGTAGCTTTTTAATGGAATTTCACTTAAAGTTGTTGGTACGTTTATTTCTAACTTCATATCTTAATAATTAATTATTCGTGTTTTTGTTGTGTTGGTTTTGTTGTATGTAATCGTAAGCTTGTTTTAGCATATTAATATCTCGGATGTCACGTAAATAAATACGAACCTTTACACCTTTTTTTTGGTAGATGTAAATTTGTACGCATTGCATCATTATTTCTAAATCGTTCATCTTATAAAATATAAACCTTTTGTTGGATTATCTAACTGATATGCTACTGCATACCTTAAAGCATCTATTGCGTGGTTGTGTTTGTCTATCGGTGTTTTTGACTTCTTTTCTAACCAAGAATAGTTATTTAGTTCTTTAATTAAATCTATGCTATCTTCTGTAATTACAAGGTCGTAATCCTGTAGTAAACTTATTCCATAAATTACAGAGTCCGCTCCTTTAATTGTCGGCACAACGTTGTTTCCTAAAGCGTTTAGTTCGCTTATTAATCGTGGTTCTGAATTGTCACCTACTATTAAATCTTTACTTGCAAAGTCTGAATTTAACCTTGCTATTTGACTTGTGGTTAGTGCCTGTTTATAGTACAGTAGTTTAACGTAAATGATTTTGTTTGCTTTGTCTATGTTTGTCTTGACTAACGTTGTAGGGTCTGCGCTAAATCCGTAGTCTTGACCATATACACTTACTCCAACTTCTTTAAATTCTCCTATTTTCCAATTGGTAAATATAACTCCTTCAGCTTTGTCTAACCAACCACCAAGTATTGTGTGTTTGTATTTTTCAGGTCTTCGTTCTTTTATGTATTCAACCTGTTTTAAAAAAGACTCGGATAGGTTTTCGATGTTATCCAAGTACGTTGTGTGTATGTAAGTGGTATCGTTTTTTATTAGTGTCGAGCCTTGTTCTATTCCCCTACTTTCAAAGAACTTGTCGTATATAAAATGTTCTTTTGTTGTAGGATTAAGTATAAGAATAACTCGGTTTTGTTTTGTCTTGTGCCTTATGGATAAATCTATTTTGTCGAAAGTGTCTTCGTCTGTAAGTTCTTCGGCTTCGTCAAGAACCCAAGTAGTAACTCCTTGTAAAGATTTTAAGTTTGCAGTCTGTGTTCCAGAACTTGTCTTTATTCCTTTGAATATTATTTTGCTTCCTGTTTGTAGGTTTATTATTTCGTCTTTTGTTACGATGAATTGGTCTTGCATTTGCATCAACTCAATTTTTTCTATAAATTCTGGAATGATTGAAATGGATGCCGAAACTAAAGTGTAACGTGTAAACAAAACAACGTGTCCGCTTTCCTTTGTAAGTAAAAGTAAGAACGTTGTAACGCTGTAAGACTTGGACGAACCGCGCCCACCTGTTACAATAAAGTAACGTGACTCGCTTCCAAGATAATTAAACTTTTTATTTAAGACTATCAATTTTAAATAAGTCTTTTACATCAAAGTCTGAAACACTTAAGTTAGTATCTGTAGTTTGTTTAGGCGCTCCATAGCAACTATCCATAAGTGCTTTGTAAGCGTTTACGTCTCCTTTACCTGCCTTTAATAACATAGCCAAAGTAATTGCTTGTTCTTGCGTTAAAGTTTCTTGTTCGCCTGTTAAAACGTTCTTTTGACTTGAAGCAAATTCTAATAACTCTTTTACAATTGTGCTTCTGTTTTTACTTCCTTTTGGTCTTCCATTTGGATTAGATACTTCGCCTTTTTTAAACGGTTTTAAATTTTCTTCGTTAGCCATTTTTTCACTATTGTTTCATTATTTATATTAATTGACCTATGTTGCCTAATTCGTTTACTACATCTTTATTATTATCGTAGTGTTTTGATATTCCAAGTTTATTAATCTTTTCTATTTTTGCTTTGTTGCTTCCTGTTGCGTAAACTCTATTTGAAGGAATATTAAGTTCGTTTGCTCTTGGTAACATTTCATCTTTATTATCTCTTGCTGAAATAATATAAATCGTGTTTTCTTCGCTTAACTTCTTTGCTAAATCAAAACCCTTTTTTGTTGATAGTGTTCCGTCATAGTCAAAACTTATTTTCTCATTTGCTAATTTTGTATTATAAGCATCTTGACAAATTGCAGAACGTTGATTAACATCGTACTCGTTTATCATAATGTGGTCTAACATACATCGTTTAACAAAGTCGCTTTTTGTTTCGTCTTTACTTGGTTTCGGTATCGGCATTTTCTTCTGTTTGTTCTGGACTGTATTCGTTATAAATTACTCGCAGCTTACTTACTAAATCACGAAGACAACTTGAACAGGTGCTGAACGTTAATTTTTGGTTTAATACACGGTTGTTAATTGCTATTAGACTTGTTTGTTCATCGCTTGTAAGTGTGTTCGTGTTTTGCTTAAAATAAGTGTCTAACGTGTTAAATTCGTCTTCTGTTAAACACAATGGTTTTGCATACGGAAATAGTTTGTTTAACTTTTCTTTTCGTTCATCGCATCCGCAGTCTTCACCTGCAATAAATTTAACAAGTTTGTCTATTCCTGTTGCTTCTGTAATCTTTGCGATTGTATCGCCTAATCCTTTACTTTTCATTTTTTCTTTTTTATTAGTTCGTAATCTTGGTTTATAAAATCTTGGTAGTCTTCACCTACGTTATTTTTAATTCGTTTTTTACAAGTCTTTACAGTGTTAAATATACTTGTTACACTTATGTTTGTTTCTGCACTTATTTGTCTTAAACTTTTATTCGTGTTTTTGTATAACTCAAATAATTGTTTGTCGTACCAGTGCCAACTATCACACTCGAAATCTACGTTATTCAGCAAGTCGTTGTAAGCTTCGTTTTCTTCTGTGTTGTTTTCTTCTGCTAAATTATATACATCGTCTAAAGGTATAAATTTGATTTTGTTGTTTTTGTTCACGTGCTGAAGAAAAGTATTTTTTAAAGCTAACCACATATAACCCTTACTTATGTTTCCGTCTTTAAATAGTTTTTCTTCGCTGCTCCACTTCATTAACATTATGTAAGTTTCTTGGACTATGTCTTCAGCAAAAAAGTATTCGCCAAATTGATTAACCATTTTAACCCATTCGTTATGATGTTTTGCAACTTTAGTTAACCATTCCAATTTATATTGTTTAGATATTAAGCAAATGTATGATTAATTTTTCAACAATAACAAAACGAATTTATTAACAATTAGTTGTGTAGAACAAAAAAAGCGCAAACAATTAAGTCTGCGCCTACGTTTTTAATATAAAAATTTTATCTATTTACGAAGTAATCTATTTTTTTAAGCGTTGAAAGTGAAACGTCTTTGCCCTGTAGAAAGTTTGTAAGCTGGAAAAAATGGAACTTGTTTCCTTTGTCCTGTATTTCTTTAACTATGCTGTTTCGTTTTTTAAAAGCTAAAATCTTTTTTAATTCAGTTCGTAGCTGCTCGTCTTGTATGTGCATAATTAAAACGGTAAGTCATCGTTATCGAAATTGCTTTCGTGAATAATTGTTTGCTTTAATGTTCCGTTAATTTGTGGCTCATTTCTTTGAATTTGTGGCTCACCTTTTACAAATGGTTCACTAAAACTTACTGAAAAGAATTTAACTCCCTTTGCTGAAGTCTTTAGCCATAAAGCTACTTCCATATCCTTGCCGTTTACGTTTACTTTACCTTTGTAGTCTGGGTGGTTTTCCGCTTTTTTATTGTCGTTCTTAAAAATTGCACCTGTGTTGTTTCTTGTTTCCATTTTTATTTGTTTTTTTCTGTTATAAATTCTAATGTTTTACTATCAATGTATTCTTGTACTTCTAACCATTGTTCAACGGTTACTGAATTTGGTAAGGTTGTTTCCCAATATAAACGCCAAAAAGACGTAGTATCTTGACCGCTTACAATTTGTTCTTGTATTTTCATATTATTTATTTAGATTGTTTGTATTCGTGTTTTAATCGCTCCAAGTATAGAACAAAGTCCATTGCTTCTTCTTGTGCGTGTGTAAGCCATTCTAACGTGCTTAAATCCGTTCGTTCTAATGTTGTCTTGTATTTCTTTATTCCAGCTTCCGAACGTTCTTTAAATTTAGCCATTACGCTTAAAACGTTTTTGTCTTGTATTTGTATGTTCATAGTTTTTCTATTTCTTGTTTAACTTCGCTCCAATAGTACATCATTGATTCTACGCAAGTATGTAATATTTCATCAACTGCAATCAATGCACATTGTTTTGTTAATTCTTTGGCTTCTGACATTAATACTAAACCTGTTAGAAATTGTTTTCCTGCTATTATTGGTCTATATTTCCAAAATAACTCATCTGCTTTGTCTTTTGGTGTCATATCAACCAATTAAATAAATTGTAAATACCAACGGCAGCAAAACCATAAATTGCTATCCAAATAATAATTGCTATTGTTTTTTCTTTCATATTTTCACGTTGTTTTCGTTAATAAATTCGTTTAGTTTTTGTCTTACTTCAAACATTGGTTCGTTACCGTTGTACTTATACTCGCTTCTTAACCAATTGTCAAACTCCGTAAGTGCTGAATAATAATTAATTCCGTTATTTGCAAATTCAAAATCTTCTTTGTCTTCAGGCAAATTAAATTCAAGTATTGCTTTCATATTGCTTCAATTAAACTGTTAAAATAAATTCTTGCTTCTTCAACCTTTGTTTGTATTTCCCAAATTACAGTTTCATCGCGTTCTATTTTAAAGACTTTTACTTTTGTTTGTTCTGGAAGGTGGTCAAAGTTATGTTTCTTTTCTACATATTCTCTAATTTCTGCGTCTTCGTCAATTTTAAATTGCTTCCAGTGCTCACGTCTTATTTCGTCTTCAACTATTTCTAACGGAGTGTTGACTAAACAATAACAAAGTAATGCTTCGGTCTTGCCTGTTAGCCACATATAACCTTGTAATTGATAGTAATAATCTTTTGTAGGTATTTCATCTTCAAAGAACGGAAACGTGTGAGCTTCGTAACTGCATTTAATGTCTAAAAGAATTTCATTCGTGTTTACGTCGGGTGTTCCTGTAATCCATTCGTTGTTAAAATGTTCTTCGTTCTTAAAAATAAACCCTAAACCCAAAACATCGTTTACCAAACTTATTGCTTCGTCTTCGCATTGTAAACCTTTATCGGTGTAACGTGAACTAAATTCTTTTTTAATTCCAAATTTTTCTTCTAAAACAAGTTCTTGGATGTAACTCTTTGCTGTTTTGCTTAATATCTCGGTCTTTGTGCGTGGAGCGGTCATTAACCGCCCCAATGCTGAACAACGTATTTTCATACTTCTAACGTTTTTAATTGTGCAGGTGTTAAATCATAAAGACCTATTAATTGCTCGGTTGTAAATTCTCCTTTACCTATTGCATCAATTGCCTTTTGAAAACGCTCGTTTGTTAGCGTTAATTTTTTAGGTTCGTGTTTTACTTGTTCTCCAGAAGCGTCCGTGTCTTTGTCCGTAACTAAACCAAGCATCGAACTTAACGCGTATCTACGCAAGTAAGTTATTGCACTTCCTAATACTTGGAACTCGTTCATTCCTTTTAAAATTACTCCTTGTGGAATGTCAATTTTGCTTTCGATACTTTCTGCGCTTTCAACGTGAAATAAACAGGTTGCAATTTGTGTTCCGTTAATTAGTTGCGTAAACCCTAAACCGTGTTTTTTTAGTAGCGGATTAATTACTTCAAAGATTTTAGGTAAGTCTGCATAAGTGTAACCATACCCTTGTGTTGCTTTGTGAATAACAGGAACTTCTTGTTGGAACGCTGCTAAACTTTTAAATAAATGTTTCATAGTTAAATAATTTAAGTTAATAATTAGATGTAAATATAAGAAAAGTTTTTTAATAAACAACTATTTTATTTTTTTTTTATATGTTTCTATTAATTCTTTTAGTTCGTCTTTACTCCACTTCTTTGTTTCGTGTGCTAATGCCTGAAGTTCCATTAATCTTTGCGCTCCTATTCGTTTTTCTATACCTACTTGATAGTTCAATAGGTTACCGCTTAAATAAGTGTTACAAGCTTCGCATTGCAAGTGTACGTTGTCTTCGTTAAACCTTACGTTACTGTGTCCACCTTGCGAATAATAGTGTCCTGCGTTTTCTTTTTTACACGATTTGTTACACGAAATACAATTTAGTCCAGCGTCACGAACACGAATAAATTTATTAAACACCTGTTGCGCTATTTTTAAATAGTCGTTTGCAGTTTTTAAGTTTTCAACTAACTTCTTTTTCTTCTTGTTCCATTCCTTTAACTTTTGTATTTCAACCATTGCTTTTATGCATTCGTTTTTTAAACAAAACTTTTGTAGTGTGCTGAACGGTGTAAATTCTTCTTTGCAGTTAAAACATTTTTTGGTTCGTGTTTTCATAATCAAAAATTGATGTTTGGTTAGTATTTGATTTTTCAATTATTCCTATAGCAGTATTTAATATGTGTAAACCTAAATCAGAATTTACTGCATTTCTTTGCTCTTTACTTTTTTTAGATGCAGTTTGATTTTTACCATTCATTCTACCTATTCCAATCTTAGGTTGTTCTATTATAGGAATATAAAAATTACTCCATAGATAATGTCTTCCTATTTTTTTAGGATTAAACATTGGTTCATAGTAACTAATAACATTTTCAACACAAAATTTACCTTTAAAAAAATGATTTAAAAAAATTATTTCTTGCCATAAAAACATATCGGGATAACGAATAATACCTTTAGCATTTAAAAAATGATTTACTATTGAATGAGTCGGGCAAGGTGGAGAGCTCCAAATAAAATCAAATTCTTTGTAATGGTCTAACAAGTATTGGTGTGCGTCTGCTACAATTACAATGTCGTTTGGAAACCTTTCTTTATATAATCGTGCCAATTCAGGGTCAAGTTCTACTGCCGTTACTTCAATATTTGCTACTTCATCCCATTTGTAACGGTTACCGCCTAAACAAGCATATAAATTTAATACTTTCATAGTTCTGCGTTGTTAAATTCTATTATTTTTTTTAAGTCTTTTACATCCTGTTTTAATTCTAAATTTATATGTTGTAAATCAAAGTTAATTTGTCTTGTCGCTCTAAACTCTTTTTCTAACGTTTGGTAAACAACCATTGCTTTTTTTATTTCGTGTAAACTTTGCTCCATTGAACTTATTAAATCAGTTCGGTTAGGATGTTTCGTTTTTATTTCGTCAATGCTTACCTGCAATTTTAAACAAGTGTGGTTTAAGTTTATTCTACTGCTTAATAAGTCAAATTCCATTTTTTAGTTTTTAGATTTTTTGTTTACAAGCAAAAGTTTTTTCATATACATTAGGCGCTGGATTTGATTGTTCAAAATAACACAATTTTTCTTTATCAAACCAAATTTCAATCATTCCAATATTTCCATTTGAACGTGGTTTAATTTTATTAAAGTGTAATTCAGCCAAATTAAATGTAGGGTCTTGCCTGTGTACTGTAATCATACATTTACCACTATTAAACCATTCGCTACCACCTTTTAAATCGTAAGGTACAGGAGCGTTTCTTTTTCCGTTTTCTTTTTCAGTTAGTTTTGGATGTATAATCGTGTGCAAATGTAAATCATTGTCTTCTGCTATTTGGTTTCTATACGGTAATACATATTCTAAATATTGTGCATAGCCACCATAATCGTTATAAGGGTGGTTTAAGTCCTTCCAACTATCAATTGAAGCTGTGTGTAGTTCATCGTGTTTTTTTAGTTCAACAGCCATATCCCAAAATTGTATTGGTGTAAGTTTTGCCTTAACATCTTTTTTAGTTAATACTTTAAAATGTTCTAATACCCAATCAATAGCTTGTGTTATTTCTTTGTCTTCAATCGTGTTCCTGTCTAAAGGGTTGAAACTCTTGCCTGTTTTCTTATGTATTAAATCAGCAATTATTTCTACATTAGAACCAACATCCGGAAAGTAAACTAAATGCTTCCAACCATAAAATTTAGAAGTGTTCATTAAACATTCCATTAATACTTGCGTTTTACCGCTCATAGGAAAACCCGTCCAATCCGTACAATTTCCTAAACTCATAGAATAATGTTGGTGTAAACTTTCAAATCCTAAATATTTGCCTTTATTATTGTAATTGTCTCTATATTTAAATAGTTGAGTAATTACGTCTCCAACTTCTGTAATTTTATATCCATTTAACTCCACGGTGCTTTCCATTTTTTAGGTTCGTTAACTTCTTGTATTGTTTGTATGTTGTCCCAAAACAAACCTTGCCAACCTTGTTCAATTGATTTGTTTATTACAAACTTACATTGTTCATTTGTATATTTTTCCATTTTAACTAAAATAGATTTTATGCTTTGTTGTGTTAAAGTCTTTTTTGCCGACTTCCTGTATTCAATCCAAGTATCTAAAATCACTTCTTTTTCATTCTTTTCTTTCTTTTCATTCTTGTTTGTTGTTGATTGTTTGTTAGTCGTTTGTTGATTGTTTGTTATTGGTTTGTTAGTGTCTTCATTTTCATCTTGGTAACATTCGTATTTACAAATAGTTACGATAGTAAATTGGCTTGTTGATTTTACTACAATTTCATTCGTTTTTTCTAACTTTTTTAAAATGGTTCTAATTTGCTGAATAGTTATTCCTGTAGCACTGGAAATATTACCTAAAGACGAAATAAATTGTCCACGTTTTACATCGTTACCTTGCCATTTATTGTCCTTGTGATTAGCTTTAATAACCATATACAAAAACAAGTGTACGACTTCAGACTTATTAAACCATTCCCAATCTAAAAACTTTCTGTGTATTTTAATCCAACCGCTCATAACTCAATATTTTTTAATTCGTTTTGATATGCTAAATGTGCTTCGTGTTCATCAATAAATAAACCTAAATTTTTTACTTTTCCGTTTATATATATTGATGCTTTCCATTTTTTAGCATCTTTATGCCAATAAACCCCCTTGTATTGACTTGAATAATTACCTTGTATTTTACAGATATTAAACCTGTTTGTTACAATTTGTAAATTTTCAACTCTATTATCCGTTTTAATGTCATTAATATGATCAATAATTAAATTCATACCACAAAGTTTGTGTCCTAAAAATGCTTGAGCTACAAGTTGATGCGCTCGATAAGTATTGAATTTGTTTTTTAATTTCCAATTTAATGTGTATTGCAAATATCCTTTACGACTTAAATATCCATTTAATAATATTTCTTCGTTTTTTATAATAGATTTTAATTTTCCTGTATTTGATATTAAATATCTTCCTTCGTAACCTACAACATCCTTCCAAATTTCTTCCATAACTTTAATTTTTTTATATAAAAATACCCTTGCTCAATCCGTTGCGTCTAACTTCAACTTCATAAACAAGGGTAAGAATTCCTTTTGTACTTATAATGTTAGACGAGTACAATTGCAAATTTAATAATTAATTTAACATAAACACGATTAATAAAATTTATTTTTTATTCTTAACTGAATTTTACGCAAGTCTTTTAAGTTCTTTGCTTCTTTTATTTCTTTACGCAAGTCAAGTTCTGGAAGTTCTAAACTCAAAAGAAGTTTGTAGTATTCTATATCGTGTAAAAATAGTTTGTCGTTTACATCGCTTAAATCTTGGTAAGTTTTTAAACCGTGTAATATTGTTGCGTGGTTCATATTGAACAAGCTTCCTATTCCTTTTAGTGTGTGTCCGTCTTCGCGTAGCTTCCTGAACAAATAAATCCGCCTGTGTACTATTTCACGTTTTCTATTTTTTTGTGAAAGTCCGTCTTGTTCTATTATTTTTTTTATTAGTTCTATCATTTTATAAGTTTTACTTGTTATTTATAAGTTTTAACATAATATTGTTCGCTTGTTTCATATAATTTTCTATTGCTTATTGCGTTAAATTCTCCTTTGTGGTATGCTTTGACTATCTGCTCTTTCTCCATTTCTTTGGCTATTTCTGCCATACTAATAGAAATACCACCAACTTTCTTGTACTGTTCAACCAACCATTCTACTGCACTATCTTTTTTCATAAATTTTTAGTTTAGTTGCATGAATTTTTCCAAATATTTCATGCTGTTATTATTATTCTTGTTGTTTAGTTATCATTTTGTTGACTCCAACAATATGATTATTCTGATTTAAAGGTTCTATTATAGTAGTGTAATGAATTAAGATGAGTCTCTAGTTTACAGTTGCATTGCTCAAGTACATCATCTTGACCATCCATGTATGCAGACCTAATGACTTCTCTTTCTTTAGGTATATAAGTTTGTATTTTTTCCTCAATCTGTTGAGGTAGAACTAAATCCATAGGCATAGTTCTTCTTACCCATTCTAGTAATTCTTGCATTGGTGTTTTCATTTTACTTCTAGTTTAAAGTTATCCCATACCCATTGTGCTCCCTGTTCAAAGCCTTGAGCTAAGCCATCATTAAAACCACCATCATCTAATCCTTGATGATATGGTAACTTACCTATTTCTATCTGTAACTTACGTATGAAGGATAAGTCCCAAGCATTTGGAGTCATACCTACTATAAATTCAGGGTCAAGTAAGTCAATGATTGTATCCATTGCAAGTTGTAAGTCTTCTGTGCTAATCTTTACAATGTCTACACCTTTTTCCCATTTTCTGTGTAGTCTCAGTATTCCTATTGCTTCTGATATATTCATTGTTCCTGTTTGTTTAAATTTCTCATTGTAATACTCAATACCACTTTCAAAACCTTCTCCCGTTTCTATGGAGTAGAAGTAGTTGTGTGCACCATCTTCAAATGCTTGTGCAATCTGCTCCTTCTCCATTTCTTTGGCTTGTGTTAATAATAAATCAAGTTGATTTCTAAATTCAAGTACATCAATATTTTCTTGTTCTCTTTGTGTCATTAACTCAATTACTTTCAAGTTATACCATTCTACTGCTG
>Ga0214919_10010994_pt1 | contig 11353 bp, 9 predicted proteins | sample LL1503_MetaG_FD_177994 | JGI IMG/M metagenome (GOLD analysis project Ga0214919, IMG submission 177994) | Freshwater microbial communities from Lake Lanier, Atlanta, Georgia, United States - LL-1503 | ecosystem: Environmental > Aquatic > Freshwater > Lake | place: USA: Georgia | collected 2015-03-15
CGCGGCAGCCAAGATCCACGATCCGAAAAACGGCGTGTACGGCATCTGCCTGCGCGGCAAGCCGGGCTGGGGCGACAACATGGCTTTCCTGTCCACCATGGCCAACAGCTTTGGCGCGCAGTGGTTCGACATGTCCTGGAAGCCCCAGCTGGAGTCCAAGCCCTGGAAAGAGGCCGTTACCTTCTACGTGGACCTGCTGACCAAGTACGGCCCTCCCGGCTCCTCGGCCAACAGCTTCAACGAAATCCTGGCGCTGTACAACGAAGGCAAGTGCGGCATGTGGATTGACGCGACCATCGCGGCCTCCTTCATCACCGACCCCAAGCAGTCCAAAGTGGCTGACAAGGTGGCCTTTGCCCAAGGTCCATACAGCGTGACGCAAAAAGGCGCTAACTGGCTGTGGGCCTGGGCGCTGGCCATCCCTGCTGGAACCAAAAACGCCGATGCAGCGCAGAAGTTCGTGAGCTGGGCGACCTCCAAGGACTACATCAACCTGGTGGCCAAAACCAATGGCTGGGCCCGCGTTCCGACCGGCACCCGCAAGTCGACCTATGCCAACCCGGAGTTCCAGAAAGCCGCCGTGTTTGCTGCTGCAGAGAAAGCCGCGATTGACTCGGCCAACCCCAACGACAGCACCTTGCCCAAGTCACCGTACGTGGGGGTGCAGTTCGCGGCTATTCCGGAGTTCCAGGCCATCGGTATCGCTGTGGGCCAGCAAATGAGTGCGGCACTGGCTGGCAAGTCGACTGTGGATGCGGCGCTCAAAGCATCGCAAGTCGCGGCGGACCGTGAAATGAAGAAAGGCGGCTACTACAAGTAAGCCGGGAAAACTGGGCGCTCACCTTGAGGGTGGTCGCCCCGTGTGCAGGGTGTCGGCACGCTGTGCCGACACCTTTTTGTATGCACTCCCCGTCTCCGAACCCCTCCCGATGAACCGCCTGCTGCCCCGCCTGTTGCTGACGCCGGCCGTCGCCACGCTGCTGCTGTGGATGTTGGTGCCGCTGGTGATGTCGGTGTATTTTTCGGTGATCCGCTACAACCTGATGCAGCCAGAACAGACCGGTTTTATCGGGTTCGAGAATTTTGAATATTTCCTCACCGACCCCTCGTTTTCGGTGGCCGTGCTCAACACCATCTGGCTGCTGGGCAGTGTGATTGTGATCACGGTTGTGATGGGCGCTGCGCTGGCTTTGTTGATTGACGAGGCTTTCCCTGGGCGCGCCGTGGTTCGCTTGCTGCTGATTTCCCCATTTTTTGTGATGCCCACCGTCAACGCGCTGTTGTGGAAGCACATGATGATGCATCCCATCTACGGCGCGCTGGCGCAGGTGTGGATTTTCTTTGGTGCCACCCCCCTGGAGTGGTTGAGCGACTTTCCGCTGGGTTCAATTGTCATCATGGTGGCCTGGCAATGGCTGCCTTTTGCCACCCTGATTTTCATGACTGCGCTGCAAAGCATGAACCGCGAACAATTGGAGGCCGCGCGCATGGACGGTGCGACCTATCTGCAGCAATTGCGGTACCTGTACATCCCGCACTTGGGTCGCTCGATTGCGGTGGTGGTGATGATTGAGATGATTTTCCTGCTTAGCATATTCGCAGAGATTTTCACGACCACCGGCGGCGGTCCGGGCGACGCCAGCACCAATGTGGCCTTCCTGATTTTCAAGCAGGCCCTGCTGAATTTTGATGCCGGCGTGGCCTCTGCCGGGGCTTTGTTTGCGGTGCTGCTGGCCAATATTGCAGCCGCATTTTTGATACGGCTGGTCGGTCGTAACTTGGATACCTGAGCATGGCCGCGCGCTCCAAATACCCTCCTGCGCTGATCCTTCGCACGCTGATCGCGTGGCTGCTCACGCTGCTGCTGTTTTTCCCGCTGGCTTGGCTGATCCTGACGGCCTTCAAGACCGAGTTGCAGGCGATTGCGGTGCCCCCGCTGCTGTGGTTCACACCGACGCTGGACAATTTCCGCGAAGTCGAGGAGCGCAGCGATTACCTGCTCTACGCCCGCAATTCATTGATCACCAGCGTGGTCTCCACGGTGATCGGTTTGTTGATTGCCGCACCGGCCGCCTATTCCATGGCTTTCTTCAAAGGCCGCCACACCAAGAACATCTTGATGTGGATGCTGTCGACCAAGATGATGCCTGCCGTGGGCGCGCTAGTGCCGATTTATGTGCTGGCCCAGCAGGCCGGTCTGCTCGACACCCGCACCGGCCTGATCATCATCTTCATGCTCTCCAACCTGCCCATCATGGTCTGGATGCTGTACTCGCACTTCAAAGATATTCCCCACGAAATCCTGGAAGCCGCGCGCATGGACGGTGCCAATCTCTGGCAGGAGTTTTACCGCGTGACCTTGCCACTGGCGCTGGGTGGCCTGGCGTCCACCGGCTTGCTGTGTCTGGTGCTGAGCTGGAATGAGGCCTTCTGGAGCCTGAACCTGAGTTCGGCCAAAGCCGGTACTTTGGCCACCTTGATTGCCAGTTACTCCAGCCCCGAAGGCCTGTTTTGGGCCAAGCTGTCTGCTGCATCGCTGATGGCGATTGCACCCATCGTCGTCTTCGGCTGGTTCAGCCAGAAGCAGTTGGTACAAGGGCTGACTTTCGGCGCGGTGAAGTGAACTCTGTGTCTTATTTACCCTTCGATTGAAGCCCGTCCATGTCTTATCTCCAACTGCGCGGTATTGAAAAACAGTTTGGTGCGCTGCACGTCATCCAGGGCATAGACCTGGAAATCCAGCGTGGCGAATTTGTGGTGTTCGTCGGCCCTTCGGGGTGCGGCAAATCCACGCTGCTGCGGCTCATTGCCGGGCTGGAGCAAACCGACGCCGGCAGCGTGATGCTCGATGGACGTGATATTACCGAGGCGCCTTCGAGCCAGCGTGATCTGGCCATGGTGTTCCAAAGCTATGCCCTGTATCCGCACATGAGCGTATTCGAGAACATGAGCTTTGCCCTGAAGCTGGCCAAAGTGCCGCAGGACCAGATTCGCGCGAAGGTGGAGCGCGCCGCGCAGATCCTCAACCTCACGCAGTTCTTGCAGCGCACCCCCAAAGAACTCTCGGGCGGCCAGCGCCAGCGGGTCGCGATCGGGCGCGCCATCGTGCGTGCGCCCAAGGTGTTTTTATTTGACGAGCCCCTGTCCAATCTGGACGCTGCCTTGCGAGGCCAGACCCGCATTGAGATTGCCAAACTGCACCGGGATCTGGGTGCGACCACTGTTTACGTGACGCACGACCAGGTCGAGGCCATGACCCTGGCCGACCGGGTGGTGGTCTTGCGCGATGGCCGGATTGAGCAGGTTGGCACGCCCTTGGAGTTGTACGACCGCCCAGCCAATCAATTTGTCGCGCAGTTCATCGGCACGCCGCAAATGAACATCATCAGCGCCTCGCAAGCTGCAGAGCTGGTGCAGGCCACCGGCCTGGCCGCGCCCGCAGGTGGCGCTATGGGACTGCGGCCCGAGCACCTGCAACTGTGCGCGCCCGGCGGCCGGCAGCTGCAGGCCCGGGTCGAGCTGATTGAGGCCTTGGGGGCCGAGACCCTGGTCTATCTAAGCACCCCTGCCGGTATGCAGTTGGTGGTTCGCCAGAACACCCGCAGCGCCCTGCGGGTGCATGAGAGCGCCGGGATTGCCATCGATGCCGATGCCGCCCATCTCTTTGACGCCCAGGGCCGCATCAGCCGCGTGGGCCGCACCCCTTCCCATTGATATTTGCCACCATGCCAGCCACCGCCACACCTTTGACCATGCTCCACCTGGGGCTCGGTTCCTTCCACCGCGCCCACCAAGCCGTTTATGTGCACCAACTCCAGCTCAGCGGTAACCACCGTTGGGCGCTGGCGGGCGGCAACATCCGCCCGGACATGCAGGACACTATCGCCGCGCTGGTGGCCAGCAAAGGGGCCTACACGCTGGAGACTGTCACGCCACAGGGCGCGCGCAGCTACACCCGCATCCACGCCATCAGCCGCGTGATTGCATGGGACGCCGAGCTCAGCGGTCTGGTGGCCTTGGGCGCGCAGGACAGCACCCGCATCATCTCTTTCACGGTCACCGAAGCCGGCTATTACCTGGATAGCAAAGACTGCCTGGACCTGGGCTTTGCGGATCTGCAAAGCGACTTGGATGCAGCCCGCGCCGGTCGGCCGGGCAGCACGATTTATGGCGCATTGGTTGCGATCTTGCGTGCCCGTATGCGCGGCGGTGCCGGGCCGCTGACCCTGCTCAACTGCGACAACCTGCGCCACAACGGTGAGCGCGCCCGCGCCGGTTTGTTGCAGTTCATCGACCTGCTGGGCGATGCACCGCTGCGCGACTGGGTGGCCCAGCACACATCCAGCCCCAACGCCATGGTGGACCGCATCACCCCGCGCCCTACAGCCGCGGTGCGTGAGCGGGTCGCCGCCGTAACCGGCGTGGACGATCCGGCGGCTTTGATGGGCGAGAGCTTTATCCAATGGGTGATTGAGGACAAGTTCATCGGCGGGCGTCCGGCCTGGGAGCAGGTCGGGGTGGAAATGGTGGCGTCTGTCCAGGCCTATGAAGAGGCCAAAATCCGCCTGCTGAATGCCAGCCACAGCTGCATTGCCTGGGCCGGGACTTTGGTCGGCTACACCTATATCCATGAAGGCACGCACGACACGCAGATTCGCCAGCTTGCTTTCGACTACGTGACCGATGACGTGATCCCCGTCCTCGATACGCCCGAGCACTCCAGTCCCATCAACCTGGCGCAGTACCGCGATGTGGTGCTGGACCGCTTTGCCAACCCTGCAATCGCAGATACCAACCAGCGCGTGGCCATGGATGGCTTTTCCAAGATCCCCGGCTTTATCGCGCCCACCATCCGCGAGCGGCTGGCGCGGGGGGAGAGCATTGCCAGTGTGGCTATGCTGCCCGCGCTGTTCCTGGCGTACTTGCAGCGCTGGCATGCAGGTGCCATCGCCTACACCTACCAGGACCAGGCCATGGATCCGGCAGTGGCCCACGCCATCTGCGCCAGTGCCGACCCCATCGCGGCTTTTTGCGCCGACCCGACCCTGTGGGGCCCGCTGGCGGGTGATGCCCGCTTGCGCCAGGCCATGGAGCATGCGTACCGGCGCGTTGAACAATTCATGAAAAGGACTTCCCCATGAGCCAGCGTTTGAAGGACAAACACGCCATCCTCACCGGTGCTGCAGGCGGTATTGGTTTGGCTGTTGCGCAAGCCTATCTGGAGCAGGGCGCGCGCTGCACCGTCGCCGATGTGGGCGCGCAAGCCACACCTGAGCTGGCCGCACTGATGGGGCTGCACCCCGACGCACTCGCCTATGTGCCCACCGATGTACGCAGCATAGATGCCATCGATGCCCTGGTTGCCGCCGCCCACGCCCGCTTTGGCCCGGTGACCACGCTGTTCAACAATGCCGCGATTTTTGACATGGCTCCGCTGCTGCAAAGCGACGAGGCCATGTATGACAAGTTGTTTGCGGTCAACGTCAAAGGTGCGTTCTTTGCCATGCAAAAAGTGCTGGCCCATATGGTGGACCAAGGTGTGAAGGGCGGCAGCGTGATCAATATGGCCAGCCAGGCCGGGCGGCGCGGCGAGGCGCTGGTCTCGCACTACTGCGCCACCAAGGCCGCCATCATCAGCTACACCCAGAGCGCCGCGTTGGCCATGGCACCCCACGCTATCCGCGTCAACGGCATCGCGCCGGGCGTGATCAACACGCCGATGTGGGCGCATGTGGACGGGCTGTTTGCCAAGTACGAAAACCTCCCGATTGGCGAGAAGAAAAAGCGTGTCGGTCTGGCTGTGCCGCTGGGCTATATGGGCGACCCCACAGACATTTGTGGTGCCGCTGTATTCCTGGCCAGCGACGAGGCCGCGTACATCACGGCCCAGACGCTCAATGTCGATGGCGGAAGCGTCATGTCATAAGCTTGCCGACTATGTCCGCCAAGCCGCGCCAACAAAGTCCCGAGCTGGAGCACGACTATGTGCGCTCGCCCGAGCTCGGTTATGAGCGACCGGAGGAGGTGGGCATTGTGCGTTGCCTGGCGCATGGCTTTCCCACCCCCTTAGCGCGCTGGCATTACCACGACGAATACGAGCTGCACCTGATAACCGCCACCTCTGGAAAGGCTTTCGTGGGCGACTGGATCGGCCAGTTTCAGCCTGGCCACCTGGTGCTGACCGGGCCGCGTTTGCCGCACAACTGGATCAGCATGGACTTGCCGGACGGTGGCGTTGCCCAGCGCGATCTGGTGATCCAGTTTCCGCACGATCCGATTGAGCAGAGCAGCCGCTCCATCCCCGAATTGCGCAGTGCCTTGCCCTTGTTGGAGCGGTCGCGCCACGGCATTGAATTCTTTGATATGGGTGCAAAAGCGCAGGGCTACTGGAAACGCATCAAAGCCGCGCAGGGGCTTGCACGTTTTGCGGTTTTTTGTGAGTTCCTCCATGACCTGGCCCGCTGCAATGACTACCGCTTGCTGTCGACCGCACAGATTCAAAGTGTCGACAATGATGCCCAGCTAGACCAAATCAATGCGATTCTGGGCCGGATCACCGGGCAATTCGGTGAGAACCTGTCGGCTTCTGATTTGGCCGAGGAATTCGGCATGAGTGAGAGCCGGTTCTCGCGCTTTTTCCGCCGTGCCACCGGCAACACGTTCACTGACTTTGTTAACCATGTACGCATCAACCGGGCCTGCCAATTACTTACCGCATCCGACCAGCAAATTACCAACATTGCTTTTGAGGTCGGGTTCAACAACCTGGCGAATTTCAACCGCCGGTTTCTTGATATTAAGGGCATGACCCCGCGCGACTACCGCCGCCAGGGCGCCAAATTGTTCAAAGTTTGAGCAGATGTGCCGGATCGGGCGCAGCCCATTGCGACCGCATCTGGGTTTCGATGGCGTCAATCTTTTTCAGAATTTCGGCCCGGTTGCGTTCAGAAACGCCGGCCGGCGCTATCGGCCCTGTCTGCGCCCGCGCATCCGCTTGCGTTTGGGCTGCCTGCTCAGCCCGCAGCCGCGCTAACTCGGCTCTGCAGATCTGGTGTAGTTCGGTCAAGGCTGCCTGCGGGGGGATGGGTTGCAGACCTGCGGGCGTCTAGCTGGGGGGCTCCGGTCTGGTACTTAGTCGCCAAACATCTTCTGCTTGAGTTCGCGCCGCTGCTGTGCCTCAAGCGATAGCGTGGCGGTGGGGCGGGCCAGAAGGCGCCCCACACCAATGGGCTCGCCGGTTTCGTCACAGTAGCCGTACTCATTGGCATCGATGCGACTGATGGCCTGCTCAATCTTTTTCAAGAGCTTGCGCTCACGGTCGCGGGTACGCAGCTCTAGCGCGTGCTCTTCTTCGATGGTGGCCCGGTCAGCGGGATCGGGCATGACCGAGGTGTCTTCGCGCAGGTGTTCGGTGGTTTCTCCGGCGTTGCTCAATATGCCGGTTTTCAGGGCTACCAGCTTGAGTCTGAAGGCTGCCATCTGCACGTCGTTCATATATTCGGAATCCGGCATGGCGATCAGTTCGGCATCGCTCAAGTCACCAGGGGCCTTTTTCTTCCAGTTGCCCGCCAGTTTGGGGTCTTTTTTGATGGCATGGGGAACCAGAGGGTGCAACTCGTCACGGCTGTCGGTGGGCAGAAATGAGGACTTCGCGGCAGTGGAGGCCACACTTTGCGCCATCGACGGCACCGTGATCTGCACCAGTCGCGACGACGGGCGTACCGCCTTGATGATGCCGCTTGCATGCACGATGGGGGCCGGTGGGGGGGCGGGAGCCGCCTTTGGCGGTGCAGGCGCTGCTTTGATCGGCGCGGTTACTGCCTTGGCGAGCGGCTTGGCTGGTGCGGTTTTGGGCACTGGCGAGACGGGTGCTTTGCTGCTGACTTTGCCGGGCGGCTTGGCCGGTATCACGGGTGCCGCTTTCGCAGCGACAGCGGCCTTTTTAATGGGCGTGGCAGCAAGGGTTTTTTTGGCCGCAGGGGCGGCCACTTTGGATGCGGCTTTTACAGCGGGTTTGGCCGTCGCCTTCACTGCGCTTGTCTTTGCTGTTTTGGTGGCTGCCGGGCTCTTGGCGGGCGGCTTGGATGGTGCAGGAGGTTTTTTCATAAGGGTCTTGGCTTTCACGGGCACCGCTTTGGCCGGGGCGGCTGCCGGGCGTGCAGCAGTTTTTTTGGCGGGGGATTTCACGGCTCGTCTCCTGTGGGTGCCGGTTGGCTGTGTTTCTGATGCGAGCGCTTTGCCACCATGCGTGGTTTGGGCGGCGGGGGACTCGGCTTCGGCGCGCGAGTGTACAGGCAAGCCAAGCCCTAAACCCATCCATTGAAAAATCGCAGAAAACATAGCCAACACCCCTGGATTAGCGCGTGCGCGCCAGAGTAAATTGCTGCAATGCAGCATATATTGGATTTTGCCCTAAACATGGCCCCGGTTGGTAACTGTGTCCGGCTACCGAGCCGCTTTAGACCAGCGACTGTTCAAGCCCTTGGCGCAAGATGTCCTGCGGCAGGTCGATGCCAATGAACACCATTTTGCTTTGGCGCGGCTCGTCGGCACCCCACACTGGCCCCAAATCGCTGCCCATAAGTTGGTGCACGCCTTGGAAGATCACCTTGCGCTCGGTGTCTTTCATATAGAGCACGCCTTTGTAGCGCAGCATGCGCGGCCCGTAGATATTGACGATAGCACCCAAAAAGTCCTCCAGGCGCGCCGGGTCGAAGGCACGCGGGGACCTGAACACAAAGCTCTTGACGTCGTCGTCCACATGGTGGTGCTGGCCCGCGCCGTGGGCATGGTCGTCGTGGGAAGGATGGTCGCAATCGGGTCCATGCACATGCGCCTCTTCATGGCCATGGTCGTGGTCGTGGTGCGCATGCTCGTCCTTCAGGAAATTCGGGTCGATGTCGAGCTTGGCATTGAGGTTGAATCCGTAGAGGTCAAGAACGTCCTTGATCGCGACCTCACCGAAATGCACCACGCTTTGCGGTGCGCGCGGGTTCATGTGGCTGAGCCGGTGCTTGAGTGCTTCCAGTTCATTGGCATCCACCAGCTCAGCTTTGCTGATGAAAATCCGGTCTGCAAAACCCACCTGGCGGCGCGCTTCCTGGCGATCATTCAGCTGGGTTGCCGCGTGTTTGGCATCCACCAGGGTCAGGATCGAGTCCAGCAGGTAGGACTCGGCCACTTCGTCGTCCATGAAAAAGGTTTGCGCCACCGGTCCCGGGTCGGCCAGGCCGGTAGTTTCGATTACGACGCGGTCGAAGTGCAACTCACCTTTGCGCTTTTTCTCAGCCAGACTGTGTAAGGTGGCACGCAGGTCTTCGCGGATGGTGCAGCAGATGCAGCCGTTGCTCATTTGCACGATGTGCTCTGTGGTGTCAGAGACCAGAATCTCGCTGTCGATGTTTTCCTCGCCGAATTCGTTTTCGACCACGGCAATTTTTTGCCCGTGGGCTTCAGACAGGATGCGCTTGAGCAGCGTGGTTTTTCCGGAGCCGAGGAATCCGGTCAGGATGGTGGTGGGAATCAATGTCATGGCAATTCCAGCGCAAGAGGGTCGCACAAGCGAGCAAGCCGTCGACCGACGGCTTGTTGGGGCGGGTCAAAGGAGCGCAGTTTACGCGCGCAACTTGGCGTTGTCCGGGTCCAGTGGCGACTCAATCACCATGCTGGCCTGTTTGCGCTGGCCCAAGATCTCGATCTTGCGCTGTTTGCCCACCACAGCGTGTGCGGCGGCGATGTATCCCAGCGGGTCGGCGTCGGTGACGCCATGTACTTCGATGGTGACACAGCGTTTGGGTACGCCGCAGTACTTCAGATGCTCGTCCATGCGGTCCGGCTTGGTAGCCAGGCGCGGAATGCCGGTAACGTGAACGCTCACCTCCTGCCCGGTTTCCGCCTTTAGCCGTTTATACAAATCGACCGAGTCTTTGTGCAACTGCCCGACCGTGTCACGGATGTTGAGCCGGGGCAGCAGGCCAGTTGCGTGGCAGGTGGATCCGGCAGTCAGCGCAGTGCGCGCCAGCAGCACCCCGCCCTGCGGGGGTGCAATTGCGGCTAGGCATGGGTTCAATGCATCGTGGGGGTCGCTGTGTTCACCCGAAGGCGCGGTCCGCCCGATCCTGGACGCCCCGCTGGCGGGGCAGAGTCAGGGCTCAGGCTACCTGGCAAATCTTCAGCATATTGGTGCCGCCGGGAGCGCCCATGGGCTCGCCGCAGGTAATCACGTAGACGTCGCCGCCCTGCACGATGCCGCGTATTTTGAGGTGGCTCTCCGCTTCGGCCAGAGCGGAGTCGCGGTTGGTACTGGTGTCCATCAGCAGCGGACGCACGTTGCGGTACAGGGCCATGCGGCGCTGGCTGCTCAGGCGCGGGGTGAGCGCGTAAATGGGCACGTGGATCAGGTGGCGGCTCATCCACAGCGCAGTGGAGCCGCTGTCGGTCATGGCCACAATGGCTTTGGCACCCATGTGGTGGGCCGTGAAGAGCGAGCCCATCGCGATTGACTGGTCGATGCGCGCAAAGGTTTTGCCGATGAAGTCCGCGTCGAGCTTGACCTGCTGGCTTTCTTCGGCCGCCAAGCAGATTTGCACCATTTCCTTGATCGTCTCCAATGGGTACTTGCCCGCAGCGGTTTCCGCCGACAGCATGACGGCGTCGGTGCCGTCGAGCACGGCGTTGGCGACGTCGCTGACCTCGGCGCGGGTGGGCACCGGGTTGGTGATCATGGACTCCATCATCTGGGTGGCGGTGATCACCACCTTGTCGAGCTCGCGCGCCATCTTGATCATGCGCTTTTGTAGCGCCGGCACGGCGGCATTGCCGACTTCGACCGCCAGGTCGCCACGGGCGACCATGATGGCATCGCTGGCCCGCAGGATTTCTTCCAGTTTGGGTATGGCCTCCGCGCGCTCAATTTTGGCAATCAGTGCGGGTGTGTGGTTGAACTCGGCCCCGGCCACGTTGCAGAGTTGGCGCGCCATTTCCATGTCGGTACCGCTCTTGGGAAAGCTGACGGCCACGTAATCCGCCTGAAAGGCCATGGCAGTGCGGATATCTTCCATGTCTTTGGCAGTCAGCGCCGGCGCGGTCAGACCGCCGCCTTTTTTATTGATGCCTTTGTTGTTGGACAACACGCCGCCCAGCGTGACCGTGGTGTGCACTTGTTCACCATGGACCTTCTCCACGGTGATGACGATCAGGCCGTCATTGAGCAGCAGCACATCGCCCGCCTTGACTTCGCGCGGCAGGGCTTTGTAGTCCAGGCCTACGCCGTGGATATCGCCCGGCTCGGTGCGCATAGCATCCAGCACAAAGGGCTGCCCGACTTCGAGCATCACCTTGCCCTCGGCAAATT
>Ga0214919_10010995_pt1 | contig 11352 bp, 13 predicted proteins | sample LL1503_MetaG_FD_177994 | JGI IMG/M metagenome (GOLD analysis project Ga0214919, IMG submission 177994) | Freshwater microbial communities from Lake Lanier, Atlanta, Georgia, United States - LL-1503 | ecosystem: Environmental > Aquatic > Freshwater > Lake | place: USA: Georgia | collected...
GGGCAAAAATTGTTAATATCCTCATAAGATACTAAGTTGCCAGACGCATGAACACTTTTATTTCTCATCAAGTCCTTAAGCTTAAGGGCCACATCGTAAATTAGCTTATTTTCATCACACCATTTTTTAAAATCTTCATTTTGCCCATACTCAACTTCAATCTCATTGATCTTACCATATTTTGATTGAATCATTGAAGTGACAAGGTTCATCTCATCTTCGCTTTTATCACCAACAACCTTGCCGCAATCTTTAATTAGCGCCCTTCCAGAAAGAGTGCTTGTATTTAAAATTTTTGCTGTTCTATTCGGATATCTTTTTTCTAAATATTTAATTACCTCTTGGCGACGATAGTAACAAAAATCCATATCAATATCGGGCAAGAAACTGCCATCAAAATATGTAATGCCATCTACAACCGTTTTTTTTGCTCTTGTTGCTGAAATAAATCTTTCAAAGTACAGGTCATACTTTATTGGATCTATTTTTGTAACGCCAATTAGGTATAGAATAAGGCTAGAGGCTGCTGAACCTCTTCCTGGCCCAGTTGGAATATTTTCTTTTTCACAAAAATTAATAACATCCCATATCATCAAGATATAATCTACAAATCCCAACTCCTGTAATACTTTGAACTCTTTTACTGTTCGCTCCTTATATAAGGATATATCTGCACCTTCCAGCTTTAGCCTTTCCAAGATATTTTTAAATCCATCTTGGCATAGTGCCTGCAAAAAATCATCATTACTTGATTCTTTTGACAACCCAATTTGTTTTTTTTGGGCACCTGTGAATTCAATTGTTGGGCATCTTACACCGTGAAGTGGAAGATCTAACTTTTCAAAAGACTCTATAAAACTCATTTCTTCCTGAGTCTATTCTTTTTTGAGAAGCTTAGCAACATTGTTTGTTCAGTTTTTTGTGTTTCAATTTTTAATCTTGGAACACCAATATGGTCAACAATTCCAAGCTGTAATGAGGTTTTAGCATCCAAGTATAGATCTGCATTATTATTTTTGATAAGCATTTTTTCAAATGATCCAGCTTTTTTTCTGCAGTTTTTGTCAAGCATCAGTAATAAATTTGAATTTAATTCAGAACAATGCTCTGCGCTAACAGCAATATCAGAAAATTTTCCATAATATTCATGAGATACTTGGTGAACTAAAATATATCCATATTTTGAAACAAACCTCATTCCATGATCTCCAGCAGACAGCAAAACCGCACCACAGCTAAATGCCTTTCCATCACAAATTGTAGCAATTTTTTTTGTTGAGCTTTCGATGATAGAAAGCATTGCGTGAAGTGCGTATACATCACCACCATATGAATCAACAATAATTGGAATTATTTCCTGATCAGACGACTCGAGTCTAAAAAAATCTTCCCTAAAATCATTAACAGCCCCCTCACAAATTTCATTAACAATAATATAATTATTGCTCCTTTTTTTTCCTAAACCTTGAAGGTCTTGCATGTCAATTTCAAAAGGAAGTTCGTCTTGATTTATTTTTGTTTTTCTCATTGATTTATTAGGTAAAGTTGTTTTTTAAGAATTTGATACGTTAGTTCAACATCATATAGTCCATCATGGGCCATATTTTTATCATAATCTATGCTGTATTTTTTACAAAGATATTCTACTGATGTTTTTAACCCTTTTCTATTAAAAGATTTCAATTTAAAATTCCATGCAGTTTGTGACTGCCCATCAGGTTTCTGGTATCCAATTTCAATAGCTTTTTCAATATTTTGAACGTCGTATATTCTTTCAATATATGAATAATCACTGCTCTTTCCTAAAAGTCTTCGAAAATTATTATGTATAAAAATATCAAATCCAATAAGGTTTGCTCCAGAAATAAAAATATCCTTATCAAATAAATACTTTTCAAAGTGCTCTAAAACCTTGTTTGCATCTTGACTTTTTGACTTGTAGTCTCCATAAATAAACCCAGTGATTCTGACAGCATCTTCAGACATTTTTAAGTCTGGCCAAAATGGAAAATGATCATACTCTTCTATTTTCTCATTTCCTTGATACAGGCAATATGATAACTGCCAAGGCTTTGAAGAAAATAAATTTAAATCTTCGGTTTCAAAATCGAAAATAAGCCATTTTTTATTACTGTCAAATCTAAGCAAATTATTAATTTTTCTAGCCATTTTTAGACCTCCATCTTTCAAGATTAAAAGTATTAGAACTCATATGATCGAAATTTGGTTTTGATAATTTTGATTTGTTTAAAATACATCGAAATGACTGATATGCTTTGAAATCATCAGGGGTTTCATAAAATATAGATTGCGCTGGCATAAGTGTGCATCCATGATCAGCAGAGCAGTAAAGTTCAAGAGCTTCATTTATAAGATTATCAAATGGTAACTCATTATCCTCAACAAAAAATGTATGTGGCCTTCTGCCAATTGAAGGAATAATTTCTGAAAATGTCATTGTATTTTTTGCTACAAATGAATCATAAAATGGAAAAGCAATAATAAGATTTTCTGTGATTAATTTCGAAAAGTTTTTCCAATCAATCCTAGGGATATAATAAAAACCATTTTCATGAGCCCATGCCCATATTTTTATAATATCCTTGTATCCATTAGAGTTCTTAATAAATAGAATAATTTTTGATTCATTCTTTAAGCTGTCTTCTTTGGTTGAAGCATCATCAGTTATAGTAAGCTTAAGCCCAAATCTTAAATTTAAACCTAGGTCTATGCAGTTTGAGTATGCCTCAAGAAAGCCAGTCATATTCGACTCAATAAGATAAACATCTTTAATGTCATTTTCCTTACAAAGACCAAAAATTGACTTTGGTCCAACCTCTGGGCTTTCACTATCAAGTGTTAGAATAGATCTTCCCGAATAGTGTGAAGTCCATAATGGAACCTTTTGCATATTCACTAATAGTAGTTGCTTTTGCTGATTAATCAATTAAAATCTGAATGTCCATAGTGGGCTGGGCATCCATCATAATTCATTTTTTCCCACCTTGATTCATCGCTTAGTTTTTCAAATTGAAATTTTTCTAAAAAATCTTTTTCTAAAACAGTTTTAATTATTGCATTATTTTTATCATATAACCTATAGTACTGAAACGGATCCCTGAATGGACATTTCCATCCAGATTTGGTTCCACATTTCCATCTCCTTGATGCATCGAATATTGCATAATCATTTTTTGCATCACTTTCATCAAAGTTAGATATGACAGTGCTTACATATGAAAGATAGTGCCTAAACCCCTCTATTTGTTCGTCTGTAAATTCAAGTTCTTGAAATGGATTTTTTGCAAATCTTAAAAATATAAATCTTCCAATAACTTTTTGAAAGTTTGGTATTTTGCCAGCTTTTTTTAAGAAGTGTGCTGCAAGCACATACATCATTGCTTGTAAATTTGTCTCAAGCTCTTCACCTTTAAACTGTTGCTTGCTAGATTTATAGTCTGATATAAATATTGCCTGATTATTTTTATCAAATAAAATCTTATCAATAAATCCTACAATTCTAAAGTTTAGCTCTTCATCAATAATATCGAATGCATATTCTGAATCGATAATTTCTTCGCCTTCCTCTGGGAAGAAGCCAGCATCAAGACCAACCTTGATCATTTCATAAATTAATCCAATATTTGTTTTTTTAGATTTTTTATCCTCTTCGAACATTTCAAGTCCATAACTGTGACATTTTGCGCGTAAAAATCTTTTTATCAATGGGAAGTTTTCAATATCACAACCAGACTCATGAAGTTCTTTTGCAAAGTGTATCCATTTAGGTTTGGTTAAAAGCTCAAATAGGTCATGGCAAACAGACCCTCTCATTGCCCCAGAGTTTGTCGTGTCAGGAAGTTTTAAATGGTACTTGCTCCAATATAGCCACGAACACTCACCTAGAGTTTTTATGCGTGATGCCGATAGTCTGGTTAGTTCGTTATTCATTGATAAATGTTTCCTTTATTTCCTCTTTCGAAGATTCGCCCCAGTCTTTACACTTTGGAAGCTTTATTACTATTTGATTTTGATTAAAAAATTCAAAAAGTGTTTTTTGTATTTTTTCTGCTGCTAAATTACCAGCAAAATTATTATCAGAGTCATTATTCGTAGATATTATAATCCTATGAGGATCGGCTGCAATTAAAGATTTTAATATAGCCCTACCAATCCTCAAACCGAATAAAACTAAAAAGTTTTTGACTCCAGCCTCCCACAGTGCCAAGCCATCGCCTATTGATTCAACAAGTATTATCTCTTTTTTATTTAAAATTTCATTTTTATTTAAAAATGCTGGATAAACCCAAGAGTCAACTGATCCAAGATGTTTCCATTTTGGGGTATTTTTAGAAATATTTTTACCAACCCATCTTCCAGAAATCCCGATAAGTTCATTTCGATTATTATGTATTGGAAAAATATACCTATTATACATAGCGCTCTTTGTAGTTTTTGGTATTACTCCGCCCAAAAATAAATTTAATGTTTCATCACTAATTCCTCTTTTTGTCCAATACGAATTATCTTTTGTTAAAAATTTAATATCATTTTTATCAAATACTTCATTAGATGAAATTAAACTTTCCTTTGGTTTTTCTTGCTCTTTGATTTGTCCATTGAAAGTTCCACCACTAATTTCTACAAGCTTTTTAAAGTCACCCCCAGTACCTCTTGCAAAATCAATCCATTTGCCAGTTTCTTTTAAGATTCTTAATGATGTGTCACTATCTGAATCACGATATACTGGCTTTGCTCTCCATTCCTTTCCACGATCTGAAAGTTGATAGCCAAGCCCCTCTAAAACAGATTTAAAATCTACTGTCTGCATTATAGCAATTCGTTTTGATTTTGCTCTTCAAAAACATTAACATCAACATTCTGTGCATTAACTATATCTTGTAATGTTCCACATTCAGTTACTTCGAAATTTTCAACCTTATAATTGATAAAATTTGGCTTATATGTAACCCGACCACGATCATCTACAACCCTAATAAGATTTGAGTGACCTCTTGCATTTTTCCCCTGATACCTGGTCGCAAGCTCAATATATTTATGTGTTCCAAAATGTGGGCCGTCTTCAGCCTGCTCTTCGATTGTTTTTCTCCTAAAAATCCCAACCTGTGATGCAAACCATTGTAACCTATCAGATTGTGCAATAGCACTTGAATCATCCGTGCCACCCTCTGCTGATCTATTAAGTTGACATGCTGTTAGCAGCGGGATATTCAATCTTAAATGGCACTCTTTAAGTTTATCAACTTTATCTCCAATCAATTGATATTCCTGCTTGTTTCCATCAGATTCACCAGTGAGTTTAATATAGTCGTATACAACAATGGCTGGGTTGCCTCTGCCAACCTCACCATAATACCATCTTTGAATTAGTGATGTAATTTCCTCTACCTTCTTTCTTGCGACTGTAATATGTTGAACATGCCCAAGAGCTTTTTTAAGTTCTTGTTTTTTTGATTCAAACTTTGCATATAGCTCACGATTCTTTTTATAGTTACCAGTTTCTAGCCACCATACTGGAACTCCAGTAATTCCACTTGCAATCCTAAACTTGATATCCTTTGTTTGCATTTCGGTATCTAAAATCAATGCCTTGCAATTTGCATTAAGAAGTGTTGTCTTTAAAGCAATGTCATTTAAAATTGTTGATTTGCCATGCTTTGGTCGTGAAACCCAAGCATAAATTTCACCATTTCTAAGCCCGCCGTACATCTCATTAAAATTTTTGTAAGGAGTAATTAGGCCAGTATCACTAATTGGATTATCCCCTCTCTCCTCAATCATTTCTACGATTTCATCAAAAAGATCTTCTGGCTTATCATTCAAGTTGTATGCAGAAATTTTTTCACCATACATCTTATCAGCAAGCGCAACAATTTCATCAGCATCCATTTCGCCAGCAGAAACCATTGAGGTTGCCATACTTGATGCCATAGAGTGAATATCCCTTCTGATTGAAAGGGTTTTTAAACGACGGCATGCATCTTCCAACGCCTTATCTGTAATCTTGATATATGAAAGGCTTTGCAAATAATTTAGAATGTCTAGATTGCCCTTGTATGTAATGCCAAGACTTTGCAATCTTTCTGAAACTAGAATTGGATCGCTGGATTTGTTGTGCAGCGCGCAATCTCTTAAGATTGAAAAGATTGCCCCGTGTGGCTTATAAACAAAATCTTCATCATTGATTAGATGAACAAGTTCGAGTAATTTTTTTGGATTCTTTAAAAATCCAGCTATGCAATGTTTTTCAATTGTTTGATTTGCTATTTTTTCCTGATTCATTAAATTTTTATTTTATTATAGATGGGCTTAGCTACATTATAGTGATAGCTGTTAATATTGTCAACTTCAATATTACTAACAGTTTCCCATTTAATTGAAAAATCCGCATATTGTTCGATTTTCGGAGCATTAAGCTTTTCTTCAGCATTAGCACCTTCAATAATATTGCCATTTTCAATTCTGTTTAAATGTATTAATGTTCCACCAAGTGATTTAACCCACATATGCTCATCTGCTGCGAATTCTGCATACCTTATATCGGGCACAATGGCTACAAACTTTTTATCTTTATTTGATAGAGCATCTTTTTCTATTTGTTTTTGAAGAATGCTTGTCCAATACTTTCCAGCTGTTCTATTCCTTTGTATTTTGCCATAACTAACCAAAAAATCTCTAAATTTTGATTTTTCAACGGTGTCTTGTGACCAAACATCCATATTACACTTCTCCATCAAGAAGTCTTTTAAATCATTTTTTAATGCAGATGCTAGTGAATATTTTTTAGCTACGCATCCATCCATTTCAAAAAGTTTAACAAAGCAGTCAGCAAGAGTGTCTTTGCCAACCCTTGCAATAGCACCAATGCCTATTAATTTAATACTATACATTTTAGTTTTGATTTAAAATTTTCCAGTACTTTGGGTCTGCATAAATTTCTCCAGAGTCTATTTTGATTAAATACTCTACAATTTCACCCCAAGATTCAAAAACTAAGTCCATATTTAAAAGTCCAGATAGCCATAGAGGAAATCTTTTTTTGTTTTCTGTATAGATTAAAATTGGTTTATTTTGCAATGATGCAATTACAATTTCGTGAATTGTACCGAATGTTGGAACATCTGGATCTATTTTTCCAATAATAAATGTTGAAAGATCAACCATGCGCAAGTCGCGGCTAATTACGCCTTTCATATATTTAGAAATCTTTTCCCAATCACCAGACTCTCTTTGAGACTTTAACATATCTCTATCCTCTTGAGTTTCTGTTGATTGATTTATAAAATGATCCTTATTTGGGTCAAAGCATTTAACGCTTATTTGATCTATTGCTTGTGTCATAGTCAAGCGCCAATCAAAACAATTATCAGAATACTCTATAGGCCCAACAAGATAGCAGTAAGAGTTTTTTAAAAGTCCATGTTTCATAGTTGGATATTAGAACAAAATTTTGAGAGTATATCAATATTAAAAGTATTTTGCACCCATTCTTTATTTAAAGACTTTAAGTCTTTTTCATTAATCCTAATTACAAATAGGCCATTTTTTTGCAACCATTCATCTTTTTTTTGATCGCGTTTTAAACTATTTAAAAAGCCAAGCCTATTTTTATGATGAAATTTTGAATATGTATTATGAAAATTTCCATCAGCTTCGACAGCAATCATTTTTGTGAAGTTAATAATATCACAATTTAATCTTGTTCCGCCTACTGGAAATTCTTCAACGCAATTATCGTATTCCCAATAATTTTTAAAAAATTGCTTTATCTTTAACTGAAAGATACTTTTTGAAGCTCCATCCCAATCAATTTTATATTTTGAAAGAGATATACTTTTTGATCTACCAAAAACATCTACAAGCTTCACTAAATTGCAAGATCTTTAAAGCGTTCAAATAGATATTTTTGAGCAGATGGATTATCTTCAATAAACTGTCTTAGCCCATTAACACCCTGAATTTTTTCTGGAACTTCAATATTTAATGCTGTGGACATTTCCACTCTAAAATTTGGCTCGATCTCAAACCATGCCCCTTTGCCGTTTGGTTTGTATGCGATCTCCCAAAGTTGCAAAAGGTCAACAAGCTCATACGAGGTCCAAACGCTTTTGCCACCTTTTTGGCCATAGCGAATTGGATATTTAACCTCAACCATATTTTTTTCATTGTTACTTTTAATAATTTTAGCTTTTGCAAAGTGGCCTATAATTTTGCTACCCTTTTCCCCTTCATGAATTAGATCACCACCAAATCTTGGCATAAATTCAATTACAACATCAGCTTGGTGCTCTAGTGCTCTTGCGCCACTTGCTTTTCCTTGTTTCGGAACAGATACTTCGTATGGATTAATTTTAATTTGATCTCTAACCTGAGAAATATAAATATCGACATGGCCGCGCTTTGCCATTGCAAGACCTACTTTTTTCAAAAATACTGATGTGATCAGGCTTCCACCGCCAACAGTGATTGACTCTTCTTCGGCTTTTTTTGCATCATCTCTCTTGATCAAAGAGTCAGCAGAGTCAGTAATGAAAAAATACTCTGTTTTAGTTGGATTATTTTCAATAAGCTCGCGCTTAAGTTTAAAAACAGCTTCATAAATATTGCTTTCAAAAACAAAGCATGTGTGATCATCCCATTCTTTACTATTATAAGTAAACTTAATTCCAGACCTTTCCCTCATCTCTTCTGAGAGTCTCCCCTCGCTTTTAATAAAAATTCCACGGCGCTTTCTGGATTTATCATTTAGAAAATGATGCATGAAGTCTAGGCATGCACTTGTCTTACCGCCAGAAGCAAGGCCGACAAAGCGGTGTGCTCCTGGCCCAAGGCCGCCAGCAAGCATTGATGTTAGCAATAGGCTTGAGCATGCAACCTTATAATCATGCGCTTCTTCATAGTTATAGTGGTCTTCCTTTGTTGATTTTAAAAGTGATTCTAATTGATTTTCTGGGGTTAATACTTTTTCTTCTGAATCTTCTGTTAATTTTGATTTTGCCATAAATTTATTTTTTCCAAATCTTTAAGAAATCATTAAGTGATTTAACCTTTTCTTTTTTTGGTTCTTCACTGATTATACCACAGTTTTTTCCATTTTCAATATCTTCTTCTATTTCAAATGTCTTAATTTCTTCGGGTTTAAATTTGTATTTTGCCCACTCTTCTTTAAGAAACTTTTCACCATTTTGCACTAAAAACCATGCAAGGCTTGGAATTTTAAATTTTAATTCAAGACCTAACCAAAATGCCTCATCTGGATATTTTGATGATAATTGATTTAAGATTTTCATTTCTCTTGGCCAATTTGTATGCTTGCCAAGAACCTTTGAAATAAAGGTTTTTTTAAATGAATTTTTATTACTTTTCATCTTCTCGATGATGAATCGTAACTCTATTTATGCAAAAGTGCAATATTTATTTAGATATTATTGCGTTAAAGCTTTGATGGGTTGCATATAAAGCTTGTTGACCCTCTAACGGTTGTAGTTCCGCCTTGAATAATCCATCTTCCAGTTTTTACAATTGTCATTTTTTCCTCTTTTGGCGCGCCCCATCCTGAACCAATTTTGCATCTAACTTTTCTAGTCCATTCTACTTGATATGAAAACTCGGCTCCTTGCCCCTGAGATCCGTCGCCTGTCCATGATTCGCTGCTGCTACCATATCTAGAATCACTTTTAGATGGTGGTGGCCAACTTGGTGGATATCCTGGAAACCCAGGACAATTGCTGCACCCCTTGGAGTCACTAATTGATCTTGTTGTTGGTTTGTCTGAGACTGCACCAAAGCATGCTACCGGACTAGCATCTGTTCTTGGCGGCGTTGGCGGAATTATTTTAAAACTGCTGCTTAATAGCTCGCAGTCTTTATAAACTGGTGGTGGTGAACCAGCAGTTAGCGTTGGAATCTTATACTTGCAAGCAAGATATTTAAAAGTCCAACTAAATGTGCATATTGATGTAGTGCTAGTCATTATTGATAAAGGTAATATGGATATGGTATTGGATTGCACTCAAAACGTGTTGTTCCTTGCGCTGTTGTTGTACCACATTCAATAATCCATTTTGCTCTATTCCAAACACTAACAGTTTCTGTTTTTGGCATGCCCCATGATGAGCCAACTTTGCACTGTAGTACTCTAGTCCACTTTACTTCATATGAAAAGTCTTTACCTTCAGCCTTAGACCCGTTTGATTGCCATGTTTCAGTAGGATTGTTGCCATATCTTGAATCGCTAGCTGATGGGGGTGGCCAAGTTGGTGGATATCCTGGAAACCCAGGGCATTTACTGCATTGTTGTGAATCGCTAATTAATCTTGATGTTGGCTTTTCACCAAATGCACCAGCACATACAGATGGAAGAGGTTTTGTGGTTGGTGGATATGGTGGAATTATATAAGCGCTGCTTTGTATTATCTCGCACCCCTTAGCAACAGGTGGTGGTGTTCCAGCCTCTAGCTTTGGAAGTTGATACTTGCAGGCTTGAACTTTAAATTTCCAATCAAAACTTACTGTATAAGACATATTTTTATATTTTTAATAATTAAGTATTAACCGCGTACACCGACCCCAGGTGTAGTGTTTGGATCTCCGCCTGGATATGATCTCTCACGTGTTAATTTTCTATTAGCGTCTGATGGTGGGCATGTGGTGTTGCCGCAACCACTTTTATAATTCTGAATTTTAGTTTCGTAAATAAACTCACATTTTTGTCGCTCCTCAATTCGCTTTTGAATTCTACCATTGCAATTTTCTGTAATTTCATATTTATCCGGAGCATAACATACTTTTATTTTTTTCTTTTCAGCGCATCCTTTAAATGTTACATTTTCAATGCTGTGTCCTAAAAATGCACCATTGCTATCATAGTTATCATACTCACACTGTATTGTGTAGTCGCCCTCTTCTGTACCATAATCCTCTCTACTAATAGGAACACTTTTATCAGATGCTTGTATTAATTTTTCTCCAATAATTTCACAAGAGCATGTGCATTTATATTTTTGCACAGTTTCATAATCCCTGCTATAGGTTTTAATTGTAATTGGTTTTTCTGCTTTAGCGGTATGCCTCTCCCAAGTTCCAGGACCTGGCTCCTTGCATGGAGTGCTGCCAGCTGGTTGTGATGGATTTTTTAAGCCATCTGGTTCATAACTATATTCAAAGTCAAGGTTTACAGTATCATTATGTGAATTAACATTAAAACTAGAGCCATCTGCCCATTTTTTTTTAATATTTGCTTGCCCGCCTCCAAGAGAGCCAGACGTGTCAGCTATACAGCTTGGCTTTTCTTGCGGCGCGCAAGTGCCTGTTGATGTAGTTTTTTCTGGG
>Ga0214919_10010997_pt1 | contig 11351 bp, 12 predicted proteins | sample LL1503_MetaG_FD_177994 | JGI IMG/M metagenome (GOLD analysis project Ga0214919, IMG submission 177994) | Freshwater microbial communities from Lake Lanier, Atlanta, Georgia, United States - LL-1503 | ecosystem: Environmental > Aquatic > Freshwater > Lake | place: USA: Georgia | collected...
GCAGCAATGCAAGGTCCTGCTCCTGCACCGGTTCCTCCAGTACCACCGGTTCCTCCAGTAGCACTTCCTGAATTGGCGTTGGTTGTAGCCCCAGCACCTACCACAGGTATTCTTCCTCCCAATGCCATGGGAATAGGAAGGGTAGCGACCGCTGTAATGGGGGGGTCAGTCTCTGTTAGACATATAACAGGCCCAGTGTGGGGAGGTGCCATAGGTGGTCTCGTTGGCGCAGCTGTGGGAGTGGGAGCCGGGGTCTATTATGGTGCAGATGAAGGAGGACGAACAGTTCAAGAATATAATGATAGTCTTGCGGAGAGAAGAGGTCGATTGATTTCGGATTGTGACCTTATAATACAGACCTTCCGGTCTGGAGGTGTTCGAAAGAGGCCCAATGGCTCTTTGAAGTTAAGTTTCTACCCTCATGCGTTGAGAGAGGATGGAGGGTCTTTCAATGGAAAATATAAAGTTACCGTAAATCCTGTGGAAGGAAATGGCTGGGTTGTGGAGGCTATTGATAATGGAACGTTTCACGTAGAGCACGGTGATGTTGCAGAAGGATCACCTCATATGTCAGTTACTTATCCAAATACACAACTGGATTATGGAAGTTTTCTGCAACACGTGTTTCTCTTGCCTTATCGTGCTTACCGATACAAAGGGAGAAATGAAGCTTGGAGGCAAATGGAATCATTGCGGTGATGGATCTTTTGAATCGCATAAAAGGGGGCCTTCCTTTCCCGCATGCTTCAATTCCCCCCGTACCAACTCCTGATCCACTAAGTAACTATGCCCCAGTAATCCTGGCTGAGAGGTTTTTGAGTCACGTGGAGTGGTCTTATCAGCTGCTTTTAGCCTTGCCTCAAGAAGCACGTTTAGGTCTGGCTGCTCATCTTGGTCTTCCTTTGTTTTTGCATGCTTCTGCTGAGGTTCCAGAAGTTGGTCAGCGACTATCAAAGCTCAAAGGAGATTTACCGGATGCGTTTTATGATGAAATTGTTGACCGCGGGTATAGTGCAGATATAGGAGAAGAGGGGTACCACCTCTGGCTCAGATTGTCACCAACAGTTAACATAGCAGCTGGAAACGTTGGTATTCCTGGGCTTTTAGCTTTAATGGATGCATAGGGTGTGTATTATAATGAAACGCCTGCTATGGATTATGGTACTTATTCCTGTCACTGTTTTTTCTGCAGTTGAGACACCCCCTTTTTCCGCGGCATTACAAATGGACTCAAGAAAAATCCGGCGTGTCGGCGCAATTGTTAGAGAACCTTCACTAAAAAGGGAAACCTATATAGTTAAGTCACCAAGGACATCTGTGCATGTCCTTGGTGATGAAGGGGCGATTTACATTAAATGTCTATCGATTCCTCTTGTTACGGCCATGAAGGCTTGGGATCGTTCTGGAAATGAAGTATTTGGCAGAGACATAAAAGGGACTCTTCATGCAGGTCTTGCAAAAACTGTTGAGGACCTTTTACCACAACTGAGACATGAATGGTCAACTATTCTAGATCGGTTTGGTCCCTTGGAAGGAAAAGAAGTGATCTTCACAGGATATGGTTCTGGAGCCTCTCTTTCTGCTCTTCTAGCTTTGGACTTTAAGAAAAATACGGGGCTTTATGGTTCTATTATCCTACAGCAAAATCAGGTTAAAGTTGTCGGATTTGAAACCCAGAGGATGGGTGATAATTTGTTTGCAGATAGTTTAGAGTCTGTTGTTGCACCTCATAATATTCTTAATTTTTGGTATAAGGAAGATATGTATAGACATAATTTTTTTTACTACAGACAATGGAAGAAAGGTGCCTATGCTACAACGGATGTGGGAAGAGTTCTGACCTCGACAGGAGAAGATGGTTTTGTTCTTCCCACTTATCCTCATAGTGGGGTTTTTCATGGTTTTTTTAAGGTGTGTCAATTTTTCTCGTTTTCCGCACTTTTTTTTGATGTCTATAAAAAAATTAGTACCCTTTCTGCTCTTTTACTTAATGCCTATAAAAGGATTGGTATGCTTGAGGATTTAATAGAGAGGAAGATACCTTCTCCTGGTATTCTCTCCCGTACCACTGCCGATGTATTAGAATCTAAAAGTATTTTCTCATGCGGGTCATTGTATGCGCTTATAGCGATTGGTGGTTTATCTATTTTTGGAAGTTATTGTACAAAAAAAGCGACAATGTTTTACATGTTTACGGATAATTTGCTGTCTTCAACTATTAATAAATATAGAGAAAGTGACGGCTACTTTGGAGGTAGGGGAGCGCTGAGCGAGACGTGATGGAGCAAAGATCTGGAGTGTGAGGTTTAAGGTATATTTTTGCCGCATCTCCCCTTCGTTTTTGCGTTTTGGGGGGGACGGGAGTAGTTCTTTTCTAGGGTGTGAGCTAGTACGGAAAATTGCTGGAGTTTTGAGACGTTGACTCAAACACAAAGCCAGTCAAGCCATTTTATGGCCGCTACTCACCTTTGAGTGCCGTGATCTCTTGCTCAGAAAGGCCAGTGTCTTCTATAATTTCTTCAACGGGTCTATTTCTTTTAAGCATTTTTAGTGCAAATTCCCTGGATTTTCTATTTTCACCTTCAGCTTTACCTTTTTTTAAGCCTTTTTCCATGCCTTTTTCCATGCCTTTTTCCATGCCTTTTTCCATGCCTTTTTCTTCAGCGTCCATGAGTTTCTGTTCTTCAACGGCCTTATTGTCCATTTCAATTCGAAGGGACTCTTCATAAGTATTCCACTCTTCCTCAGTCATAGAAAACCTAGTGGTCTCATCAAATGCTTTCTTTAAGAGAGAGTCAGTGCCGATGAATTTATTAAAATCTTCTTCCGTAGTTTCATGAGCATTTTTAAAGAAATAAATCCATTTCTCTTCAACAGTCTCTAATGCATCAATTGTTTTATCAAACTTAGGAAGTTCAATAAACGTAAAACTAAAAGCTTTAAGATCTTGTTCCTGTGTCTTTATATCAAGGGTTACATGAGATGATTTCCAATCTTCTTTCTTTGGAAACATGATGTAATTGCTAATAGCGATAAAGATAACCTCTTTGAGGTCTTTATACTTTCCACCCACGTACATCTGGCTCGTATAAGCTTTTGCCGCATAGTACTGAGCACGCTCTTCAAATCCAGGAGTTTTAGAGACTTGCATTTCTATAACAAATTGCACACCATCTTGATCCTTACAAAGAACATCAACAATGGATTGTTTTTTATAGGCTACTTCCTTATCCTGGATAGTTTTTAAATAAGTTACATCCTGAACGGCACTTCTTCCTTCCAAGTGTAAAATGTTATTGATGAAATAGATAAGAATATCTTTATTCTTCTCAGTCCCAAACAGACGTTTGAACAGAAAGTCATTTTTTGGATCTAAAAACTTAGCAATCATGCCCATTAAAATTCATCCTTTATCCTAGAGCAATATAAGTCTCTTCTTTCAGTATAACAAGGCTTTATTAATTATAAAGTCTATTTTGTTGGGTGCTCTGACATAACGGGGAAAATCTGGAATAAATTTCAAGAGAAATAAATCCTTCAAGCCAGTTAGAAGATATTTGTGTCTCTATTTCAAATAGAAAATTGAAACCTGAAAAAATTATCAAGGACCATTTTCCATCCCTCTGACGTACATCCAAACTTTTTTAAGGTTTTGTAGGAGCAATTACTAATTTGTAAAGGTTAGTCATAATCATTAGCTTATAGTTCTAACAGCTTTAGATGTTAGAACTATAAGGCTGACAATGGTTGCTCCAAAGGCTCCTGCAGCAATATATTCACTTTTTTTAGGACTATCTTGTGATTTTCCCATTTGATAAGAAATGGCTTTTTTTGAAGCGCTTAATCCATAAAATGAAAATTCCCAGATCTTTGGCATTAAGATATACATCAAAATTCCGCCACCAACATATCCCGCAACAGCGCTTGGGTTATCTAAAGTTGGAATAAGTCTACGAGAAGGATTTTCTCCATTTATAAGAGCCATGATCCATCCACCATGCCCTGATTTACCTTTTAAGATGAAGTTGTTAACAAACCTTTCAACTCCTTCTGCTTCAACACCTTTTGCTGCCCAAGCTCCCGCTGAACTTCCTATAAAGGAACTAGCAGATACAGCTACTTTTTTTGATGTAGACCAATTGCTATGGGCATAGTGATTGAATACTCCAGATAAAATTACTGGAGCAACTGCGATAGCAGTACGTTCCCAATCATTTCCACAACTGCTTTTGCTCGCAAGAACACGGCAAGAAAAGAGACAAAGGAGACAAAGCACAAGCATTTTATAGTTCATTATAAATCTCCCCAATTTGTTCTACCCAAAGAGGGGCTTATATACTGACTTTTCATCGACGTTGATATATTATCCAGAAAAGATCCAGAAGAGGTGTTCCACTGGCTGGTAACGTCTCTTACCCAGCCGCGCGTTCCAGAAAAGTTAGATACTTCAAGGTCTCTAAATTTTCTTACAAGATCTAAGACATCATTAGGTGTCACATGATGAAAAGAAAAAGCTTCATGGCCATCTTCCACTTCAGAAAATCCTCTCTCTAAACCTCTAAAAACTGCGCCCACCCCGATGAGTGCTCCTACAAAACCTCCTGGAGGTCCTCCCAGTACTGTGCCTGTACCCGCTGTCATCAACACAGTTCCAAAAGCCTTCTTACCAACAACCTTTAGGGTTCCTAGTATAGAATCATCTTTTGGAAATAACTCTTTTGCCCCACCTCCTTGAAGAAGTCTTACTGCCCATGAGGCGCAACTACATTCTGTACTGCTCGCACCTGGAAGGGCTTCAGTAAGTTTGTATTTCATCACTCCTCTTTTTATAACGTTATCAAAGTCGTTATACATATCCTTAGAGTTGAGCGAATAGATTCTTATGATTTGATCGGGCGGTCTTCTTTCTGCTCTCTCATCATCTGATGGTAAGTGCCACAAAAGATCTATAGCATCTAAAGAGGTAATTTTATCTTTTGGCCAGAGACTCGCATAAATACATCTTTCTCCCCCTGTTGCAGGATTTTTATCTCGAATGGTTAAAGACGCGTGTCCTGCTCCATCTCCCTTAAAAAAAGATTTTACGACAGAGTTATGGCGTGACCAAATGTTAACATCAACATAGCGATCATCATATAGGGAAGAAGCAGGTAACAAACTTGAAAAGGCTAAGCTTCCAAGGATAAGTGGCGCAAAACCAATGCTAACCAAAAGAAACCCTCTTAAAATTATCATACTCTAGACCTCCAAATAACATGTTAAGCAATTATCAATCACAACGGTTAGAATCTCCTCAATCCTATTCCTCGAGAATACTAAGATGTTAAAATGCCATTGCATAAGCCATGGGCAATTCTCGAGAGCACACGGTTTTTAGGACGTTTTTGTGAATCGCTATTTTATAAAGTTCGGTTATATATTGTCTACAAACTCCATCCGTTGTTGTTTTTCTTCTTTTCTGCACAAGATTTTGAAACGTCTCAACCATTTCTTCTCCCTCTGCACTATTAAGATTAACTCCCGTGGATGCCCCTGTCGTCATTATAAAATGGGGAAGTCTGAGATAATGAGTTAAAATAGCATGATTCTGATTTCGTCCTGCTAATTGTGATAAGCCTCTATCAATCATAAAGAGATCTTCTCTCGTTAGTTCGTCATGAACAACAAGGCCATACTCACCAACGGCATGCTTAATCTTTAACAGTGAAAATTGGGAACTTTTAAACGCTCTTAAAATTTCTAGCTCTTTTCCTGAGTGAAGATGACAATAGGTGTCGTAATAACGTTCCGGTATCGTTTTTCCATCGACTTGATATTGGAACAGACAATAATCAAAAAAAACGTCTAGTTCATGAGATGTTTCTAACGATAAAACTTTTCCTCGACTAATATTAAGCCGTCGACCCGCAACCTGCAGCATTTCGCTTAAGTCCTTAAAAACTAAGATCTCTTGATGAACGTCTTTTAGAATAGTACGCGTTTGATCATATTCTTCTAAAACATCCAGGTAGATTTCTTTTTCTAGAAAAACATCCTCTTTGTTAGCACCAATTATTGTTTTATCTGCCCTAGAAAATTGGCTCTGCTCATCATTGAGTTGTCTCTTGGTTTCGATAGTCCACTTGATAATCTCTCTCGAGTTTTCTCGAAGAGTTTGACAAAGAACATTACATTGATCGAGCACATCTTTTTTAGCTTCAGAGATTTTGGTTTGATCCAAGAGCAGGCATTCTTGGATAAAAGCATCTAAATGAGCCATTTCCCTTAAATAAGACCCCATCCTATCAAGAAGTTCATTCAGCTGTTGACGGTTTTCTGGGATTGATTGGACATTTTGAGAAGAAGGTATAATCCTCAAAGTTTGCTCAGCACTCTGCTGATTTTTTAAGAGCACTAGGTATACATCTTCAAGATTATCGAGGTTAAGATTCATTTCTTAATCTATACGCACAACTCAAACTGTAATAAGATTTTCACTGGTTCATTTTCTAAACAAAATATTTCCCCTTTATAAAGAGGAAATTATAAAAAACAACCACTTATTTCCCTCTCTATAGTTTTTTATGAATTTCTATTAAAAGGAGAGCCAGTCTTTTAGCTTGGTGTATCTTGGTTTAGATTGTCTATCTTTGACCGCCATAAAAAGGGCTTTCGTCTGTCCCACTAAAACTACTAACTGTTTCCCCCGTGTAATGCCTGTGTAAAGAAGGTTCCTCTTAAGCATGGGATAATGCTGCATCATGAGAGGAATAATAACGGCAGGATATTCTGATCCCTGGGCTTTGTGAATGGTCGTTGCATAAGCCAGAACTATTTCATCAAGCTCTCCAAAATCATAAAGGACAAGTCTTCCGTCATATTCAATCTTAAGCTCTTGCTCTTCTTGATTGATCTCTTTGATATAGCCAATGTCCCCGTTATAGACGTCTTTGTCATAGTTATTGCTTATTTGCATAACTTTATCGCCTACGCCGTAAGTTGATCCAAAGCGCTCAACTTTATTCTGGACTGTAGGATTTAAAACGGTTTGTAGATCTATATTAAGGGATCTTGCTCCAACACCTCCTCTGTTCATAGGACAAAGAACCTGAATCTCTGTAATAGGATTGAAGGAAAAAGCCTTTGGTATTCTGTTGCTTACAAGTTCGAGAATTTTTTCTTTACAGTCTTCTGGTGTTTCAGTTTCTATAAAGTAAAAATCAGATTTGTCCTCTTTTTTAGGAATGAAGGGCATTAGTCCCTGATTAATGCGATGAGCATTAGATATAATCTGACTTTGAGCAGCTTGACGGAAGATTTCAGTCAGTCTTGCAACTGGGAAGGATCCTGATTCTATTAATGATGATAGAACGGCACCCGGACCAACGGAGGGAAGTTGATCAATATCTCCCACCAAGATTAAGGCTGCATGAGAGGGAAGGGCTTTAAGAAGAGAATTCATGAGGGGAACATCCAGCATGGAAACTTCATCAACCACCAGGAGTTGGCATTCAAGGGGTTTATCTTCGTTTCTCTTAAAACCATGCTTTTGAGGATCATACTCTAAAAGCCGATGAATGGTTTTAGCCTCAAGACCTGTGGTATCCCATAATCTTTTAGCGGCTCTTGAAACCGTGAGCTATCAGCCTAGAACGCAGTATAGTACGCTTTGCCTTAAGAGTGGCAAGGTCATGAATTTGATGGGGTTTTAAGAGATCACATAGCAACGAATGATCTGCACATATGGTGTATTAGAAGATAAGCCATCTCATAAAAGAGCTCTTGTTTCTTTGAACGAGGAAGGAGAAGTGCTTTGGAGAAGGCTCCTCTCTGATCCTGACACTAATAATCCACTCAATCATTGGATTGAGAAAGAAGACGACCTTATTCTTGTTCGTGGCCAAGATAGTGCTGTTATGAACTTATCAAAAGACACTATGTTTATTTTGGTGTCTTCAATCTTGTACCCCTCGATTATTTTGCTATACATCATAGCACTCATGAGACTCTTGATTTGAGGTTCAAGCGACTCCTGATTAGAATCACTTGCTAAATTTGAGTGGAAAATACGATAGTATGGCACAGTGGGTATTTTTTGATATTCTATATACATACAAAGAATTCCGATAAGGAAAACAGCATTCGTGAAAAGGCTAAAGATGAATGCTTTTTTGTTAACTTTTTTACTCTTTAGCCATTTGATAAGATTCTTCACTAAAACTCCTTTTTTTCCATTCAAATTTTTATTGGATCAAATAATGCTCTGCTTTTTCTGCGCTGATAGAGATTTTGAGTGATAATTTAAGTCCCTGTTCTATTTGAGATAGGCCAGGAACATACTTCATCCATTGGGTAAAGGGGTGCTTGTTGATCATCACTCAATCCCTTGGTTAATAATAAGATGCCATTTTGAGTTCTTTATTCCTTCTTTTGAATGATTTTTGGAAGAGAGTGGTAAGTACAGAAGGGGCTTTTTATGGCAAACATATTCTAAAAATACATCACTGATGTCCGGATATCCTAAGGATTCAAAGAGATACCCAAGTCTTTGTGATACGGTTAAAGGAAACTTTGTCATCAGAGAACGAAGATCTTGAATTCTAAGAGATAGAACAAGCTCTTTTATAATCGTTCTGATATGGTTGAGGGAGCCAGATTGATTGTTATAGAACATGAGCTCAAAAATGGTTGTTGCAGGAGATGATACAATCAAAGGACCTCTATCTGTCTTTAAGGAATTAGTTGGCATTTGATCAAATTTCTTATGCACATAAAATACAATACGGTTATTTTTAAGAGAGAGTGGGCGTAAAGGCTTTTCTACCATGACTTGAAAAATCTGTTCAGTTTGATAGGTTGCCCCATAAAAGTGCGCCGCTGATGAAAGACACACGTAATAAGGGATCCCTAATTTTTCCATCAGATCATGAATAAAGTTTTCTGGCGGAACAAACCCTAAGTTTTGATATTCTGGTGGGATAATAAGGTAGCAGCCCTTCATGAGTCGCAGCACTTTTTTTGAAGCAACTTGCCTTTTAATACTGTTACGAAGTGCCGTATCACTCACCCCAAGGGCATTTAAGGCCTCTTTTTTTGTAAAAACAAGCTCGCTTTTTCCCATCAAGGCGTATAAATAGCTGCTAAGAGTTTTATATTGCATAGACAAAACGTATCACATAACGATACATAACGTAAATGATTATTTAAAAAACTTCCTTTAAAGCCGTTGATAGAAGACATTATCCTGGTTTTTTAAAATACCATACTGAACCCCACTCATCGAGGTTCTCAACTTTTCCTCTTGAGAGAGGAAAAAAGGCATGTTTTGAACTTGCAAGATATTTTAATATTAGTATTTTTAATAAAATAGGATGATATTAATGAAGCATTTTCCAAAATTGTTTTTAGACTCTCTACCAGGAACAGTGTTGACGACTGAGTCACTCAAGTCCATGGGGATTACGCCCCAGCTTGCCCATTATTATATCAAGCAAAACTGGATAATTTCTCTTGGAAATGGCGCTTACTTAAGACAAAACGATCATCCTTTATGGGTTAGTGCATTATCTACAGTAGAAGCGCGTGGAACAGAAGTTTATGTAGGAGGAGGTCCATCATTAGATCTCTTGGGGTTTAATCAAAATATAGCCTTTGGCAAACCTTTTGTGCATCTTTTTACGACCCCTGCAGCGCGATTACCTAAATGGTTTTTGAGTTATGATTTTGGGGCAACCCTTCATGTAACGCGGACGTTTAAGTACAGTGAAACCAATCTCATGCGTCACAGAGCTATGGGGTTTAGTTTTAACATATCCAAACCAGAACAAGCCATTTTGGAGGTTTGTCGCCATGTGCCAAAACTATATACCTTTGAAAATTTAAGAAACTATATGGAATCCATGATAAGCCTTAACCCGACTACTATGCAAACAATGCTAGAAAAGGCTGAATCTATAAAAGAAAAAAGGCTTTTTCTTTATACGGCATCTACTCTTAACCATTCTTGGTATGAAAAGCTCAACTTAGAGAAAATATACTTAGGGAAGGGGCCACGGCAAATAGTTGAAGAGGGCGTCTACAATAGTGAATTCAATATTCTTCTCCCAAAGGGTTTTTAAAGGAACCGCCACTTAAATTCTCTTTTAGGGATTTGTTCCCCGCCGCAAGCTGCGCCAAAGCGAGTATGTTTTTTTTCAGTCATACCCCATCCGCTTGCGGCAGGGTTGTGATTTTGCCAATATTCTTGGAATCTAAACGGTGCAAGCTCAATGGCTTCTCATCCGTTTAAGGGGCCGAGCACACTCTACGCTTTGTCCTGCTGAGATAGGAAGGTCTTCATCCCAAAGTATAATTGTGTAGTTTTATATAAGATTTATTCGAAAAAGGCAAAATTAAGTGGCGGTTCTATTGATATATGTGAGTGTTTGAGATGAGAGAAAACTAGTAGAACTTTTTTCAAAAAATGTTATCATATGTGTGAAAACTAACGATAAATGAAAGATTCGAATCATACTATGTTTGAAGAATATATAAGAAAGGTACGACAATCCGGAAAGCAGTATTTTACGACTTTGAATGCTTTAAGGGAACTTAAAGTATCGAAAGATGCCTTTTATGCGGGAGTTTTTCGATTGAAAAAGAAGGGCAATATTGTCAGTCCCTCTCAAGGACTTTATATTATTGTTCCCCCAGAAAACTTTAATATGGGATGCATTCCAGCGGAAGATCTTGTTCCGATTTTAATGAAAGATATTCCTTATTATACTGGACTTTTAACGGCTTCTTTGTACCATGGGGCCTCCCATCAAAAGCCACAGGTGTTTCAAGTGGTTACAAGTCGCCGAATGCCTTCGGTTCTTTGTGGAAAAATTAAAATTGATTTTATCCATAAAAAGAATACAGAAACCCTTCCTTTAAAGACGATCACCGTTAAATCTGGATACTTGAATATTTCAAGCCCTGAACTTACAGTTTATGATCTTCTTTATTACCCTTATGCGTGCGGAGGACTCAATAATATTGCAACAGTTTTGAGTGAATTAATTGAGGAGATTGATCCCCAGAGGTTGATAAAGTTTATTCATAGTCAAAATCAGCATGTATGGGTACAAAGACTGGGGTATATTTTAGAAAACATTGAAACCTTCCATGACGAAAAAAAAGAACAAATCATGGAATTATTGGATGCATACTTAAAAGGAAGGACATGTCGATTTTCCCCTTTAGACCCTCATTTGCCATTAGAAGGACGGAGACGGAACAAGAGGTGGCATTATAATGGTCCCCGAATTTCGGACCACTAAAGGAGAAAAATGAGATAGAATTTTCTGATGCTAATAGGAGCAGAAAATGAGTCAAAAGAAAGCAAGAAG
>Ga0214919_10010999_pt1 | contig 11348 bp, 12 predicted proteins | sample LL1503_MetaG_FD_177994 | JGI IMG/M metagenome (GOLD analysis project Ga0214919, IMG submission 177994) | Freshwater microbial communities from Lake Lanier, Atlanta, Georgia, United States - LL-1503 | ecosystem: Environmental > Aquatic > Freshwater > Lake | place: USA: Georgia | collected...
CGGTTACGACGAGCCCAGCGAAGGCTTGAGTCGCCGTTAAAACCATACCGTGAGCTACTATCTTCCCAATCCCACCATCTACGACAGCAACGGCCGCGAGACGCGCGCCATGGACGTGTATTCGCGCCTTTTGAAGGATCGGATCATTTTCATTGGCACCCCCATCGATGATGCCGTGGCCAACCTCGTGATCGCGCAGATGCTCTATCTGCAGATGGAAGATGCGAAGAAAGACGTCCACGTTTACATCAACTCGCCGGGCGGCAGCGTCACGGCGGGTATGGCGATCTACGACACAATGAACTTCATGCAGTACGATGTCGTCACCTACTGCATCGGCATGGTTGCTAGCATGAGCACCGTGCTCCTCGCGGCCGGCAGCAAGGGTAAGCGTTTCGCGCTCCCTAATAGCCGCGTCATGATTCACCAACCCAGCGGCGGCGCCGGTGGGCAGACGGCCGATATCGCTATTGCGGCCCGCGAGATCATCCGCTGGCGCACGACGCTTAACGGCGTACTGTCCAAGCACACCGGCAAGCCCGTAGCGGACGTCGAGCGCAATGCCGACCGCGATTACTACATGGATGCCGAAGAAGCCAAGACTTACGGCATCGTGGATCATGTGATCGCTTCGACCCGCGAGGCTCAAAAGATCGTGGTTCCGAGCGCAACAGCTTAAAAAGGTAAGGGAAGGGCTCCTTGGCCCGGCTGGGGTAGGTGCGATTTTGTAACAGATTGAGCTGAAATCTGCTCTGGACTCGGCGCATAGGACCGAGGCAAATTGGTCAAATGGCCAAATCATCGCGCATGACGCTATGTTCTTTCTGCGGGAAGTCGCAGACGGAGGTGAAAAAAATCATCGCTGGGCCGGGCGTGTACATCTGCGACTCCTGCGTGGGCGTTTGTAAGACGATCATGGACCGCGAGCTCAAGCCTGCCGCGTCCGCGGAAACCAAGCCCGCGATCCGCCTCATCAAGCCCGCCGAGATCAAGCGCACCCTCGATGAGTTCGTAATCGGGCAGGACCACGCAAAGAAGGTTTTGGCTGTCGCCGTTTATAATCATTACAAGCGCCTCAAATTTGGCTCCAGCCCGTCCACGCTCGATCCCACGGAGATGGCGCATGAGTTCAACGACGTCGAAGTCGAGAAGAGCAACATCCTCCTCGCCGGCCCGACCGGCTCAGGAAAAACCCTGCTTGCCCGCACGCTCGCGCGCATTCTCGACGTGCCGTTTGCCATTTCCGACGCGACCACGCTGACCGAGGCCGGCTACGTCGGCGAAGACGTAGAAAACGTCGTGTTGCGTCTCCTCCAGGCCGCGAACTACGATGTTAAACGTGCCGAGTGTGGCATTATCTACATCGACGAAATCGACAAGACGCGCCGCTCCACCGAAAACGTCTCCATCACCCGCGACGTTTCCGGCGAAGGCGTGCAACAGGCGCTGTTGAAAATCCTCGAAGGCACGGTCTGCAATGTCCCGCCCCAAGGCGGCCGCAAGCACCCGAACCAAGAATACATCCAGGTTAATACCGCCAACATCCTGTTTATCTGCGGAGGCGCTTTCGTCGGTCTCGATCAAATTCTCAAGAAACGCCTTGGCTCGAGCTCTGTCGGTTTCCACGTCAATGCCGACGACCGCGCGATTACACCCGAAGAGGTAATGAAGAAAATCGCGCCCGAAGATCTCGTGCGCTTCGGCATGATTCCGGAATTCATCGGTCGCCTGCCGGTGGTTTCGGTACTCGATCAACTCTCCGTCGCTGATCTCGAAAAAATTCTTCTCAAGACGAAGAACGCAACGATCAAGCAATACGCCAAGCTCTTCGCGATTGATGGCGTGCGCCTGCATTTTACCCGCGACGCCGTGAAGGCGATCGCACAAAAAGCCATCGACCTGAAGACCGGCGCGCGTGCGCTCCGCTCGATCATGGAAACGATCATGCTCGAGGTCATGTATGAACTCCCTCAGCGCGATGATGTGACGGAAGTCATCATCGACGCCGCCGTGGTCGCGGGTCGTCGTCGTCCCACGTTGCGCCTCGCGCCCAAGGCAGAGCCGACAGAAAACGCCGCTTAAACGGGCGGCGTTACGAGGGCGGACTATGCATCCCGCTCCGCGCTCACCAGTGCGCGTAGTCGCCCTTTTCGAGTTCGAGGGCGAATTCCACAAAGAGTTGGACGCAGCGTTCGACGTCTTCCAAGTCTACGACTTCGCTCGGCGTGTGCATGTAGCGCAGAGGGATGCTCACGAGCCCGGTAGCGACGCCGCCTCGGCCTATCTGGATCGCGCGCGCATCGGTGCCGGTCGGGCGAGGGTCGGCTTCGACTTGATACGGGATTTTTAATTTTTTCGCAGCGGCGACGAGGCGGGCGAAGACCTTCGGGTTAATGTTGGCGCCGCGGCAGAGGATCGGACCGCCGCCGAGTTTGGTTTCGCCGTATTTGCGGTTATCGCAATCGGGATGGTCGGTAGCGTGGCCGACATCGACGGCGAGGGCGATGTGCGGGTTGACGGCGTAAGCGGCCGTGGTCGCACCGCGCACGCCGATTTCTTCCTGTGAGGTGGCGACGCTTACCACCTTGGCGGCGAGCTTGCGTTTAGATTTGGCCAGACGGACAAGGGTTTCGCCCACGATGTAGGCGCCGACCTTGTTGTCGAAGGCGCGGGCCGTGCCGACGCTGCCGTGGATCATTTCAAGTTCGTGGTCGTAGGTGGCGGCGTCGCCGATGGCGATACGCTCGAGGGCTTCTTTTTTCGAGCGGGCGCCGATATCGATCCAGATCTCGTGGATTTCGGGGACTTTCTTGCGGTCTGACTCTTCCATCAGATGGATGGCGCGTTTGCCGGTGACGCCTTTGACTGGGCCGTTAGCGGTCTGGATGATGACGCGACGACCCGAGATGATGCTGCGATCATGGCCGCCGATGGTATCGAAATAGATGAAACCGTTGGCGTTGACGTAAGTGATGATGAGCCCGAGCTCGTCCATGTGGCCGGCGAGCATGAGGACGGGGTCGCCCTTGGGGTTGAGCGTGGCGAGGCGGTTACCGAGGGCGTCTTTGGCGTAGAGATCAGCGGAGGGTTTTACGTGGTGATCGAAGACGGCTTGGGCTTCGGTCTCGTAGCCGGAAGGCGAGCGGGCGTGGAGTAGTTCGGAAAGAAATGCGGGTACACGGTAGGATGACATGTGGTTTAATCTCGCACCGTAGCGCGCGGGCGCAAAGCGTTTTTACAGCATGACCATTTATCCAGCCATCGACATTAAGGGCGGCCGCGCCGTGCGGCTTCTCCAAGGCCGCGCGGACCAAGAGACCGTTTATGGGGAAGACCCCGCTGCGGTCGCTGCACAGTTTAAAGCCGATGGGAGTGCGTGGGTGCACGTTGTTGATCTCGACGGCGCGTTCACCGGCGAGCCGCAGAATTTGGCGGTGGTCCAAAGCATCGTGGCGCTAGGGATGAAAGTGCAACTAGGTGGCGGCCTTCGTACACGTGCGGCGGTCGAGCGGGCAATCGGTTTTGGTGTGAGTCGTGTGGTGATCGGTACGCGCGCAGCTGAGAGCGAAAGCTTTGTCGGCGAACTCGTACAGGCCTTTGGAGAAAAAATCGCCGTCGGTATCGACGCCAAAGATGGCAAAGTCGCCGTCAAAGGCTGGGTCGACACCACGGGCACTGGCGCGCTTGACCTCGCGCGGCGCATGGACGCGCTCGGTGTGCGAACCTTGATTTACACGGACATCGGCACGGACGGGATGTTGACCGGGCCAAATTTCGCGGCGCAGGAAGCGATGTTGCGCGTGGGAAAATTTGGCGTGATTGCCAGCGGCGGTGTGAGTCGGCGCGAGGACGTCGTCAAACTCGCCGAGCTTGCCCAGCGCTACGCGAATCTCGACGGTGTCATTGTCGGCAAAGCCATTTACGAGAAACGCGTCGAGTTGCCCGATCTCTTGCGGATCGCAGGCTGAGGCCGATCAACGCGCCGCGATTTTGTCGGCGATTTCTTCGAGCGGGTAGGTGACGATCTCGGCGAGCGTTGGGTGATACCACGGAGCGCGTAAGAGATCGAACACCGTAGCCCGCAGCGTGAGCGGACCGCTGAAGGCGTGGATGAGTTCGCCGGCTTGCGGGCCGACGATTTCGGCGCCAAGGATTCGGCCACGCTTGGGCTCAGCGACGACCTTCACGTAACCGTAGTTAGCGTCCATAAGAATGGACTTTCCGTGGTCGTTGAACGGGTAGCTCGCGACCAAGTAAGGCTCACCGGCGGCGTCGAGTTCGCGCTCGAGGCGGCCGAGCGTCGCGAGCGGCGGATCGGTGAACACGACGGTGAGCAGTTGCGACCAATCGACGGGTTTGAGGTTTTTGACTTTGGCGGCGTGGCGGGCGGCGAGTTCACCTTGTAAAATCGCCGTGTGGACAATCTCGTGCGGGCCGGAGCAATCACCGGCGGCGTAGATGTGTGGCGCGGAAGATTGTTGCCAGCGGTTGATGATAATTTGGCCGTTGGCGCGGGTCTTGACCTCGGCAGCGGCAAGATTGAGCGCGGCGGTGTTGGGTTCGCGGCCTAGGGCATTGAAAAGATCAGCGGCGCGACGCCTGCGGGTTTTGCCGAGGTGTCGGAAACGCACTGTGAGGCCTCGTGGGTCGCGGGTGATACGCTCGATAGCGGTGTCAGTAAATATTTCGATGCCTTCGTCGCGGAGAGCTTTTTCAATCACGGCGGCGGCTTCAGCGGAGTGTTCGCGCAACAGTTGGGCGCTGCGTTGGATCAGGGTGACGCGGGTGCCGATACGATGGAGAAACTGAGCGAGCTCGCAGGCGACGATGCCGCCTCCGAGCACGATCACGCTTTTGGGGATGAAATCGATATCGAGCACCTCGTCGCTCGTCCAGAAACCGGAATCGGCTAGGCCTGGAATCGGCGGCACGCTGACTTTAGAACCGGTGCCTAGGAGGATGTGGCGTGCGCGGATGGTGCGCCCATCAGAGAGCGCGAGGGTGTGGGTGTCGAGGAAGCGCGCGGTTGCGCGGATCAGGTCAAATTTGCCCGAGGCGAGTGCGGTTTCGCGGTACGAAGCAAATTCGCGGATGATTTTTTTCTTCCGCGCTTGCATCGCTTTCATGTCGGCGCGGGCCGAGGGAATCTTGAGGCCAAAGGTGCGACCTTGCTGTGCGAGGTGGAGGACCTCGGTCATGTAGAGCAGTGTCTTGGACGGCATACAGCCGCGCAAGATGCAGAGTCCGCCGAGCTCTTGAGCGCCGTCCACGATGGCGGTCTTGAGACCGAGGCCGATGGCGACGCGCGCGGCATTAAAGCCGGCGCTACCACCGCCGATGATGAGAAAATCGTAAGTTTTGATGCGGGACTTGGGCATGGGACGATAGGACGGACGAAGATCAGGCGGCGATGGCCGCGGAGATTTCTTGGGCTTTCGCGGGCGACATTAGTTTTTCCACGAGCAATAAAGCAAAGTCGAGTGATGTGCCCGCGCCACGGCTGGTGAGGAGCTGACCGTCGCACACAGTGCGCTCGTGCGCGAGGATCGCGGGCAATTCGTGTGCGACGGAGAAATGCGCCGTGTAGCGTCGACCTGCGAGTAAGCCGGCATCATGGAGCACGGTGGGCGCGGCGCAGATGGCGGCGAGCCAGCCGCCGGCGGTGTGTTGGCGTAGAAGAAGCGGTCGCACGCGAGGATCGGCGCGCAAAAGCGTGACGCCAGGCCCACCTGGTAGAAAGATGCAGTCGAAGGCGCGGTCACTGACGGCAGCGAGTGTGGTGTCAGCCCGGAGTGTCAGGCCGCTGCGGCCGGTCACGAGGAGCTCTTCGGTCAACGCCGCGATTACGACCTCGACGCCGGCGCGGCGCAGTAAGTCGATCGGAGTGACGGTTTCAATTTCCTCAAAACCTGTGGCTAGGATTGCCAGAACGTGGGGCATGGCGTGAGGTTGGAAGGAATGAGCGATCCTGCCCATGGAAATGTTTTGGTCGGCAAACGGCTGGTGATCTTCGGTTGCGGCTACATCGGCCGCGCCGTGGCGCACGCGGCCGTCGCGGCGGGCATGAACGTGACGGCCTTAACCCGCAACCCTGAGAAAGCCGCCGGCCTGCGCGGCGAGGGCGTGCACGACGTTGTGCTCGGTGATCTTGCGAGTGCGACCTGGCACGCGCAAATCCCGGGAGGCGCTGACTTTGTGCTCAATTGTGTGAGCTCCGGCGGCGGAGGGATCGAAGGCTATCGGCACAGTTACCGCGACGGGATGGTGAGCCTCGTGTCCTGGTTGCGGGCGCAGGGTGGGGCGGGCGCGGTGATTTATACGAGTAGTACTTCGGTCTATCCGCAGGATGGAGGCGTACGCGTTGATGAAACCGCCCCGACCGGCGGCGATGAACGCGCTGAAACGTTGCTTGCCACTGAAAAATTTTTGCTCGCTGCCACCGACGCGGCGGCGACTCGCGTGGTGTTACGTTTGGCGGGAATTTACGGGCCGGGACGCCACCATTTATTAGAGCAAGTGCGCGTAGGCGAGGCAGCGGGGCGAGGGGAGGCTCATCTTAATCTAGCGTATCGCGATGACATTGTTGCCGCAGTCCGTTCGGTGTGGGCGTTGGCGCCGGGAGCGTATCTTTTCAACGTTGCCGACGATGGCGCGGCGACCAAGGGCGAGATGGTGGCCTGGCTCGCGGCCCGTCTTGGGTTGCCCTTGCCGGCCTTTACAGGTGCTCCGGCAGGAGGGCGGCGCGCGGTTACTGCGGATCGGATCATCTTGAATGCCACGTTGAAGGCGGTCACGGGCTGGCGGCCGGCTTACCCGACGTTTCGCGAAGGTTACGAAAAAATCTTGTCACTTTAGTCGCGCGGGCGTCTTTCGTCGTTTCACGTTCCAATTCACCAACCCTTAATTTTCCTCCCACTATGGCCGGCGTAGGCAAACTCCTCAAACAAGCTCAGAAAATGCAGCGCTCGATCGAGTCGCTTCAGTCTCAACTCGCCGCCAAGGAGATTGACGTCGCGGCCGGCGGTGGCGCGGTCAAAATCAAGATCAACGGCGCAGGCCAATTTGTTTCCATCGCGCTCGACGCGGAGTTCTTGAAGGAAGACGCGAAGCTCGTCAGCGAAACTCTCCTCGCCGCCGTGCAAGATGCCGCCCAACAAGCGAAGACATACAATGACGCTGAAATGCAGAAGGTCACCTCGGCCTTCCAGATGCCCGGTATGATGTAAGGCCGGCGTGCGGCTCGTGGCGGAGACGGGCGCTGAACACGGCGTCGCGGTGCTTTCGCCGGAGTGGCTTCTTTTTTATTTCATGACGCCCGCTTTTGAGAAGTTGCAGCAGCAGCTGAAGCAATTACCCGGGCTGGGTTATCGCTCGGCGGAGCGCATCGCGTTGCACCTGCTCGTGGAAAAGCCCGCGCAACTCACTGCACTCGTTACTGCCCTCGAAGCGGCCTCGCGATCGGTGCGGCGCTGTGAGCGTTGCGGCAATCTCGCGGAGGGTGATGTCTGCGGCATTTGTGCGGATGAGCGTCGTGATCGATCCGTGGTGTGTGTCGTCGAGCACGTGCCTGATCTTGTGGCGCTCGAGCGCAGTGGTGCGTACCGCGGCTCGTATCATGTCTTGCACGGTAAGCTGTCGCCGATCCACGGGGTCGGGCCGGACCAGCTCAATCTCGCGGCCTTGCAAGCGCGCTTGGCGGCGGGTGAGGTGGCGGAGTTGATCTTGGCGTTGTCCAACGATGTCGAGGGCGAAGCGACCTGCCACTATCTTACCGAGCAACTCCCGTCCGAGCAGGCGGTGAAGGTGACGCGCATCGGTTTCGGTCTGCCAAGTGGCGGCGGGGTCCACTATGCGGATTCTATCACACTCAAGAGTGCCCTCGACGGCCGGCGCTCTTATTCCTGAGCCTGCGGCCGGCCTGTCGTTTCTCCGAAATTCGGCCCCTTACTTTTCGTCGTTCCGGTCTCAAACGCTTTCTTTATTCTCATGTATTCCCGTCTTTTGTTTTGTTGGCTTGTTTTGGGTTTTGGCTGCGTGGCGCACGCGGCGAGCACCGCACCGAATTTTATCTTCATCCTCGCCGATGACCTCGGCTGGACGAGTCTTTCCCAGGCGATGGACGAGCATCTCGCGGGCTCGCGCAGCGATTACCACGAGACGCCCGCCCTCGCGCGCCTTGCGCAAAGTGGTATGCGTTTCGCCCAAGGTTACGCGCCCGACGCCCTCTGCTGCCCGACGCGCCGCAGCATCCAGTTTGGCCAGACCCCAACGCGCCAGGGTGACGAACGTTTTTCTAAAAACTATGGTCCTGGTCAACCCGCGCGCCTCACGATTCCCCGCATGTTAAAAGCCGCCGATGCCCGCTACCGCACGGCGCATTACGGTAAATGGGATTTACGCTCCGGCCTCTTCCCCGAAGACCTCGGCTACGATGAAAGCGACGGCAACACCGGTAACCGCCACGGCGACGTTGCAATCGGTAAAGATTCGAAATGGGAAGCCTTCGATCTCAACAACGACCCCAAGCGCATCGACACGCTCACGGACCGCGCCGTGAGTTTCATCCGCCGCAACCAAGCCGCTGGCACGCCCTTCTTCCTTCAACTCTCGCACTACGCCACGCACGTCGACATGCAGACGCGCGCCGCTACCTACGAAAAGTTCCTCGCTAAGCCCAAAGGCCGCATTCACGCCAACGCCGCCTGGGCCGGCATGCTTGCCGATCTCGACACCGGGATCGGCCGCTTGCTCGACGAGGTGGACCGCCTCGGCCTCACTGGCACGACCTACATCATCTTCATGGCCGACAACGGCGCCGCCGAGTTTATCCCGCCCGTGAAGAACAAGCTCGATCATCCCTCCACCTTCGCGACCCCACCGCGCAACACGCCCCTGCGCGGCGGCAAGTGGGTGCTCTATGAAGGTGGCATCCGCGTACCCTTTATCGTCCGCGGCCCGGGCGTGAAAGCCGGCGCGCAATGTGATGTACCCGTCGTCGGCTGGGACTTGCTGCCGACCTTGGCCGACCTCGCTGGCTACACCGCGCCGCTCCCCGCCGATCTTGACGGCGGTAGTTTCCGCGGCCTCCTCGCCTCCGGGCAGGGTAAAGTCACTCGCGCGGATGTACCGCTCATCTTCCACCGCTACGCCAGCGGCTATCCGCATTCCGCCATCCGCGTCGGCGATGAGAAACTTGTGAAAATCTGGAAGACCGGCGCCCTTGAGCTCTACGACCTCAAAGCCGACCCTGGCGAACGCACCGATCTCGCGAGCCGTCGCCCCGAGCGCGTCCGCGTGCTGCACGAGCAACTCATGGCCTACTTTAAGCGCATGGACGCCGAAGTCCTGCACGGCTACGGCAAAGCCAAGGAAGAGAACTGAAGCCTAGCCCGCCTCTGCGCGTGGGTTTTGGGGCCCGCTCGTCCAAGCAAAAGTCAGCAACGCCCCGAAAGTCCGAAAGCAGCTCTTTTCGGGTACCCGCGACCCCCAACTAACGCAGGGTGCCGGGCCACGTGGCGTCGAGTTGGGCGAGGAGCGCTTTGACACGGCCGTTCTCTTGGGCGGCGAGGTTGTGGGTCTCGTGCGGGTCGGCGGGGAGGTGGTAGAGTTCGGGTTGGCCGGCTTCGTTTTGCGGTGCGGGGACGATGAGTTTCCAGCCATCGGCTAAAATCCAGCGCCAACGCAGACTGGTGGCCGGGTCGTTTTGATCGATGAAATTGTGTGTGAAGCATTCGCCAACGATCGCGGCGCGGTCGGCGACGGCGCGAGGGTCGGTGAGATTTATGCCGGGGAGTTCGCGCGGGGTGGGGACGCCGCAGGCTTGGAGGATAGTCGGGAAGAGATCGAGCGAGCTCACGGGGGTGTCGCTCGTGCGGGGCGCGAGAGTGCCGGGCCAGCGGAGCATGAGGGGCGTGCGCAGGCCGCCGTCGTAGGGTGATTGTTTGGACTTCGGCGCGAAGCCAGCGGCTTGAGGTTGGGTGATCCAGCCGTTGTCGGCGACGTAGACGACGAGGGTGTTTTTCGTGAGGCCAGCGCGATCGAGGTGGGCGAGGAGTTCGCCGCAGGTTTCGTCGAACCATTCGACCATGGCCCAATATTTGGCGATGCGTTCGCTGGGCGCCTGGGCGCGGTACTTCACGAGTAGGCGCTCGGGTGGGTTATGCGGGTCGTGCGGCATCATCGGGGCGTACCAGATGAAAAACGGTTTCTGCTTTTGCTGGGCATCGGTGATGAAATCAGTGATGGGCTGCAGGGTCTTTCGGCCGATGGTGAGACCCTCATCGCCGTGGCGGCCGCCGTGGCTCATACCCGCGGTGAAGCCGCCGTGAGTGTAATCCCCGAGCCACCACTTGCCGGTCTGAAGACTCACGTAGCCGGCTTGGCCCAAGAGGCCGGGGAGCGTGGGCCAAGCCGCGAGATCACGAACCATGCGCGCGCGGCCGGACTGGAAGGCGGGGCTTTTAATGAACTCGTTTTGGGGTAGCGTCTCCGGTTTGGTCGGGTCGTTGCTGGTGATGCGGTGCTCGTGCGGGTAACGACCGGTGATGATACTCGCCAGGCTCGGGCAACACAGGCTGGAGGGAACATAGCCGTGGCGAAAGGTGAGACTCTCGCGCGCGAGGCGATCGAGGTTAGGCGTTTGAATCTGCGGGTGGCCCATGAAGCCGTAGTCGCCCCAGTGTTGGTCGTCGGAGATGATCATGACGACGTTAGGCGGGGCGGCGTGCGCGCCCAGACTCAGAGTAAGGAGTAGCAAGACAACAAGTCGGTGGCGGAGCAAGGGATGGGAGCCAGCTTGGACTGCGAGACGCGGGGTAAATCTCATGCAGGTTACTTAGCAGCCCAGGCTGTGAGCGGATATAAAAAAAGATGCGGCGAGGATTCGGGCATGGACCTCGGGTTAGCGCGTGAACGCTCACAAACCGGCGAACGGCTGATGCTTTCGGCGACGGACCAGCGCTCCGGCCAAACGGGTAATCTCGGCGGCGCGGACGCCGTGGATCTGAGTTACTCCTGCTCGCGTACTTCTTTGATCAATTGGACGGCAGAGTTTCCACCCTGTGCTAAGGCCTTTTGCACGACTGGCTTCACGAGATCGAATTCCGCGAGCGCGATGATTTTTAAGCCCAGTCGCATAGAAAAGCGCATGGTGTCTTGGTCCGTCATCTCCAATGCGGCCGCCGTGGCTTTTAGGTCCTTCAACAAGGACGTGGACATGCGGATGGGTATTGGCTTCGAGCTCACCACAAAAGGCCAAGCACCGCAGTAGTCCGGGCCTGCGTTGGCCGCAAGGCGTACAGATCAATGGTCGGGCCATCTGGCTACCCAAGCTAGGCTGGGTGAAGGTG
>Ga0214919_10011000_pt1 | contig 11348 bp, 9 predicted proteins | sample LL1503_MetaG_FD_177994 | JGI IMG/M metagenome (GOLD analysis project Ga0214919, IMG submission 177994) | Freshwater microbial communities from Lake Lanier, Atlanta, Georgia, United States - LL-1503 | ecosystem: Environmental > Aquatic > Freshwater > Lake | place: USA: Georgia | collected 2015-03-15
TTGTAAGATTCAAGATATTAGACCGGGAAAATTAGTTAAAACATATAAACATGGTTATAGAAAGGTAATAAAAATAGGTAAACGTTCATCTACAAATAATCCAGATAATTGGATGGAATGCATGTATAAACTACCAAAAGAAAATAATATGACTGATGATTTAATTATATCAGGATTACATGGCATAATGGTGGAATCGTTAACTCTTGAAGATATACATAAATATAAAGATCTTGAAGCTTTTCATAATTTAACTAAAATAGATAATATGTTTGTCTTAGTTGCTGCAGCATCTAACCGTTTTACAAAGATTACTGATAATAATATGTATACCTATTATCACTTAATTCTCGACAACGAGGGTGATATAAATGCTCGGTACGGAGTATATGCAAATGGTGTGTTGACAGAAACCCCTACTGTAAAAATATTTGATGAAAACAAGTTTGAATTATTAGAATAATTTTTTTATCAATATATATATATATATATGTTTACTTATGATAATAGTGGTATAATAATTGGTATAATAATATGTTTTATTATATTAATTGTTATAATTTTATATTTAGTTTTATCTAATAAAACTATGTCTAATCAACCAAATTCTGATAAAACAGTTAAAACAGTGTCTAATAAAGCATCACCTACTACTACTATACCAAAACAGACAAAATCTTCTACTACAAAATCTTCTACTACAACATCTCCTAATACAATTATAGATAATATACAATCCGGTGTAATAGATCCAGGTAGAGTTATACGCACATATGTTTCAACAAAAGTAAGTGAAAATTTCACAGAAACTGAAATAAATGATGATGTAAAAGATAAGGTTAAATCTTTTTTTAATAAACATGTATTTAATAAAAATGTATTTAATAAAACTGTATCTTCTAATGAAAAATTTACAGAAACACAATTAAATGACAATGTAATAGATAAGATTAAATCTTTTTTTAATAAAAATATATTTGATAAAACTGTACCATCTAATTATGAAAAATTTATGAATATGGTGTCAACTCAATCACAATATGATACATCATCAAAACCAGATATCCCACCTCCACCACCTCCAATGGATGGTCCAATAGTATTAGATTCATATTGCTATATTAATACACCGGGTGTAGATTCGACTAAATTAGATGGCATGGGATATATATCTGTTAATCCGCCAATTAAATCATGTATAATAAATGGTGTAATAGAAGGTTCTACCTTTTCATGGGATTTAGTTTATAAATATATAAAATATCCATTTTATATAATTGATAAGTTTTTGCCTATGATTGATATAAATCAAATAAAACAAATTTTTAATAATCATAATATTGATATAAACACTTTAACATTAAGAGAATCTTCGTTATTATTAGGAAGTATTATTACTAATTTGGGATTAATTATGTTAATATTATCAAAATATATACCATCGAGTGTATCTTGCAGTTATTTAAAATTATTATTTGAATTAATTAATCCTTTTATTATAAAAATAATAAAGGCACTGCAAATACCATTACATATAGTATATGATCCAGAACAATTTAATAAAAATATATTAATACTATATATAATAAAAAATGATACCACTGATATATATCCAGATCAAAAAAATAAATATATAGATATTAAAGATTTTATTAATCAGATAGCACAAGTAGATGGTAAATCTATCCAAGGCAATACTGTTATTTTTTCCTTATATGATATGATGAATGATAATTATGGTTTTGTATTAAATGTGACTGATTTATATAATATGGTAGTTGGCATATTTTCACAAATGATGAGTCAAAATCAAATGCCTACTATGCCTCCTAATATTTTAGATAGTATATTACCTGATTTATATCTATATATTATTGCTAGGATTAAACTTAATAGACTGAATAATAATATAGATATTACTAAAAGTGTATCTTCTAATTCTTCCAGTTCTTCCAGTTATAATTTAGAAAATATTATACAAAATTTGGAAGAGAAGAATAATTTTTTGTTCATAGATATGGTTAATATAGTAGGACCTGACTGGTTAGATCAAAAAGAAATCGATATATTAACTAGCGAAATTGGTAATATAAATAGAATGATTAAATCTTCAAATACTATAGCACAGACAGGAATATTTACATTACCGTTAACAGAATTAATGCCAAATTTAATAAAAACGCAAATACTAGGTGGAACAAATATTATAAATAATTATACTAATGAAATTATTCTTTTTAATTATAAATATTCTTTTGATATAAAAAAAAATAGAAATACTACGATTGAATCTGATTTTAATGAAAATGTTTATAATATTCATTTTTTAATTGATATGTATAATGATATTATTATTGAAAATTATATAAATAAAATAGAAAATAGTATATTAAATACAAAAAGTGTATCAACAACTATATCAAGTATAAATAATTTAAATCTAAATAGTTTCACTGTAATGATACAATACTATAGTACAGAAAACGATGTTCAAATAGGAGGATACACTCGCAAAATAATTATACCAGATAATGATATAAATGCTTTAAAAAACATATCAAATAAAATTACAACATCTTTTCCTAATATTGTGAATAATATAAATTTTAATGATTATAGTACAATGTTAATAGATCCATATATTAAAAATTTTAATATAGAGGCAGTATATACGAGTTGCCTTCAACAAATTAGAAATTTATTTAGTGTTAATATTAATAATAGTGATAAAATTAGAGTTAAATTTATTGCTTTGATAATTATATATATATTGAATCAGTCTTCTTTTAATAATATTAATAATATTTATTATAATGTATTAGAATACATTAATAATAATACATTTACTACTTCGATTTTTAAGAGTTATGAATTGCCTACATTATTATATTATAATTTACAGTTTAGTAGCATTTCATATGAAAATAGTAGCAAAAGTGTATCACCAATATATATAGAGTGTGATAATATATTATATTCTTATATTTATGATCAAATTAATAATAAAATACCGGTTTCTTTAAAATATAATAATAATAGTATCCAAGTTTTTACTAATATGTTATATACTAATAGGACCAATTCAGATAATCTATTTACTAATTATAATATAACCATAAGAGACCATTATAAACCCTATCAATACCAATACACACCTGATGAAAACAAAACACCTGATGAAAACAAAACACCTGATCAAAACATACCACCTGTTCAATACATATCACCTGATCAAAACATATCACCTGATCAAAACATATCACCTGATCAAAACATATCACCTGATCAAAACATATCACCTGATCAAAACATACCACCTGTTCAATACATATCACCTGATCAAAACATACCACTTAATCAAAACATACCACTTGGAGGGAAGATTGAATTGACACAACCGGATATACAACCCACGCAAGGAAATCCAACTACACAAAAAACCGTTACATTTAATACATCAAAAGCGGCAATTGAATATTTTAATGCTAATCCCACAATAAATGAAAATATAATAATTAATATACCAGATAGTATTACATTACCCAATATAACAATATCATCAAATTTTACATTAATATTTTTATCAGGTAATATTACTTCTAGCGATGGTATTATCATTTCTGAAAATAGTACTCTTATAATTGCTGGTGGTTCATTATCTATAGAAAACTTTGTTGATAACACAGAAGGTATATTAGTAAATGGTACTCTTAAAATAGTAGGTGGTTTATTATCTATAAAAAACTCTGGAAATAATACAACTGGTATAAATATGTATTTTAATAGTAATGTTATAATATCAGGTGGTATATTAGAAATAAATAATAATCAAATAAATAATACAAATACTGGAATCTATATTATCATGACAAGTAATATTAATATAAATGGTGGTCGATTAAATATAATAGGTAATGGTAATGTTGTGAATAATGAAGATATGATATTATCTAGTGGAATATTATATATTACAGCAACTGTACAAGAGAATGGTAGTTCTGGACTATTAAATAAGGGTAATTTTTCTGCTACTGGTGGTAGTATTATTATCAATATTACAGCAGCTAAATATAGAAATTATTCGTCCGATAATACGGGAGCTATTACTAATAACAATAAACTAACCATATCTAAAAATTGTAATTTACAGATAGTACCTAATATTAATTACCATGGTATTTACACAACATCTAATGGAACCACTATAATAAAAGGTACAACTAGTTATACTGGATATATCGATAAATACTAAATATCTCCATTTATATCTCAGTTAAATAAAATATATCTTTACTATATTTTATTTAATGTATGAATCAAAATATGATAACCTTATTACTTATGAGACAAGTCAATTTGTTTTACAAGAGTCTTGAGCGGGAAATTCACCCCAACTCATAAAAGAGTCTCATAGAACACCTTGTTTTTCACAGTCAAAACATTTCTGCGGATGAGGTAAATTACTAGTATTATCACAATCAAGACATTTTGATCGTTTTTTCTCATTATTCATATAACCATACCAATATGGAGCAATAAATTCATTACTATTAAATGATTCATTTAGTTTGTATATTATAAAAAAAATTAGATATAATAATATTATAATTATAAAGATATTGATATAAATTGACATATAAATATATTATTATAATATAGAATATAATAATGACTGAATTACTAAGAACTGATTCCATAGAAAATATTGTCATGTCATATCATACTAATAAAGAAGATACAATTAAAATTATTAAAAAAATAATGAATCGATATTTAGTAACTACAAATATAGAAACTATTACATTGAATAATTTTATAAAATTTATTCCATTACCAGCATATTTTATAACAAGTCATCTTGATAATATTATTATAAATAATAATATATATAAATTATCAAAGAAAGAAAATTTTGTAATACTACCTGCTAATATAACTATCCCCTCACCCCTCTATTCTCCAATACCATTTACATTACTATATAATAATACTTTATTATCAAGCAATGTATATTACTATGAAATTACAATTATATCTGGTAATAATAGTAATACTAGTATTGGATTTGGTACAACCGAAACAAATATAGATATGAATAATATTATAGGATGGACTAATGATAGTATTGGATATAATTCAATGGATGGAAGTATATGTTGTTGGGGTGAAAAAGATAAAATATTTGAAGAATTTACTCAAGGTGATACAGTTGGAGCGGGTGTTATATATAAAGAAAAAGATGTATATATATTTTTTTTTACATTAAATGGAATACAATGTCCTGAAACATTTACAATTAAAACAAAAAAAAGACTAGTACCAATGATTGGATTAAAATATCCTATTACAATTGAAATTAATTTAAACACAAATCCATTTAAATATGATTATCGATGTCATATAATGCCAATAGTAATATCGTCAAATAATAATTTTATAAAAGAATATTATAATAGTAATATGTATGATTATATGATAAAATATTTAATTAGAGATGAAAATAATAAATTAAAATATGAATAAGTATAATTAATATTTCTTTTTGACAATTCTGGTTCCAGTTGCCTTTATTTCAATCTTTGATACATCTACAACCTTAGCAACTCTGTTTGATTCTTCCGACTCTATGATTCTTTGTGCTAAAGAGACCATTCCTTCGTCACAATAATGTCGTTTGCGAAATAATTTTGATAATTCGTATTGTAGTTCATGTTTTTCTGCTATTATATTATCTCGAACTTTTTTAGATAATTTAACTTGAAATCCATCCATATCAACAGAATCTTCTAGTTGTTTATCGTAACTAGATATTATGGTATTAATACGTAGCGTTTCAGCAGTAATTTGTTCTAATGACAAGCAACTACATACTCCGGTTAATAATGAAGGGATACATGCGATCTTACTACTATCGTGTTCACCTAATTTACATGCATTGTCATCGCCACAACAGATTGAAAAAAATGTATGTACTTGATGTCGATTTGTCATCATGTTTTTATTTGCTTCACATTCACACAGAGTTCTTTTTAATGCCCATATGTTATCTTCATCATTTAGGTTGAAAGTAGGTACATCTTCTCTATACCGATAACCATGGACTATTTCAGGTTGAACTGAACCTTTAAATCCACGTTTATATGGTAACTCTTTAGCAAGTTTTCGATGAAAACACGTTATATCATACCAGAATTGAATTAACTCATCTAAATTCATTTTGTTAATAGTCTGAGCGGCACTGATATACTTTGGATTTTTAATATTATCTTTCCCTTGTGTAATTGATTCTATGATATTATTTTGTATCGATAATAAATTTATATCTTTTTTGTCCATCTCATTCCATGTAGTGATATATGATGGAATAGATAATTGTGTATGTTCATGGGCAGCGCGACATTTCTGTTTACCGTATTGACACATTTTAGTGCCCACTATTTTAATACCTTGACCTATAATACCTGCTGGACCAATATGACCAATTGGACGCCCTAATTCGGTTGCCTTAATAAAACGGCACCAACTGATAATTTCAGTTGATTTAGAATCGTTAGTTTTATGACCTTTAATAGATGACATTTTATATACAATTAAATATAACATAATAGCATAAATAAGAATTATATTTTCAATTTTTTTATATGACACATAAAAGGATATAAAATAATATTACTTAATTTACTATAATAGATATGAACCCAGCAAATATAATCAAAAAATTCAATTCAATTGTATTAGATCTTTTGGAACAAACAATAGATTTAATTGGAACAAAATTCTTATTTAATTTTAAACTAATGACTAAAATGAATGCTATTGCTCCAATTGAAAAATTTACAACAACTATGTTACCATATAAAAAATATATTAACTCAAGAGATATTAATTTTTTTATAAATCAAAGTAAAACTTTTGATCACTATGATAATATAAATCAAAATGATATGATTGATTTACGAAATATATTTTTAAATATTGATTCAGAATCACAAGAGAATATTTGGGATATTCTAGATGCTCTTATTATTTTAGCAGAGGAAAGAAAAAGTAAAAGTAATAATAATGTATTTATATGTAGAAATTAAATTAATTGGCATATTTAAGTGTATATTCTTTCGCTTTAAAATCATGTAATAAACGATTGGTTTTAAATAATTCAGCAATACTTGGTACCAGTGGATCATTTGGATTTGGCTCTGCTAATAGAGAACAAATTGAAATTAACAATTGTCCTATTCCTAATGCTGGACTCCAATTTTTATTTAATATATCTAAACATATACTACCGCGTTCATTTATATTACAATGATATATCTTTGTTGTAAAATATACAGTAGGTGGTTTAAATGGGTATTCGTCTGAAAATTCTATATTTAGATTAAAAACACCATTCATATATGGCGTACCTTCTGGTCCAAATATAGTTGCATTCCATTTCATTATATTAGTTTTATCAACTGGACCAGCACTACAATTAGTAATAGGTGATTCTTCTAAATCTTTAATCTCTTGATTTAATCTTCTTGTTAACATTAATATTATTTCATAATAATATTAATATTAAATAATATCAATTTTTATTTGTTCGATGTATTAAATAAGATTATTCGCAAAGCGAATATATTTGTATTTCATGTTGACACTTTCCCATTTAGCAAATCTCTGCGAATAGTTTCCTTCCTCCTTTCTTCAGTTTTTAATTTATCATTAATTTCTGTTAATGAATTTATTGTATTTATTTCTCTTTGACCATCTGCTGGCAAACTATTAAACCATTCACTATGTTCACCTAAATAAACAAATAAATATAAATATAAACCGTAACCCATTATCATGATCGCAACTATTACAAAAAACCATCCTATATAATACAAAATTTTATTAGTAGTTGGTGTAAAAACACCACTACTTGATAAACTAAAAAATATTATTAGTAATATTACAGAGAGAATAAAAATAAAAATAAATGGTCCTGCCATTTTCATATTACCATATGTATCTAATTGTGTAAAATTTTCATTATAATCACCATAATTTTTACTAAAGTCTACTTTATAATTTAATATATTGCTTTCCAATCCTGTCTTGAATAAACCACTGAAAAAATTCATATATAATAATATAGATATAATTATCTAGATATTTTTATAATTCACCAATTTAACTTTTTATAGATTGTCCCATCTGACCTTTTAATGATTCACCAATTTGACTTTTTATAGATTGTCCCATCTGACCTTTTAATGATTCACCAATTTGACTTTTTATAGATTGTCCCATCTGACCTTTTAATGATTCGCCAATTTGACTTTTTATAGATTGTCCCATCTGACCTTTTAATGATTCGCCAATTTGACTTTTTATAGATTGTCCCATCTGACCTTTTAATGATTCTCCAATTTGACTTTTTAATGATTCTCCTATTTGACCTTTTAATGATTCTCCAATTTGACTTTTTAATGATTCTCCTATTTGACCTTTTAATGATTCACCGGTATTACTGATTTTTTTTAGCAAATCTACCTCTTTTTGCCCAAATGATGGTAAATCTTTAAACCATTCATTTCGGTGTTTTAAATAAACAAAATAATATAAATATATTCCATATCCTAATATTATAATTGCTACTATTGTAAAAAACCATCCAATATAATATAGTATTTTTCTAGTTGTTGGTTTTAATGAAATAGATAATCCAAAGCATATTATCATTAATACGATCGCAAAAATAAATACTAGAATGTATATTCCATATGTTTTTATATGTCCTAATATATCTAATTCTGTAAATTTTTTATAATAATTTCCATATTTATTTACAAAATCTTCTTTATAATTCAATATATCATTTCCTAAATCCATATTACTTAAATTATTCATATATAATTTAATTAAGATAATTTAATTATATATTATAAGATATATATTTTTTAATCGACTTCTTCGGCAATTGGCGTCTCATCGCTGGGTTTCCCCATTCCTCCCATTCCTCCCATTTTACTAAACATCTCAGCCATTTCAGGTGTAATGTTAGGCATACCACCAGGCATACCACCCGGCATACCACCCGGCATACCACCAGGCATACCACCCGGCATACCACCAGGCATACCACCAGGCATACCACCCGGCATACCACCACCTTCAGGCATATTAGATTTGTACGCTTTTTGAACAATTGGCATTAATACACCTTCTACTTCTTTTTGTTTAGATTCATATTCTTCTGTAGTGTGATCAGATTCTAACCAACTTAATGTATCCTTTGTAAGAGTTTCTACCTGTTCGGTATCATCACCTAGAGCAGTTTTCATCTTTTCATCATCCAACATAGTTGATCGTACAGACAAACAATATCCTTCTAACTTATTTTTTGCTTCTACTTTTGCCTTAATCTTATCATCAGCATCCTTAAATTGTTCTGCTTCTTTCAACATCTTCTCAATCTGTTCTTTACTCAATCGATTAGATTCATTCTTAATTGTAATCTTTTCGGATTTTCCAGTACTCTTTTCAACAGCGGATACTGATAGAATACCGTTGGCATCAACTTCATATGTAATTTCAATTTGAGGAGTTCCACGTGCCATAGGAGGAATACCACTTAATTGAAATTCACCTAACTTATTATTATTTGCCGTTTGCCCTCTTTCACCTTCATATACTTGAATAGTTACACCGGGTTGATTATCACTAGCAGTACTAAAAGTTTGTGTTTTCTTTCCAGGAATAGTAGTACCACGAGGAATCAACACAGTCATCATACCACCCGCAGTTTCAACACCCAATGACAATGGAGTAACATCCAATAAGAGGAGACTATTAGTAGTACTATCACTTACACCAGATAGAATTGCTGCTTGAACAGCGGCACCATAAGCAACTGCCTCGTCTGGATTAATACTTTGATTTAATTCCTTTCCATTAAAATACGCCTTTAACATTTCTTGAACCTTGGGAATACGAGTTGATCCACCAACCAACACAATTTCGTCTACCTTACTCTTTTCCATATGTGCGTCATTCAATACTTTGTCGACAGGATCAATACATTGCTTAAATAGACTCATACACAAATTTTCAAACTTGGCACGAGTTACAGTTGTATTAAAATCAATACCCTCAGCAAGTGCTTCAACATCAATAGTAGCAGTCGAACACGAGGACAAAGTACGCTTGGCACGTTCTGACGCCATCTTCAATCTACTAATTGCCTTCTTATTTCCACTAATATCTTTTTTATGCTTTTTCTTAAATTCTTCTATCAAGTGCTGTGTTAGAATATTGTCGAAATCAGAACCACCCAAGTGAGTATCACCTGCTGTTGCCTTAACTTCAAAAACACCATCATCAATTGATAGTAATGAAACATCATGTGTGCCCACATGAATTGTTATTATAATAGCATTTAACTATTATTTCTCATACTTTCATATGAGATCAGACTATATCTTATTTAATTTGTCAATGATTTCCATCCAATTTTTTGGAGTTATCATATAATATTCCTTATATTCGCCTTTTTTAATTGCTTCATGGACTGCCATTTCTTTAGCATTCCATTTACCGCTTATCATATCATTTTTATGCCAAATGTGATTATCTTTCACTTCTATTAAAATATCATGAGACGATCTCGTAAATTTTATTAAAAAATCTACTCGATAAGTTCTTGTTTTATTTTCAAAATTATATATCAGTTTAGGACCATTATATAGTAATATGTTGTTGTTATTACACCAATTAATAAACTTTAATTCAAGTTTAGATTGATATAATATCATTTCATTGTTAATATTTTTAGACTGTCGTATTTTAAAAGTCTTATTAACAAATGAACAATCTTTACACATTATTTTATAACAATTCTTGAATCTTTCTATCGATTTAGCACGCCATGTTGTCATACAATTATCACATTTCATAATTGGTTGATGCGCTTTAAATACAAGGTTGTTCTTTTTACAATATAAAACACTTGTATAATTCATCTGATTCATACTATTATAAATTGACCAATATTCTATCTGATCTAAATCAGTATATTTGCCATTTTGAAAACTTATTATATTCTTTGATATTCTTTTATAATCATCATCTGTTAAATGAAATGAATAATAATTATTTTTAAAATCATCATCCATACTATTAAATATTCTCATACTATCATTTTTTATTTTTAAAAAAGTCTTATCTTCTATTATCGGTTCAACGTGTACTATATTACCAGGACAGGCAATCATATTATTTTTCATAAAAAGTGATTGCGTTAAGCATTTTTCTATATCACTATTTTTACACAAATCACATCGTATTGAACCTTTATTTATTTTTCGTAGCATTTGTGT
>Ga0214919_10011002_pt1 | contig 11346 bp, 7 predicted proteins | sample LL1503_MetaG_FD_177994 | JGI IMG/M metagenome (GOLD analysis project Ga0214919, IMG submission 177994) | Freshwater microbial communities from Lake Lanier, Atlanta, Georgia, United States - LL-1503 | ecosystem: Environmental > Aquatic > Freshwater > Lake | place: USA: Georgia | collected 2015-03-15
GCTTGCTATGCCGCGATAGAGCTCGAACTTGCGGCCGCGGTCATACGCGGCGGTGCTGTCGCTGAGCACCTCGGCGATCAACCAGGGGTGGCTGATGAAGCGGTCTTCGACGGACGGCCGGTCACGCGCATCGCAGGTGACCATCAGGTCAGGGTAGAGGAAGTCACCCTTGTCGTTGACGCGAAGTTTCAGGTCCATGCAGTAGATGCGGCAAGGCGTGCCCTTCAAGGCCGGGCGCAGGGACGCGTAGGCATTGAGCGTGATGGTGTTGTGGGCGACGGTGTTGTGGGCGATGGTGTCCTGCGCACCAAGCGCCCCGGTCTTGGGATAAACCTGGCCGTCCACATACTCATGGCGTACGGGCTGCAAGGCCTCCCAGGCCAGAAACGCCTCGGCGTCAGCAAAGCGGGGGCGGTTCACCACGGCGCTCATTGCTGTCTCCGCTTGAAGCCCGTACAGGAATTCCAGCCCGCCGACTACACCAGCACCCGCTCGATGCCGCCAGCGTTGGCACGGGCGACGTAATCCTGCAGCCAGCTCTCGCCCAGGATCTTGCGCGCCATCTCGACCACGATGTAGTCGGCCTCGAGCAAGCCGGTCTTCATGTCGTCTTCGAATCGGCTCAGCCCTTGCAGGCAGCTCGGGCACGAGGTCAGGATCTTGATGTTGCCGCCAGCAGCCACTGGCGCCGCACCGTCGGCCAAGGCCACGCTGGCCATGCGGTCGCGCAGCTTGCCCTCGTCCAGCCGCAGTTCTTCTTCCTTGCGGAAGCGGATCTGGGTCGAGATGTCGGGTCTTGTCACGCCCAGCGTGCCGCTCTCGCCGCAACAGCGCTCGCTCTTGAGCACGTTCGGCCCGACCAGCGCCTTCACCGTCTTCATCGGCTCTTGCAGCTTCATCGGGCTGTGGCAGGGGTCGTGGTAGAGGTAGCCCGCAGCGTTGCCGTCGCCAGCACCGGGCAGGGTGATGCCTTTTTCCAGCAGGTACTCGTGGATGTCGATGATGCGGCTGCCGGGGAAGATGTCCTCGAACTTGTAGCCCTGCAGTTGGTCGTAGCAGGTGCCGCAGCTCACCACGACGGTCTTGATGTCGAGATAGTTCAGCGTGTTGGCCACGCGGTGAAACAGCACCCGGTTGTCGGTGATGATCTTGTCGGCCTTGTCGAACTGGCCCGACCCGCGCTGCGGGTAGCCGCAGCACAGATAGCCGGGCGGCAACACGGTCTGCACGCCGGCATGCCAGAGCATCGCTTGCGTGGCCAGGCCCACCTGGCTGAACAGCCGCTCAGACCCGCAGCCCGGGAAATAGAACACCGCTTCGGTCTCGGCGGTGGTGGCCACCGGGTTGCGGATGATCGGGACGTAATCCTTGTCCTCGATGTCGAGCAGCGCGCGCGCCGTCTTCTTGGGCAGGCCGCCGGGCAGCTTCTTGTTGATGAAGTGAATCACCTGCTCGCGAATCGGCGCAGCACCCAGCGTGGCGGCCGGCGCGTTGGTCTGCTTGCGGGCGGCGAGCTTGAGCACGTCGTTGGCCATGCGCTGCAGCTTGAAGCCCACACCGACCATCGCGCCGCGCACCAGCTTGATGGTCTGCGGGCTGGTGGCGTTGAGCATCAACATCGCTGCGGCGTTGCCGGGACGGAAGCTTTTTTGCCCCATCTTGCGCAGCAGGTTGCGCATGTTCATCGACACCTCGCCGAAGTCGATGTCGACCGGGCAGGGGTTGAGGCATTTGTGGCAGACCGTGCAGTGGTCGGCAACGTCTTCGAACTCTTCCCAATGCTTGAGGCTGACGCCGCGGCGGGTTTGCTCCTCGTACAAAAAGGCCTCGATCAGCAGCGAGGTGGCCAGGATCTTGTTGCGCGGGCTGTACAGCAGGTTGGCGCGCGGCACATGGGTGGCGCACACGGGCTTGCACTTGCCGCAGCGCAGGCAGTCCTTGATGCTCTCGCTGATCGCGCCGATGTCACTCTGCTGCATGATCAGCGACTCGTGGCCCATCAGCCCGAAGCTGGGCGTGTAAGCGTGGCTCAGGTCGGCCGCGCGGACATCGTCACCGAGCTTGCGCAACGCATCGCCGCGCAGCAGCTTGCCCTTGTTGAAGCGGCCCTCGGGGTCGATGCGGGCCTTGTAGTCGGCAAAGTCAGCCAGCTCGGCATCGCGCATGAACTCGAGCTTGGTGATGCCAATGCCGTGCTCGCCCGAGATCACACCGCCCAGGCTGCGCGCCAGCACCATGATGCGGGCCACCGCCTCGTGCGCGGTCTGCAGCATCTCGTAGTTGTCTGAGTTGACGGGGATGTTGGTGTGCACGTTGCCGTCGCCGGCATGCATGTGAAGCGCCACCCAGACCCGGCCGCGCAGCACCTGCTGGTGGATGCGCTTGAACTCGTCGAGCATCGGCGCGAAGGCCGCGCCGGCAAACATCGCTTGCAAAGGCTTGAGCAACTGCAGCTTCCAGCTCGCGCGCAGCGAATGGTCTTGTAGCTGGTCGAAAAAGCTTCGGCCGGGCTCGCCGCCGTCGGGCGATTGGGGCAGGTCGAGCTGGTTCAGCCACAGCTGCCACTGCGCACGCACCTGGCCCAGCTCGGCCAGGGCTTGCTGCACGCGGTCTTCCAGCAGCTCGGCGCTGGGGATGTTGCCGGCGTCATCAGCCTTGCCCAGCGGCAACTGGCCCTGGGTCAGAAACACCTGCAGCCGCTCGGTCAGCGCCAGCTTGTTGCGCAAGCTGAGCTCGATGTTGATGCGCTCGATGCCCAGCGTGTACTCGCCCATGCGCTCGAGCGGGATCACCACGTCCTCGTTGACCTTGAAGGCGTTGGTGTGGCGGGCAATCGCCGCAGTGCGCTTGCGGTCGAGCCAGAACTTCTTGCGGGCCTCGGCGCTGACGGCCACGAAGCCCTCGCCCGATCGGCTGTTGGCGATGCGCACCACCTCGCTGGTGGCGCGCGCCACCGCGTCCTCGTCGTCGCCGACGATGTCACCGAACAGCACCATCTTGGGCAGCGCGCCGCCGAAAGACCCGCGCTTGCTCTTGGTGGTGTAGCCCACGGCTTTGAGGTAGCGGTCGTCCAGATGCTCCAGGCCAGCCAGGATCGCGCCGCCCTTCTTGGCATCCTCGAACAGGAAGTTCTTGATCTCGACGATGGACGGCACGGCCTCGATCGGGTTGCCGAAGAACTCCAGGCAGACGGTGCGCACATGCGCCGGCATCTTGTGGACGATCCAGCGCGCGCTGGTGATCAGGCCGTCGCAGCCCTCTTTCTGGATGCCGGGCAGGCCGGCAAGGAACTTGTCGGTGACGTCCTTGCCCAGGCCCTCTTTTCTGAAAGTCGAGCCGGGGATGTCCAGCCGCTCGGTCTTCTCGAGCACCTTGCCTGAGGCATCAAACCAGCGCAGCTCGAAGCTGGCGACCGGGATGTCGTGGATCTTGCCCAGGTTGTGGTTCAGCCGCACCACCTCCAGCCACTTGGCCTGAGGTGTCACCATGCGCCAGCTTGCCAGGTTGTCCAGCGCGGTGCCCCACAGCACAGCCTTCTTGCCGCCGGCGTTCATCGCCACGTTGCCGCCGACGCAGCTGGCCTCGGCCGACGTGGGGTCGACCGCGAACACATAGCCGGCGCGCTCGGCGGCGTCAGCCACGCGCTGCGTCACCACGCCAGCGCCGGTCCAGACGGTGGCCACTTTGTGCGCCACGCCGGGCAGGTCGATCAGTTCGACCTCGGTCATCTGCTCGAGCTTTTCGGTGTTGATCACCGCGCTCTTCCAGGTCAGCGGCACCGCGCCGCCGGTGTAGCCGGTGCCGCCGCCACGCGGGATGATGGTCAGGCCGAGCTCAACGCAGCCAGCCACCAGCGCGGCCATCTCGGCCTCGGTGTCGGGGGTGAGCACGACGAACGGAAACTCGACCCGCCAGTCGGTGGCATCGGTGACATGCGAGACCCGTGACAAACCGTCGAACTTGATGTTGTCGCGCCCGGTGGCGCGGCCCAGCACCTTGCGGCTGCGCTGGCGCAGCGCGGCCAGCACGGCAAAGTGGCTGGCAAAACGCTGGACAGCGTCGCTGGCGAGCTGCAACAGTTCGCCGACATGGCTGTCGCGCAAGGCATCGGCACCCGGGTTGCGGCGCTGGGCCACCTCGCCGAGCCGGTGCTCGAGCGCAGCGATCAGCAACTCGCGGCGCTTGGGGTTGTCGAGCAGGTCGTCTTCGAGGTAGGGGTTGCGCTGCACCACCCAGATGTCGCCCAACACCTCGTAGAGCATGCGGGCCGAACGGCCGGTGCGGCGCTCGTCGCGCAGCAGGTCGAGCAGTTCCCAACCGCGCTGGCCCAACAGCCGCAACACGATCTCGCGGTCGGAGAACGAGGTGTAGTTGTACGGGATTTCCCGCAGCCGGGGCGCGTCGCCCGCGGCTGCGATGTCGGGCTGGCCTGCGGTCAGGTGGGAGATGGCAAGCGGTGCGTTCATAGGGCGGCAGGCGGCGACGCCCTGAATTGAGGTCAAGCCAACCTGAATAGGCAACTGGATTAGTATGGTATCGCAGTGCAACATCGGGCCTGCCCCAAGGGCGTCGAGAACCGCACCGGCTGGCGGGTTAATCCGGTTGCGGAGTGACCCCCGGGTGTGTCATATACAGCACTGTCACAAACCACCGGCACACTGACGGGCCCTTCAGGGTATTCACGGAGATGAAATGAAACTCAAACTGCACTTGGCGGCCCTGGCTGCCGTCACCGCGCTGGCCAGCCTGCCAGCCCAGGCCCAGACCGAAATCCAGTGGTGGCACTCGATGGGCGGCGCGCTGGGCGACTGGGTCAACGACCTGGCCAACGAGTTCAACGCCAGCCAGAAGGACTTCAAGGTGGTGCCTACCTTCAAGGGCAACTACGACGAGGCCATGACCGCGGCAATGGCGGCGTTCAGGGCCGGCAACGCGCCCAACATCCTGCAGGTGTTCGAAGTGGGCACGGCCACGATGATGGCGGCCAAGGGCGCCGTCAAGCCGGTGGGCGAAGTGATGAAGCAGGCCGGCGTCGCCTTCAACCCCAAGTCCTATGTGCCCGCAGTGTCGGGCTACTACACCGCCAACAACGGCGAGATGCTGTCGTTCCCGTTCAACAGCTCAACCACCATCTTCTACTACAACAAGGACGCCTTCAAAGCCGCCGGACTCGATCCGAACAAGCCCCCCACCACCTGGCCCGAAGTGACCCTGGCAGCAGCCAAGCTCAAGGCCACCGGCAGCAAGTGCCCTTACACCACCAGCTGGATGAGCTGGGTGCATCTGGAAAGTTTCTCGCTGTGGCACAACACGCTGTTCGCGACCCAGAACAACGGCTTTGGCGGCCCCAGCGCTCGCCTGGCCTTCGACTCGCCGCTGCACCTGCGCCATTTCGAGAACCTGGCCAACATGAGCAAGCAGGGCCTGTTCGTCTACAAAGGCCGCGCCGGCGCGTCGACGCCGTCCTTCGTGTCGGGTGAATGCGCGATGTTCACCGGCTCGTCGGGCACCTACGCCGATGTGAGCAAGGGCGCCAAGTTCGCCTACGGTCTGGCCGCGATGCCCTACTACCCCGATGTGGTCGGCGCGCCGCAGAACACCGCCATTGGCGGTGCCAGCCTGTGGGTGATGGCAGGCAAGAAGCCGGCCGAGTACAAAGGCGTGGCCGAGTTCTTCAAGTTCCTGTCAGACCCCGCCGTGCAGTCGGCCAGCCACAAGCGGACCGGCTACCTGCCGATCACCACTGCGGCCTATGAGCTGACCGACAAGTCGGGCTTCTACAAGGAAAAGCCGGGCACCGACGTGGCCGTGACGCAGATGATCCGCAAGACCACCGACAAGTCGCGCGGCATCAGGCTAGGCAACTTCGTGCAGGTCCGCACCATCCTGGACGAAGAGACCGAGCAGATCTGGACCGGCAAGAAGACCGCCAAGGAAGCGCTGACGGCGGCCATCACGCGTGGCAACGAACAGCTTGAGCGGTTTGAGAAGGCCAACAAGCCTTGAGTGATCCCGCCCCCGCCGCGCCCAGCGTTGCCAGGGGCGGCTTCTTGAGTCGGACCAAAGGACCCGATCTTGGCGGCTGAAAAATACGCGGTGTTCAAGTCGGGCTGGCTGCCCTGGGCACTGCTGGCGCCACAAGGGCTGATCATTGCGGTCTTCTTCTTCTGGCCGGCCGCGCAAGCCTTGCTGCAGTCGATGCAGATGCAAGACAGCTTCGGCCTGTCGCGGCAGTGGGTGGGGCTGGACAACTTCAGGTCCTTGTTCGCCGACTCTGCCTATCTCGAGGCCTTCCAGACCACTGCGGTGTTCTCAGTACTGGTCGCTGTGCTGGGCCTGAGCCTGTCGCTGGTGCTGGCGGTGTTTGCCGACCGGGTGGTGCGCGGCGCGCTGCTGTACCGATCGATGCTGATCGTGCCTTACGCGGTGGCACCGGCCGTGGCCGGCGTGCTGTGGGTGTTCATGTTTGCGCCTTCGCTGGGTGTGGTGGCCTACGCGCTGCGACATTTTTTCGAGTTGGAATGGAACCACCTGCTCAACAGCATGCACGCGATGACGCTGATCGTCGCGGCAGCGGTCTGGAAGCAGATCTCCTACAACTTCCTGTTCTTCCTGGCCGGGCTGCAATCGATCCCGAAGTCACTGATCGAGGCGGCGGCGATCGACGGCGCGCGGCCTTGGCACCGCTTCTGGACCATACAGTTGCCCTTGCTGTCACCGACCACCTTCTTTCTGCTGGTGATCAACATGGTGTACGCCTTCTTCGACACCTTCGCGATCATCGACGCCACCACCCAGGGCGGGCCGGGACGCGACACCGCGATCCTGGTCTTCAAGGTCTACCAGGACGGCTTCAAAGGCGGCGACCTCGGTGGCTCTGCGGCCCAGTCGGTGGTGTTGATGGTGATCGTGGTCGCGTTGACGGTGCTGCAGTTCCGCTATGTCGAGAAAAAGGTGCAGTACTGATGTGGGGTGAAGACCGTGGTTGAACGCAGACCGACGCTGGACTTGCTGGCCCAGGTGGTGATGGTGCTGGGTTTGCTGATCGTGGCCTTCCCGCTCTACCTCGCGTTGATCGCCTCGACCCACACCGCGCAGGCCATCGCGCAAGCACCGATGCCGATGCTGCCGGGCGGCCATATGCTGGAAAACTATGCCGCAGTGCTGGGCGGCAGCGGCGGCAGTGGCGCATCGAATGCGCCCGTGGGCCGGATGATGTGGGTCAGCCTGGTCACCGCCATGGCGATCACGGTGGGCAAAATCGCGGTCTCGCTGCTGTCGGCATTTGCGTTGGTTTACTTCCGCTTCCCGCTGCGTGGGTTGGTGTTCTGGGCCATTTTCGTCACGCTGATGCTGCCGGTCGAGGTGCGCATCGCGCCGACCTACCAAGTGGTGGCTGACCTGGGCCTGCTCAACAGCTATGCCGGGTTGACGGTGCCGCTGATCGCGTCGGCCACCGCCACCTTCTTGTTCAGGCAGTTCTTTCTGACAGTTCCCGACGAACTGGTCGAAGCCGCGCGCATGGACGGCGCCGGGCCGATGCGCTTCTTCTTCGACATCCTGCTGCCGCTGTCCAAGACATCGATCGCGGCACTCTTCGTGATCCAGTTCATCTACGGCTGGAATCAGTACCTGTGGCCACTGCTCGCCACGACCAGCGAGGACATGTACCCGGTGGTCGTGGGCATCCGGCGCATGATGGCCGGCGGCGACTCGGGCAACCAATGGAACCTGGTGATGGCCACCGCCGTGCTGGCCATGCTGCCGCCCACGCTGGTGGTGGTGCTGATGCAGCGCTGGTTTGTCAAAGGCCTGGTGGACACCGAAAAGTAAAGCGACATGGCAGCCATTTCCCTCCAAAACATCGTCAAGCGCTACGGCCATGGCGCCAAGGCCAACCAGGTCTTGCACGGCATCTCGGCCGACATCGCCGACGGCGAGTTCATCGTCATCGTCGGGCCCAGCGGCTGCGGCAAGAGCACGCTGCTGCGCATGGTCGCGGGGCTGGAAGAAGTCAGCGAGGGCCAGATCAGCATCGGCGGCCGGGTGGTCAACGATGTAGAGCCCGCCGACCGCGACATCGCGATGGTGTTCCAGAACTACGCGCTCTACCCGCACATGAGCGTCTTCGACAACATGGCCTATGGCCTGAAGATCGCCAAAGTGCCCAAGGCCGAGATCGAACAGCGGGTGCACAAGGCGGCGGGCATTCTGGAGCTCGAGCCCTTTTTGCAGCGCACGCCGCGCCAGCTCTCGGGCGGCCAGCGCCAGCGCGTCGCGATGGGCCGGGCGATCGTCCGTCAGCCGCAGGCCTTTTTGTTCGACGAGCCGCTGTCCAACCTGGACGCCAAGCTGCGGGCGCAGACACGGCTCGAGATCCAGAAGCTGCACCGCGAGTTGGGCGTGACCTCGCTGTTCGTCACCCACGACCAGGTCGAGGCGATGACGCTGGCCCAGCGCATGATCGTGATGAACGCTGGCCGGGTCGAGCAGATGGGCACGCCCGAGCAGGTCTACGGCAAGCCGGCCAGCAGCTTTGTCGCCAGCTTCATCGGTTCACCGCCGATGAACCTGCTCAGCGGCCAGGCCTCGGGCGCCAGTTTCACGATCGGCGGCCAGACCTTGGCGCTGCCGGCAGCAGCACCCCGCGACGGCGCGCTGGTGCTGGGGTTGCGGCCAGAGCACTGCCAGATCAGCGCCGACGGGTTGTGGCCGCTGGCGGTCGAGACGGTCGAGATGCTGGGCGCCGAGCGGCTGGTCCACGGCCGGTTGGGCGGGGCGCTGTTCACGGTTCGCATCGACGCCACGCTGGTGCCGCCGCAACTCGGGCAGACAGTGAAGCTGAGCGCCGCGCCTGCGCAGCTGCACTGGTTCGACAACAGCACCGGCCAACGGGTGGACGCATGACGGCTTGGCCCTACCCGCGCTGGGTGGCGCACCGCGGCGCTGGCAAGCTCGCGCCCGAGAATACGCTGGCGGCGTTTCGTCTGGGTGCGGCGCAAGGCTTTCGGGCTTTCGAGTGCGACGTCAAGCTCTCGGCCGATGGCCTGCCCTTCCTGCTGCACGACTCGACGCTGGAGCGAACCACCAGCGGCAGCGGCAGCGCCGGCGACCTGGACTGGCGCGAACTGTCACAGCTCGATGCCGGCAGCTGGCACAGCCGCGGCCATGCTGGCGAGCCGCTGCCCACGCTGCAAGCCGTCGCCGCCTTTGTGCTGCGCAACGGGCTGGCGCTCAACATCGAGATCAAGCCCACGCCAGGCCTGGAAGAACACACCGGCCGGGTGGTCGCCGAGCACGCGGCGAGGCTGTGGGCAGGCCAGGCGGTGCCGCCGCTGCTGAGCTCGTTCCGGCCCGAGTCGCTGTCGGGCGCGCGCGCGGCCGCCCCTGCGCTGCCGCGGGCCTTGTTGCTAGACAAACTGTGGCCGGGCTGGTTCGAGGTGGCCAGCTCGCTGGGCTGCGTCGCGGTCGTCACCCAGCACAGCCTGATGGACGCGGCGCTGGTCGACCAGCTGCACCGCGCCGGCTGGCGGGCGATGGTCTACACCGTCAACGAAGCTGAAGAGGCGCAGCGCCTGCTGGCGCTGGGCGTGGACGGCCTGATCACCGACGCGGTGGACCGCTTCGCACCGGCGCTGGGCTGACAGGCCCAGCCTCTGACCCGGGCATCGCGCCCACGCTGGCCTCGGCACCCCAGGCCAGGTCATCGGGGTCGGGCACCGGCAGGCAACGCAAACCGCGGACCAAGCCGCTGCGCCAGGACAGCGCGGCCAGCAGCAGCGCCGCGCAACCCGACGCACCGAGCGCCGCCGGCAAGCCGACATGCTCGCCGATCCAGCCCCCGAGCAAGGCCCCGGGCCCGGCGGGCAACAGGATCAGCCAGCGCATCGTGCTCGTCATCCGGCCCAGCAGCGGCTCAGGCGTCACCGCCTGACGCAGCGCCAGGAAGTTGATGAACACCAGCACGCCGCCGACGCCGCTCAGCATCAGCATCGCGGCGAAAGCGATCACGCCGCTGGGTCCGGACGGCGCCAGCGCCGGCAGCAGCCAGCCCAGGCCGCAGGCCGCAAAACCGAACACGATGGTCGGGCCCGGGCCATGGCGATGGCTCAGTCGGTGACCCAGCACGCTGGCCGCCAAAGTGCCCAGGCCCAGGCCGGCGTAGCACAGGCCGATCGCCTGCTCGCTCAGGCCCAGCCCGCGCGCAGCGTGCAGGATCTGCACGCCCTGCACCGCGTTGCTGCACAGCTGCCAAGCACCGACCATTAGCGCCAGCGTCACCAGCAAAGGCTGGTCGCGAACAAAGCGCAGGCCGGCGCGCAGGTCGCGCCAGAAATGCGCATCCGGTCGCGGCACACGCTGCTCGACCACTGGCAGGCCGCGCAGGATCAGCGCCGAGACCACCAACACCACAGCGTCGAGCAGCAAGGCCAGTGGCGCGCCGGTGAGCCGTATCAGTGCGCCCGCGGCACCCGGGCCGGCCACTTCGGCGCCCGAGCTCGCCAACGCGTTCTTGGCATGGGCCTGGACCAGGCGCTCGCGCGGCACCACCTGGGTCAGCACGATTTGCGCCGCGCTGCCGGCGGTGGTCGAGACCGTGCCGGTCAGAAAAGCCACGCCGTAGAGCCAGGCCATGTTCAGCCATCCCAGCTGCCAGGCCAGCGGCACGCTGGCCAGCGCCAACGCGATCAACAGCTCACCGACGACGTAGACCGGCAGCTTGCGAACCCGGTCCAACCAGACCCCGGCGGGCAGCGAAAACAGCGCAAAAGGCAGCACCGCGACGGCCGTGAGCAAGCCCATCTGGGTCGGCGTCGCGTGCAGCAGCAGCGCTGCGGTGAGCGGCAGCGCCAGCAGCGTGATCTGCCCACCGACCGAGCTGATCAGGATAGACAACCACAGCCGCCGGTAGACAGCATCGCGCAGCAAGTCGTCGGGTGCCAGCCTCAGGGCTTGCCACCAGGGCGTTCGCGCAGTTTGTTCGGGTGGCACCCAGATGGCCTAGTTCGCGCTGTCGTTGAGACCTGCCGCTGACGGCAGGTTTGCCGTCAGGAGCGGTAGTCGGCGTTGATGCTGACGTAGTCGTGTGACAGGTCGCAGGTCCAGACCGTCGTGCTGGCCTGACCGCGGTGCAGCAAGACCCGCACCGTGATCTCGCTTTGCTGCATCACGCGCTGGCCGTCGGACTCTAGGTAGTCGGGGTGGCGGCCGCCCTGACGGGCGACGTGGACATCGTCGAGGAACAAGTCGATCAGATTCTGGTCGAGGTCGGCGATGCCGGCATAGCCCACGGCGCACAGGATGCGGCCCAGGTTGGGATCGCTGGCAAAGAAAGCGGTCTTGACC
>Ga0214919_10011003_pt1 | contig 11346 bp, 14 predicted proteins | sample LL1503_MetaG_FD_177994 | JGI IMG/M metagenome (GOLD analysis project Ga0214919, IMG submission 177994) | Freshwater microbial communities from Lake Lanier, Atlanta, Georgia, United States - LL-1503 | ecosystem: Environmental > Aquatic > Freshwater > Lake | place: USA: Georgia | collected...
ATCTCAATTACAATTGGAATTATTATGCGCAGGATTAGGTAAAGTATGGACATCAAACAAATCATTTCGTAGTGAAAAATCTAAGACAAATAGACATTTAGCTGAATTTGAACATATAGAATGGGAATTTGCTTGGACAGGATTAAAAGGTTTAATGGATATTTCAGAGCATTATACTCAATATTGTTTTCGAAGAATATTAGAATCTAATTTTGATGATTTAGAAGAATTAAATAAATTTACGAGTAAGGGTATCGTAACTAAGTTAGAAGCATTTTGTTCTAAACCGTATGAAAGAATCTCATATGATGATGCAATACAAATTATAGTTGATAATGAAAAAAATATATTATTAAAATATCCTAATCTTACTCTACCTAAATGGGGTGATGATTTAGGATCCGAATGTGAAAAATATATTTCAGAAGTAATATATAATCATCCTGTATTTGTCTATAATTATCCTAAAGAACTAAAATCATTTTATATGAAACAAAATCCAGATGGTAAAACTGTCCAAGGATGTGATTTACTTGTTCCAGGATTAGGAGAATTAATTGGATCATCTGTAAGAGAACATGATTATGATAAATTAATGAAAGTAGTAGAAGAAAGAAAAATGGATATTTCACCACTAAAATGGTATATAGATTTAAGACGTAATGGATCAACACCAACCGCAGGTGCAGGATTAGGATTTGATAGATTAGTAAGAATTTGCACAGGGATGGATAATATTCGAGATGCAGTATGTTTTCCAGTGGCGTATCAAGAGTGTAAATTTTAAATAAAAATATATTATATAGAGCAATGTTAAATGGTAGAACCAACATTGGATATAGATCCAATTAACAAGTTATCACATCCAGATATATTATTGGTATATGATAGTGTATTAACGTTAGTTAAATTAACAAAGTATAGACCAGTACCATTTAATCCAAAAATTATTATAAAACTTCTAGTTAGTTTTGAAGATCATTTGAAACTAATTTATCCTAAAATAGTATCAGTACCAGATTTTATGAATATATTCTATACATTAATTGAAGATCAAATTTCAGATGGATTTATTATTCCATCTGAATTCCATGAATTAATTATATCTCATCGAAAAAATAGAAATGTAAATCATACCAAAATAATATTAGAAGAATTGTTGATTAATAATGCTAAAATGGAAAATTAGGTTAAATCTTCATACTTTTTTTATTAATATATTATATATATAAATGTTATCACGAGCACAAATAAAATTAATGCAAAATAAACGTGCAGAAATAGAAGAGAATAATAAATTAAAAGATATATCAGAACCTGTTGTAGAACCTGTTGTAGCACCTGTTGTAGCACCTGTTGTAGCACCTGTTGTAGCACCTGTTGTAGCACCTGTTGTAGAATCTGTTGTAGCACCTGTTGTAGAATCTGTTGTAGCACCTGTTGTAGCACCTGTTGTAGCACCTGTTGAAGAATCTGTCGTAGAATCTGTCGTAGAATCTGTCGTAGAATCTGTTGTATCACAAGTTGAAGTTGTTAAAGCAGTTGTAGATGCACCTGTTGAAGAATTAGAAGCACCTGTTGAAGAATTAGAAGCACCTATTGAAGAACTAGATGAAAATAAAACAAATAAAGTAAAAAAAGTAGTAAATAAGAAAAGTAGAGGGAGACCCGGTAAAAAAGTAGAAGGAAGCTTACAATCAAGTGATTTAAGTGTTTATTTAACAGAAACTGAATAAAATATTATTTAATAAATATATGAATATATTAAATAATGGAATTATAATTGGATCATGTTTATCATTAATTGATATAATTAGTATGGGAATTATAAAACAAATTAATTTAGGTATATTGCAACAAAATTGGATTTCAATTGCATTTATATTATATGGTTCACAAATGTTAATTTTTAATTATGGTTTGTCTACTACATCAATGACAACATTAAATTTAACATGGAATTTATTTAGCAATATTGTAATAACAATATTAGGAATCTTTTATTTTAAAGAAAATATTACACATTTAGAAACATATGGTATTGGATTTGCAATATTTGCATTATTTTTATTTGGATTAAGTGAATATAAAAAATAACAATAATTTCTAGTGAAAAATTGAAATATAATTATATATTATATTATAACATATAATATATAATAGATTTGATAAGAATGAATGATTTATTTGATTCGGTCGTTCGAATTGGATATGGAAAAAATTTATGCCAGTTTCTTGATAGTGCAGATGCAGCAAACCTTGAAATGGTTAACAAACAATGTCATGAAATAATTCCTATTCATCGAGAAAGATGGGGATTTAAACCTGGATTTTCAGAAAATATGTGGGGTCAAATGACACTATTTTTTGGAAAAGAAATTTATAAGACATCATTTAGAGTATGTGAACATTCTACTAAACATTATCAATCTAGAAAAGGTAATATATTTAGTTTCAGAAGTCTTAAATACGGTAATATTCTTAATATTATTATTCCAGATGAAAATATGTATTTGGAGATAATTAAAAGTTGGAAATTTTTTAGTGTATATGAGAGTAGATGGTTAAGACAACAAAAACATAATAAAAAGCTAGAAATTTATAAAGCAGAACAGGAAAGAATAAAAGAATTAAAATTTCAGGAGAGTCTTGCACAAGAAAAGATGAAGTTAATGTGTAGAATAACAAATATTTGTTGTTTCATGCCCAGTAGCATTTGGCACTTAAATTAATGTCTAAATGTTAAATTCTTTTAGTTTCTGTCTAACTAATTCAATTTCATTTATCATATATTTTTTAATTTCATAGACATGATGCATTAAATCATCATTTTTAGATTCTGAATAATTATTAAAATATTCTAATATGTCCGTATCTTCTGCTGGAATAAAATCCCAAATAAAATCTAATGTTTCATCTAATTTAATCTTATTTGTAATATTATGAATTAATTTATCTAATTGTTTTACTATAAACTTATCATTATTACTTTTAAGTTCATCTTCAATTTCTTTATAAAAAACAAGAACATCTGGATTAGTAATAAAACTTTTAATACTAATACTTTTTACTTTAATACTATCTAATGATTTAGCCCGTGATATTGCAGTGTATGCTTGACCTGCAGCAAATATTTTAGATCCAATATCAATTTCTATTGCATCTAAAGTCATACCTTGTGATTTATGAATAGATAATGCATATGCTAATTTTAGAGGCATATAAGATACACTTAAATTTGAATCTTCTGCATTTGTAGATGTATGATATTTAATAAAAACTTGTTCACCATTAATTCTTTTTAATAATACACTTCTAGCTTTAACATCAAGAACAACACCTCGTGTTCCATTTACAATTCCATAATCTTGATCAATATTTGCAGTAACAACAACTTGATCTCCAACACAAAATGTTACCGATTCTGGAATATCTAATGACTTAACCCACTTTTGTGTTTTTTCTTTATTTTTTGATTTTGGAAATTCTAATAAATATTCTTGTTTTTTAGCACCAGCTTCAATAAGTTTATCAGATTCTAATTTATTAATTTTATCAACATCAAAATTTCGTGGATACAATATCGTGGGTTTTATTTCACCAAATTCCTTCGTTGTTAATGATGATAGTAATTCGAATGTTTTTACAGAACACTTACCATATCTTAATTTTGAGAGGATATTTTGAAATTTAATATCTCCATCTTGGCGAATTAATTTGTGCAAATAAATATTTTTTAATTTAAGATCTTTCCATTCATTGGCTTTAAAACAGTAGTTACCAATAACAGGTTCTAATTGACAAAAATCACCAGTTAAAACTAATTGTAATCCACCAAATGGTTTATTATTTTTACGAATAAATTTTAAATATTCTGAAATTTTATCAAATAATTCTGCATCCAACATTGATATTTCATCAATAATTAAAACTTCACATTCTCTTAATATAGTAGCAACATGTGGTAACTTATATCTAACATATTTAAAAATATCTTCTGCAGATTCTTTAGCTAATCCAATACCTAAGAAAGAATGTAATGTTTTACCGCCTAACAAAAAAGCTGCAGTTCCAGTAGTAGCAGTAATACCAAATTTTTTATTTACATCTAAACAATATTCTTTAATTTTACCTAAGGTAACTGATTTTCCAGTTCCAGCAGGACCAGTTAAAAATATACTTTTTCCAGCTTTAAAACTAGTTAAAGCACGTTCTTGTTCAAAATTTAATACAATTTCAACAGTTTCTTCTTTAACTGGTATATCTAGTAAAGTAGAGACTGATGGTCCTTCCATTAACTCTACAATTTCAGATCCTGTAAGTTTATTCATATTTTGTTCTTCACTATCTGTTTTAGTTTTTGTTTTTTTATCAGAATGTTTATTTGCATATTCAACTATTGATTCACTTGATAATTTTACAATATTAGATATTTCATCAATAAGCATTTTTTTATTTATTAATGATAATGCAATTGACAATAATTTACTCTTAATACTTCCTTCTGTTCGTTTATGAATAGAAGCTACTTCACTAAAAGACTTTGATTTAATTTCATATAATAATTCATTAACTTCTTCTTCTGTCCATTTTTTACCTGCATTAGATGTTTCAGGATTTTCACGAAGTTTCTGAATATTTTGATACATTTTTCATTAAATATAGTAGTTGTGTTCCTTTATTATATTAAATCAATTTTTATAAACATAATCATTGATTTAATTATCATCATCATCGTTATAACAACAACAACAAAAAAAATTAATATATGATAGTTTTTTGTATGATTTTATATTTCTATTATCTAATTTATTATTAGGTATTCTAATTTTTAAATTAGGTTTTTCATTATTATATAAATTTTTTAAATTTACATCTATTTTGATATCCATATATTTTATATATTATAATTTTTATAAAAATTGAAAATTAATTAATATAATAATTAGTAATTAATTTATTATATTATCAAGATGCAGTCTATTAGCTTAGACTTTGATACTAGTTTTAATGAGAGTTTTAATAATAATTATAAACTTCAAAATGTTGCTGAAAAAAGAGCAATTGAAAATTTAAAAAATAGTAAAAATGGGAGTTGGATTTTTAGATTTGATTATATTACACAAAAATATTATTTAACAATTAAATACAATGACGATGAATATATTAATCATCATATATTGTATTATAATAGAAAAACAGATGAAGTAATAATAAAAAATAATAAAATTCAATTAAAAGAATATTTAATTGAATTAACAAAAATATATAAATTTTATTTAGAAAAAGAAATTATAGTATAAATTAAAATATATACTATATATATAGATGTCAATATTATTACCATCAAATTTATTATCAACTGTTGCTGATTTTATTAATGATAATACCAATAATATTAATTTAATTACAGATAAACTACCAAATGTACCATATATTCCTTACATTGATAATTTACCTCAATTTAATAGTTTACCATTTATATCAGATGGTCAAATTTTTAATTTTCCTGATATTACACCTAGTATAAAATTTGGAGGACATACATTTAATTTGAATATCATAAGATCTCCAATTGTTTCTCCTGAAAAAACATACAAATCATATTTAACAGGTGTAGCAATACCACCTACATATCCATCATCATTAAATTTATTTATAAATGTATCATATAATAATCCTGTAGAATTACAAGTTGGATCTACATGTGCTGCACATTCAAGTGCATGTATTAAAGAATATCAATCATTTCTTACTAAAAAATATACTGGACAATTTAGTCCGGATTATGTTTATTTAAATCGTAATAATCCAAATATAGACGGTATGACTTTAGAAAATGCAATGTCTATAATGCAATCAAAAGGTATTTGTCCATTAGAATTTTATCCACCTGGAATTACAGTTGCAAGTGAAATTCCATCATTATGCGATGATGCTGCAGCACCATATAAAATTAATAATTATGCTGCACTTTATCAAAAAGTTTCTGCTGTTGATCCAAATCCAAGTAATACAATAAATGCATTAAAGACTGCATTATTTTTACATGGACCATGTTTAATTGCATTTATGATTTATAATTATTATGGGGTTATGTCACCCACTACAAATCAATATGATGGTAGAATATGGGTTCCGGAAAATTCTACACAACAATCAATGGGTGGTCATTGTATGACCGTTGTTGGTTATGATGAAGTTAAAGGATTTTTAATCCGTAATAGTTGGGGATCAACTTGGAACAATGATGGACATATATGGTTACCATATTCAGATTTTGGAACAGTATATGAAGCGTTTGAAATATGGACAACAACTGATCCATATCCTGCACCAAATCCTGCACCTATAATACCTGCACCTATACCTGCACCTATAATACCTACACCAATCCCAGTAGTTGATCCAAAACCTGGACCTGCTCCAGTTCCAGTAACACCTAAACCATCACCAGCTGTAACGCCCAAACCTGCCCCTAAACCTGTACCAGCTGTAACACCCAAGCCTGCACCTAAACCCACACCTAAACCTGTACCTAAACCCGTACCTAAACCCACACCTAAACCTGCACTCAACCCAGCACCCAAATCATCACCAAAAATCTCAGTTAAGGTAGGTGATTCAATTCAAAATGAAACACAATCTAATGAAGATACATCATCAAACAATAATATATTAATTGCAGTATTAATTATATTATTTGTAATAATAATTATAGGAGTAATAAACTATAAAACAGTACATAATTTATTAATAAATGCAAAAAATCAATTAGAAATTTGGGCATCTAAATTAAATCAAAAAATTGATTAATAATAATTAAACAAGTATTATTATTAAATAATTATACATATTTAATAATTATAATGAGTTACTTTCCAAAAATCACAGATGTTATTAAAGCACAGGAAAAGATATCAAATATCATGAGATATACATTATTACAACGAAATGATGATATATCAAAGAAATATAATAGTAATATATTTCTTAAAAGAGAAGATTTAACACATGTTAAATCATATAAAATTAGAGGTGCTTTTAATAAAATATCAAGTCTACCATTATCTACAAAATTAACATGTGCAAGTGCAGGTAATCATGCACAAGGAGTTGCATATTCATGTAATTTATTAAATATGAAAAGTGATATATTTATGCCCAAAATTACAACAAAACAAAAAATAGATAAAGTTATTAAATTTGGAGGTTATAATGTAAATGTACATTTAGATGGTAATAATTTTGATGAATGTAGTAAAATTGCGAATGAATTTATGAAACAAAATAATAGTGTATATATTCATCCTTTTAATGATGAAAAAGTAATTGAAGGTCAAGGAACTGTTGGACTAGAGATAATAAATCAATTAGAAAAAACGGATTATATATTATTACCAATAGGTGGTGGAGGATTAGCAAGTGGAGTATCTGCAGTTATAAAGCAACTAAATCCAAATATTAAAATAATTGGAGTTGAGCCAATGGGTGCAGCATCTATGTATGCATCAATAAAACAAAATAAAGTAGTTACATTAGATAATATTAATAATTTTGTAGATGGAGCAGCAGTTAAACGAGTTGGAGAATTAAATTTTAATATTTGTAAACAAACATTAGATAAGATTATATTAATTGATGAAGGTCATGTATGTAGTAAAATATTAGAAGTATATAATCAACATAGTTTAATTATTGAACCTGCTGGTGTATTAAGTTTATGTGCATTGGATATTTTACAAAAAGAAATAATAAATAAAAATGTAGTATGTGTAATTAGTGGAGGTAATTCAGATGTATTTAGAATGACTGAAATATTAGAAAGATCATTAATCCATGAAGGATTAAAACATTATTTCAAGATTCAATTTCCACAAAAAGCAGGTGCATTAAAAGAATTTATATTAAATGTTCTAGGTAAAAATGATGACATTATTTATTTCAAGTATGAAAAAATAATAAATAAAGAATTAGGACCAGTAATTTTAGGAATTGAATTAAAAGATAAAAATGATATTCATACTATTATTACAAATATGAATAAATACAATATTGTATATAAAAAAATTAAATTAAACTAATGCCCTTTGTTCGTAGAAATTCTAATTGAATATCAAAAACATTTTTAACAATATCTTTATTTATATTTAATTCTCTGGATATTTCATCAAAATACACTTCAGGATTTGGTTGTGCTGGATTTACATCTATTTTACGATAATATAGTTCAATAATATCCTCTACATTATAATTATAGTTAAATCTTGCCTTAATATATGCAATTTCTTCGTTTCCATTAATAAAGACGACCATTTTTATGTAGTGTTTTACTATGATTATAACAATAATAGTAATGTATATATATATTATTTTTCAATTTTTTATAAAAAATTGAATCGTAAAATTTTATCATCATTTTTGTTAATGTCTTCATACTAAAGGAACTCCTTCAGAGTTCCTAACTTATATATTTGACAGTATACCGTGAAGTGCCAAATTTAAGAACTCTTCTTTTAGAAGAGTTCTTAAATTTGCTAAGCACAAACGCTACAAGACAAATTTACCAGATATTAAGAACGGAGTTCTTAATATCGGTATTTGCCGGTACTTTAAAATTTTTTCTGAGGAATGATAATGTTGACTGATTTAAAGATAAGATTTTAATTATATATAAAGCAGATTATATATTATCATGACAAATGTAATAGATGATATTTATAATATGATGAATAAACAATACAAATCAGATGACAATTGGAATTTTATATATAAAGTCGAAAATAAAATTAATGATATTATATTTGAAGTATATAATGGAAATATTTTAGTTAGATGTGAATTAATTGAGTTATATACTATAAAAATATTATTTATAATTAGTAAAAAGAAATATGAATATATCATTAGTAATAGAAATAATAATTATGGATTTTCAATTCATAGTGTAGATAATATTGATGATATGTACAAGTATCAAGAAATATCACATAATATAACAATTAAGAACGATAAATTTTATTTATATAATATTTATAAGATTATGTTTCAAGTAATAAGATAATATGAAAAATACTTTTTACATATTATATTATGGATGGATATATTAAAATATATTCAAATAATTTAAATAAATCAAATATTCAATTAATAAATGAAATTAAAAAAGATGAATTAAGAGAAAAATTTATTAATGCTAAACCATTTTCATATGTTGTAATTGATAATTTTTTAAAAGAAGAATATGTTGAAGAGTTATATAATAATTATCCAGAAATAGATGATAATTGGCATCAATATAATAATCCATTAGAGGTAAAATATGCATATGATAATCTTAATATAATGTCGGATCCATATAAAAATTTTTTATATTATTTAAATTCAGATATATTTATAAATGAATTAAAAGACATTACTGGAATATATAATTTGGAATATGATCCTTATTTACATGGTGCAGGTATTCATGCAATGCCTAATAATGGGAGATTACACATGCATTTAGATTATGAAAAACATCCATATTCTGGAAAAGAGAGAAGATTAAATTTAATTTATTTTTTGAATAAAGAATGGGATACAGAATGGGGTGGTAAATTAGAATTTTGGGATAATGAATTATTAACTACACTTACAAATAATAAAATAAACGAATCAATTATAGATAAAAAAATACATATTGAACCAAAGTATAATCGTGCTGTATTTTTTAAAACAAATGATATATCATGGCATGGTATTCCAGAAATAATAAATTGTCCAAAAAACATTTTAAGAAAATCAGTAGCATGTTATTGGGTATCAGATTTAACAAATAATAAAACATATTATAGACCTAAAGCTAGATTTATAAAACGACCATGGGAAACAGATGAATTAAATAAATTATATAAAATTAGAGAAAATAGGAGATTAACACCATCAGATTTAAAATAATATTAAATTATTAAAGTATGCCTAAAATAATATATGGTGGTATTAAATATACTCAAGTTAGACATGCAATATATTGTAAAAAATGTAAAGAAACCATAGAAAGTATTGATATTCATGATTTTAAATATTGTTCATGTATGTCTGCAGGTATTGATGGAGGAATATTTGATGGTAATCGAATTATTGGAAATTTATCTGATATGGAAGATAGAAGGATGTATTGTTATGAAATAAATAATAAAAAATATTGGCTTCCTCAAAATATTATTAAATTTTATGACCAATATAATTTACATACATGTAAGATTCAGCTAAATAATTCCAATTGGGATATATAGAAGATATATTTTCAGGAATTATAGTGCATGGGTCTGAATAATAACATGATAATGTAGTAAATCCAGCATCTTCCATAATTAATTTTAAAGCATCAGTCGAAAATCTAAAATAATCGGAAGGATACCCGTGTAATGGAAAAGTCTGATGAGTAGATACATATATATATCCATTAGATTTTAATATTTTATATAATTCATTGGATGCGATCCAAGGTTTTTTAATATGTTCATAAACACTCATACATATAATTCCATCATATTTATTTGTTCCTAATTGTTCAGAACAATTATGAATATCAGCTACAATATCAACATCAAAACCTGATTCACAGTCAGTTTTAATATAAGTAGCATAATTATTTTTAAAAACATCTTCATGGGATGTTTTTATATTTATATTACTTCTTTTTGTTCCAAATTCAATCAAATTACTAGTAGAGTTAAAAAAAGTAACATATTTATCTAGATTTATTACATTTGGTGATATATTAAAATGATTATGTATTGGATTTTTCTTTTCAATTTCAAATTCTTTTATCAAATCCATTGTAGGATTATAATAATCTTTTGTATTATTTATAACAGGAATAGTTGTAATATTGTTTTTTAGAATATTTAAAAAAGCAGGATCGTTCATATTATAAGTAAAATATAATATTAATATATTATAAGTATGAAAAATATTATATTATATGCATACTATAATTCAGACATTGATGGTGAAATTGCATTAGATTTCTTTTTAAAATATGGTGTTAAAGAAGATCCTAATTATGATTATTATTTTATTAATAGTGGAGAATTAACAAAACAAGTATTACCTGCTTTTTTTACAGTAATACAAAGACAAAATTTAGGATATGATTTTGGAGCATGGAGTGATGCAATTTTAAATATTGATATTAGTAAATATGATTATTTTATTTTTTTAAATAATAGTTCAATTGGTCCATGCATGCCACGATATTTACAAAATATATTTTGGCCAGAATTATTTTATAAACATATTAATTCTAATGTAAAATTAGTTGGATGTACTACAAACTATGATATGACGGAACATATTCAA
>Ga0214919_10011004_pt1 | contig 11345 bp, 14 predicted proteins | sample LL1503_MetaG_FD_177994 | JGI IMG/M metagenome (GOLD analysis project Ga0214919, IMG submission 177994) | Freshwater microbial communities from Lake Lanier, Atlanta, Georgia, United States - LL-1503 | ecosystem: Environmental > Aquatic > Freshwater > Lake | place: USA: Georgia | collected...
GATCTGGCCTATGTGGCCGCCGGCTTCACAGATGCTTTTTTTGAGACCGGACTGCAGCCCTGGGACGTGGCGGCAGGCTCTTTGCTAGTCACCGAGGCCGGGGGCCTGGTTGGCAACCTCACAGGCGAGGCAGATTTTCTGGAACAAAAAGAATGTCTGGCCGGTTCCCCGCGCATCTATGGCTTGTTGGTAGCCCTGCTGGGCAAGTACAGCAAGTTTGCCAGTGCTGCAGACAAGGCCCTGGCGCAGGCCGCTGCGGCAAACCTGCCTGGCCCGCTGCCGACGCCAGACCTCAACCCGAAATAACAGGGCCCGGCATCAGCGCTGGCCCAGGCGAATCAAGCGCCCCGGGCGCCGTGGCGTGCTACCGCGCCGTTGCCCATCACCACGCTGACGACCCAAAAAAACCTTAAGCGGGTCAGTTAGCCCTCAAGAAAATCTTGCGCGAGCTCGACGAAAGTGCCCGGCTGCTCCAGTTGTGGCATGTGCGCCAGCGGCAGTTCTATGCAATGGGCCCCTGGGATTTTTGCCGCGATCTCTCTGCCCAACTCGGGTGGCGTCGACGGATCGAAACGCCCGGTGATGACCAACGTAGGCACGTCGATACTGCTCAGTGCTTCGCGCAGGTCCATGTCACGAAGCGCCGCTGCACACCCCAGGTAGCCGTCGGGGTCAACTTGAAGAAAGGTGCTGCGGGCGCGGGCGATGGTCGCGCCACCATGGGTCTGAAAGGCCGGTGTGAACCAACGTTGCATCGTGGTGTCCACCTGCGTCGACAAGCCTGATGCTCGTACCGCGTCTACACGGTCGGCCCAGACCTGCGCAGGCAGCTTGGCTGCCGTATTGGACAGCACCAAGCGATTCAGGCGGTGGCCAGCGTGCTGTGCAAGCCACATACCGATCATGCCGCCAATCGATACCCCCACAAAGTGGAAGCGCGCCGCACCGGCAGCATCGGCGACTGCCAGCGCATCACGCGCCAGAAGCTCTATCGAGTAATCCACACCGCGGGCAGACGCTTCAAGCGCAGATGCACCATGACCACGGGCGTCAAAGCGAATCACCCTAAAACGCTCGCTCAGAGCGGTCGCGACCGGGTCCCAGGACCCAATGTCGGACCCCAGCGAATTGCCCATGACCAAGACGGGCAGACTGGCATCCCCATCCTCCTGCCAGGCAATCCGGGCGCCGGTGTGTCCCACGAAGCGCAACTGTTCGCGCGACTTGGGCATGTTCATTCTCCCTTGATATTTGCCGCCTTGATCACCACCGCGTTTCGCACCAACTCCTTGCGCAGGAACTCGGCATAGTCCGCCCCTGAGCCCTTGCCAATCGTGGCGGCCTGTTCTTCAAAGGGCTTGCGCACTTCTGGCGAAGACAACACGGCATTGAGCTCCCTGTTCAGCCTCTCGACGATGGCCGGAGAAGTTTTGCCGGGCACGAACAGCCCGATCGACGTGGTGACGTAGTAGCCCTTGAGTTCCGGCGAATCCGAAAGCGGAGGGATCTCGGGGCTGGCCGTGAGGCGTTCGTTTACCGTGAGGCCCAAGGCCTTGATCTTGCCTCCCTTGATGTGGGGCAGTCCCGTGGAAGGCACAAGGAGGGCCAGTTCAATCTGGTTTCCGATGAGGTCACTGACGATTTGCGGCGTCGACTTGTAGGGAACGTGAACAATGTTGATGCCAGCCTGTTGAAGCAATGCCTCCATGGCGACGTGCAGCAGGTTGCCTACACCGGGGCTGGCATAGTTGAGCTTGCCAGGGTTGGCGCGTGCGTAGCGCAACAGTTCAGCGAAATTGTTGACCGGGAGCCCTGGGCTGGCCACAAGAATCAAGGGCGTGATGTTGATCAGGCCGACAGGCACCAGGTCCTTGAGCGGGTCGTACTTGACGGCATCCGGCGTGACCAAGGGCGCGATGACGATGGTGCTGTCGGGTGCCACCAGCAGTGTGTAGCCATCGGGCGCAGCGCGCGCCACCTTGGCGGTACCCACGACGCCGCCCGCGCCGGCGACGTTATCAATGACCATCGACTGGCCCAGTCGCTCGCCCAGTTTATTGACCACCATTCGTGCGGCATAGTCCACCGCCCCTCCGGCCGCAAATGGAACCACCACTGACATAGGCTTTGCCGCTGGCCAGGCCGCTGGGGTCTGGGCCTGGGCCAGGGTAGACAGCGTGCTGCAGGTCAAGACGACGCACAGATTGAGAAGTAGCTTGTGCATGATAAAAGGTCCTTAAAGGATGGAAAAACCGGTCAACTGAATCACACCGAATGCTAGTCGTCTTCAAGGGCGACGGGTAAGGTGGACCCTTGTTGGTCATCGATACTGCAATTTTTAAGCCAGCCGGGGCGCTGGCCATGGAAGCCCCCGCGCAGAGCCTGACCGCATTTGCAGCCGCGGTGCTCGGGCAAATGGGCCACTGCCTCGATCAAAGCCTTCTCAATGCGGTCGTGCAAGCCGCCGGCGTAGTACTCGTCGTTCATGCTGCCTGGGCCGACGTGGATCACCGCCGGCGCCATGCCCGCACCATAGTTGATCACCGGCGCGATCGACGCAAAGCACATCTCGGCTTCGCGCGCCATTGTCACCTCTGGCACCATGGGTGTGCCGACGATGTCGGCGCCCTCGCGTTGCAAGGCGCGGATTTCGGCCGGTGTTTCAAATCGCGGCCCTTCGACACAGGCGAACACGCCTCGGTCCAGAACCCGGTCGGGCATGCCAGAGGTGGCTTTGAGCAGCGACAGTCGTACCTCTGGGCAGAAGGGCCCTGTCATGTCTACGCGGACCCAGCACTCGGTATCGTCAAACAGTGAAAGCGGGCGACCCTTGGTCCGGTCCAGAAAATCATGAGAGATGATGATGTCGCCCGGTCTTACCGCGGGGTTGACAGAGCCAATGGCATTTTGCGAAATGATTCGCTGGACACCTAACTCTCGCAGTGCCCAGATGTTGGCGCGGTAGTTGATCTTGTGACTCGGGATGGTGAGCTTGGGGCCGTAGCGCAGCACGACAGCGGCCTCGCGCCCGCCAATGCGGCCCGTCAAGACAGAGGCCTTGCCCCAGGGGGTGGCCACCTGCTGCTCACGTCGATCCTCCAGCAGGCGCTGGGAGGCCGCGCTTGAAATCAGTCCGACGGGTGCTGGCTTTGCGTTCTGGGTCTTGGCATTCATGGAGACCTTGCTTTCTTAGGGAGAGTTTTTGGAAAGGGCTTGGCCGTGGCGTTGAATTTGTTCGCGAATCTGTTTTTCGTCGATCCGCGTGAAACGCCCTTGCTCGAAAATGGTTTCGCCGTGCACCATGACGGCATGAATGTGCTGGGGACCGGCCGCAAACACAAGGTCCGAGAGCACCCGTTCAGGCGTGAGACCCAGCGGGTGTTCCAGATCCAAAATCACGAGGTCTGCCTCTTTACCGGGCTCCAGGCTACCGATTTCCGACTGCCAGCCCAGAACCTGCGCACCTTCGCGCGTGGCCATGGCCAGCGCATCGCGGGCCGAGAGCGCATGGCCATCAAGCCGGTGGGCGCGTTGCAAGAGCACGGCGAACTTCATTTCCTGGAACAGGTTCTGTGCATTGTTGCTGAGCATGCTGTCTGTGCCCAGACCCACGGGCACGCCGCGCGCGCGCAAGGCCATGACCGGTGCGATGCCACTGGCTAACTTGGCGTTGCTGATCGGGTTGTGCGATACCGAGGCGCCGGTCTCAGCCAGTAACTCGATCTCGCCCTCGTCGAGCCACACGCCATGGGCCAGAATAGTTTGCGCGTCCAGCACGCCCAGGTGGTGCAAATGCTCGATGGGGCGGCGACCGTAGCGGCTTTGCACGATCGCCACCTCCTCCTGGCTTTCCGCCGCGTGAATCACAAAGGGCAAGCCCAGGCGTTTGGCCGCCTCTTTGACCTCGACCAACAACTCTGGGGTGCAGCTGTAGGGCGAGTGCGCGCCCAGGTAGAAACGGCAACGGCCATCGCCACTTTGTTTGGCCATCGCCTGCTGGGTCTCTTCCAGAGCCAAGGGCCAATTGGGCCTGCCGTTCGGTCGCAAGGAAGGTGAGTTTGCGAGGGCCCCACCCAGTGAGCGCATACCCACCTCGGCTGCGACGGACCCAAACAAGCCAGCCCCATACCGGGTGCAGTCACAAGCGGTGGTCACACCACCCCGGACCATTTCCAGGACTGCCTGGTAGCAGCCCCACCGGTTGTCTTCCAGGGTTAACGGGGAGGTGAATGGTGCGAGGGTCTGAGCCCACTGGAACAAATTGCCCGAATCGCAGCAACCACGATGCAGGCTGAGTCCGCCATGCGTGTGCGTGTTGATCAGTCCCGGCATGACGACCCGGCCGCCAAGGTCAACGACGCGAGCCTGTGCCGCAACTAAGCCCTGCGACTCCTCCCCAACCCAGCGCAGGCGGCCCTCTGAAATGAGCAGTGCGCCCTGGGCGAAGCAGGTGTGACGAGCATCACCCGTGTAGATAAAGGCATTACGCAATAAGGTATCTGTCACCCCCGCATTATTGGGCTCATTCAGGAGCCGAGCAACAGCTGCACTAATCTAGCTATTATGTGGAGTTCACATAACTGAAGCGTCTATGGAGATTAGAGAAATCGAGGCCTTTGTGCAGGTCGCCCTTCAAGGCAGCTTCACCCGCGCCGCCGATGTCTTGGGTACCAATCAACCGGCCCTGAGTCGGTTGGTTCGTGGCTTGGAAGTCAAACTGGCCCAGGCCCTGCTGGTGCGCAACGGGCGAGGGGCCACCCTGACCCAGGGCGGTGAAACTTTCCTCGTCCATTGCAAAGATATTCTCGAGCTGGTGCAGCGCGCCGAGCAGGCCATGCAAAATCTTGAGGGAAAAAACGGACAAAAATTTACGCTGGGGCTGGTGCCCCACGTGGCGAAGTTCGCCATCGTTTCGCTGGTGCATCATTTGCGCCTGCAGTTTCCTGATGCCGCCATCACCGTCGTTGAGGGAACTTCGACGATGCTGCTGGAGTCGCTGCTGATCGATCGAATCGACGCAGCCATCATGTACGAGACGCCAGGCTCGGATCTGATCACTAAACGAAGTTTGCTCCAAGAAGAACTTTACTTTATCGGACCCGCCAGGCCGGGTGTGGTCGCTGCAGAGAGCATGCGCTTCAAAGACATCTGCCGATACCCGCTCATCATCTCTAGCCGAATGCATGCGATCCGCGAACTTGTTGAGGCGCAGGCGAGTATGAGCCAAGTCAAACTCAATATCGCCTTGGAGGTTGACGCGGTGACCTCGGCACTTGACCTCGTGCAGGAGGGCTATGGCTACGCTTTGTTGCCGCTGAATGCGCTTAAGCGCGACGAGCGCAAGCGCAAACTGTCTGTCACGCGTGTCACAGACCCCATGTTGCATTGCCGCTTGGTGATAGCCACCGCGCGGCAGCAGGGCGCGTCCACGTTCATTTGCAATGCGCTCGACGTGCTGGAGGAACGGGTGGTGCCCATGTACGTGGCCTATGAACAGGGCTTGAGCCTACGATTTAGCGGTAGTCGGGATTAGCCTTGGCAATTAATTTCCACATCCACGCCCGGGGTGGTGCGGGTTGCGCCGCCAAATCCCAATCCAGTTCGCCTTGCAAGCCATCATCCTTTGGGGCTTCACGGTCATCCCGCAGCGGCAGCCCACGTGCTGGCGCGATGTGTGGCGGCTGAGGCTCCACTGCGCTGTGATTCAAGATGTTCCGAAAGTCAGCGCTGTGCGTCATCAAGGCGATGATGCGCATCTGTCCACCACAGATTGGGCACAGCAGCGGGAACACTTCGTAAATTCAGCATGCAATCAGCACCGCCCACAGGTAATGCGCTAAGCGCTTAGGCTGTGCAGCTTCGGGCGCAGGTGGAGCCGCAATGCCCAGTGATGTCGCACCGGGCGAGCCGGCTTTGGTGAGAGCCGACGCTCGCACTCAACATGCCGGCCGCCTTTGCATGGTCACCTTTTTTTATATCGACGAAGATTACGCCTTTGAGGGTAAAGCATCGCGGGGCACTGCGGAGCAGCGCGCACCAAAGGGTGCCGCATGCCAGGTTGTCGTCGCCGAGTACGATATTTTCGTGCAGCACTAATTTGGTAAAACCAGAAGGAGAACATCATGCAAGCTAGCACCTCCCCCCAAACGTCAAGGTCGTCGGTGCCAACGGGCAGATTTCGCTCGGCAAACTATTTGCAGGCCATCAAGTTTTGGTCGAAGAAAAGGAAGCGGGGGTTTGGCTGATCCGTACCGCCACCGTTATCCCAGATAACGAACGCTGGCTGCACGAAACACAAGCCGCGTCCGACTTGGCAAGTGCGCTGGAATGGTCAAAGCAACACCCTGCATCTGACGTTCAGACTGATGCCCTTCTAGCCGCTGCAATCCAGCGCGAGTAAAACGGTTGGGTTCCAGCGAAGCCCCTGTACGCCTTGACTTGAACAACCGACCGTGGCACCTGACCACGACAGCACGTATGGGCGGAAGTAAGCCAATTCGCGGAAGGCTTGAGTAGGTAATGTCCCAAGACACGCTGATTGTCTTCTTGGAGCGGTCGACAACACCAAAACGATAACATCACACATCAAACATCACGCAGCAAGAGGCTCCACGAGAACCACCATCGACATCGACGATGACATTTTGGCATTGGCGCGAAGCATCAGCAAAACCAACAACTCAAGCTTGGGCTTTGTGGTGAGCGAGTTCGCGCGGCAAGGAATTCAGCAAGGCGAAGTCCACAAGGCGGTGGGCGTGGCCGATCAGTCCGAACTCGACCGAAAGCTGCTCGCGCTCGGCGTGATTCCGTTCGCTCGGAATCCGGAGACGCCTCTCGTCACCGACGAGCTCGTACGCGAGCTGCAGAACAACGAGGGTCTTTGACCCATGCGAGCTTTGTTGGACGTTTGCGCTCTGATTGCCCTGATCGATAAGAACCACGTGAACCACGTCAAAGTGGGGGCGTGGTTCACGCAGAACGCGCCGGTCCATGGATGGGCCTCGTGCCCCCTAACTCAAAACGGCACGGCTCGCATCATCGGCAACAAAGGCTACCCAAACAAGCAACCGCCTCAGGCAACGCTGGCATTGCTCGCCGCCATGTCTGCCCAACCCGAGCATCAGTTCTGGCCAGACAGCGTGAGCTTGATCAGCCCCTCGGTCTTCAACCAAGCGGTGATGCTTACATCAGACCATATTACTGACGTCTACCTTCTAGCCCTTGCGGTGAGCAACGGGTCTAGGTTGGTGACCACCAATGGCGGGATCCTCACGACCTCCGTCGTGGGTTTCCGGCAGCAGAATCTAGTCCTGCTCTGAGGCGCTCGCTTCGCTCTCCGCCGACTTTTTGCAAGTTGTGATCGCCCCCCTCCTTCTCCGTTAAGCGAAGGTCGGCCACCTGCTGGGCAGTGAAGCGTCGACGCAGACGTGACAGACATAAGCGAGCACCGAACTCAGCGAGCAGATAGCGCTGATCTTCAGCAAGGTTGGGGCAGGCAAGAATGAAAGCTATTTTATACAAAATTTCGTTGTTGGAATCTAGTTTTGACCATGTCGACGGTTTGACTGTTGCTACTTTGACCCCTGACAGCGAACGCTGGCTTCTCGATACAAAAGCCGCGTCCAACTTGGCACGTGCTCTGATCTGGTCGAAACAACACCCTGCACCTGGCGTTCGAAATGATGCGCTTCTTGCCACCGCCGCAATGCGCGCCCCAATGAAGAGCTTGACCTACGCCGCTGATATGTCCCTCAACGGCGAATCCGAAACCGCGCGGCTGATCCTGAGTGACCTTTTCAACGCCAAGATAGGTTTTGAACAGCTCGCGATGCTGACCGCCAAACCCATTGCGCTGCGGCCTTACCCCAAACCTAGGTAGAACTCGGGCGAATAGCCTGAATACGGCGGCGTAGCTCCGCCTCAGACATGCTCATGCCAAGTTTATGCATGCAGTCCCGCAGCCGCCCCTTGCGGTCAAGGAGCTGAGCGCGGGCTTTCTTCACGTCGTCCAGAACGCTCGGTCCATAGGCATGCAATGCCTTGGCCACACCTGCGGCATCGAGCAATCCGTCCGCTTCAGCCAGCACAGCCAAGTCGATGATGTCGCGGCTCATGACGCTGGTATCGGCCCATCGGTCCGAGTTGGCCATCAGTTTTGTCGCCACCTTGTCCTGCTTGGCCAGGGCCCAGACGCCACAAATCTGGTCCTCGGGCAATGGAGCCGCCAGCGGTACGCGGCCCTCAAAAATGATCTCGAACTTGATTGGCACTGCCTCGACCTGCAGCACGCACCGAATACCGTATTGGTCAATTCTGGGCTCTCGCAGGACGGCCACAGCGCTGGTCATCAGGGCGGCCATGCCGGCGCCATTGACCAGGCCGCGAATCTCGCGGTAGCCCTCAACGGACGCGCAGATGAAGTCCATGTCCACCGATTCTCGATGCTCGCCGTACGCGAGCGCGATGGCGGTGCCACCGCCGAACAGGCACCCGTGCTTGAGCAACAGCTTAGCGTCCAGCGCGCGCAGGGCTTGCTCGATGCGCTGATGGTGGGGGCGCTCAAACATTCATCACCCCCTTGCCAATGGTCGCGGTCAACTTGGCCAACAGCGCCTGCTCGGCAGGCTCCATCGCAGCCATTTCAACATGGCGCCAGTTTCGCTCGTACAGCTGAAAGGCCTCAGTGGGGCCGACTTCGGCGTCCTCAGCCAAGCCCCAGGCCAGCGACCGCAATTGCGGGTACTTGGCGAGCCGGATGCGCCGCGGAAAGGTTGTGCCCGCCCGTCGCGCTGGCAATTGGGCATCTTGCATCAAATGCCCAGCGTTTTCGTCACGCGCAAGCAGGGCAACATCGGTATCAAGCGCCATGACCGCCATAACCTTGATGTAGGTGCCCAAGGTGACTGCAGCGTCACCCGCCTCTGCTCGGTGCAAAGTGACCCGGGTGATGCCCGCTGAATCCGCCACCTGCTGGGCGGTGAGACGCCGACGCAGGCGCGCCAAACGCAAGCGCTCACCGAACTCAGCAAGCTGCTGGCGCTGATTTTCGGCAAGGTTGGGGCGGGCAGGCATGAAAGCTATTTTATACAAAATTTGAGTGTTGAAATCCAAGGCCAGGTGCCCGACATGCGCCGATCTCCTTCTTGCGACCAATGGGCTTGTCAATTAGCGATCGCTTTGAAAGCCCGAAGCAGTCGCTCGGCCGTCATGCGATGGTTGGCTAAAAAGAACCACCAAATCGGGAAGTCGGTGCGCTGCCAGCGCGCGTCGCCGATAGCGACGTTGCGCTCCAGCCATCGATGCCCGATCAGGCCAGGAGCAGCGTGAACCACTGGGAACAGCAGCAGCGCCGGCCACCAGAGCACCGGCAGTGTGAGCACGGCAATGAGGTGGGCGAGCCCGGCGAATGTGCCCATCATGTGCAAGGCTACGTTAACGGGGTGCGTGTGCTCGGGCAAAAAAACACGTTGGTAGAAATCATTGAAGTTCATGGTCGGCTCCTTGGTGTGAATGACTGGCGGGGATCTTGCCGCGCCGTTATGATGCGAGTAAAAGCTCAATTTAGCTACTCGCATCTTTCACTGACCGCAAGGTATGCCTCGCATCGATATTTCCCTTCGCAAAGCGCCGCGTCAAGGCCGCTCTCAAGCCACAGTGGACACCATCCTGGCGGCGGCTACTCGCGTTTTGTCGCGCGAATCGCTGGCCGGATTCAACACCAATCGGGTGGCCGAGGTGGCAGGCGTCAGTGTTGGGTCCGTGTACCAGTATTTCCCCAACAAGGCAGCCATCGTGGTGGCCCTGATCGATCGTGACCATGCTGAACTGGCCGACGCATTGGAGGCACTGCTCAACGGCCCCGTCCGAGGCTCATTGCGCGAAACACTCGATGATGTAGCCCTGTTGCTGATTGATCAGCAGTATGGAGATCCCGTTTATGCCGCAGCCATTGACCACGAGGAGCGCCGGCTGCCCACGAGCGCACACACGCATCAGGCTGATCGACGGTTTGCCGCCATCGCCCAAGCGCTGATCTCGCGTCATCGCCATGAAATTTCGGCCGCGTTGCCGGACAGCGCGCCACGAGATCTCTTGGTGATTGCCCGCGCCATGGTGGAGGCCGATTCTGGGCCGGGTAGCCAGCCACCCAAGGATCTCCGACCGCGCATCGTTCGGGCTCTGCTTGGTTACCTCGTCATGCCATGAATCCGTCCTGGGGACCACTGGCACGGCGCCACAGTCCCATCACCCGCGAAGTACGCTAAAACGCCGGAAAAGCTCAGCCGACAAAGGCGCCTGAATTTGCCAGGTGATCGAGATGGGCCTATCGCCTTCGTGGGACAGCAGCTTCACGGGCCCGACCGCCACGTATGCCGCATCACGGTCCTCACGGACAAAGAGCTGAAACCGCCAGCCATTGGTCGCACTCTCCAAATAGCGGCGACCGGTGGCGTTGTTGGGCCCCGCCCTGTTCTGGGTTTGCCAATGGAACAGGGTCGGGCTGACCGCGTAGTCTTTGTATTGCACGTGCTCTGCAAAACCTTCGCTCTTGTCTAGGGTCACAAACAACAACTCAATTTTCTGCGCCTCCAGGGGCAGGCAACCACCATCCGACAGCGGGCGAACAAGCTCATTGGCAAACCCCACGGCGGTCAACAACTCAGAGCGGCTGTAGCGACCATGCAGAGCCAACGGCCAGGTAGCGGGCGCATCTGGCAAGTGAATGGGGGCAAGTGAAGTGCGCTCGCGCAAAATGTCACAGACTTCACGCAATTCGTCCAGTACAACCGGATTCTCATTCACCAAATCGACAAAAGACGCCGCACTGATCCGCTCGCTGCGGGATGGCAGGAGTTGGTGCGCGAGCATTTGTACGGCAACCGATTGCACCAGATTCCCATTCAAAGCGTCGTGCCAAGCCGCCAGCACATTGGGCTCTTGCGCATGCAGCACGCTGTAGACCCGACGCGCAAGGTCGGATTCCCGCGCACCTTCCGGTCGGGTCTCGAGCCCAACACGTCGCTTCAAACTGGTCCATGAACGGGCGTTGGACCCCTCGGTATAAATGTCTGACAACTCCAGTTGACTGTCCAGCAGAAAGGCACGAAGGGAGACCTCGCCACCGCCGCGGGTCGCTGACCAGGCCGAGAGCTCAGCACTCAGCCGCGCCACATTCAAATTCAGTGCCTGACGCAGGTTCTCCAAAACACGGTCACGCGCGACACGGTCGAATTGGATGTGAACACCGGCCGGCAATTTGCTAAAGCCGTCTTTGACAGATTCAGCAATTTCGCGACGCGACAAACCAGTGATCGAACGCAACAAAATATCGAAGCGAAAACCCG
>Ga0214919_10011006_pt1 | contig 11344 bp, 26 predicted proteins | sample LL1503_MetaG_FD_177994 | JGI IMG/M metagenome (GOLD analysis project Ga0214919, IMG submission 177994) | Freshwater microbial communities from Lake Lanier, Atlanta, Georgia, United States - LL-1503 | ecosystem: Environmental > Aquatic > Freshwater > Lake | place: USA: Georgia | collected...
ACTCTTATAAACTAAAAGAAAAGGCTGATCAAGCGTTCAAAGAAACAGTTAAGAACGTTGAAAACAAGGCTAACTAATGAGTGATATATCTAACATATTAGTATATTCTAAAGATAAATGTGGATACTGTGTTAAGGCTAAGTTATTATTAAATAATCTTGGCCTTAATTACACAGAAAAAAAATTTGAAGATTTTTCTTCAACAGAAGCATTATTCGAAGATATAGGTAAAAATGTTAGATCAATGCCGCAGATTAAAATTAATGGTGAACTTATAGGTGGTTATAATCAATTAGTTGAATATTTACACGATAAAGGTTTTGTTAATTTTGAGGGTAAAATAGTTAAATCAAATAATTAATGAGTGATAAAGATAAAGTTATTCTATTTCCTTCTGATAGAATTGTTAATAAACAAACAGCAAAACAAGATCCTAAGGCAACAGAAAGAGTTAGATTAGAAAATACAAAAGAATTTGTTGAGGGTAATGTTGATGAAATTGCCATGATGATGTTAAGAAAATTTGTAGAAATGGCCATGTTAACAGAGAAACCAGAATTTACAAAAGATTTAGGTTTATTAGTGGATATTATGAGAGGTATGATTTATAGAGATTTTGATGTTGACCATCCAGCACAAAGATTAGCTGATAAAATAGTTGATGTTAAAATGACAAGATTTGGACCACAAGTTATTATTGATTATAATAGAGTAATACCAGAAGAAAAACATAAACCACATAAACCTTTTAGTAAAGATATTAAAGATGAAATTAAACGAACCAATGACGGTTGGACGGATTTTGAACCAGATTTTGAAACACCGGATGATTGGGAAAAATAGTTTTATAGAAATTCCTAATGGAATCGCCTTTGCAGGTTGTAAAATAGCAATTGAAACAAGGAGAACATATAATGTTTAAAACATTAAAAAGAGCATTTACACGTGGTAATGCTTCAAAAACACAAAAAGTACTTAACCTATTGTCATCTGGAAAACCAGTGTCATGGAAAACTTTGAGAGATAGATTTGATCTAGTATCTCCAAGAGCTATGATTGACAAATTAAGATTAGAAGGAAATATGATTTACATCAATAAAACTTCTAAAGGTACTTCATATAGATTAGGAACACCATCTAAAGCAATTATTGCTGCTGGTATCAAAAAACTATATGGAAAAGAGTTATACTCTTATAACTCTTAATTAGTGTTGATAGAGGCGAGAAATATATAACGCTCGCCTCTATTTAAATAATAAGGAGATTTATGGCATACGAAGTAAAAAGAAAATTTAAAGATAGTTTAATAGTAGAAAAAAAAATTAATTCATTAACAGATAGAGAATCATACTCAAAAGAAATAAATGAAGAATATGGTGAGGGTGGTGGTTTAAATGCTGGTTATGATGTAGTAGAAGCAGTTGCAAAATATGCTAATGAACAAGGTAAAAAAGGTAAAGAATACGGTAAAGACTTTATATTTAAAACTACCAGTTATAATGAAGTAATGGGAGATGAAACAGTAGTATTTGAACATAAAGCATAATGATTTTAATTGACCTAAACCAAGTTTTAATATCAAACCTTATGGCACAGACCAGAGGTAAAGCAGAGAACATACCTAATAAAGAAATGATTAGGCATATGGTTATTAATTCGTTAAGAGGTTTTAATTTAAAATTTAAAAAAGAATATGGTGATAAAATAGTTTTATGTGCCGACGCTGGAGACCCATGGCGTAGAGATATATTTCCTAATTATAAACACGCTCGTAGAAAAGGCCGTGTAGATTCTGCTACAGATTGGGATAACATATTTAATGTAATTACAGAAATTAAACACGAAATTGCGGAAAACTTTCCTTATGTTATGATGTATATAGAAAAAGCCGAGGCTGATGACATCATAGCAATACTTGTAAAACATACAAATGAACCTATTATGATTATAAGTGGTGATAAAGATTTTATACAATTACAAAATAAACCAAATGTTAAACAATATAGTCCTATACAAAAGGTATTTGTTGGTGAAGGAGTGAATGCTAAGAAGTTTTTACATGAACAGATTATAAAAGGAGACCGATCAGATGGTATTCCTAATATATTAAGTCCTGATGACATCTTTTTAACAGGTGAAAAACAAAGACCTATTAATAAGAAGCGACTTGAAGAATGGGCCAATGTTAGTAATATACCTCTTGGCAGTGAAACCAGTAAATATTATGAAAGAAATAAGAAACTAATAGACCTTTCTTGCATACCAGAAGAGCTAGAAAGAACTATTATAAATACTTATAAGAACTATAAAGTACCTAGCAGGTCCAAACTGTTACCTTATTTTATAGAACATAAACTAAAATCGTTAATGAGTAACATTGGTGATTTTTAATATTCGAATATTGGAGTAAATAATTATGGCAGAAACACAACAAACTAGTCATCCTAGTTTAATGAGTAAAAAAGGTTTAGATGCTACGGCTCGTACGGCCACAAATGCTAGACCATTAGCTCACGAAATATTTACGCAAGTAAATAACGCAAAAGATAAACCCAAAAAAATTGAAGTATTAAGAAAATACGATAGTCAAGGTTTAAGACAGTTATTAAAAGCTGCTTTTGATCCTAAAATTACTTGGGATTTACCAGAAGGAACACCGCCTTACATAGCTAACGAGGCACCTGCTGGAACAGATCACACATCTTTATTAGATGAAGCAAGAAAACTTTATCTTTTTATCAAAGGTGGAAGTAATATACCAAAAGTAAAAAAAGAAACTCTTTATATACAAATGTTAGAAGCATTACATAAAGATGATGCTTTAGCATTAATTGCTATAAAAGAAAAAAATCTAAATCTAGTTTATAAAGGCCTTACAGAAAACTGTGTAAAAGAAGCTTTTAACTGGAATGATGATTTTATGAGAAACTAAGTACTAAAGAGTGTTGTAAAAATGCAACACTCTTAGTAACCTATTGATATTAAAGACAAATATCTTTTCCATATACAAAAATAAAGCTTGAAATAAACACATTAAAGTGTTACCTTATACCATATAAACAACAAATAAAATATAAATGAAAACATTTGAAACATCTTTAATAGATAATTCTTTTGAAGATAAAATACAATCTAAATTAGATATACAAAAATTATTAAAAAAATTTAAAAATACACATTTTAAATATTCGTATTTTTCTAGTAAAGATAATAAAGAATATTTAGATTTCTTATATATTATGAAAGAAAGAATGATATACAAAACCAAATTTTCAGACATTGCAAAAAAATTAAATTGCAGTAAAAACCATGTTTTGTATTTTTATTATAAAAATTTAGAACTTTTAAAACAAACAAAACATGATGTTGATTTTAATACAGAATATAAAAAAATGAAATACTGGCAAAATATAGAAAAAACATTAACAAAAACAACAGAAAGATAAATATTATGAAAAAGTACTTGATATTTTTAATAGCACTAGGTTTACTGGTGTATGGCCTTTTAACCCTTTTTATGAACTCGGTTAAGGCTGATGAATATAATACTGCTGTTGCTGGCCATGTTATTACACAAAAAGTATCTGGTCAACCAGTTGATGCTGCTAAATTGATGGAACAAGAATTGGCACGAATTGCACATTTGTTCGCTCTTGATAGTATTAATATATTGCAAAAGTATTTACCCGCTATACTAGATAAGGCGGCCGCTGAATTAAGACTTGAAGCAGATAAATCATATAAATGCAGTTTACTAAAGGATACAAAGATACAAGAAGATTGTAAGTAATGTATGATAAAGGTAACAAAAAAGAAAGTTTTAACGATTAAAAAGAAACTTATGCCATTGTTATCTTCAAAAGAAAAATACTCTACCACATATAAAGACATTAAAAAATATTTTAAAATACTCAATGAAGGACTATTTAACAATAAATTATCACCTTTTAACGATATAGAAATTAAAGAATTAAAAAGACAAAGATGTATGGGTCAAGTTATTATAGTTGATTATGAGAGAAAAGGTACAAGAACTTTAAAATTGGAAATGGATACAAAATACGATAATAAAAAAGATTTCTTGGAGACGTTAGCCCATGAAATGGTGCATCTTTATCAGTTTACACAGTTAAATGATAATGGTAACCACAATAAACTATTTTATAGTTTTAGACCTAATTTAAAATATGTTGGTTTAAAATTATAAACAACCGAAGGATATATAATGACACAAGTGATAACAAAAAAGTTTAAAGATGAATATCTTAAATCATCTATTAAAAATTCTATTAAAACAATAGAAGATTTTACCAAAAATCGGAGACGAGGAGATCAAATCGTTTATTACGAAGGCAATTTCCAAGAAGATGTTTTAAATAATTTCTCTAATAAAGAATCAGAAGAAATATTTAATACTATGAAAAAATACTTAAATGATTATAGATTAATTTTTTTACAAAAGAAAATTAAGATTAATGATGTTAATACACAAGTGAGTGAATTGAATGAACCAAAACATTACTTTTCATACATTGTAAGTAAACGAGTATTTTAATTATATAATTATATGAAACCTAGACCTTGGTATTGGCATTTTAGATATAGATTACCTAGAAAAATAAAATATTATTTTAGACAAACAATGTCAGTTATAGGTATAACTTTAATAGGTTTTGGTATAGGTACATTTTATCCTAATTTTATATCACAACACAATGTTGAAGAAAAAGCCATAGATAAAACTATAAAGTGGGCAAAAGAAATAGGTTTTATGGAACCTAGAATAGAAACTTATAGTGATGAGATTTTTATTAAAACCATGCAAAAATGTATTGCTTATTTAAATTTAGAGCTTCATAAAAATGAACAAATACCTGATGAACTTATTATTGCTCAGGCCATAATTGAAAGTAATGCTGGATTAAGTAGATTTGCACGTGAAGGAAATAATTTATTTGGTATAAGAGTATGGAATAAAGATGCTGGAATGTTACCACATGGTTATAATGATACATTATCTTGGAGAGTTAAATCATATAATAGTAAATGTGCTTCTGTACGAGATTATATAAAAATTTTAAATACAAAACCGGCATATTCTGAATTTAGAAAAATACGAGACAGACAAAATAGATTATGGAATAAACCTGATGGTATTGAATTGGCACGTGGACTTGATAATTGGAGTACGAATAAAGAGTATGAACAGCAAGTTATAAATATAATTAGAAAATTAAGACAAGATGGAAAGGTCGTAATTAAAAGATGACAAAAGAAAGACCAAAAATATACGAGAGAAATCCTGATACTGGTGTAATACGTTGGCGATATGTTGATGAATCACACGATAAGTTTGGATGGCCTAACTACGGTAGATTATTAAAAACAAAAAAGGAGAAAAAATGAACGAAGTACTATTTTTTGCTGGAGCAACTCTTGTTATTGGTTTAAGTTATTATATTGGTTTTAGAAGTGGTGTAGATAGAAATTTAAAAGCCGAAGTAAGACAATTTTTACACGATATGACCGTATCACAAATGGCACATACACATTTCATGCAAAGAGCACAAAACGAAACAAAGTTATTATTAAAACATTTAGGTGTTAAAAATCCAAAAAACATTAAACCAGTTAAATTGATGACACCAGAACAATTTGATTCAGAAAACAAAGATTGATTAAATGATATTAACTACATTATTATTCATATCAGGTATTGCAGTATCTATTGTAGGTGCTTACTATTCTATACTAGGATTGGCATCTTTATTTGCTGGTGCATATTGGGCAGTGGTAACAATGGGTATTACATTAGAAGCTGCAAAACTGGTAACGGTATCTTGGTTATATCGTAATTGGAATTTAAAAGAATTACCAAATTCAATAAGAATGTACTTGACATCAGCAGTTTTAATGCTTATGTTCATTACATCAATAGGTATATTTGGCTTTTTATCTAAAGCACATTTAGATACGGCAGCACCAAACACAGGTAACAGATTATTAGTAAAAAATATTGAAAGACAAATAGAATCAGAAAAGAAAGCAATTGACGGTGCTCAGAAGATAGTAGACCAACTAGATAAAGCACTAGATAAAGTCATAGATAAAGACGCTGACAAAGGTTTAGTAGAAAGACAAAAACAACAAAATGAAAGAAATAGAGCAAATAATATAATTGCCAATTCATCTAAAAAAATTACAGAATTATCAAATCAAAAACTTAAATATGATAGAGACCAATTATCTATAGACAAGGAAGTAGGACCATTTAAATATGTTGCCGAAATCTTATTTGGTGATAGTGATAATGGTAACTTAGATAGGGCCGTTAGATTTATTATTATATGTTTAATTATGGTATTTGACCCCTTAGCTGTATTAATGTTAGTTGCTTTTAATGCTTCTCTTAAAAATAAAGAAACTAATAAAAACGAATATAAAATTACTTATCCTGAAGATTTAAAAACTAATGATTACACAAATAATTTTACTTCAACAGAATGGAAAACTAATAAACCTTCAATTAAAGATATAATTTTAAAACAAACTTTAGAAAAAATTAACGATAAAAATAAATCACAAAAAGAAAGAGATAGAGACTATCAAAAATTTGTACAAGAAATAGGTGCTAAAGAACTTGAAGGATTAAGTCCAGACGAAATAAAAATAAAACTAGATCAAATTTACGATTGGAATGAAAAGAAAGGAAAAGATGAAAAAAATAGTTAGTATATTATTATTATTAATTATTGTTGCTTGTACAACCACAACAACACAATCAGAACCAAAAACTGATATTAATAAAATTGTTGATGCTTTAAAAGCGGTTGTAATGCCAAAATAATGTTGACAACATATAAAATTAATGATATAATGAAATTATATGAAGTTGAACCTTACAAATAAATTACAACAAAAACTTATAGATAACGCATTTAAAGCTTGTGAAAAAGCAGAATCTAAATGGGCAAAAAACTTTTGGTTTACAGTTTGGAAAAAATTGTGTCAAAGATATAAAAAAGGTATACATTAATGAATATATTTTATTTAGATAAAGATCCTATCAAAGCGGCAGAAATGTCTTGTGATAAACATGTATGTAAAATGATTATAGAATCGGCACAAATGTTATCAACGGCTCACAGAGTATTAGATGGCCAAGAATTTACAGATAAAACGGCAAATGGCCGTAATATAAAAAGATGGAGACATCCAGATAAAAACTTAGATAAAATTTTATATAAGGCTAGTCATATCAAACATCCAAGTACACAATGGGTAATGTATAATTTACATAATTATGTATGGTTGTATAGACACATGATGGCATTACACTCACAATTCAAATTGAGATATAATAAATCAGAAGATCACATGACTATACAAAAACTAGGTAATGTATTAAAAGATGCACCTAAAAAATTACCTGTAAGAGATCAAAAAGAACCTACACCAGCGATGCCAGATGAGTGTAAAGTACCAGGCGATTCAGTGGCCAGTTATAGAAAATATTATATAATGAAAAAAAAAGATTTTGCTACTTGGAAATACCCAGCTGTAATGCCAAACTGGTACAAAAAAGGTATTGAAAATGCCGTCTAAAGATGATAAAGAATTAAAAGAAGTTTATAATATAATATTTCAAGAAGTTGCTCGTTTAATATTGGTAGAAAAAAAACAAACACAAATAGTTGCCGCAACATTATTAGCTCAAGCATTGAGGCTTTATAAATCATCTTTAAATGATTCTGATTTTTTAAGAATGTTAAAATCAATACCAGAATCGGCAGAGAATATTAGACCTTATGATGAATTAGAATCTAACGATAAACAAACAATAAATTAATGAAAATTACTAGAAAAAGAACCTTTGTTAAAGCTTTAATATATAGAATATGGATATTTACCATAACATATTTGTTATTAATAATTACAGGACAATCATGGCATGATGCTATAATACCTACAATAGGTTTTAATTTTTTATTAACATTTACCTATTATAGTTATGATAGATTATGGCAAAAAATAAAATGGGGGATAGAAAAATGAAAAAACATTTAAAAAAAGTAAATATGAATTACTTTCAACATATGTATCTTGGTTGGAAAATAGGTCAGGAATTAATTCTTTCATTCATAACTATAATTGTTCATTCTATCAATCCAGCATGGTTTGAATATTCTACAAGCAAAAGAATAAAAAAATTACATAACAAAATTATCAAAAAAAGATGAATAAATATTATATACGATATAATACCAAACACGCTGAAAGTAATTTAGTTTGGAGAGTTATTGAAAATGGAAAAGAAATTTTAGTAGAACATTTAGATATAAAAGTTCCTGTATTTGATGAATGTACTTACGAAAACGGAATACAAAAATGGAATATTTGTTGTATAGGTAAATTAACGATAATTGATGGTAAGGCAGAAATTAAATGAAAAAAACATTTTTTACATTTTTAATTTTTACATTTTTTATAAATTCTTCATATTCTAACACATCAACCACAACTATGACTGTGAGTGTTAGGGTAGTTGAAAATTATGAAAAAAATAAAATTATTAATGCTAATTATTTAATAAATGAAAATAAAATAACTTTACCTAATAATCAACCTTTATTAATATCTTTTGAAAAAGACAATACCAAAGTAACTCATATAATTCGAGAAATTGATTATAATAGTTATTATTGCACACAAAAATATAGTGATGGTACTTATATTGACGAAGAAAAAAATTCTTATTTATTTGATAAACGAACAAACAAATTAGCCGTAAATTATTCAAATCAAAATACAGGCAAAGTTATTTTTTGTCCTAAAATAAATATAAAAAAATAATATGCCAATATACAGTTTTGAAAATATTAAAACAGGAGAAGAATATACTGAACATTTATCAATGTCAGAATTAGAAACTTATTTAAAAAAAAATAAAAACGTAAGACAAATATTTACATCTCTAAATATTGTAGGTGGTGTATCAGGGTTAACTCATAAAACAGATAGTGGTTGGCAAGACAATTTACAAAGAATAGCAGAAGCTCATCCAGGATCACCATTAGCTGAAAGATATAAAAAGAAATCTGTTAAGGAAGTTAAAACAAGAGAGATAATAAATAAACATAGGAAAAGAAAAAATGGCAGATAATAACATTCCAGATTACATGCGTGGTTTTGATCTTGATGAGGATTTTGGTTTTACACCTGTATCAAATAAACCCATAACAGAAACACCCTCAATTGATCCTAAAGTTATAGAAACTAATAATGTAGAATTATCTAAAATTAAATCTGATGTATCTACTATTAAATCTATGATGAATGAAATAATGGAAATTGTAAATGAAAGAGATTCCGTTTCTAAAGAAGTTGCAGATGCCACAACTATACAGAGATTTAAAGATATCGAAAAAGTTATATTGCCCTTTTTATACAACCTTAGTAAAAGTGATGAGCCATATATACATTGGCCTAATAGAGGTCCAATTATTAAAGCTCAAATAGAAAAAATAATAAAATTAACAAGAGGATAATATGAACTTAACAGAAAATGTATCATTGAAAGAATTAACTAAAAGTGAATCAGCTACAAGATTCGGTATATCTAATGAACCATCAGATGAAATAATAGAAAATTTACAAAAATTAGCAACACATATACTTCAGCCAGTCAGAGATAATTTTGGTAAACCTTTAATTATAACTTCAGGTTATAGATCACCAGAACTTTGTATAAAGATAGGAAGTACAACAACCAGCCAACATACTAAAGGACAGGCTGCAGACTTTGAAATTGGTGGTATTGCTAATAAAGATTTAAGCGATTGGATTCACCAAAACCTTGATTATGATCAATTAATACTTGAATTTTGGAAACCAGAAGATCCTAATAGCGGTTGGGTACACTGTTCTTATAAAGGTGAAGGATTGAATAGAAAGCAATATCTGAGAGCTATAACTGAAAACGGTAAGACAAAATACGAACCTATGATATAGGCTTGACAAAATAGTATAATTTTGATATATTGGATATATTATGGTTAAAATAAATGACACAGCACCAAATTTTGTAGCTCACACTTCTCAAGGATTGATAGATTTTTATAAATTTATAGATAATAGTTGGGCAATATTATTTTCACATCCTAAAAATTTTACACCAGTTTGTACAACTGAACTAGGTATTTTACAAAAACTTTTACCTGAATTTAAAAAAAGAAATGTTAAAGTTATTGGATTATCGGTTGATGCAATTGGTAATCATGACCAGTGGTTAAGTGATATACAAGAAACACAAGGTGAAAAACCAGAATATCCATTGATTGCTGATGAAGATAAAAAAGTATCAAAACTTTACGATATGATACATGAAAATGCTAGTGATACAATGACAGTTAGATCGGTATTCATTATAGGTCCAGACAAAAAAATTAAATTAAAATTGGAATATCCAGCTAGTGCAGGAAGAAATTTTAACGAAATAATAAGAGTGGTAGATTCATTACAATTAACTCATAATTATAAATTAGCAACTCCAGCAAATTGGAATAAAGGTGATGATGTTATTATTAGTACAACTGTAAACGATAGTGATGCTAAAAAGTTATTTCCTCAAGGTTGGGTTACACAAAAACCTTATTTAAGAATATTAAAAGATCCAACAAAAAGAAATAATGCCTAAAGAATTTAAATTTAATAAAGTTGACCCTAAAGTTTTGCCTGATACTAAAGGTAAAAATATAGACGGCATAAGATTCTATGAAATAGATGGTAAATCATATCCATCAGTTACTTCTGTATTGTCTTTACTTAAAAAAGATTCATTGCAAGAATGGAGAAATAAAGTTGGCGAATCTGTTGCAAATTGGGAAATGGGCAGAGCTGCTAGACGTGGTAAAGCAATGCACACACTAGTTGAACAATATTTACAAAATTTAACACCATCAATAAGAGATGTATTACCATTAGGTTTATTCAAACTTATAAGACCTTATGTGGATCAAATTGATAATATAAAAATGTTAGAAACAATTATGTACAGTAAAAAATTAACACTTGCTGGACAGGTAGATTGTATTGCTGAATATAATGGTAAATTATCAGTGGTGGATTTTAAATCAGCAAATAAAGAAAGAGAAGAAGGTTGGATAGAAAATTATTTCTTACAAACTACGGCTTATGCCATGATGTATGAAGAATTGTATGGTGAAAAAATAGATCAATTAGTAGTTATATTGGCCTGTGAAGATGGTGTTGCTCAGTGTTTTATTAAAAATAGAGCAGACTATGAAAAAAAACTGATTGAATCAGTGCAAAATTTTTACACACA
>Ga0214919_10011007_pt1 | contig 11344 bp, 7 predicted proteins | sample LL1503_MetaG_FD_177994 | JGI IMG/M metagenome (GOLD analysis project Ga0214919, IMG submission 177994) | Freshwater microbial communities from Lake Lanier, Atlanta, Georgia, United States - LL-1503 | ecosystem: Environmental > Aquatic > Freshwater > Lake | place: USA: Georgia | collected 2015-03-15
ATTATTTTGCAAATGAACGATTCGTTGGCAAAAAGGGATTTAGTACAATATACAACACTTTTAAGAAAAGTGTAGCAAAACACACTTTTAAGAAAAGTGTAGCAAAACACTTTTAAAAAAAGTGTAGCAAAACACTTTTAAAAAAAGTGTAGCAAAACACTTTTAAAAAAAGTGTAGCAAAACACACTTTATATGCTGTAATGTTTTGACTCAACCTGCTTCGCTTTGAACCTTTTTGAAAAGGTTGTTTTATATACGAAGTAACATAAAGTCTGCAGCAACTTTTATATATTCCAAAAGGAATACTTTATATATATTATATATTTTTTATAATATATAATATATATGTCTGATACAATTTTATATAGATTTTTAGGAAATCCTGATGGAGCAACACCACAAGCAGGAATCCTCTTATCTGATTCAACTTTATATGGAACTACATATAACGGTGGTTCTAATAGTTTAGGAACCGTTTTTAAAATAAATTCAGATGGAACATATTCTACAATTTATAGTTTTTTAGGAGGTAGTGATGGTGCGAATCCACAAGCAGGACTCATTTTATCTGGTTCAACTTTATATGGAACTACATTAAATGGTGGTGCTGGTGATAATGGAACTGTTTTCAAAATAAATACCAATGGTAAAGAATATAGTATTTTATATAGTTTTTTAGGAGGTAGTGATGGAGCGAATCCACAGGCAGGACTCATTTTATCTGGTTCAACTTTATATGGAACTACAGGTTCTGGGGGTACAGGTACTGGAACCGTTTTTAAAATAAATATAAATGGTAGTGAATATAGAATTTTACATAGTTTTTTACCAGGTACTGATGGACAGACTCCACAGGCAGTTCTCGTCTTATCTGGTTCGACTTTATATGGAACTACATTAAATGGTGGTACTAGTAATAATGGAACTGTTTTCAAAATAAATACCAATGGTAGAGAATATAGTAATTTATATAATTTTTTAGGAGGTACTGATGGAGCGAACCCAAAAACAGGACTTATTTTATCTGGTTCAACTTTATATGGAACTACATTAATTGGCGGTACTAGTGATAATGGAACTGTTTTCAAAATAAATACCAATGGTAGAGAATTTTCTACAATATATAGTTTTATAGCAGACAGTGATGGAGCAAATCCACAAGCAGAACTTATTTTATCTGGTTCAACTTTATATGGAACTACATTAAATGGGGGTACTGGTGATAATGGAACCGTTTTCAAAATAAATACCAATGGCAAAGAATATAGTAATTTATACAGGTTTTTAGGAGGTACTGATGGGTCCTCTCCTGGAGGAATGGTGTTATCTGGTTCAACTTTATATGGAACTACATCTGAAGGTGGTACAGGAAATAATGGAACCGTTTTCTCTTTACAAATTTCACCAGCGATTTCACCAGCAATTTCGCCAGCGATTTCACCAGCAATTTCACCAGCAATTTCACCAGCAATTTCACCAGCAATTTCACCCGATACTTCTCCCCCTATTAGTAATATTTGTTTCCCTGCAGGAACTCCAATCAACACAGACCAGGGTATCGTCGTGATTGACCAAATTGACACCTCATATCATACTATCTACAACAAACGTATTTTAGATATCACACAAACCACAACACTGGACCGTTATTTAGTAAAGTTTAATAAAGATTGCTTTGGACCCAATTGGCCAAGCGCGGATACCGTTATGTCCAAAGACCATAAGGTAATCTATAAAAAAAAATTGCTTCCCGCTTATAAGTTTTTAACTATATCTAGTGAAATCAAACGGGTCAAATACAATGGCGAGGTCCTGTATAATGTATTAATGGAAAACTACGAACTCATGTATGTGAATAATCTTATATGCGAAACGCTCCACCCAGATAATTTAATTGCCAAAATTTATAAAAATAGGTTTACAGACGAGTATAATGATAAAGTCATTACTACCATGAACTACTTCATTGGAAAAAAAAAATATAATGAATATAAAACAATCGTAAATAGAATTGATACAACCTTTTAGAAAAGGTGGTTCTATAAGTTCTCAAATGCCGTTTTCTTCCCGTGACAATCTCGACAGAGCGCCACTAAATTATCTACATGATTCGATCCACCATTATCTAATCGAATCTTGTGATCCACTTCAAACCACGCGGGCAGTTGCTGTTTACAAGCCCCACATTTCCAGCCCTGCTGCGCCGCGACAAATTTCTTCTTTGTTTCACTGACGGAGCGTTTAGTAGCCTTAGGCTGACCCGTTCCATTTTGATTCATGCCTGAATTCATAATCCTTTGTTCTTGTGCGGAATAACTATTCTGCCCCTGATAAGTATTCTGCCCCTGATAAGTATTCTGCCCCTGATAAGTATTCTGCGCCTGAGAAAACATATCTCTCTTATCTGTTAAATCAAATAAGAAATTAGTAGCATCTTTATCAATAGGTAAGTACTTAATTATACCATTTGCATGGGTAAATAAACTTCGCGAATGTGCAGGATACTTTTTCATAAATAAATAGGCAGATAACCCAACAAATCCGATAGAGGCCATTTGATAATATTTCTTCCACGATTTCATAATTTGAATGTATTTTCCGTCATAATAAGTATTCGCAACAAAAAAAGCCGTTAATCCAAAAATGAGAAGTTCGAACTTCATCTTATATATGTACTTTTAGAAAAAGTACAGCAAAATAGTACTTTTAGAAAAAGTACAGCAAAATTGTACTTTTAGAAAAAGTACAGTAAAATAGTACTTTTAGAAAAAGTACTGCAAAATAGTACTTTTAGAAAAAGTACTGCAAAATAGTACTTTTTATGCAAGTACTGCAAAATAGTACTTTTTATGCGAGTACAGTAAAATAGTACTTTTTATGCGAGTACAGTAAAATAGTACTTTTTATGCAAGTACAGCAAAATTGTACTTTTTATGCGAGTACAGCAAAAATAGTACTTTTTATGCGAGTACAGCAAAATTGTACTTTTTATGAGAAGTACAAATGTAAATGTATATTAAAAGGGCATCAGCCCTTTACAGGGGGTTTTTAAGGGCGCCTAGCCCTTAGCCCTTAAGGTAAAACCCTATGCCTAAAAGCATTATAATACTAATTATAATAGCAAAGGCAATTTTCTCTCTTCTCTTTCTCGCCTCTTCCTCCTTAACCGCCTTCGGCTTATATAATTCATAATATTGTATGATAGCTTCATCCATAGTCATTTCAGGCTTCTCTAAAGCCACATTATATTTATTGTGAATAAAATGCATCCACTTCACAAAAGACGCCTGAGAATCTAAATAGGGCGTAACAGGATATTTATCCAACATTTTACTAAAGCCATTACCAATTTCTTTCACAGGCATAAATAAAGGCAAATTATGGATAAAATCATAATATTTCTTTTTAACAACATCGTTAGGTCGTTCGGGATAAGTTATAGCAATGGTATGTAACACGAACCAATAATGAGGACCCCACACTTCTGGATTTAAGGTCATTATAATAAAGGATATAAAAACATTAAGAACTTAACAAATAACGTAAAAGAATGGCTATAAATGCAAACACGTTTAGTCAACGTTTCAGTTCAAGTTACTGTAATAATTGCGGCACTAGTGGTCACACGTTTAACAGTTGTAAATACCCTATTACCAGTATAGGTTTAATCGCATTTCGATATAATGTTAAAAAACAACTAGAATATCTCTTAATATGTCGGAAGGACACCATCGGTTATATTGAATTTATGCGCGGGAAATACGCCATCAATAATAAACTTTATATTAAGAATACCCTCTCCGAGATGACTATTGCAGAGAGAGAAAAACTAATGAACAATGATTTTGACACGCTTTGGTACCAACTCTGGGGGGATTTTATCGGCAATCAATTTCGCAGCGAAGAAAAAAATGCACGGGATAAATTCGACGCATTAAAATTAGGTTTACATAACTATAGTTTGGACACTCTTATTAAGGAAGTAGATACTACGTGGGAGGAACCTGAATGGGGCTTTCCCAAAGGACGACACAACAATATGGAAAAGGATTTAAATTGCGGTTTAAGAGAGTTTGAAGAAGAAACAGGGTACCCAACACACTGTGTAAAAGTGATACAGAACTTGATTCCGTACGAGGAGATTTTTACGGGGTCGAATTATAAATCTTATAAACACAAATATTATGTTGGACAAATTGAACTTCTGCAACAACCTTCAAAAGAGTTTCAAGGGAATGAGATTAGTAAGACGGAGTGGTGTACTTATGATAAAGCTTTAGAACTGATTCGCCCTTATAATTTAGAGAAATTGGCTGTATTAGAGAAGGTGAATAAGTTGTTGCAATGTTATACTACCTTTTAGGAAACCTACCTTTTAGAAACCTACCTTTTTTAAAAAGGTAGAACCAAAAACTCACATTTTATATTAAATGAAAATAACAGCAAAAAATATACCTGTAAAATATGTATGTTTTTGGTTCTACCTTTTTTAAAAAAGGTAGGTTTTGCTATACTTTTATAAAAGTATATATATATATAATGTCTACTGAAGGAATATTTGTAGCGGTGGGTAACAGCTCTTTAGGTGAGGTAAATAGAATCGGATATTCAACTGATGGTCAAGTCTGGACGCTAGCCACTACTACGAATAATTTATTTGGTGGGAATGGTGGGGGTAGTGCTGTCGCCTATGGAAATGGTCGATTTGTAGCAGTGGGTTCTAGCACTTTAGTCGATCTAAATAAAATCGGCTATTCAACTGATGGTCAAAGCTGGACTTCAGCCACTAATACGAATAATTTATTTGGTGGTGGTGGGGCTGGTATTGGTATAGCCTATGGAAATGGTCGATTTGTAGCGGTGGGTTCTAGTACTTCAGGTGAGGTAAATAAAATCGGCTATTCAACTGATGGTGAAACCTGGACTTTAGCCACTAATACGAATAATTTATTTGATAGTGGTAATGGAATTGGCGTCGCCTATGGGAATAGCCGATTTGTAGCAGTTGGTTATAGCACTTCAGGTGAGGTAAATAAAATCGGCTATTCAACTGATGGTGAAACCTGGACTTTAGCCACTAATACGAATAATTTATTTGGTGGTGGTGGGGCTGGTATTGGTATAGCCTATTGGAATGGGCGATTTGTAGCAGTGGGTTCTAGCAGCTCAGGCGAGGTAAATAAAATCGGTTATTCAACTAATGGTGAAATCTGGACTTTAGCCACTAATACGAATACTTTATTTGGTAGTAGTGTTAACGGGAGTGGTCTTGGTATCACTTATGGGAATGGTCGATTTGTAGCAGTGGGTGAAAGCGATATAGGCGATGTAAATAAAATTGGATATTCGCCTGATGGTGAAAACTGGACTTTAGCTACTACTACGAATAATTTATTTGGTGGTATTTTTACTGATCGCGGTTATAATATCGCCTATGGGAATGGACGATTTATAGCAGTTGGTTCTAGCTCTTTAGGCGAGCCAAATAAAATCGGCTATTCACCTGATGGTGAAAACTGGACTTTAGCTACTACTACGAATGGTTTATTTGGTGGTGGTCGGGGTTCTGGTATCGCATATGGGTTTAGACCGATACCGACCCCTATTACAAATATCTGTTTCCCTGCAGGGACACCAGTTCAGACAGATCAAGGAATTATAAATATTGAAAAACTTGATAAGTTAAAAAACACTATCAATCAACAGTCTATTAAATGTATTACCAAAACTGTGACACTTGATAAATATCTCATCTCTTTCTCACCACATTCGATAGGAAGAAATATCCCTTTCAGAAAAACCATAATGACAAAAGACCACAAAATCGAGTTTGATGGACGACTTGTCTCAGCCGAACGGTTCCTCGATTATTCCAGCGATGTAAAGAAAGTAAAATATAATGGAGAGATTTTGTTTAATGTTTTATTAGAAAACTATGGAAGAATGAATGTAAATGGTCTTGTCTGTGAAACTCTCCATCCTGAGAATATTATTGCAAAGTTGTATACGAATAACTATACAGAAGATGAGAGAAATACTATTATTTTTCAAATGAATGATTCTTTAGCAAAGAGAGACTTACAAGGTTATAAGTGTGTTTTAGATAAACTACAGCAATAAAATTATATAATTAATATTCTTTATATATACTTTTTAAAAAAGTATAGCAAAAGGTACGGTTTTGCTATACTTTTTTAAAAAGTATATATATATAATGGAAACTACTCCAGCTAATAAAAAAAAAACTCGTTGCCCGAATGGAACTAAAAGAAATAAAAAAACGGGGAATTGTGATCCTATAAAAAATGAGAAACAGAAAACACCTGTATTCACTATGAAAACAAATAAAGTAACAGGAGAGAAGACGAAAGTAAAGCTGGTGATAGAGCAAGAGCCTGTTGTAGAACAACAAACAGGAATAAAAGACAAATCAATAGAAGACAAACTCAATGAATTAAAGAATAAAATGGAATTAAAAGAGAGAGAAGAGTTTATTAAACAAGGAACAAGTCCAATACCTTACCTCTATCCCAATTTAAACGACCCAAATTTTAATATCAATATAGCCGAAAGAAAAGAATTTCATGATACTCAATATGACGGCGAAGTCAAACCTGTAGAAGAAGAAGCCGAGATCATGTGTAATGCGGATTTCGAACTCGCGCCTCATCAACTATTCGTCCGCAATTTTCTCTCTTTCCAAACGCCCTACAATAGTCTCTTACTCTATCACGGTTTAGGCTCAGGTAAAACCTGCTCCGCTATTAGCATCGCCGAAGAAATGCGGGATTATCTTATTCAAATGAATATTAGCAATCGCATTATTATTGTGGCTTCCCCCAACGTCCAAGACAATTTTAAGCTGCAGCTCTTCGATGAACGTAAATTAAAGCTGATAGATGGTATCTGGAATATTCGCTCCTGCACTGGGAACAAATTCTTGAAGGAAATTAATCCGATGAATATGAAAGGCTTGACAAAAGAGACCGTTATTTCACAAGTGAAGCGAATTATCAATACCTATTATGTGTTTCTCGGGTATACGGAATTTGCCAATTATATCCAAAAGAAGAGTACCATTAGTGATGATATTACTGACCAAAAACGTCGCGCCGCCCTTATAAAGAATAAACTGAAGCAGCAGTTTAGTAATCGTCTTATTATTATTGACGAAGTTCATAATATTCGTATATCTGATGATAAGTCTGATAAGAAACGCGTCGCCCAAGAATTGTTTAAGTTGGTGCGATATGCCGATAATATGCGGCTACTTCTTCTCTCTGCTACACCGATGTATAATAGTTATAAGGAAATCATTTGGCTCGTGAATATTATGAATCTGAATGATCGGCGTTCCACGATAGAAATCAAGGATGTATTTAATACGGACGGCACCTTTAAAACGTCGGCGAGCGGAGAACCCGTCGGCAAAGATTTACTTGTAAGAAAAGCCACGGGGTATATTTCTTATGTAAGAGGAGAGAATCCTTATACATTTCCTTATAAATTATGGCCTGATGAATTTGCTCCCGATAAGACTTTTTTAGAGAGAGAGAAACCTCTGGTACAATTGAATGGTAAACCTTTATTGCAAAATATTGCTTTTCTCTCTTTATATTTAAATGAAATTGGAGAATATCAAAACAAAGGTTATGCATATGTATTAAGTAAACTGAAACAGAAGCAGGAATTTAAGAAAACTACTGCCTTTGATCAACTGGAGGCTTTTGGATATACTATGCTGCAGAAACCGTTGGAAGCCTTGAATATGATTTATCCTGAGGATAAGCTGACGAACGTACAAGTTGCAAACGCAGTAGCAAATGCAGAAAACATTGATATCGCCGATTTAGTCGGCTCGGGCGGTCTTAAAAGAATGATGACTTTTACAGAAACCGTATCACCTCCTGCCAAATATGATTTTGAATATAAACCCAGTTCTTATGGCCGCATTTTCTCTCCTAATGAAATCGGCAAATATAGCAGTAAAATCAAAAGTATCTGCGATAGGGTCCTTAACTCCACAGGCGTCATACTAGTATATTCTGAATACATTGATGGGGGGGTGTTACCCATTGCCTTAGCATTAGAAGAACTCGGCTTTACCCGCGCAGGTAATGTGCGATCTTTATTTAAAACTCCGCCATCTGAGAAGATAGATGCTTTAAGTAAAAAGCCGAAGAAAGACATGGCAGACAAAAAAGACTCTTTCAATCCTGCGAAATACGTCATGATTACGGGTGATAAAGGATTATCGCCTGATAATGTTAAAGATATTAGTCTATTGACGGACATCAATAATAAAGATGGTAATCTAGTCAAAGTCGTCCTCATTTCTTTAGCAGGATCAGAAGGTCTGGATTTGAAATTTATTAGACAAGTCCATATTTTAGATCCCTGGTATAATATGAACCGCATCGAACAAATTATTGGACGGGCCGTTCGAACATGCAGTCACAAAGATCTCCCGTTTCTCAAGCGCAATGTTGAACTCTATCTGTATGGAACTCTTTTGCCAGATAAGAGAGAAGAAGCAGTAGATTTATATGTATATCGTTTGGCGGAATTAAAAGCCATACAGATTGGTAATGTGAGTCGCACTATAAAAGAAATAGCGGTAGATTGCATTTTGAATTACCAACAGGGGAACTTTACGGTAGAAAATATGAAACAATCAGTAAATCTAGAATTATCTAGCGGCGGTAATTTGAACTATGCTATAGGAGATAAGCCTTATTCAGCTATATGCGATTATATGCAAAAATGTAGTTACACGTGCAAACCATCTAGCGAAGCAAGTATCAGCGAAGCAAGTGTCAGCGAAGCAAGTGTCAGCGAAGCAAGTATCATCAATACGGACACTTATAGCGAAGCCTTTATTATGCAGAATAACGATAAAATCATTTATAAGATTAAACAATTATTTAAAGAACGTTTCTTTTATCGGAAATCAATGCTAATTACAATGATCAACATAGTAAAAACATATCCCTTGATGCAAATTAATGCAGCGCTGAATCAACTCATCGAAGATAAAAATGAATACTTGTCAGATAAGTATGGCAGACTAGGCAATCTGATAAATATTGGCGATTTATATTTATTTCAGCCGCTGGAGTTAACGAATCCCAATATTGGTTTACTGGAGCGCTCTATGCCAGTGGAATTTACACATGATTCTATAAGCATAGATCTATCTAATCTGAAGGCGGAAGAACATACAAATAAACCAATCATTAAAAAACCTAGTAAGGCAAAAGGCTTAGACGTAGAAGAAGTTGTCAAGGTCATAAGTAAAACGGATATTTTAATAGATAAAATAAGAGCATACTATAATTTAGCAATTGTGCCAAATAAGCCCAAAAGAGGTGAAGATAATTGGTATAAGTTTTGCAGTGAAGTCATAGATGAAATGATGCAATTAGGTTTAGAACGAAATAGTTTATTAGATGCATTAGTATCACATATTTGCGATGAACTGACGTTTGAAGATAAAATGCTTTTATTGAATAATTTTGCAAACATATCAGATAAAGATGAATTTATAGAGAGAATAGAGCGATACTTATTAAAGGACCGAGTTATTAATAAAAGTATCACTGGGTTATTGGTTCAGAATAAAGGAGTGAATAATTTGTATATTAAACGTACGACAAGTCCGACAAGTATGGCAAGCACGACAAGCACGACATGGTCTTTAGCGGAGGCCGAAGATAAATATGACTTAGAACAACCCATTACTGCATGGAAAAATAAACTTATACCTGCGAAGGAAAAGCTACATAGCATTGTTGGATTTATGTCGAATTTTAAGAAAGAAGAAAGTAATATCGTATTCAAGGTAAAAGTCTTTACTCTAAAAGGCATTGTTAAGAAGCGAAATAAAGGTGCACGATGTTACGGTAAATCGGTTGAAACAATGGAAGAAATAATGGGTCCAGAGACTTTACGCACATATTTGGATTTGATAAAAGTAAAATATAAGGATATAATCGAAGAGAAAAAGAAGAATAGGGGGTTAAATAAGACGGAGGAAGGAGTACCCGATGAATTAGAAGCTATTACACAGATTCATGCATGTGTAATACAAGAGATGTTTTTACGCTACTATAATATCCAGAACAAGGATAGTAGACACTGGTTTTTAAGCCCCGAAGAAGCGGTATTAATTGACATTGAGAATCTCTCCTACTAGTTGTTATAATCATAATTTTATTTTATTTTATTTTATTTAGTAATATATATATATATGGGAATAGTAATAGATGGAGATAAAGTTGGAAACACAATAACTTTTAGTGGTTTAGATAGTGATACTTTAGGAGATGGAACATTAGCAGTTGATTTGAAAGGTGCCTCGATCGTAATTATTAGTGGAATTGGTGCTATTGGTAATAATGTATTCTCTGGTACAAGTGTGACTTCAATAACCATACCCCAAAGCGTGACTTCTATTGCTAATAGTGCGTTCATTAGCACAAATAATTTGACAGAAATAAATGTTGATGAAACGAATAATAATTATTCTAGTATTGATGGAGTTTTATTTGATAAAACTCAAACTATCCTTAGACAGTATTCTCAAGGTAACAGTAGAACATCGTATACAATACCCTCTAGTGTGACTTCCATTAATAATTATGCATTCTATAAAGCGATAAATTTGACATCAATAACCATAACCCCAAGTGTGACTTCAATTGGTGTTAATACGTTCTTTAATACAACAAGATTGACATCGATAAATGTTGATTTAGGTAATATCAAATATTCTAGTATTGATGGTGTTTTATTTAATACAGATAAAACCACCCTTGTAAAGTATCCTGAAGGTAAGAGCGCACCATTATATGAAATACCTGCTAATGTCTCTACAATTGATAATTATGCGTTCCAATATGCGACTAGTTTGACATCAATAACCATACCCTCTAGTGTTATTTCTATTGGTGATTATGTCTTCCAAAGTGCGACAAGTTTGACATCAATATATGTTGATTTAGGTAATATAAACTATTCTTCAGATACTAATGGAGTTTTATTTAATAAATATAAAACCATACTTATAAAGTTTCCTGAAGGTAACAGTGGACTATCATATTCAATACCTGATGGCGTAACATCAATTAGTGTTTTAGCATTAGAGAATGCGTCAAGGTTGACATCAATAACAATACCCCCAAGTGTGACTTCCATTGGTAATAGTGCCTTCTTTGGAGCGTCAAGTTTGACATCTATAACCATACCCCCTAGTGTCACTTCTATTGGTGCTAGTGCGTTCCAAAGTGCTACTAGTTTGACAACTGTGTATATAGTTGATACTGCTCGCATTGCATTTGGATTA
>Ga0214919_10011009_pt1 | contig 11341 bp, 8 predicted proteins | sample LL1503_MetaG_FD_177994 | JGI IMG/M metagenome (GOLD analysis project Ga0214919, IMG submission 177994) | Freshwater microbial communities from Lake Lanier, Atlanta, Georgia, United States - LL-1503 | ecosystem: Environmental > Aquatic > Freshwater > Lake | place: USA: Georgia | collected 2015-03-15
CAGCAAGAAGCCACCCGAGGGTGGCAGCTGTCAATGCTTTGATCATGGCTTGCATCATGTCAACCCGCCTCTGACGTCTGGTCAGAGGGGTCATCGTGCAATCTATGGCCAGCCGATCAGGGCAGGCTGAAGGCCGAGTATGAGTAGGCGCCAGGGTAATACGGATTTGGTGCCACGGTGATGGGCTTGGCTGCGTTGACCCCATAAGCGGTCGCATCGACGTCGAGCAGCAGGCGGCGCGCTTTGAGGGCATTGGCCGCCGCCACTCGGGCCGCGACGAACGCGTCTTTGGTGCCATACAGCCCGGTCAGCGATGGCCTCGCGTCACCGGCGACCTTGGTGGCGTCATCCTTGGCGAAGGGCACAAATTGACCGGCGCCTTCGGCACCATCCATGCCGTCGGCCTTGCCGCCAAAGGCAGCCGGGCGCAATGCCCAACCAGAGCTGGTGCCCACAGGGGCGACGATTTCAGGCAAGCGGATGCCCGCCACGTCGTTGCCGTAGGCATCGGTTTTTGGCACGGCGCTCTTGTAGAAATTGCCGGTCGGGATCGCCGGAATATTCGCCAGGATGCCTTTCGAGTAGTCCGGGCCGAAGTTCCAGTAGTTGCGTACCGTGACCAGTCCCGAGAACTTGTTCATCGTCGCCGGTATGTTGGGGTAGCCGACGTCGGCTTGAGCCACCGCGCCGATACCCAGCGCCGAGTAGGCGCCGTTGGTCGGGACGAACGTGGCCGTGCCACCAGCAACGCTTGGATTGGCGCTGGCCGGGGGTGCCGTGCCGGCGGAGATCCATTCATCCAGTGCCACCCAGAGCGCGCGGTGCAGGGGCAGCGCGTCGACTTGCGAGCCGTACTGAGAGTTGCTGCTCGATGGCGCGCTGGTGGTGTTCGTTGCGCCGCTGCCATGAGGCCCGCTCGACACCAGGTAGTTGCGAACATTGTCGGGTTCGACCAGATCGGCGCCGGTATTGGGATGAGAGGTCAGCAGTGAGCCGGTTTTGACCCACATCTCGTTGGACGAGTAGAGATTCATCACCTTGGGGCAGGTGTTCGTCGCCGTGCAGCGGACATTTCGCCCATCGGTTTTGCCTGTCAATGAGTCGGTGGTCGTGGTGTACGAGAACGGGAACACGCCTTCGGTCTGTGCGATGTGGTTCTGGCGGTTTCTCTCGGTTCGCCCGACCTGTGCGAACCGATAGTTGATGCCCAAGCCGTTGCCGCCGCCGATGAAATTCAAGTGCCCATCGAACACCTTGCTGCCGTCCAGCGCTTGGTTGAATCCCAACCAGACGAAATCGTTGAACAAGCGTGCTGGCTGAGAATTGGTCCAGGTGGCAACGCTTTTGACATCACCCGCCAGTGGATTGGCGGTGCCGAAGCTGTCGGTCTTGGCATTTCTCAGGAACGAGACGAAATCGCGCATTGCGGCGAAGCCGACCGTCGCGACATAGGGGTCACGAGCGGCGTAGGTCAACTCATAGATCCAGCTCTGCTGGAACGCAGAGCCGTCCACAAACGAGATCGAGTTGGTGTTGGTCGAGGTCGAGCTGGTGGTGCAAGAGCTCGGCCCGCCCCACAGCCATGCGCTCGCTGGCACGACGATGGGTGTATCGGTCATCGACTGGCGCTTGGTCAAGGTCGCCTTGGCGGTGTCGACAGTGACCGGACTGTAGTAAGTCGCGGCGCATTTCGTGGTGGCGTTGTCGTTGACGATGTACTCGTACATCGGGCCGGTGATGGCTGAACCGTCAGGATTCTTGGCCAGCGGCAAGACTGCCTTGACCAAGTCGGTGGCGGTCGAGCTCATGGGCTCAGCATCCCATCCCGACCAGACCAAGCTATAGCCCTTGTTCAACAGGAAGGCCGGGTAGTTGGCCGTGTTGTTGATGTCGGCAGCTCCACCGGCGCCAGGATTGTTGGCGTTGCCTGCCATGCCGGCGAATCCGCCGTACTGTTTGCCGCCGCGGTTCGGCGCTTCATAGAAAACCTTGTGCGCGCCTTTGCTCAAATCAGAGGGTTTGAGGATGAAAAAATCCAAAGAGTATTCGACAAGACCTGTTGCAGTATTCTTTTGCGCCAGGCCGATATCGGCAATCATCTGATTTTTGGGGTCATTGGGATCGATTTGCCCATAGGCCGTGCCCCTGACCTTCTCATAAGTGCCGACAGCGCCACCGGGCCCGAAGGTGGCGCCCGCAAAAGTGACTTTTTCGCTGGTCGCGGTGTCGAAAACAATCTTGGTGATGCCTTGCACGCTGGCTGCGGGGGCGTCGCCGCCAAAGCAGCCCGCTAGAGCCACGGCTGCCAGCGGCAGCATGAAAGCCCATCGAAGAGACCGTTGATGATGAGGAGCAGGGTTGGTGGCCATGATGATTTTCGGCGAATAGGAGTTGTTGAAATATGAAATTTCGCTTTATTGCAAGCTGACGGTCACGGTAAAAATCTTGGGCCTGAACGGGCCGACCGTAGCAAGCGCATCAAGCCTTTGGCAAAGGCTTGATGCGGCCCCTTTTGCAGGTCAGGGCAAGGTCGAGAAGTTGGCCTGCAGGCTTTGCATCACGGCGCGGTTCTTGTACGCTGTTGCGTCATCGACACCGCCCACCGCTCCTGTGAGCAACATGCGGTCGGCCACCAGCTTGTCGACCGCTGTATTGACTGCAGCCACATAGCCCGCACGCGTGCCGTAGAGCTCCTGGACACTCTTGCGCGGGTCGTTGGCTTGCTTGCCGGCAGTGGTCAGCGCAAAAGCCAGCTGCGAGCTCGACAGCCCGCTCTGGTCACCGGCAACAAAGCCCGAGCGGCGCAGGCTGTAGCCCTTGAACGTGGCCAATGGCACGGCGATGTCGGGCATCTTGACGCCCGCGCGGTCGTTACTTTGCGCGTCGGTGGTGGGCAGGTGCACCACATAGAGCTTGCTGGACGACGGCACGCTCGGGATCACGCTCTCGTCGTTGACGCTCAGCGTGTTGTACACGCCATTGAAGTCCAGACCAATGGCCGTCAGACTGGGCGCGCCCAGACTGGCTGCGGTTGAGCCCGGTACGGCCATCGTGCCCGCAGCCAGCGACGGGAAGTTGCTGTCCAGCGGCTGCGCCGTGCCCTTGACCCAGGCTTCGAGGTTGACCAGCAGCGCGCGGAACATCGCAGTGCTAGGCACCTGCGCGCCCGGGCTGGCCGACACCGCTGTTGCGGCGACGGTGCGGTCGACCGAGTAGTCGGCTTGGTTGGCTGCCACCGTCGGCAATGCGATCGGGCCGTGCGATGTGCCTGGCGCGTAGAACATGCGAACGTTGCTGGGGATCGGCAAGTCCTTGCTGACGCCGTCGGTCACCGTCAGCGATGCGCGGGCACCGCCAAACTCGATCGGGCTGTCGTACTGGAACACCTTCGGGCAGTGGTTGAGCTCAGTGCACTTGACCAGCAGGCCATCGGTCTTGCTGGTCAGCGGATCGGTCGTCGTGGTGTACGAGAACGGGAACTGATCGCCAGGCGTGTAGTGCGTCTCGTGCTGGCGTGAGTAGTCGCCAGGCTTTGACCAGCGGTAGTTGGTGTAAGTCTTGCGCGAGCCACCCACCAGCGGCAGCATGCCGTCAAACACTTGGCGCATCGAAGCGTCGGTGTTGAAGCCCTGCCAGAGGAAATCGCGCAGATAGCGGCCGGACTGCGAGATGCCAGAGGCCAGCGTTGTCTTGACTCGGCCGGCCAAGGGGTTGGCATTGCCAGCGCTGTCGGCGCGGCCGTAGCGCAGGTAAGAGATCAAGTCGCGGGTGGCGAGAAAGCCCAAGCCCATCACCTTGGGGTCGATCGCCGTGTAGTTGAAGTGGTAGATCGATCCGTTGTCCTTGCCACCGTCGAGCGCGGCGCCCATGGCCGCACTGGCCATCACGCCGGCGCGGTCGATCGTCACAAAGCCGTAGCCAGTTGCGCCGGTGTTGCCGCCTTCGGCGACCGCGGTGCCTGCGGTGTAGGTCCACAGCGACGGGTCCACCATGATCGGTGCCGACGTCGCGGTCTTTTGCACCGTCAAGGTCGCGGCTGTGCCCGGCGCACGCTTGTAGTAAGTGCCAAGCAAGTTGGTGGTTAGCGTGGCGGTGTCGGCGATGAATTCGTCCTGCACCGTGCCGGTGATCTGCGCGTTCTTGTTCGCAGCGTCCAAGGCGGTAGGCAGCGTCATGCCGGCGGCGTACCACTTGGTGGTCGCTGTGATGGCTGCGGTCGGCACGTTCAAGGTCTGGGGCCGGTCACCTTGCCAGCCACTCCACACGACGGTCGTGCCCTGGTTCATTAGGAAGCCGTTGCCCGAACCCGTGCCCAGCACCACGCCGGTGGCCGCAGCCGGAATCACCGGTTTGACGGCGTTGAAGATGTCGGCGGAGCTGCCATCGTGCAGCGCTGTGAAGACAGGATTGGTGGTGCGGTTGTTCACCTCATAGAGCAAGGTTCCGTTGGCCTTGGTCGCGTCGGTCGGCGTCAGGATCACGACGTCGAACTTGTAGCTCACTCTGCCGTCAGCGGCAGCGGCATTCTTCAGGTCGACGATGGTCGCCGCGCAGGGGTCCTTGGCTGACACCAGCGCGCTGGCCTCGGCCAGGATGAAGTTATAGGTGCCCACAGCACCGAAGGTGGCACCACCGAAGGCCAGCCCTGTGCCTTTGGTGACCAGCGTGTCGATGCCCGAAGCCGCGATCGGGCAGGCGGCGGTCAAGGGCGGCGGCACGATCGCGCTTTGCGCTGCCGGCATCGTCGGTGCGACCCAAGCGGTGGTGACAGCATCGCTGCCGCATCCCGCGAACTGCAGGCCAAGCGCGGCCAGCAGGAGTGCGGTAGAGGTGCTTCTGAAAAAATGATCGTGCTGCATGGAGGTTCCTGTGGTTGGCCGGTCTGGCGCGTCTGATCTCTTGGATCTGACGGCGCCTACAGGCTTGGATGGCCTTGGATAAAACACTAAAAACAGCAAATCTAAACACTATTTCTGAAAGATCTTGACCCATGTCAATGGTGTTTGCTGCCTTGTTCCCTCGGTCACGCGCCGGCACACCGAAGCTCGACACTTTGGAGTCGTTTTCGGCGGTTTCCCGCAGTGAAGTCTCTTCAGATCAATGACTTACAAGAGGACTATGGAATTTTCCGGTGTGGCAATTCGCAATGTTCAGGGTCTTGCAATTCAGACTTGAGACCGGCCAAGCTAAAAGCCGCGTTTATAAACGATTAGAACGGTATCGTTAATTGAGATTCATGTAAAGTGTTAGAACAGCGCTTTACAGAGTGTTTACCCTGACGATGCAAGCCGTCACACCGGACAAGACCCCCGCATACGGGGTTGGCTGGGTTTTGGCGCCCGTGCAAATGCAAGATTTGCGTTGGGCGGCGGGCGAAAAACCTGGGCTGGTCTACAAGCAGCTGATGCCGATCTGCTTGTGACCGGCCAGGCCGCCGCTTATCTGCGCAGCGGCCTGCTGCCGCCCAGCGTCTTGTCTGATGTGATTCGGCCCTGAGGGCCGCCTCTGAAGCACGGGATCGGCGCCATGGGTGCCAACGCTGTTGCCTCCAGGCCCGCCATCAAGAGTCGAGTTTGAAAGGTCAAAGCGTTTGTTGATGCAGTGTTGCTGACGCGCGGCGCCGTCGGTAAAGGCCCAGCGCAGCAAGTCCGCCCAGCATCATCGCCATGGAAGCGGGTTCTGGAACGGGCGCTGCGCCTTGGTCGGCATTGAAACCGGCAATTTGCTCGCCGACATAGACCAGTCCTGCCACGTTGTTGCCGGTTGGGAATTCGTTGGCCTTTGGGTCTACATAGCCATCGTCATCGTAGCTGCCGGTGTATTTGAAGAACTCATAGCGGACGGCCAGCGACGGGTTGCCTTTGAGGTCGACGGCTTTCGAGACTTCGTCAACCTTGCCGGGTTGCAGAACCTGCCATTCGATCTCGATCTCGGGCTTGTCGTTGAGGTCGGCGATGGCCTTGTTCTCGAACGCGTGATGACCTCCCATCAGTTCGTTGAGGTCCACGTTGTCGGGCAGGCTTGTCTGGACGATCTTGACCCAGAACGCGTTGTCTTCCCGCTTTGGCGCGACCTGCTGCGCTTGGATCACTGCGACAACCGGTGCCGGTGGCACGCCGGGTGCTGGCGGTGGCGGCGGCGTGAAGATCACCGGCGGTAGCGCCACGCCTGCCGGTGTCAGCGTACCAGGGCTCGACTCGATCAGCCAGTTGTAGGTGGTGCGGCTTGGCGAACCGAAGGTGCTGACGCCGAAGTGGTCGCATGGAACATTGGGGTAGCCGACATTGCCAAACTTCCAGCAACTTTCTCCGGGTGTGTTGAAGGGGTTGGCGGCGCTTCGAAAGTCTGTTCCGGTGCTCCAGGCGCCCCCTGCAAAGCGGGCCAGGTAAGTCACCTTCGCGCCTATCACAACGCCTGCGCCATCGTACAGATCGCCGATGGTCGGCAGACCGTAGCGCTCGACGTCGCCAGGAGAAGGTGTGCCGAAATTTCGATTCAATCCGAAGACGTCGCTGATCTGGCTTTTGGTGATGCCGTGAAGCTCGATCTCGAAGCCTCTGGCGATCACGCCGTGTCGTTGATGGCGTCGAAGTTGGCCAAGCTGCCAAACACACCTGCGCTTGCCGGGCCTGTCGGCGCTGTCGCTAACGCGGCCAGCGTTGCGAATGAGACAAATGTTCGCGCGAAGGGTTTCATGTTTCTCTTTCCGTATCGTTGATTTGGAGCGACCAATGGTGCTGTCGTTCCGACGAGCGCCTTTGTGGCAGATCAAACTGACGGGGCGAGTTCTGCCCCAGCCCCCTCAGTTCAGTGGCGCGATGGCTGCGCCACGGATTTCGGATTTTCAAGATTTCACACCAGGATCTGCCGTCACGGCTGCAGAGTTGGTCGCCTGTCAAGCCTGGAACCGAGGTATTGCGCCGGCCGATGTGGCGAGCGCTGCCGCTGATTTGTTACGACTGGCGCCGCAACATGCGCAAGCGGCGTGCAAGCCTGAGCGGCGGCTACCATCGCAGCAGCGTTACTGTCCTGCTCCAGAAGGCCTTGCCATGTCCGACCCTACCAGCCCCGACCTTGCCGAAGCGATCAACGCCCAACTCGCTGGGTCTGCCTGGCGCTTCCAGGGCTGACGCGGTGGCGCGCAAGCCTGTGGTGGGTTCGCCGGCCCTATCGGTGACGCCCGAGCGATGGGTTGTCGATGCCGGCGACGCCGCGCAGGCGCTGCTGTTGATCCCCGCCGACTTGCATCGCGAACGCCGCTTCGAGATCGCTTGCGCGATGACGGTGCGCTGCGGTGACGACCTGGACGGTGCTTGGCACGAGATGACCGTGCTGGCCAACGGTGCGCTGCAGTGGCAACGCCGTATCGCCAGCCACAACCCTGGCAGTTTCGACGGCCTGGATTACCGTTTTGCCCGCAGCTTGGCGGTCGGCGAAGCACTGCGCTTGGTGCTGCGCTGCGCTTGCCGCGGCGTGCAGCGACAGCGCTTGCTGATCGAAGCCGACGAGGTTTGAGCCATCGGTCTGCGGGCTCTGGTGGCCCGAGCGAGATCGCGGAGTCTGCCAAGCTGGCGCAAGCCCGGCGAATACAGGCTGATTCGTGCACGATGACCGAATTCAGGCTTGCGGCCCTGGTGTTGCCGGATCTGTGCTTTGCCACCCGGCTGCGTAAACTTTGAAAGAATTGCAGAAACTGTGGAGTTGCGGGCGCCTGGGCCAGCAGTCCTGACATGCCGCAGTTGCTGGCCACAGCCGTATTTCAACGGCGCGCTGATCGGCAACGACGCGCGCCCAGGGCTTGCAGCTTCAAGGCGCTTCTGATTCCTCGATGAAGGCCTTGAGCAGGCGCTTGAGCTGACCGGTCTTGCGCGGGCCCAGCGCTTCTTCGACCGCCCCGTGGTGGGCATCGACCTGGGTTTTGAGCCTTGAGAAGGTTTCGAGTCCAAGGTCGCTGATGTAGACCAGCACTTTGCGACTGTCGCGTGCATCGGCGGCGCGCTGCACCAAGGCCCGGCTGACCAGGCGGTCAATGTTCTTGGTCAGCGCCGGGTGATTCATCAGCACCCGGCATGCCAACTCGCCCATCGAGTGGCCTTGCTCATCGGACAACACCTGCAGGATGCGCCACTGTTCTTCGGTGACATCTTCGGCCGCGATCGACTGGGCCAGGCCAACACGCATTCGCCGATGCGCTGATGCCAAAAGGTAGGCCAGGTACTCGGAAATGTCTTGGTCAGGCATGATGGTTGCACTCAGGTTGGCGCTTGTTGCGGATTTTACGCAAGACAAGTTTTCCAAGGAAACAAATTTGGTGCAGACCATCCCTGACGGTGTGCGTTCTGCATTCCTCAATGCACCGCTGGGGTTTGAATGACGTCATGGCCCGGTTCGGATTTCCCCAGCGCGCCGCGCAACTTGGCCGCAGCTCGGCCCTTGTTGCGGCCGCGACTGCCCTTGGGCAGTATGCCGCCGCCTCAGGCGCTGCGGCGCGACTTCTGTGTCGCGCTGTGTGTTCCGCTGGGCGGGTCGGCCGGCATCTGGGGGCCGTCTGCGTTGGCATCGGCCAAGCTTGCCGTGGCCGAACTCAACCAGGGCGCCGGCATCGCCGGTGGGCGCTGCCGACTGCTCACGGTCAATGCGGCCGATGACGCGACGGACATCGAGGCTGCGCTGGTCGAACTGGTCAGTGCTGGCGAGGTCGATGCGTTGATCGGTATGCACACCAGCGCGGTCAGGCAGCGCATCGTGCGCGCCGTCGGCGGTCACCTGCCTTTTGTCTACACGCCGCTCTACGAGGGCGGTGAGACCAGCGCCGGGGTGTTCGCGATCGGCGAGACCGCTGCCAGTCAACTCGAGCCCGCGATTCACTGGTTGGGTCGGCAGCGCCGCCCCAAGCGTTGGTTTGCCGTGGGCAACGACTATGTCTGGCCGCGCGTCTCGCACCGGTTGGCGCGCCGCTACATCGGCCAGGCCGGTGCGCAACTGGTGGGCGAGCGCTATGTGCCATTCGGCACGGCCGATTTTTCAGAGCTGCTAGACCTGCTGCGCAGCAGCCGCACCGATGCGGTGCTGGTCTCGCTGATCGGTCAGGACGCGGTCGACTTCAACCGCGCTTTCGGGCACGCCGGCCTCTCAGCGACGATCCTGCGCCTGTCCTGCGCGATCGGTGAGAACGAATTGCTGGGCATAGGCGCCGACAACGCCGAGGATCTCTTCGTGGTCAGCGGCTACTTCGCGACCCTCGACACCGACGCCAACCTCGATTTCAAGCAGCGCTATCGAAACCACTTCGGCGAGCGTGCACCCGCGCTCAACACCTTCGGGCAATCGACCTATGAGGGCCTGCACTTTCTTGGCGCGCTGTTCGACCAGGCGCTGCGCAAGCCCGAGGGCTGGGGGCGACTGGGCCAGGCGCCGCTGACCTATCGCAGCGCCCGCGGCGCCGAGTATGCCGGTGCCGGTGTCAACCACATGCCGATTTACCTGGCGCGGGCCGAAGCCAACGCATTTGAGGTCATCGCCCGGCTCTGATCTCGACGCGATGTCCGCTATTGCGCGGAAAGTATTTTCCTGGGAAAACAAATTGCTTGACCGGAAAAATCCGATGCACCAGAATCTGCGGGTGCCGAGCTTGGATGCTTGCCCTGGGTGATGGGCTGAGGCCCGGCTTGGGCGCATGGCTTGGTCGCGGCCAGGTCTTTGACGCAGGATCTAACCCAACTTGGAGTCACCATGGCCATCAAACGCCCCACCGTCAACCAGCTTCAGGATGTCGCGCTCAGCCTGGGCATCCACCTCTCGACCGAGCAGGCCGGCGTCTACAACACGCTGCTGCAAGGCAATTTCGACGCCTATGACGTGATCGACGCGTTGCCAGACTATGTGCCTTTGGTGACCTATCCACGCACGCCGGGTTACCGCCCGTCGGCCGAAGAGAACAAGTACGGCGCCTGGTATGTCAAGACCACCATCCAAGGCGCTGCCAGCGGCAAGCTCGCCGGCAAGACCGTGGTGCTCAAGGACAACATCTGCTTGGCCGGCGTGCCGATGATGAACGGCGCCTCGACGCTCGAAGGCTATGTGCCCAATGTCGACGCCACCGTCGTCACGCGCTTGCTCGATGCTGGTGCCACCGTGGTGGGCAAGTCGACCTGCGAGTACTTCTGCTTCTCGGGCGGCTCGCACACCAGTTCGCCCGGCCCGGTACACAACCCCTACCGCATGGGCTACTCGGCAGGCGGTTCGTCTTCGGGCAGCGCGGCGCTGGTCTCGGCCGGTGAGGTCGACCTCGCGATTGGCGGCGACCAGGGCGGCTCGATCCGGATGCCGGCGTCCTATTGCGGCATCGTCGGCATGAAGGCGACCCATGGTCTGGTGCCCTATACCGGCGTGATGCCTATCGAGCTGACGATAGACCATACCGGCCCGATGACGGCCAACGTCAGCGACAACGCGTTGATGCTCGAGGTGCTGGCCGGCCCCGACGGCCTGGATCCACGCCAGCACGCCGGCCAGACCGCCAAGCCTTACAGCGAGCTGATGAAGCAGGGCGTGGCGGGCCTGAAAATCGGCATCGTCACCGAAGGCTTCGGCTGGCCGCAGTCGCTGCCGGCGGTCGACGCCAAAGTGCGCAAGGCCGCGGCAATCTTCACCGCCTTGGGCGCCACGGTGTCCGAGGTATCGGTTCCGATGCACTTGATCGGGCCGGCCATCTGGCTGCCGATCGCCGCCGAGGGCGCGACCCAGCAGATGATGAAGGACAACGGCCATGGCTTCAACTGGAAGGGGCTGTATGTCACGAGCATGATCGACTTCCACGCCGGCTGGAAACAGCGTGCCGATGAATTGTCGGAAACGCTCAAGCTGACGATGGTGCTCGGCGAGTACTTCATCCAGCATTACCGCGGCCACTTTTATGCCAAGTCGCAGAACCTGGGCCGCCAGCTCACGGCCGCCTACGACGCCAAGCTTGCCGAGTTCGACCTGCTGCTGATGCCCACGCTGCCGCTGACCGCCACGCCGCTGCCCCCGGCGGGCTCGTCGGTCGAAGAGGTCGTCGCGCGGGCCTTCGAGATGTTGCCCAACACCTGCCCGTTCGATGTCACCGGCCATCCGGCGATCACCGTGCCCTGCGGCCTGGTCGATGGCCTGCCGGTGGGCATGATGCTCGTGGCCAAGCACTACGACGAAGCGACGATCTACCGGGCGGCCTATGCCTTCGAGCAGGCTGGCGACTGGAAGCAGATCTGATCACCATTGGGCTTCCCGTTTGACGCCGGGCCGATCGAGCGAATCCAAAGACCCTGGGCTCGCTGCGTGAGCGCATGGGGCTGACCATCGT
>Ga0214919_10011010_pt1 | contig 11339 bp, 8 predicted proteins | sample LL1503_MetaG_FD_177994 | JGI IMG/M metagenome (GOLD analysis project Ga0214919, IMG submission 177994) | Freshwater microbial communities from Lake Lanier, Atlanta, Georgia, United States - LL-1503 | ecosystem: Environmental > Aquatic > Freshwater > Lake | place: USA: Georgia | collected 2015-03-15
GCGCTGCGCTGTCGGCAATGTCTTGCGGGTTGCCACCAAACACTTCCACCACATCAGGTTCTAAGTGTTGGGTGATGAGGTCGCGGGGTTTGCCTTCGGCGATTTTTCTTCCATGGTCTAACACCAGCAAACGGTCACACAAGCGCTCGGCCTCATCCATGAAATGCGTGGTCAGCAAGATAGATTTGCCTTGCTGCAACAATTGTTGCAAGCGCTCCCACATCAGGTGACGTGCTTGTGGGTCTAGGCCGGTGGTGGGTTCATCTAGCAAGAGTAATTGGGGGTCGTTGATCAAGGCACGGGCAAGGCTTAAGCGTCGTTTCATACCACCGGATAACTCGCCAGGCTTGGCGTCAGCCTTGTGGTTAAGCGCCGCAAACGTCAGCAGCGAAGGAATACGTGCACGAATGTCTGCACTGCCCATGCCAAAGTAGCGACCATAGACCATCAGGTTTTCGCTGCAGGTGAAGTCTGGGTCCAGTGAATCGAATTGACTGACAACCCCGAGACGCGTTTTGATAGCCAAAGTCTCTTGGGGCAAAGGCAGACCAAACACGCTGATGCTGCCACTGTCAGCGGCGCTTAGACCTAAGCACATGCGAAAGGTGGTGGTTTTGCCAGCACCGTTGGGACCTATCACGCCCAAGCATTCACCGGCGCGCAACTCGAACGACAAGTCATCAACCACCGTGGTGCTACCAAAGCGTTTGGTCAGGTGAGAGCAACGGAGTTGAGGTTCGGTCATGACAAGCAGATGTGCATACAGGTAAGCATTGTGCATCCAATGCGGGTGATATACTTTTACCCCTTGGCCCGGTAGCTCAGTCGGTAGAGCAGAGGATTGAAAATCCTTGTGTCGGTGGTTCGATTCCGCCCCAGGCCACCAGTTTTCTTTGGTATTTGGGCTTGTCGCATGGCATCTTATTTAACAATGCACACAAGCCGCATGTCAAAAGACTCAATGACGTGAAACGTTTCTTTGATTTAAGCGTTGCTTTGATTGCAGCGGTCTTTCTGGCATTGCCTATCATGGCTTTGGCATGTACAGTCAAATGGACTTCAAGCGGCCCCGCACTCTATTGGAGCGACCGTGTCGGTCGCCATAACCGCATTTTCAAAATGCCCAAGTTTCGCAGCATGCGCATTGATACACCAGCGGTGGCCACGCACTTGCTTGATAATCCTGGGCAGTGGTTGACGCCTATCGGTTCGTTTTTACGCAAATCCAGTCTGGATGAGCTTCCACAGCTATGGAGTATTTTGAAAGGCGATATGAGTTGGGTGGGACCACGTCCTGCGTTGTTCAACCAAGACGACCTGATTGCGTTGCGTACAGAAAAAGGTGTTCATGAGTTGGTACCAGGCCTGACCGGTTGGGCGCAAGTCAACGGCCGCGATGAACTTCCTATTCCCGAAAAAGTTGCCTATGACGTCGCTTATTTGCACAGCCAGTCTTTTCTTTTCGATATAAAGATATTGTGGTTGACTGTGATGAAAGTGATCGCCAGCAAAGGTGTTTCCCATTGAATAAATCGTTGTCTCATCTTTCGATTCCTCTCTTGGCTTTACCTAGAGCTGCAAAACGCCTGTTGGTGTTATCGGTAGATTTAGGACTTTGCATTTTGAGCATCTGGCTGGCGTACTACTTGCGCCTAGGCGAGTTCATCAATTTCAATGGACAAAGCGCATGGTCGGCAGGCGCTGTGTGGGCCAGCGCGACATCCGTAGCTTTGGCACTGCCTATCTTTATTGTTTTAGGGCTTTACCGCGCTATATTTCGTTACAGCGGTTGGCCTGCTTTGCTAACGGTAGCGCAAGCGGTGGGCATTTACGGTTTGTTGTATGCCTCTGTCTTTACCGTCTTTGGGTTCCCTGGTGTGCCGCGCACGATTGGCATCATTCAACCGATTTTGCTTTTGTTGTTGGTCGGTGCTTCCAGAGCTTTGGCGCGCGTTTGGCTTGGCGATCAATATACAAACATTCTTCAACGCTCAGCCCGTCCCAAAGCGTTGATTTATGGTGCTGGAAGTACCGGACGTCAGTTGGCGGCTGCCATGGCCAATAGCCTTGAAATACAGGTCGTTGGTTTTGTGGATGATGATGACCGTTTGCATGGCCATGTCTTGAATGGGCAGCCCATTTACAACCCTGCGGACATGGCCAGTTTAGCCGCTACCCTGCACATCAGCGATGTGCTGCTAGCCATGCCAAGCCTGTCGCGCCATCGGCGAAATGAGATATTGGGTCAAGTCCGAAGTGCCCGCGTAGCGGTTCGCACATTGCCCAGTATGAATGACTTGGCGCAAGGCAAAGTCAGCGTTTCTGACCTTCGTGAGCTCGATATCGATGATTTGCTGGGTCGCGAGTCAGTGGCACCCAACCATATTCTTTTAACCAAAACCATTCTTGGAAAAGTGGTGTTGGTGACAGGTGCAGGTGGCTCCATTGGAAGCGAGTTGTGTCGTCAAATTCTTCAGATTGGACCCAGTAAGTTATTGCTGATTGAGCAAAGTGAATTTGCGCTCTACAGCATTCAGCAAGAATTAGAAGACAAATTGACCAACAGCCAAACCACATTGGTGCCTTTGTTGGCTTCGGTGCAAGACCCTGACCGCATGCATGAAATCATGTCGACATGGCACCCTGACACGGTCTACCATGCAGCAGCCTACAAACATGTGCCGTTGGTAGAGCACAACCCCGCTGCAGGTATTCAAAACAATGTCATGGGAACGCTGCATACCGCGCTGGCTGCAGCTGAAAATGGTGTGACAGATTTTGTATTGATCAGCACCGATAAAGCGGTCCGACCTACCAATGTCATGGGTGCCAGTAAACGTTTGGCTGAAATGGTGCTACAAGCATTGGCACCCATCAAAACAAGCACCAGATTTTGTATGGTTCGATTTGGCAATGTACTGGGCTCCTCCGGTTCGGTGGTACCGAAATTTCGCCAACAAATACGCGATGGTGGACCCATTACCCTCACACACACTGATGTCACTCGCTATTTCATGACCATTCCTGAAGCGGCGCAGTTGGTCATCCAAGCAGGTGCCATGGCCAAAGGCGGTGATGTGTTTGTTCTTGACATGGGCCAGCCTGTCAAGATCATCGACCTGGCAAAGCGAATGGTGGAGCTCTCGGGTTTGACTTTGAGAGACGATGACCAACCAGACGGCGACATAGCCATTGAAATCACCGGGTTGCGGCCAGGTGAAAAGCTATTCGAAGAGCTGCTGATTGGGGATGACCCCAGGCCCACCATACATCCCTGCATCATGAAAGCCCATGAAGAGTTCCTGCCTTGGGCAGTGTTTGAGGCCAAGCTTGATGCCCTAGGCGTGGCTTTGAATGTCAATGATGTTGGCGTGATTCGCTTGATGATGAAGCAATTGGTCGCTGGCTACACGCCTAGCGACGAGATTGTGGATTGGGTTTACCTTGCGCAAGAGGATGAGGCGCAAAAATTGGGCTTGCGTTTGTCCTGATTTAAGATAACAAGCACCTGTTGGGAGTTTTCATGACCTGTTTCAAATCCGTATCTATTGCGCTGGCTGTATCGTCTTTGATGACCTTGGGCGTACATGCCCAAACCACTGACAAGCCGTTTCCCGTCGTCAAGCCAGATGACATCGCTTGGAAAGACGCCGGCAAAGGCGTGAAGTTTGCAGTCATTTCGGGCGACCCTTCCAAGCCTGGTCCTTATGTGATTCGGGTGTACTTTCCGCCTGGCATCATGAGCGCACCGCACTACCACCGAGAAGACCGTTATGTCACGGTGATGCAAGGCACTTGGAAGGCGGGAACAGATGACTCATGGGACCCGCAAGCCACGCAACCCCTCAAAGCCGGTAGCTATATGCAACATCCCGCAGGCGCTATCCACTATGACGGCGCAGGTGCCGAGGGTGCGACGGTGCAAATCATGGGTATTGGTCCCAGCAGCACCACGTTCTTGTTCCCCCAAGTGGGTGATTTTGGCGAACCCCGCAAACTCAATTGAAAACGTCTTTTGTAATCGCTGCTGTGGCGCTGGTATTGACACCCTTGTCTCAAGCGGCTTGGGTCAGCGTCTCTGACACTGCCGATGCGCAGGTCTATTTCGACGACGCCATCGCCAAAGAGGGTGACCGTGTCACCGTCTGGCGTTTGACCAACTTCACCCAACCCTTGACCAATTTGGAAGGCAAAGAAATCTCTTCCGAAAAGTCACGTACCACGGTGGATTGCGCTGGCCGCAAAATGGCCAACTCCCAAGTGATGCGCTTTGCCGGCAAAGACGCCAGCGGTGACGTGCTTAACAGCTACGAAACACCTTTGCGTTTCACCACGGTTGCGTCAGGCAGTACGGATGCGGATTTGTTAAAAAAACTTTGCGCCCCTTGAGGGCACATCACCCCATGTGCCCTGGCAGCCACAGGGCGATGATGGGAAACGCAATCAAAATCACCAGGCGCAGTATGTCGGTAACGACAAAGGGAATCACCCCTTTGAAGATGGTCATGAAGCTCACATCATGCACCACACTCTTGATGACAAACACATTCATCCCCACAGGCGGATGAATCAGGCCCAACTCGACCGTCATCACGATGATGATGCCAAACCAAATGGGGTCAAAACCCAGTTGCACGATGACGGGGAAGATGATGGGCACGGTGAGAATGATCATGGCCATGGCGTCCATCAAGCAGCCCAAAATCAAATACATCACCATGATGAGGGCCAGCACCCCATAGCGCCCCAAGCCTAGCTCGGTCAAGAAACCGGTGAGCTTTTGCGGCACCTGGGTGATGGTGAGGAAGTAGCCAAAGATCAAAGCACCAATCAGCACGGTGAACACCGCGGCTGCGGTACGCGTGGCCGACAACAAGGCTTGCAATATGCCCGCACGGTCGAGTTTGCCGCGCAATACGCCTAGCAAAAACGCCCCTGTGGCCCCCACACCACCTGCTTCAGTAGGTGTGAAAAAGCCGCCGTACAACCCCCCGATGACAAACACAAACAAGACCAAGGGCGCCCACACGTCCCTCAAACCCGCGAAGCGCTCGCCCCAGCTTTTGTGTTCCCCGCGAGGTAACCAATCGGGACGCAGTTTGACAATGATGAAAATGGTCAGCACATACATGAACATGGCCAACATGCCGGGCACGATGCCTGCCATGAACAGCTTGCCAATGTCTTGCTGGGTCAGGATGGCGTAGACCGCCAGCACCGTGCTGGGGGGCAGCATGGCGCCCAAGGTCCCACCCGCTGCGATCACGCCGGTGGAAAACGACTGGGGGTAACCAAAGCGGCGCATCTCGGGATAAGCCACCGACGAGAAGGTGGCGGCGGTTGCCACCGACGAACCACAAATGGCCGCAAAGCCACCGCAAGCCAAGACAGTCGCCACACCCAGGCCACCGCGCAAATGGCCGATGAAGGCATTGGCGGCGCGAAACAACTCGCGGCTGACACCGGACACCGAGACAAACGCACCCATCAGCATGAACATGGGGATGACGCCAAAGGTGTAGTCGGTGACAGTGCGCATCGAGGTTTGGCCGATCAACTTCAGCGCTGGGCCACTGCCCGCGATGTAGCTGTAGCCGCACACGCCCACCAAGCCCATGGCCATGCCCACCGGCACGCGCAACAGCATCAAGCTGAAAAGCGCGATAAAACCCAACAGCGCAACCGCATCGGGACTCAGGTTCATACCATCCATGTCAGTGTCCGTTCTCGCTGTCGGGCGCCAAGGCTTGCGGGTCCGCGATAAGTCGCCAAGTGCGAATCGCGATCAGCAATACCGCACACACGTCGCCCATCCAAGCGACTGCAAAAAACGGCCAAGTGGGTAAGTTCAGGTCGTAAGTCAATACATGATCTTGGTAAGTCATGGAGACCTTGTCAAACAGCATGATGGTTTGCACCGTCACCACCAGCATCAACACCAGTGTGGCAAAGATATCGATGTAGCGCTTCCAGCGGTCATTGGCATGGGTCCACAGCAAGTCCACCGTGATGTGGTTGCCACGGTAACTGGTGGCAGCTATGCCCCAAAAAATGAGAATGCCCAAGAGCATGCGTCCAAAGTCGAAGCTGTCAGGGATGGAGGTATCGAAAAATTTACGCAACAACACAGCCACAAAAATATTGGCCGCCACGATGCCCACGAACAAAGCCGCCATCCATTCGATGGTGTCGATGATGCGGTCAAAGCCGCTCTTCTTGGAAGACGACATGCCGCTGCTTTACAGGGCAGATTTGTATTTGGTCAGGCTTTGTTGCAAGGCCTTCATCACAGCAGCAGGGTCTTCACCGCGCTTTTTCACCTCGTCAGCCCATTGTTTTTGCACGGGGGCCACCGCAGTTTTCCACGCAGCGAGTTGCTCGGGCGTGAGGCTGTAAATCTCGCGGTTGGCTTTGTCGGCCAGCAACTTGGTGCGTCCGGCAATTTCGAAGTCTGCCCAAGACGTGCCGACTTTTTCTGCCCATTCGCTGGTGCAGTGGCTGTCTACTGCCTGCTTTTGGGCAGGTGACAAGCCGTTGTATTTGTCTAAGTTCATGACCCAGACAAACGGCGTGACGTACAAAGGCACATCCATGTGAAATTTCACCACCTTGTCGATGCCAAACAGGCTGAGTGAGCCCCAAGGGAAGGTCAGGGCATCAGCTACGCCACGCTCGATGGCGTCACGCGCTTCGGGTGCCGAGGCTTGCACATTGGTGCCGCCCAGCATGGTCACCATTTGACCCACGGTAGAAGTGGCAGGGCGTACTTTCAAGCCCTTCATATCCGCAGGCAAGAGTACTTTTTTGCGGGAATGCAAGGCGCCAGGGTCATGGGCAAAAGCAAAGCAGTACTTCACCTCTTTCATTTCTTTGGCGGCATAGGCGCGGTACCACGCGTCGATGGCAGCCGAGCCTGCTTTGGCATTGCTGATTTCGAAAGGTATCGATGCCGCCGCAAAGATCGGGAAACGACCAGGCTGGTAGCCAGGGTTCACAAAGGCGAAGTCGGTCAAGCCATCACGGGCCATGTCGTAGTGGTCAAACGCCTTGCCGAGTTGTTCCGAGGGAAACAGTGTGGGGTTGATGCTGCCGCCGGATGCTTTTTTCAGACTGTCGGCCCAGGCTTGCACCGCAGGGTTCAAGGCGTGTTGTGCAGGCACCCATGTGGAGACCCGCACTTGCTGCACCTTGTCTTGCGCTAACGCGATGCTGCACAGGCCACTCAAAGCCAAGGTGCAAATGACAGAAAAAGAGGTTTGGCGCAAAAAACGGTGCTTGTTCATAGAGGACCTACTATTTAAAACAACAAAACAAGAGGATAACTGAGCCAAGCGCCTATAGACCCTAGGACCTGCCCTTGGGTTGCAGGCTGGCGTTTCGTACAAAGCGCAACGGTTGTTCCGCCACGGGGCGGGCCGGTACACCCAAGCCACGCAATTTCGCATCCAACACACTGCCAGCTTCGTCTTGCAGCGCAGCGTCTCGGGCTTGGGCCACTGCCGCACTTCGCCATGCTGTATCGCTGTGAAGCGGCGAGGCTGCCAAGTGGGTCAGGATGTGTTGCAGGTTGTGGCGGCCACGCTCGTTGGTGCTGCCATAGCCTTTGATGAGGCGACCGCACATAGCCAGCTCATGGCCTAGCGAAACATCTTGTTTCAAGCCGGTGCAAACCGCTTGCAGCCAATGCGTGATGTCGGCTTGTTCAAGTTGAAAGCGGCTGCCCCATGGGCGCAGCCATTTGAAACTGGCCAAGGTACGCAGTGCCAACATACCCATCACCGAGTGCGTGCCAATTTTCAAAGGCAAGGCCCAAGGGGAGTGGCCGCTGAAGGCGCGGCGCTTGTCCCAGCGTTGCAAAGGTGTGGCCAGCCATGTCGGCAACAAGGCCGCGAACTCTGGGACACCTGGCTTGAAGTGGTCATACAGTTGCAGCAGATCGTCGTCTTGCAATTTCACTTCACGCGCCACCCGCTGCCACCGGCTGGCGCGGCTTTTCAAATCAGCCACCCGCACAATGTCGTCAAACGCCATCCACAAGGCCAGCCAACGGGCGGTTTCGCGGCTGGCTTGGTAGCCATGGGCGTGTTCGGTATCAGCTTGTTCTTCTGTCTTGATGACTTGTTGCAAGCGCTGTAGGTACAGCTCAGCGTAGGCGTGGCTTTGGTAGTCGCACAAGCGGCTGTAGCCCAAGCTGGCGAGTTCACGCACAGGGACAGGCAAGTCTTGCAAAACGGCGGGCTGCGGCTTTGACGTCAAGGTCGCAGCACTTTGCGCGTCTGGCCCAATGTCTTGCTGCATGGCATTGAGCGCTTGGGTGGTTTGCACGCGGGCAAAGCCTGCGGCAAAACCTTTCAAACTGGCGGCGCTGTGTGTGCCGCTCTCACGCAAGGTGGCTTCAAAGTGCTGGCGTTCAAAAGGCAACAAACCGCTGCCCGCGATCACGCCAAGCATGACCGCGCTGACCATGGTGCCGTTCGTTTGCGCCATGACGCCAAAGTCCCACACATGCGCTTCTTTGGCAAACTGTTGCACCAATGCCGTCAAACCGGCGCTGTCTAATCGCCCATCCCCCATGGGCATGCGCTCCAAGGTGGTAAGAGCCCTCGCAGATGAGCTGAACACGCGGGTACGCTCGGGCGACACCAAGCCCAACGATAGTTGACGTGCGGTTTCCAGTAATTCGGACGACACCAAGGCATCCAAAGCGCCAGGTACAGGGTTCAAGCTGAACACCGGTGTTTTGCCTTGCAGCTGTGACAGTGGTGTGGGCAAAACTTCGATGTAATACGTGGTCGCACCTGTGCGTTGCGCCACCCCTGGGATAGAGGTGCTTTGCGCGGGGAAATCACTCAAGCGTGCGGTGTCCATCAACCATTCGCTGAGCAAGCCGCCGCCTTCGCCACCCAAGGCGCAAATCAACAGGCTGATGGGCTGGCTCATGCGGTTTGCAAGGCGCGAACCATGCTGCTGCGCAAACCCGCCCACATGCGCTCCAGTGGCTTGGGGTTTTGGATGATTTCAGCGCGGTAAAAACTGGGGCACAAAGTGGCGGCGTGGGCGTTTTCGCCGCACAAGCCACAGCCCACACAGCCATCGATCACCGTGGCCACAGGGTCGACCTTCAGGGGGTCAGGGTTGTCTTTCAAGGTGAGGGTGGGGCAACCCGATAAACGTATGCAGGCATGGTCGCCGTTGCACACATCTTCATCAACGCCGTATTTCACCCGCACCACCCGCTTGCCGCCTTTGAGCAACTTGCTGATCCAAGGCTTGATGCGCCGCTGACGCTCCAGCTGGCATTCGCCCTCGGCAATGATGACTTTCAAGCCGTTGAAGTCGGAGGTGAAAGCCTCCTTCAGCAAAGCCTGCACCTTGGCCACTTCGTAGGTATGCACGGTTTTCATCCACTGCACACCCAAGCCTTGGAGGGTGGATTCAATGGTCATATTGGTGTGCGACAAACTGGTTTGCTTGTCACTGGCGGCTTGCTTCTTGGCCTCTAAGGGCGTGGAGATGATGTCTTGGGTGCCGGTGGCCGAGGTGTAGCCATTTTTGAAAATCAGCAGCACCGCATCGTCACCGTTAAAGAGCGCACTTTGCACGCCGGTCAGCAAGCCGTTGTGCCAAAAACCACCATCGCCCATGATGGCCAAGGTGCGCCGTTGCATCATGGGGGACACACCGGCGCGTGAGGCCAAGCTCATGCCATAGCCCAAGATAGAGTGGCCGGTTGAAAAAGGCTCAAACGTACCTAAAGCGTGGCAGCCAATGTCTGCAGCGACGTGCACATCGCCTATCTCTTGTTGTACCAACTTCAGCGCAGAAAACACCGGCCGCTCGGGACACCCAATGCAAAACCCCGGGGGTCTGGCTGGCAGTGCTGTGCCCAAGGCCTTGGCCACATCGGCACGGCGTTGCTGCAGCGCTGCTAGCCAAGTCTGGGCTTGGTCGTGTGCTTGCTTGGGCAGGTAGTTCTTCGCAAAAGCAGCCAAACCCGTGGTAATGGCTTCCACGTTGTACTCGCCCGCACCTGGCAAGAGGTCTTTGCCATGCAGCGGTGTGTTCACGCCTGCGCGGCGTAATTGGGTGGCGATGTCTTGTTCGATGTATTCCGGGGTGCCTTCTTCCACCACCAGTACGCCGCGTTTGCCTTGGCAAAAATCGATCACTTGGGCCGGCACCAAGGGGTAGGTGACGTTCAACACCATGAAAGGAATGTCGCTCTCGCCAAAGGCGTTGGCCAAGCCCAGTTGTTGCAGGCTGCGCATCAGCGCGTTGTAGAGACCGCCTTGCACGATGAGGCCCACATCTGGGTGGGTGTTTCCTGTGATGAACTCATTCAAACTATGGCGCACGATGTAGTCGCGTGCTGCCGGAATACGTTCTTCCAACTTGCGCTTTTCATGGCGGAAGGTCACGGGCGGATGCGCCAAGCGCATGTAATCAAACTTGGCAGGTTCTGCCATCAGGTGCTGGGTGGACACCGCAGGTGCGCGATTGGTCTTGGCCACAAAACTGCCACGCACATGGCAAGCGCGTATGCGCAACTCCAAGATGGCGGGCATGTTCGAGGCCTCAGATAGCGCAAAGCCGTGTTCGACCATGTCCACCATCTTGCTCAAATCGGGGCGGGGGTCCAGCAAACACAAGGTGCTTTTCAGGGCATAAGCATGGGTACGCTCCTGAATCACCGAGGCGCCTTCGCCATAGTCTTCACCCACCACAATCAGTGCGCCACCGACCACGCCAGGCGAGGCGAGGTTAGAGAGCGCGTCCGAGGCCACGTTGGTGCCGACGATGGATTTCCAAGTGACCGCGCCGCGCAGCGGGTAATGGATGCTGGCACCCAGCATGGCAGCTGCTGAGGCTTCATTGGCACAGGCTTCCACATGCACACCCAGTTCTTGCATCAGCGGCTTGGCTTGCACCATCACATCCAACAAATGCGACACCGGTGCGCCTTGGTAACCACCGACATAAGCCACGCCCGATTGCAACAGCGCCTTGGTCACCGCCAAAATGCCTTCGCCATGGAAAGTGTCGCCCTCGCCTAAGCGCAGTGACTTGATTTCTTCAACAAATGAAACTTCCAAACAAGGCTCCAGCGAATAGCACGGCACAGACGCAAAACTTCTTGCAGATGGCAGATCATAGTGAAGTGGTGTCGCATGGTAGATTTGCCCAATGACTTCTTCTTTAGCGAACAGCTTCCCCCGATTGACTTCCTTGGCCCATGGCGGCGGCTGCGGCTGCAAAATCGCCCCTGGGGTGCTGCGCGATATTTTGAGCGGTATGCAAGGTCTGACCTTACCCCCCGAGTTGCTGGTTGGCATAGACAC
>Ga0214919_10011011_pt1 | contig 11335 bp, 9 predicted proteins | sample LL1503_MetaG_FD_177994 | JGI IMG/M metagenome (GOLD analysis project Ga0214919, IMG submission 177994) | Freshwater microbial communities from Lake Lanier, Atlanta, Georgia, United States - LL-1503 | ecosystem: Environmental > Aquatic > Freshwater > Lake | place: USA: Georgia | collected 2015-03-15
CAGGCGGTCTACTTTGGCAGCGGCAAGACCTTCGAGAAGGAGGGCGCCGCATGAACCCTGTGAACGAGGTCTTGCTCGAAGCCAAGCGGCTGTCAGCCTGGTACGGCGCGGCGCAAATTCTGTTCGACGTCGACCTGCAGGTGCGGCGCGGCGAGGTGGTCGCGCTGATGGGGCGCAACGGCGCGGGCAAGAGCACGACGCTCAAGGCCTTGATGGGGCTGATGTCCAAGAGGAGCGGTCAAGTCCGCTTCATGGGCCGCGACATCAGCAGCGCCGAGCCGCATGCGATCGCCCGTTCCGGTCTCGGTTTCGTGCCAGAGGATAGACGCATCTTCGCCGACCTGACAGTGCTGGAAAACCTCGAGGTTGCGCGCCAGCCGCCGCGGCGCTGGCCCGACGGCAGCGCCGCGCCGAACTGGACCCCTGCCGCCTTGTTCGAGCTGTTTCCCAACCTCGGCGAGATGCCCGACCGACCGGGTGCGCGCATCAGCGGCGGCGAACAGCAGATGCTCACGGTCGCAAGAACCCTGATGGGCAACCCCTTGCTGGTGCTGCTCGACGAGCCCAGCGAGGGTGTCGCGCCGCTGATCGTCGAGCAGATGGTGCGCATGATCCTCGCGCTCAAGCGTCAGGGGGTCAGCATCTTGCTGTCCGAGCAGAACCTGCACTTCGCCGAGCTGGTGTCCGACCGTGCTTATGTGCTCGAGAAAGGCCAGATCCGCCATCAGGCCTCGATGGTCGATCTGGCGGCGAACGAAGAGGTGCGCAGGGCGTACCTGTCGATGTGAGCCAGCCATGGATCAGCCAGTGCCGCGACCGATCCCTCCATCGATAGCCCTGCGGGTCAACGGCCGGGTCGAGTGCCTGGCCGTGGACGGCGCGGTGCCGCTGCTGACCGTGCTGCGCAACGACCTCGGGTGCAACGGCCCGAAATACGGCTGTGGTCTGGGTCAGTGCGGGGCCTGCATGGTGCTGGTGGACGGCGCGGCCGCGCGTGCCTGCGCGATCCCGCTGGCCGGGGTCGCGGGGCGCGAGGTGACCACGCTCGAAGGCCTGGGCCGCTTCGCTGGCCTTGGTCCATCGGCTGACGAACTGCACCCGGTGCAAAAAGCCTTCATCGCGACCCAGGCCGTGCAGTGCGGCTACTGCCTCAACGGCATGATCATCGCCACCGTCGCGCTGCTGCGGCGCGATCCGCGACCGACTGAGGCGCAGGCCCGGTCTGCGCTGTCGCACAACCTGTGCCGTTGCGGCAGCCATCTGGAGATCCTGGCTGCGGTGCAGCTCGCGGCGCAGTGGATGGCTGATGGGACTTCGTCGCCGGTGACCCGGTCATGATCGCGCCGCCGCGCGTCTGGCGCAGCCGCGCCGATTTCCGCGCAGCGCCTGATGCGCTGCTGGTGTTGCGCCAGCCACCGGTGCCGCCGCCACCGACCCCGGGCCAGCCGGCGGTGGTCGGGGCCAATCCGGCCGAGGGGCTGGAGGTCTTGCTCGCGCTGTACGACGCTGGCGGCGGCCGGGCTGCGGCGATCGCGCTGGTCGGCCATGTCGACCTGGGCACCGGCATCGCGACAGCCTATGGCCAGATCGCCGCCGAGGAGCTTGATCTCGCGCCCGCCCAGGTCCAGGTGATCCTGGGCGACACCGCGCGTGCGCCCAACCAGGGCCCGACGATCGCCAGCACCTCGATCCAGCGCCATGCCGAGCCTTTGCGCCTGGCCGCAGCCCAGGCCCGGGCCTGGTTGGTCGCCGAGGCGGCCGCGCGCTGGGGCCTGCAGGCGCAGGACTTGCGCAGCGCCGATGGCGAACTGCGCGCACCCGATGGCCGCTGCCTGGCCTATGCCGAGTTGCTGACGGGCCGCCATGTCGAGCTGATGCTCGACGAGGCGACCGTCACCAAGCCTGAGGCCGATTACCGGGTGGTCGGGCGCTCGATCCCGCGCGTCGACCTGACGGCCAAGGCCAGCGGGGGCGATGTCTATGTCCACGACATGCGGCTGCCCGGCATGCTGCACGGCCGGGTGCTGCGCCCGCCCTATGCCGGGGTCGACGCCGGGGATTTCGTCGGCCGATCGCTGCTCGGCGTCGACGAGGCCTCGATCGCCCAGCTGCCGGGCATCGAAAAGCTGGTCGTGATCGGCGACTTCATCGGCATCGTCGCCCAACGCGAAGAGCAAGCCGATGCTGCAGTCCATGCGCTGGTGGTGACCTGGGCGCCGTTCACGCCGCTGCCGCCGCTGGCCGATCTGGCCCAGGCGATCAGCGCCCACCCCAGCCAAGCGCGGGTGGTGGCGCAGCAGGGCGATGTCGAGTCGGCACTGGACCAGGCGGCGCTGCGCGTCGACCGCAGCTATGTCTGGCCTTACCAGATGCACGCGTCGATCGGCCCGTCTTGCGCGCTGGCCGACTGGCGTGGCGACGGGCCCGAGGCGCGGGCGACGGTCTGGACCGGCAGCCAGAACCCGCATGTGCTGCGCGCTGACCTCGCGCTGCTCACCGGCCTGGCCGACACCGCGATCGAGGTGATCCGGCTCGAAGCGTCGGGTTGCTACGGCCGCAACAGCGCCGACGACGTCGCCGCCGATGCGCTGCTGCTGTCGCGCGCGGTGGGCCGGCCGGTGCGGGTGCAGCTCAGCCGTGAGCAGGAACACGCCTGGGAGCCCAAGGGCGCGGCCCAGCTGATGCAGGTGCGCGGCGGATTGGCGGCGGACGGCTCGCCGGCGGGCTACGACTTCGCCACCAGTTACCCGAGCAACGGCGCACCGACGCTGGCCTTGCTGCTGACCGGCAAGGTCTCGGCCGTGGCGAAGGCCTACGAGATGGGCGACCGCACGTCGGTGCCGCCTTATGCCTATGCGCACCAGCGCATCACCGTCAACGACATGGCGCCCATCCTGCGCGCGAGCTGGTTGCGCGGCGTCTCGGCGTTGCCCAACGCCTTCGCCCACGAGAGCCACATCGATGAGCTCGCCAGCGCGGCCGGTGTTGACCCGGTGGCCTACCGCTTGCGCTACCTGCACGACGAGCGCGCCGCCGAGCTGGTTCGCGCCACCGCTGCCAAGGCCGGCTGGTTGCCGCACAGCGCGCCGCAGCTGCAGGCAACCCAAGGCGATTGGCTGCAAGGCCAGGGCTTTGCCTATGCCCGCTACATCCACAGCAAGTTCCCCGGTTTCGGCGCGGCCTGGGCGGCCTGGGTCGCCGACGTGCAGGTCCACCGCGTCACCGGCGAGGTGCATGTTGCGCGGGTGGTGGTGGGTCACGACGCCGGGCTGATGATCAACCCCAAGGGCGTCGAGCAGCAAGTCCACGGCAATGTGTTGCAGACGACCAGCCGCACGCTGATGGAGCAGGTCCGGGTTGACCCGGTCACGCGCACCGTGGCGAGCCGCGAGTGGGGCAGTTACCCGATCCTGAGCTTTCGAGACGTGCCGGTGGTCGAGGTGATGTTGATGCCCAGGCCTGGCGAAGCGCCGCTGGGCGTCGGTGAATCGGCCTCGGTGCCAGGCACCGCAGCGATCGCCAACGCGATCTTTGATGCCACCGGCGTTCGATTCCGCAACCCACCGTTCACGCCCGAGCTGGTTCGCGCGGCGCTCAATCCCTTGCCGCCGCCCGCCACGCCCAAAGCCCCTATCGTCGAGGCGCTGCCGGTCGCAGCCGACCCACAGCGCCCGCGCAAGCCGCGTTGGGCGCTGGCCGGTGCGATCGCCACCGGGCTGGTCGGACTGGCCGCTGCAGCGCTGGGTTGGCGCACTGCGATCGCGCCGGTGCAGGCCAGCACAAGCGGTGTCTACAGCGCTGCGCTGGTCGCGCGTGGCGGGCAGCTCGCGGCGGTCGGCAACTGCGTCGCCTGCCACACCGCCGAAGGCGGGCTGCCGGGTGCCGGTGGCCGTGCGCTTGCCACGCCCTTCGGCACGGTCTACAGCAGCAACCTGACACCTGACGCAGCCACCGGCATCGGTCGTTGGTCGTTCTCGGCCTTCCAGCGCGCGATGCGCGAAGGCTTGTCGCGCGACGGCAGCCACCTCTACCCGGCTTTCCCCTACACCGCTTTCACGCAGACCAGCGACGAGGACTTGACCGCGCTCTACGCCTGGCTGATGTCACGCCCGGCGGTCGCGGCCAGCGTGCCCGAGACCCGGCTGGTCTGGCCTTTCAACTGGCGAGCGCTGATGGGTCTGTGGAACGCGGTCTACCTGCAGCCCGGGCCAGTGGCGCTGGCCGCGCCGCGCAGCGTGCAGTGGCAGCGCGGCGCCGAACTCGTCAATGGCCTGGGCCACTGCAGCGCCTGCCACACGCCGCGTGATGCGCTGGGCGGTGAGCGCGCTGGCCGGTCCTACCTGGCTGGCGCGTTGGTCGATGGTTGGGAGGCGCCGCCGCTGGGTGCGCTGAGTCGGTCGCCGCTGCGCTGGACCGAGGCCGCGATGCTGCAATACCTGCGTCAGGGCCACCACCCCGAGCACGGCATTGCCGGCGGATCGATGGCTGAGGTGGTGCGAGGGCTGGCCGGTGCGGCCGAGTCTGATCTGCAGGCGATGGCGCATTACCTGGTGTCGCTGCAGCCCGACCGTGCGCCGACAGTGGCTGCGACGCTGGTGGCGCAGGCCGCAGCGCGCGCCGCGGCTTTGCCGGGCCCGGCCCAGCGCCTGTTCGAATCAGCTTGCGGTGCCTGCCACCACGACGGTGACGGCCCCGAGGTGCTGGGTCTGAACCAGCCGCTCGCGCTCAACACCAATCTGCACAGCGAGCGGCCCGACAACCTGATCCGCACCGTGCTCGACGGGATCTGGCAACCGGCCTATGTCGAGATCGGCCACATGCCGGCTTTCGGCCGAGCGCTGGACAACCAGCAGATCGCCGAACTCGCTGCGTACTTGCGGCAGCGCTTCGCGCCCGACCGGCCGGCCTGGACCGAGCTGGCGGGCACGGTGGCCAGGCTGCGTGTGGCGGACCGCTAAAGCCTGCGCCAGCAGGTCTCAGCGGCCCACCTGGCCGAAAGCCACGGCCCAGGTCAGCGAAGCGAGCGGGCTGGCGCCGCCCCCGCGCAGCGACGCTGCGCGTCCCAGGCCGAGTCGCCACTGCTGAGCGCTGCCAAGAGGCGCCAGGCCGGCCCACACCAGACCCTGGGCGATCGCGCCGCTGACGCCTTGAACCCCGGCACCGCCCGCACCGCCAACGAGCAACTCGGTGCCGACTTGCCAGGGCGCGGGCAGCGCGGTGCTGGCCCAGCCGGCGCCTATCAGGCCGACCGAGTAAGCGCCGGCCTGGCCGCCATAAGCGCTGTGCGCCTGGGCGCTGACATAGACCTGAGGCGTCAGCCAGCGGTTCAGTGCGAGACCCATCGTTTGGATCGACGGCTTGCTGCCGTCGCGGCGCGCCACATCGACCATCTGCTGCAGGCTGCCCGCCCATTCGGTGCGCACGACGGTGCCACTTCGCCCCGGTGTCGAGGGCAGGGCGGCCGGCTCGAGGTCGGTGGCGAGCCAGAGCTCGGTGACCTGCCCGCGCAAGCCCGGGGCCGGTCCCTGGATCCGACCGAACGAGGCGCCGGCTTGCCAGCCCGGGGCCAGCGTCGCGCTCAGCGTGCCCTCGAGCTTGGCCATCGACCCGCCGCCCGTGGGCACACCGCCGCCGCCACCCAGGCCCAGGCTGGCGCGCGCGCCCAGCCGCAAGCGCTCACCCAAGGACAGTTCGCGGCCGACAAAGCCCAGGATCTCCATGTAACCCGCGACGTCCTGCCGCACCGCGGCGGCGGCCGATACCCCCCAGACATTGCCGTGCTCGTCCAGCCGCTGTGCGGCCCGAGCGCCGACCAGCGGGAAGTCCATCGCCTGGGCCGCGCCGCGCAGCCGGACCTGCGTGTGGGTCAGCGCGACCTGGTCGAAACCCAGACCGCTGCGCTGCTCGGCCTGCACCTGTTCGCCGACCCGGCCCAGCGGCTGGATTCTGAAGTCTGTCTGCCACTGTGCGACCAGGCCGACCTGCTGACTGCGGATCGCGGTGCCGGGAAACTGCAGCGCCGACACCGACAAGCCCGCGCGCAGTGGGCCGAAATTCTGTAGCAGCGAGATCGACGGTCGCAGCATCAAGCCATTGCCCACCGGCGCACCAGCGCCGCCGCCCCCGCCCATAGCCAGGCCGGCGAGCAGTTCCAGATCCGGTCTCAAGGTCCAGCGCTGTTGCAACTCGGCACCCAGCACGAACAGGCCGCCGCGTTGACCGCTGGCCGCGCCGTAGACCACCGGGCCGAACCAGACGCCCGGCCGCAGTTCGAACAAGACCTCGGCGGCGGCCAGCCCCAGGCGTTCGCGGCCGGGCAGCCTCAGGGACTCGAAGCCGGTCAGCACTGACACCGGCATGGCCGAGCCGGCTTCGTCGGCCTGGGCTGGCAACCCGCACAGCAGGACCGATGCCAGCGCCATCGATAAGATCTTGCGGGCAGTCGATGTCATGGTCGTTCTAACGATTGAAAGGTCTGTGGGTTCAAAACGCAGGCACTTGAGGCTTGCGCGCTCACCGCCAGGCCGCCAGGGCTGCCAATGCCAGCGGCAGCCCGATGGCGGCCACCATGGTCGAAACAGTGACCAGCCCTGCGACATAAGCGCCGCGGCCGCCCATTCGCACTGCCAGCACATAGGCACTGCTGGAGGTTGGCAGCGCAGCAAATGCGACGATCACCGCTTGCTGTGCCGGCGGCAGCTTCATACCGACCACCAGCGCGATCGCCAGCAAAGGCAGGGCTGCATGGCGGATCAGCAACAGTCCGAAGGCCAGTCTGGGCGCCTCGCCGAGCGCGCCCAGTCGCAGCCCGGCGCCCACCGCCATCAGCCCCAAGGGCAGCGCGGCGCCGCCGATGCGCGACAGCGTGATCGACGCCAATTCCGGCAATTGCAGCCCGATCAGGTTGGCCGCCAAGCCCGACAGTGTGGCGACGATCAGCGGGTTGCGCGGCAACTCCCTGAGGTAGCCGTGGCCGCCCTGGCGCGCCAGCGACCAGACCGCAGCGATGTTGCACAGTGGCACGCACAGCGCCATCAACATCGCCACCCAGGCCAGTCCGGGTGCGCCGGCCAGCCGCTCGGACAGCGCCAGTGCGACATAGCTGTTGAATCGGAAGGCGCATTGCGAGCCGCTGGCATGCAAGCTCGCGTCCACCCCCGGCAACCGACCCAGTGCCCAGGCCAGCGCAATGCCGCTGGCAACCACAGCCAGCCCGGCGCTGCCCAAGGCCAGCAGGTCGCCGGGATGCAGCGGGTTGCGTGCGATGGCGTGAAATAGCAGCAGCGGGAACAGCAAGTAGTACACCAGCCGCTCGACAGCGTCCCAGACCGGTCGACCCAGTGCGGTATGGCGGCAAATCAGGTAACCGAGTGCAATCAGCACAAAGTCGGGCAGCAGTATCAACAGATCGGACATTGCCAGAGTTTGCCAGCGTCGGCCGGTCAGATGCTGTCGCGAAGGACGATCGGGTCAGCCGGGTTGGTGTTGACAGCGTTAAAGCTCGATCGACTTGCCTATCTTGCCTATCTTGCCTACCCATCGAGCAACATGATCTCTCGAACCTCCTTGCCAAAATGCTGCTTGTGGGCGCTTTCCCGGCTTCGTTGGCCACTGGCGAGCTTGCTCCTGCCTCTGGCGCTGGCTTGTGCGGCCGCTGAAGCGCAGAACCCGATCGGCGGCGTTCGCTTTGATCCCAGCGTTCAACTGGCCGGCCAGGTCTTGCAGCTCAACGGCACCGGTTTGCGGGCTCGGTTCTGGATCAAGGCTTATGCAGCGGGCCTGTACCTCGGTCAGCGGGCCCAGAGTGCCGATGCGGCGCTGACCCAGCCCGGCGCCAAGCGGCTGCAGCTGCGCATGTTGCTGGCGGTGCCGGCGGCCGAGTTCGTCAAGGCCTTGCATCTGGGCGTTGCGCGCAACAACCCGCCGGAGTTGCAAGCCAGGTTGGCGGATCGGGTGGCGGCGTTCGATGCGATGCTCACGCCATTGGGCGAGGTCAGAAAGGGCGACACCGTCAACCTCGACTTCCTGCCAGGTCGGGGCTTGCTGTTCTTCCACAATGGTCGCTTGCTGGGCCCCGCCATCGCCGGCGATGAGTTTTACAGCGCGTTGTTGCGTGTCTTCGTTGGCGAGCATGTCAGCGACGAGGGATTGCGCGCTGGACTGCTGGGCCAGTCCTGACCCACGGCGGCGCACAATCGTGGGCTTAGGGCCAGCAAGGCTTGGTTGAATCTGGAGACTCTCTCGACATGAAGCGATTTTTGCTTGTCACGCTGGCAATTGCCGTGGCACCCCTGGCCGTGCTGGCCCAGCCATATCCCAACAAACCGGTCAGGCTGGTCGTGCCATTTGCGCCGGGCGGCACCACCGACATCGTTGCCCGGGTGCTGGCTGAAAAAATAGGGCCGGCCTTGGGCCAGCCGCTGATCGTCGAGAACAAGGCCGGTGGTGGTGGTTCGGTCGGTGCCAACGACACCGCCAAGTCCTTGCCCGATGGTTACTCACTTGGCATGGCCACGGTGTCTACGACAGCCGCCAACCCGGCGATCAATGCCAAGATCCCCTACAACCCGATCACCGACTTCACGCCGATCACCAATGTCGCGGCCACGCCCAACGTGATCGCTGTCCACCCATCGTTCCCGGCCAAGGATTACAAGGGATTTCTGGCCGAATTGAAGAACAACCCTGGCAAGTACAGTTTTGCCAGCTCGGGCACCGGCGGCATCGGTCACCTGCAAATGGAGCTTTTCAAGAATCTGTCGGGCACTTTTGTCACCCACATCCCGTACCGTGGCGCGGGTCCAGCGCTCAACGACACAGTGGCGGGTCAGGTGCCGATCATTTTCGACAACATGCCTTCGGCGCTGCCGTTCATCAAGGACGGTCGGCTGGTGGCGATCGTCGTCGCCGCGCCCAACCGCTTGGCGCAACTGCCCAACGTGCCGACCTTCAAGGAAGTCGGGCTCGAGCCAGTCAACCGCATGGCTTATTACGGTATTTACGGCCCCAAAGGCCCGTCCAAAGAGGTCGTTGACAAGGTCTACTCGGCGGTCAAGAAAACCACCGAGCAGGCTGACGTGAAGAAGCGTATCGAGGAAACCGGATCGTTGGTGGTGGCCAACACGCCGGCCGAATTCGCGGCTCAGATCAAGGCGGAATTCGAGGTCTACAAAGGCGTGGTCGAAGCCCAGAAACTCAAGCTCGATTGAATCCGGTCGGCTGCCATGCCTCTCACAGACAGTGGTCCCGGCCTACCACCTGCCAGCCAGGCCTTGATCTCGCGCTTTGTTGATGCGCTGTGGATCGAGGATGGGCTGGCCAAGCTCACGCTCGAGGCCTACCGGCGTGATCTAACGCTCTACGCCCATTGGCTGTCGGACACGGCGGGCCGCGCGATCGTCTCCAGCACGGAGTCCGACCTGCTGGCTTACATGACTCACCGCCATGCAGGCAGCCGGGCCACCAGCGCGAACCGGCGTCTGACGGTGTTCAAGCGCTTCTTTCGTTGGGCGCTGCGCGAGCGCTTGGTGACCGAGGACGCCAGCCTGCGCCTGGGCAGCGCGAAGACGCCGATGCGGGTGCCCAAGGTGCTGTCAGAGGCCCAGGTTGAGGCCTTGCTCGACGCGCCAGCCGTGGCCGAACCACTGGGTTTGCGCGACCGCGCGATGCTCGAGCTGATGTATGCCAGCGGCTTGCGCGTGAGTGAGCTGGTGGGCATTGCCACCGTGCGGGTGGGATTGAGCGAGGGAGTCTTGCGGGTGGTGGGCAAGGGCAGCAAGGAGCGCCTGGTGCCGTTTGGCGCTGAGGCGCAGGATTGGATCGAGCGCTACCTGTCTCAGGCCCGCGAGGCCATCCTGGGCGGACAGCGAAGCGATTCGCTGTTCGTCACCGCGCGCGGTGCGGCGATGACGCGCCAGATGTTTTGGTCACTCGTCAAGCGCCATGCGCTGACCGCAGGTATCCGCGTGCCATTGTCGCCGCACACCTTGCGTCACGCGTTTGCCACCCACTTGCTCAACCATGGCGCAGACTTGCGAGCGGTGCAGTTGTTGCTGGGCCATGCCGACATTGCAACGACCACCATCTACACCCATGTTGCGCGCGAGCGTCTGCGGCTGCTTCATGCGCAGCACCATCCGCGCGGATAGCTGTTCGGCTCATTCGAAGCAAGCTCTCGGCGAGGTTCAGGACGACTCTTTTTCCTGCAGCTTGACACCTACCAAACCATGCGCTGGCAGCCTGATCAGCGAGCCTTGAAAGTACAGTTGCATCTGCGCCAGCTGCGGTGATTGCAGTTGCCAAGGCGGTCGTCCGTGAAAGCTCTGGCCTCTGTGCTCACCGAAGACGTGGCGCCAGGCCTGCCCGCCGGCGTCGCGCACACAGACCACCTGTCCTGTTGCGCCGACGACGTAGACCATGCCGGCGCCCTTCAAGGCTTTGGGTGCCTGGAGTTCGGCGAAGCCGACACCTGCCATGTCGCATCCGTTGTCGGCTTTGGCCGACGCGGAATCCTCGGCCTGAACCGTCGATGGAGCTTGCGCAGTTGGCCCTATCGGGGCGCCCTGTGCGGCATCGATGGTCTTGACGGGCATTGCCGCGCTCTCGAGCGACGACGCTTCAAGCTTGGTGCGGTCTGATGAAAAGCCTATCACCGTCGCCCAAACACCAAGCATCACCAGGGTCAGCCCCGCCACGCCTGCCATCTTGAGCTGGCGTGGCAAGCGGGCCTTGATCTCCGATTGCCCAGGTGAGCCCAACACAGAGCGCAGCCTGTCCAATAACCAGACCTGCTGGCGGCTACCCTGATGCTTTGGCGCAGGTGCTGCGTCAGTCGCTGCCATGACCTGAGTGGGCGTCACCATCGCTTCAGGCACACTGACTTCGATCACGCTCTCAGGATCGGCGCCCAAGATCAGTGCGACCTTGCGCGCGGCTTGGCGACGAATCGATGCGTTGTAGAACGAACCGTGGCTGCCGTTTTCCAGTTGCTCTAGTTGCGAGGGGGACAGTGCTGCTCGCTTGGCCAATTCGGAAAGATCGAGTCTGGCCAGCAAACGCAACTCCCGCAAGCGGTCGCCCTTGACGTCCGCCACTTTGGGGTCATCCTGATTTGACGGGTCAAGTTCCAACATGCATCCCGCAGCATTGCTTTGAAAATTGCGATTGGTGGTTTAGTCATTTTGCCAAATTTTTTGCATTTTCGCAATCAGATACCGGATCTTTTTCTAGGCAAAGCCAAGGTTGGCGCCTCGAACTTCCAAAAAAGCAGTTGTGCTGGGTTCAAAAAATGGTGAACCTGCTGAAACAACCGATGGCGCCTGACCCGCCAAACCGG
>Ga0214919_10011012_pt1 | contig 11335 bp, 10 predicted proteins | sample LL1503_MetaG_FD_177994 | JGI IMG/M metagenome (GOLD analysis project Ga0214919, IMG submission 177994) | Freshwater microbial communities from Lake Lanier, Atlanta, Georgia, United States - LL-1503 | ecosystem: Environmental > Aquatic > Freshwater > Lake | place: USA: Georgia | collected...
GACTACCCCACCTTGACCGTGCCCATCAACTGCTATGGCCGCAAAGTCATTTCCGCACGCGGGTTTCTCACGAACATCAACGACCCGCTGGACTTTGACCCGCCTTCGCCTTCGCCCAAGCGCTGCATGGACTTGGGTGCGGCCACTGCGCGCATCTTGCGCGACTCGCCGTGGCGCGTGGCGGTGATGGCCTCATCGAGTTGGTCGCACGCTTTTTTGTGCGACCACACCCACCGCTTGCGCCCCGACACGGTGAGCGACCGCGCCTTGTACCAAGCCTTGGTCGATGGCGACTTCGCCTATTGGCATGGCCGCAGCACGGCACAGTTTGACCACGCCGGGCAGCAAGAAATCTTGAACTGGTCGCCCCTGATGGGCGCGATGAACGCCCTGGGCGCCAAACTGAAGTGGAGCGAGTTTGTCGAAACCCACATCTTCAACTCGAACAAAGTGTTTGCCGTCTACCACCCGGTTTAAGCCTCAGTTCTGGCAACCCCTGCTCGTCTGTCATGGCGAGCCGCGCAGCGGCATGGCGATCGACCAACGTCCACGGTTTGCGCGCCTTTTTACAAGACTCTCCATCTTGATAAATAGCGCCTAGGGATAACACCGATGCCACGGCCAAACAAGGTGGCACACCATCGGCGAGCGTCAGACCGGCGTTCTTTGGAACCCTTGCCCCATGAAGTCCACCCACATCAACGGTTTCGGAAATTTTCTGGAAAGCGAGGCCATCCCTGGTGCTCTGCCCTTGCGCAACAACACCCCCCAGCGAGCGCCCTTGGGGCTGTACCCCGAGCTGATCTCCGGCACCACTTTTGTCGCACCCCGGGCACAGAACCGCCGGGTTCACACCTACCGCATCCACCCCTCGGTGGACCAGCCCACTTTTTCGCGCATGGACAACGGCCTCTTGCTGTCGGGTCCGTTTGAGCAAGACCTCAACCCCAATCCCTTTCGCTGGGATCCGTTTGAGATGCCCACCACCCCCACCGACTTCATCGATGGCTTGAGCACCCTGTGCGGCAACGGCGACCCCAAAGCCCAAAGCGGCCTGGCCATCCATGTGTACCGGGCCAATCAATCCATGTCCAAGCGGGCGTTTGTCAATGCCGATGGCGATATGTTGTTTGTGCCGCAAACCGGGCGCATCGAGCTGCGCACCGAGCTGGGCATCTTGCAAGTCGGGCCCAACGAAATCGCCCTCATCCCCCGGGGCATCAAATTTGCCGTCAAGTGCTTGGACGGCCATGCCCGTGGCTTTGTGGGCGAGAACTACGGCATGCCGTTCCAACTGCCCGACCTGGGCGTCATTGGCTCCCACGGCCTGGCCAACCCCAGCGATTTTTGGGCCCCCGTCGCCGCCTATGAAGAAAACAACCAAGCCCACCAATTGGTGCACAAATACGGCGGCAACCTGTGGGTCACCGAGGTCGCGCATTCACCGTTCAATGTGGTGGCGTGGCGCGGCAACCATGTGCCCTTCAAGTACGACACCGCCAACTACGTGACCCTGGGCAGCATCAGCGTGGATCACCCTGACCCGTCCATCTTCACCGTGCTGACCTCGCCCAGCGACAAAGTGGGTGGGGCCAACATGGACTTTGTGATTTTTCCGCCGCGCTGGTCGGTGGCCGAAGACACCTTCCGCCCACCGCCCTTTCACCGCAATGTGATGAGCGAGTTCATGGGCATGATCCACGGCGCGCACTACTCGCGCTCCAGTGGCTTTGAGCCCGGTGGGGCCTTGCTGCACAACTGCTGGGTGCCACACGGGCCCGATGTCGCCACCTACGACAAGGCCTACAACGCAGCGTTGGCGCCGCAAAAACTCGACAACCACTTGGCTTTCATGTTTGAGACGCGCTACCCCATGCACCTGACGCCGTTTGCGCTGCAAGCCAAAGAGTTGCAAAAAGACATCCACCAGCAATGGGTGGGGTTTCCCAATCACTTTTCCACGCAAGGCAAAAAATGAAGTTCAACCCCTTTTCGCGCCTGGCTTGGCACACCGCTGTGGCGGCCGTGCTGGGTGCCTGCCTGGCTCTGAGCAGCCAGGCCCAAACACCCAACTTTCCCAACCGGCAAGTGCGCATGATCGTGCCCTTTGCCCCCGGCAACGGGGTCGACATCTTGGCGCGCACCATTGCCGATGGCCTGAGCAAAATGTGGGGCCAAAGCGTGGTGGTTGAAAACCGCCCCGGTGCCAATGGCATCGTGGCCGCACAAGAATTCCTCAGAGCCCCCATCGATGGCTACACCTACTTTGTGGGTGACATTGGCAGCATCGCCGTCAACCCCAGCTTGTTCAAAAAGCTGCCATATGACCCCGAGCGCGACATGGTGCCGCTGACCGATGTGATGGCCGCACCCTGGGTGTTTTTCACCACCAAGGCCAATGGCATCAAAACCATGGCCGAGTTTGTGGAGCGTGCCAAAGCCGAACCCGGCAAGCTCACTTATGGCTCCACGGGGCTGGGTGCGCCCAACTACATGGCCGCCGAGTTCTTCAAAATCCGCACCGGCATCGACCTGCTGGGCGTGCCCTACCGCGACGGCAACCAATTGCACAGTGCGGTGGCGGCGGGCGAGCTGAACTTGATGATTTCTTCCTGGGCCACCGCGCGCGTGGTGATGGACCGCTTGCAACCGCTGGCCGTGTCGGCCCCTGCGCGGCAACCCGGCTACCCCCAGGTGCCCACCATGCAAGAGGCCATTGGTTTGGCGGATTTTGAAGTCAACTCTTGGGCGGTGCTGATGGGCCGCAAAGGCGCCCCGCAAGCCATCTTGGACCAAATGCAGGCCGATGCCATCAAGGTCATCCAAAGCCCCGATGTGCAACGCCGATCGAGCCAAATTGGCATCGATGTGCAAGGCAAAAAGGCTGCAGATTTGGTCGTCATGATCCAGTCCGAAGTTTCCCGCTACCGCGCCGTCATCCAAAAAACCGGCATCCAAAAAGATTGATACTCCCACCCCATGAGCACCGCACAAACCTTTGACATCGAATCCGACTGGGTTCACATCCAATACCCCGAGACCTCGGCCTTTCGCGACGTGTATGGCTTTGCCAGCCAGTCTGGCATGGTCAACATCGAGGGCATCCGTTTGCGCCCCAAAGGCAAGCCCTCCAAGACCTTGCTGTTTTACATGCACCCCGCGTCCACCTTGCAAATCTTGCCGGTGCCCAAAAGCATGGCCGCTGGTGGCGCGCATGTGTTGTGTGCGGGTAGCCGCTATGCGCGCAACGACACGCCGCTCATCATGGAAAAGGTATTGATGGACATCGCTGCCTATTTCCGCCATGCCAAAGAGGTCTGGGGCTACGAAAAAATCGTCCTCGTGGGCTGGTCGGGCGGCGCATCGCTGTCCATGACCTACCAATCGCAGGCCGAACACACCACCATCCAAGCCACACCTGCTGGCGAGCCCATTGCGCTCAAAGCCATGAACCCCATCGCCGCCGACGGGGTCATCTGGCAGGCCGGCCACTTGGCCCGGGCCGTGGTGTTGCTTGACTTCATCGACCCGTCTGTCATTGACGAAGACAACCCCGACCGGCGCGACCCCCGACTGGACCTGTACCACCCCGGCAACCAAGGGCCTTACACGACCGACTTTGTCACTGAGTTCCGCGCCGCGCAGTTGGCGCGCATGCGCCGGCGCACCGCTTGGGTCAAACAACAATTAGAAGACTTGCGCAAGCGCGGCGGCAAAGAGGTCGAGCGCGGCTTCATCACCCACCGCACCTTGGCCGATCCGCGTTGGCTCGACGGCCGCATCGACCCCAACGACCGCGTGGTGGGCACCTGCTGGCTGGGCGACCCCGAAACCGTCAACTCAGGGCCCATCTCGCTGGGCCGGTTTTCCACCCTGCGCTCGTGGTTGTCGCAATGGTCCATCGAAGACACCCAGTGCAATTCGCTCGACCACGCGCCCCACATCAGCGTGCCCTTTTTGGCGATTGAAAACTCCGCCGACGACTCGGTGCCCCAGCCCCACACCCAACGCATTCATGACCTGGTCGCGTCCAAAGACAAAACCATGCAGGTCATCAAAGGCGCCAACCACTACTACGTGGGCCAGCCCGAACACCTGCGCCAAACCGTGGACCTGTGCTTTCAGTGGCTGCGCCAACGCGGCTTGTCGGACTGATGCCCATGCTCAAACCCGTTTGCGACTGCGGTCTGATCGACACCCACACCCACTGGGTGCCCTCGTCTTTTCCGGCGTATGTGGGTGGGCGCAAAGGCGTGGCCTGGCCGTCCATCGCACCGGCCGAGTCCAGCTGCCAGCGCCATGTGATGATCCAAGACAAGGTCTACCGCACCATCCCCACCAGCTGCTTTGACTTTGACGAGCGTGCGCGAAACATGGCCCAAACGGGTGTCACCCGTCAAGTGGTCTCGCCCATGCCCGAGCTGTTGTCGTACTGGTTGGAGCCTGAGGACGGCCAGTCCTTGATTCGCTACCTCAACGACACCTTGGCCGCACAGGTGGGTGGGCAACCCGATCAATTCATTGCCTTGGGTGCCGTGCCCCTGCAAGACGTTGACATGGCCATCCAAGAGCTAGAACGCGTGGTGGGCGAGTTGGGGCTGGCCGGCGTGGAGATTGGCAGCAACATCAACGGCAAGCCCATTGGCCACCCCGACTTCGCGCCGTTTTTTGAGGCCGCGCAAAGTTTGGGGGCAGCGATTTTTGTGCACGCCCTGCGCCCAGCGGGCATGGACCGCTTGGTCGGCCCGCCTGCCTTGGAGCAGGCCCTGGCCTTCCCGGGCGAAATTGGTTTGTCTGCCGCGTCCATGATCACCTCGGGCCGGCTGGCCGCCTTGCCCGGCCTGCGCATCGCCTTCAGCCACGGCGGCGGCTCGCTGCCGGTGTTGGTGGCGCGGCTGGAGCACGCTTGGACTTGCATGCCCCCGATCCAAAATGCCTTGAAACATTCCCCCCGCGCGGTGTCGCGGCAGATGTTTGTCGACGACTTGGTCTACGACGAAGCCAGCATCCACCACCTGATCTACACGTATGGTGTGGGCCAAGTGATGGTGGGCACCGACGACCCGTTTGTCATCATGGACCGCGACCCCGCGCAGCGGGTGGAAAACCTGCAACTCAGCGCCGAACACCGCCAAGCCCTGCGCCAAGACAACGCTTTGCGTTGGTTGGGATTGGCTTAAACCCGCATGGTTTTTTGGCGGGGCAGGCGCTAAAGTGGCCTGTCAACGGGAGAGGCATGCCTTGGGCAAGCCCCACCGCCCCACAAGGAGATCACAATGAAAAATTTTTCACGCTGGCTGGCTGTGTGCAGTTTGGCCCTGGCCGCCACAGGCGCAACAGCCCAAGACAGCGGCACCATCCGCGTGGTTTTGCCCTTTGGGCCGGGCAGCGGTACTGACAACGTGGCACGACCCTTGTTTGAAGAGGTGGGGCGCGAGCTGAACCAAACCGCCGTGATCGACAACCGGCCCGGCGCCAATGGCTTTTTGGCCGCCGAGTTTGTGGCCCGCGCACCGGCCGACGGCAAAACCCTGCTGTTCACCTCCAACACCACCCACGCCATCAACCCGGTGTTGTTCAAAAAGCTGCCCTACGACCCGGTGAAAGACTTCAAACCCATTGCCATGGTGCTGACCGCGCCCTATGTGCTCATCGTGCGCAAAGACATGCCGGTGCGCAGCGTCAACGAGATGGCCGCTTGGATCAAAGCCAATTCCGATAAAGCAGCCTATGGCTGGGGGGCATCGGTGAGCCAAATTGCCGGCGCGGTGTTTCTCAAGCGCCTGAACCTGACCAGCGTGGGCGTGCCCTACAAAAGCAGCCCCCTGGCGGTGACCGATCTGATGGGCGGGCAACTGAGCTTCATGTTCTTGGACTACGCCGCCGCCCTGCCCTTTGTGCAAGGCGACCGCGTCAAAGCCATTGCCGTTACCTCACCCAAACGCATCGACATCTTGCCCGACCTGCCCACCATGGCTGAGAGCGGCATGGCCAACTTTGAAGTGCGCTCTTGGAACGGCATGTATGCCCCCGCTGGCACGCCTGACGCGGTGATCCAGCGCTACAGCAACGCCGTCAAACGCGCCATGAACAGCCCCGCCTTGCTCAAAAAGCTGGAGCAATGCTGCGTGCCTACTTTGCTGATGGCCGACGAGTTCGCCGAATTTGTGCGCAAAGACCGCGCCCTGTGGACGGAACGCGCCGCCTTTGCGGGCCTGAACCCCGAGTAAAGATCAGGCCGCTATAACCCACCCGCCCGGCCATCGACCACGGCAATGGTCTTGTCGCAGCGCTGGGCCAGCAAAGGGTTGTGGGTGACAAACAAAACCGCGGTGCCCTGCTCTTTGCACACGCGCTGCAGCAACTCAAACACGCTGTCGGCGCTTTTGGTGTCCAAATTTCCAGTGGGCTCATCGGCCAAGATCAAGGCGGGCTTCATGGCCAAGGCCCGCGCCACCGCCACCCGCTGCTGCTGACCACCCGACAAATGGCTGGCCGGCACGTGCAGCCAAGGCGTCAGGCCCACGCTGCCCAGCAAGGCGCTGGCACGCAGGCGCGCCAACTCGGTGGCAAAGCCGGTGTCGGCAAACATCGGCATCATCACATTTTCCAACGCGCTGAAGGCGCCCAACAAGTGGTGGTACTGAAACACAAACCCAATCGTGTGGCCACGCAGGTGGGTCAACTGCGCGTCACTCATGCGCGTGGTCTCTTGGCCGGTCATGGTCAATTGCCCTTGGGTGGGCCGGTCGAGCAAACCCACGATGTTGAGCAAGGTGCTTTTGCCCGAGCCCGATGGCCCCACCACCGCACAAAACTCTCCGGCCCACAGGTCCAAGTCGATGCCGTGCAAGACCTCGCTTTCGTTGGGTTCGCCCACGTTGAACGACTTGCGTATGCCGCGCAAGGCCAGCACCGGTGGGCTTGGGGTTTGAGGTGCGGCGTCCATCGCGTGTCAGCCCCGAATCGCCACCACGGGGTCCAAGCGGGCGGCCCGCAAGGCCGGCGCAAAGGCCGAGAGCAAACCCGTCAAGGTGGCCAGCAACAGCGTTTGCAACAGCAAGCCGCTGTCAAACACCAAGGGAAACATCACCGTGCCATCGGCATTGCGCATGAAGCGCTGCCACAAAAACAGCGCCAAGGCCCCAATGCCCGAACCCAACACCGCGCCGCCCAAGCCAAGCAAACCGCCTTGGATCAAAAACACCCGCAACACCTGACCCCGGGTGACGCCCATGGCACGCAAGATGCCAATTTCGCGCGAGCGCTGCACCACCGACACCACCAGCACACTGGCAATGCCAAAGCCCACCGACAGCGCCACAAAAAACCGAATGGCGGTGTTGGCCGTGGTTTGCGCCTTCACCGCCGTGAAAAACTGCTCATTGGTTTTGATCCAACTGTCTGCCTGTAATCCGGTGAGGCGGTGGATGTGTTGTGCCACGTTCTCGGCGGTATAGACATCGTGCACGGTCACATCCAACACCGAGGCCCCGCCCACCAAATCGAACAGGGTTTGCGCGGTGCGCAGCGCCACAAAGGTGTTGCGCGCATTGGCCGCTTTGTTGCCCAAATCAAAAATCCCGCTCACGGTGAGCGTTTGCACCCGCCCCGTGCCGCTGGACAGGCGCAGTTTGTCGCCCACGCCCAGGCCCAAATCGCTGGCCAGCTCGGTGCCAATCAAAATCGACTCGCTGTTGATCAGCGCTTGGCCTTGCACCATTTTCTCGGGCATGGGGATGATTTGGAAGTACACCTCGGGCTGCACCCCCACCACCGACACCGAGCGCGTGGCGCTGCCCCGGCTGGCCAAGGCTGCCCCCGTGACCGATGGTGACAACACACTCACCTGGGGGATGCGGCTCAGCTGCGTGGCCCAACTCTGCCATTGGTCAATGCCTTTGAGCCTTTGCAATGGCACTTGCACCTGCGCCAACTCTTGGCCCTCCCCCGCCAAGCCGTCACGCAGCGGACGCACGGTCTCTTTTTGATTCAGCAACTGGATGTGCGCCTGTCCCGTGAGCACCCGGTTGACAAAGTTCGACTGCAAACCAGCCAGCAGCGCCGACATGAACACGATCACCGCCACGCCAATGGCAATGCCCACCGCAATGAAGCCAGTTTGTATCTTGCCCTCTTGCAAAAACCGAATCGCCACCACCCACTCAAACGGCAGCCAGCGGGTGGCCCTCATGGCGGCACGGCGCGCACGCGCAGGCCGTCGTGCCAATGCGGCGCAGGCTGGGTGGCCAAGCGCTCACCGGCATCCAAGCCCGACAACACCTCGGCGCGGCCTTGGTGCCTCAAACCCAGCGTGACGCTTTGCCGATGCAGCCGTTGGTCGCGCACCAACCACACCGCTGGCCCAGCACTGCCCGCCGTTTGCACAGCGGTCAGCGGCACCCACAGGCTTTGCGGGCGACGCGCCACCTCGATGTCCACCGACACCGTCATGTCTTGTTGCAAATAGGCAGGCGGTTTGGGCACGGTGAGCTTGACCTCCACCGAACCGCGCAGCGGGTCCACCCGGGGGTTGATGTAGGCCAACTCGGCATCAAACTTTTTGTCGGGGTAGGCATCGGCACTGGCCCAAGCGGCTTGGTTCAAGCGCAGCAAATGCAGGTTTTTTTCGTCGATTTGCAGCACCAGTTGCATGTCGGCCTTGGGCGACAACACCATCAACACCTTGCCGGGCTGCACCCCGTCACCGGGCTCAACATTGCGCGCAATCAACACGCCGTCCACTGGCGCAGCAATGCGGGCGTAGCGCAGACGCGCTGCGGCAGACGCCTGGGCCGCTTGCGCCACCTGCACCGCGCTGTGAACGGCGGCCTCATCGCTGCCACCCGGCAACAGGCTTTGGCGTTGTTGCGCGGCAATCTGTAATTGCGCCTGTGCAATGTCCAGGCCGCGCTGCGCGTCGTCGCGGGCAGATGCGCCCACAAAACCTTGGTCAAACAGGGTTTGGCTGCGCGCCAAGCTTTGCTGGGCCACTTTCAAGTTGGCTTGGGCTTGCAGCCAAGTTTGCTCGGCCACGGGCAAGCGCAGTTCCAGCAACTGGCGCACATTGACTTGCGCTTGTTGTGAGTTGGCCAGGGCTTGCTGATGGTTGGCCTGGGCCTCGCTGCTGTCGAGCTCGATCAAGGTTTGCCCTTGGCGCACCCACTGCCCCTCGGTGACGGGGATGGCCACCACCCGCCCGGTGACTTGGGCGCTCACATCGGTGCGGTGCGGGCTTTGCACATGGCCACTGGCCACCATGGTTTGCACCACGTCTTGGCGCTGGAGCACCTCCACAGCGGTGATCGGCCCCCACCACCATTGCCACCCCACAAAACCCAGGCCTGCCAAAGCGGCCACGCCCACCAGGCCCCAAAGGTGCAAACGCTTCATGCGCTGCCTCCCACCACAAAGGTGTCATGCCCCCAGCTGATCATTCGCAAGCCTTTGACGCGCACCGAAACAGGCGCACAAACAGCTCACGCGCCCATGCAACTGGTGCATGGGGGTCATGCTAGGGGTGGGAGGGCCAAAGGGGGTTGATGTGGGTCAAGGTATGGGGGATGGGCCATTGACTGGGCGAAGCCAGTAGGCTGGATGAACCGCTATAGCAACTAAAACTCAGATGGGTTTCTTTTTGGTGGCGATGGCTTTTCGCTTTGCAGGTGGCGCCAAATAGTTCTCGCCCGTCACCACAGATCGGCTGGTTTGCTGCTCCAACTGCTGGCGTGCCTGCTTGGCAATGCGTCCACCCACCATGGCGGCACCTTTGTTTTCTTGCAAGCCGGTGGCTTGCTGGGTTTCTGCCACTTGGCGGGTTGAGAGTTCGGCCAGCGCCGTGAAGATCAGCTCGGCCTCACTCATGTGGTCACGCAGGTTGTGGGTTTTCAGGCCCTTGATATTCTTGTGTGCTTTCACACTCACGCCCGACCATTCTTGGTGAATGATATTGGTGAGCATGGCGAACTCATCCCCGCTTTTGACATCGTGTTCGCGCCAGTAATCGGTCAATTTGTTGCGGGTTTCCTGGCCCGTCATGCGCTGCTGAATCCACTTGTCGCTGCGGCCATGATGCTGCCAAGTTTCGCGGGCGCGGTCGAGCGACATGGCCGGGTCGGCCATTTCTTGCATGCGCTCGTAGCCCACCTTGGCCAGCCAAAGCTTGATGGGCTCTGCCTTGGGGCTGGGGACGGATTGCACCAAGCGAAGCAAAGTCTCGGCGGTGGCCGCATCTGTCAGGCGTTGTTTTCCATCTGCCGCCTTCATTTTCAACTGGTGACAGCTTGTCACCAGTTGGCTACCCTCCTTGGCCAACCGGCGTTTCAGTTGATTCCAATACTTGCGTGCGGTCAGATCATCGGGTTGCTCAGTCAAAACCTGAACCACATCAACCACTGAAAACCACCAAATTTCGCTGACTTCGTCGTAAACGCGGCGAATACCTTTGCCGTCGAATTGCGCTGCTGAAATGTTCATGTCCTTGCCTTCTGATGCTTTTACTGATGGGAAAGGTGTGTAGGGGTCACGCGTCTGCCTCGGAATGGAGATGGCTGGCAACTTGATTGTTTACTATTTTGCTATATGCATACAGTGAATGGTTTGAGCTTGGAAAAGCCAGTTGCCATCATCACCACCACCAAAAAATTTGCGCTAAGCGTGAGCCCCAGGTGCTGAAAGGTGACCGACCTGTCACCGCCGAACTGGCCTTGCGCATACGCCCTGCCCTTGGGCAAACCCGGCAATATTGGCTGAATCTGCAAACTTCCTACGACTTGAAGTTGGCGCAAATTGAAATGAAAGATGCGCTGAAAGATGTCAGGTTGTTGGCGGCGAGTTGAGCTCCAAGGGGTCAGCAAGTGTCTTGTCTCGTTCAAACTAGAAATCCACACCCCCTGCCTGCTTACCGATTTCTGTCAACAAGAAATCAAGCTTGACGCGATCGTCCGGCCGGTCAGCGCTTTCAAGAATGGCCCGAACCTCATCCTTAGTGCTTCGCCCAACCAATGCGGCGCGGACCCGTAAAGCGCGGTGGGTTTCTTCAGTGATGTTGCGGACGGTGAGGGATGACACAGGCACCTCTCGGAAATTGATATCAACATGAAGGTACCCTTCTGGTTTGACCTGCAAACCGCCCTTCTGATGAGACAGGCGCTGACATTTGACTCAATGTAATGCAGCCAGGGCAGCCTCAGGGGCTTTGTCCAACACTTTGAGCAAGGCTTTGGCTGCGCCCGTGGGGCTTCGTTTGCCTTGCTCCCAGTTGCGAATGGTTTCAAGCGACACGTCAATCCGCGTTGCAAACTCGGATTGGCTGAACCCCAGGCGGCGGCGCACA
>Ga0214919_10011013_pt1 | contig 11333 bp, 11 predicted proteins | sample LL1503_MetaG_FD_177994 | JGI IMG/M metagenome (GOLD analysis project Ga0214919, IMG submission 177994) | Freshwater microbial communities from Lake Lanier, Atlanta, Georgia, United States - LL-1503 | ecosystem: Environmental > Aquatic > Freshwater > Lake | place: USA: Georgia | collected...
GCGGCAGTGCCGCGCCGGGCTTCAGCACGGGGCAGGCCATGGCCGAAATGGAGCGCCTGGCCACGCAACTGCCGGCCGGGTTTGGCTATGAATGGACGGGCCTGTCGCGCGAGGAAAAACTGGCCGGCTCGCAGTCGCTCATTCTGTACAGCTTTGCCATCCTGTCGGTGTTTTTGTGCCTGGCTGCTTTGTATGAAAGCTGGTCCATTCCGCTGGCGGTGATTTTGGTGGTGCCGCTGGGCGTGCTGGGCGTGTTGCTGGGTACTTGGCTGCGCGGGTATTCCAATGACGTGTACTTTCAAGTGGGCCTGATCACCATCATCGGGCTGTCGGCCAAAAACGCGATTCTGATCATCGAGTTCGCCAAAGACCTGCAGGCCCAGGGTAAGAGTGTGATCGAGTCGGCGCTGGCCGCTGCGCATCTGCGCTTCCGCCCCATTGTGATGACCTCCATGGCCTTCACCCTGGGCGTGCTGCCACTGGCCCTGGCCACCGGGGCCGGTTCTGCCAGCCAGCGCGTGATCGGTACCGGGGTGATTGGTGGCATCCTGACCGGCACCAGCCTGGCCGTGCTGTTTGTGCCGGTGTTTTTTGTGCTCATCCGCAGCCTTTTTAAAGACAGTCCGCGCCAGCATCAGCTGCATGCCGAGCAGGCTACGCACATGGGGATACAGGGTGATGAATAAGTCTGCCAACCGCCGTCCGGCGATTACCGTTGCCGCCGGGTGCGTGCGAAGCGCCACGGCGGTGGCCGCGCTGGCTTTGCTCGCATCGTGTGGGTCCCTGATGCCGCCGGAGGCGGTGCAGGTGGTACCTCGACCGGTGGGAGATACCGAATGGTCACGCACTGCCGCCACGCCTGCAGTGGCCGCCGGTGCCTTGCTGCCTTGGCGCAGCTATTTCGACGACCCCGACCTGCAGGTGTTGATTGCGCTGGCCCTTGTCCACAACAGCGATATGCGGCTGGCCGTGATCAACATCGCCCAGGCGCAGGCGCAGTGGGGCATCCGCAGCGCCGACCAGCTGCCCACGGTGAATGCGGTTGCGGGTGTGACCCGTGCGCCCAACGCGTTTGGCGTACAGACCACCAGCGTCGCCACCGGCGTGGCGGTCACCGCCTATGAGTTTGATTTCTTCGGCCGCATCAGCGGCCTCAAAGAGCAGGCATTGGCGCAGTACCTGGCGACGCAAGAGGCCCGGCGTACCGCTCAGATTACCCTGGTGACCCTGGTCGCACAGGCCTGGATTGCCCTGCTGGCCGACGCCCGCAACCTGGAGCTGGCCCAGCAGGCGCTGGCCTCCCGCCAGGCCAGCCTGGACTTGCTGCGCCTGCGCGCTACACACGGGGTGTCATCGGCGTTAGAGCTGCGCCAGAGCGAGTCCTTCTTGGAAGGTGTGCGCGTCACCCAGGCGCAACTGGAACGCCAGATGGCGCTGGATGAAAACGCGCTGACCTTGCTGCTGGGGCAGGCGGTGCCGCAGGCCCAGGTGGCGCGCTTTCAGGCGGCGCGGTTCGCGCAATTCAGCCTGCCCGAATTGCCGCCCGGTCTGCCATCGGAGTTGCTGGTGCGGCGTGCCGACATCCGCCAGGCCGAGCTGGGCCTCAAAGCCGCCAACGCCAATATTGCCGCTGCCCGCGCGGCATTTTTTCCGCGCATTTCGCTCACCGCTACGGCCGGCTCCGCGAGCGCCGAATTGGGCACTTTGCTCAAGTCCGGAACCTGGGCCTTTAGCCTGGCACCACAGGTTCTGATGCCCTTGTTTGACGCCGGGCGCAACCGCGCCACCTGGGAGCTGGCCCGCGCCGCTGCCGAGGCGTCCATGGTGCAGTATGAAAAAGCCGTGCAAGTGGCTTTCCGCGAAGTGGCCGACGCGCTGGCCACGCGCGCCGGCTGGGCGCGCCAGCTGCAGGCCCAGCAGGCCCAAACCCAGGCCGACACCGAGCGCCTGCGCCTGGTCGCATTGCGTTTACAGCACGGCGCAGCCAGCCAGCTGGATGTGCTGGAACTGGAGCGCACGGTACTGGCCGATCAGCAGGCGCTGACGGCTGCGCAATGGGCTTATTTGCAGTCGCAGGTCACCCTCTACAAAGTGCTGGGCGGGGGGCCGGAGGAGTAGGACCTGGTGGCTAGCGGGCGTTTCACTGGCAGGCATCCACCCACTGCCCGCCCGTCACTTCGGCCATCAGTGCCGGGCTGATGCGCAGCGCGCTGTTCACCGATCCTGCTGCCGGCAGCACCTCGTCAAAGTCCCGCAGACTGCGGTCCAGATAGATCGGCAGCGGCGTGGCCAGGCCGAAGGGGCAGACGCCGCCCACCGGATGCCCGGTCAGCGCCTCCACGTCTTCGGCGCCCAGCATCTTGCCTTTGCCAAACGCTGCCTTGAACTTGGTGTTGTCCACCCGCGCATCACCACGCGCCACCAGCAGCAAGACCCGTCCGTCGTGCATGCGAAAAGCCAGCGTTTTGGCAATGCGTCCCGGCTCCACGCCGTGGGCTTGCGCGGCCAGCGCGACCGTGGCGGTGCTGACCTCCAGTTCGGTGATGTGCGGGTCCAGCCCGCGCTCGGCAAAAAACGCCCGTACCGATGCGATGCCCATGCTTGCGCTCCTACCGCCCATTCAGGTTCCGCCAACGTACGGGTTGTGTTGGCGCTCGTAACCAAAGCTGCTCTCGGGCCCGTGGCCGGGGATGAACACAGTCTCATCGCCCATGGGCCACAGTCGCTGCACGATGCTGCTGAGCAGGTCCGCATGGTTGCCACGCGGAAAGTCGGTGCGGCCAATGCTGCCGGCAAACAGCACGTCGCCCACGAAGGCGCGGCCGATCTCGGGCGAATAAAACACCACATGACCCGGCGTGTGGCCTGGGCAGTGGCGCACCTGCAGCACATGTTCGCCCAATGCCACGGTATCGCCGTCAAACAGCCAGCGCGTGGGCACAAAAGGCCGCGCCGGGGGAAAGCCGTAGCTCGCCGCGGCCTGGGGCAGACCGTCGATCCAGAACTGGTCGTCCGGGTGCGGGCCGCTGATGGGCAGCTGCAGCCGCTGCGCCAGCTCCGCCGTGGCCGCCGCGTGGTCCACATGGCCGTGGGTAATCCATATCTGCTCCAGGGTCAGGCCCAGGTCTTCGGTCGCCGCAATCAGCACGTCCAAATCGCCCCCCGGGTCAATGATGGCCGCGCGGTGGCTGGCATCGCACCAGACGATGGAGCAGTTTTGCTGAAATGGCGTGACGGGGATGGTTTGGTAGCGCAGCATGGAGCCTGGAGTCAGGGTTGGGTTAGACGGTGAGAGAGCGAGAGTGGTAAATGTAGCTAAGTTGTGGGTGGCTTGCCCAGTTCCCGCTGCGCAATGGATTCAACACTGCCTGCCACGAAGCCATACAAACGTATGTAAAAAAATATGGCTCGTGCTACATTCGAGCCATGCACTTTGAGTGGGATGACGATAAGAACTTGGTGAATCTTGCCAAGCACCATGTTTCCTTTTACGAAGCTCAGTTGGCCTTCGCCGATCCGCAGCGTGTTATTGCCCGGGACATTGGGCATAGCGAGGGCGAAGAGCGCTACTACTGCTTCGGAAAAGTCCAGGGTGGCGTCCTCACCGTGCGGTTCACCTATCGGAGCGATGCCATTCGCATCATCGGCGCCGGATATTGGCGCAAAGGAAAGGCTGTTTATGAAGCGAAAAATTGATTACACGGATGAGCCCTTGGGCGAGATTGAGGTAGTGCCTGACTTTTTGCCGCAACCCGCAGAGCTGGCCTTTCGAGAAGAGGGCGTCAAGGTAACCCTCGCCCTGAGCAAAAAGAGCGTGGATTTTTTCAAAGTCGAAGCCTCAAAACACCAGACGCAGTACCAGCGGATGATCCGACGCCTGCTGGATGCCTATGTCGACGCGCAGCAAGCAGCGCCTGCGCCGGGAGCTTCCACGCGCACGCCAACGAAGCGGGCTGCCGTTTAGCTTGGGCTGTAGCCAGCGCTCCAAATGAGTGCATAGTCCACCCATGCCCCTCGCACCCGAAACCGCCACCGCCACCGCCACCGTCCCCTCCCGCCCCCCCACCGTCCAAGACTTTGCCCGCATAGGCGGGCTGGAGGCTTTGTGCCGTGGGTGTACCTTGTCGGTGTTTCCGCTGGTGATGTACCGCGCCTTGGGCAGTGCGCAGTTGGTGTCGCAAATTTATTTCGCCATCGGGGTGGTGTCGCTGCTGACCGCGCTGACCGTGCCGGCGCTGACGCGGCGGTTTGCCCGGCGGCGGATTTACCTGTTTGCCACTGCGCTGTACGTGGTGGCAGCGCTGGCCGGGATGGTGGGAGGCTTGTGGGTTAACGCGGCGCTGCTGTGCGCGGTCATGGCGGCTGCCATGTCCTTTGTGTGCTTTAACGCCTACGTGCTGGACCACATTGACAAGACCGATTTCAGCAAGCTGGAGACGCTGCGCCTGTTTTACGGCGGCGCGGGCTGGGTGGTGGGGCCGGCACTGGGGGTGTGGTTGCTGTCGGTCTGGTCCGGCGCGCCCTTTGTGCTGCTGGCCTGCGCGGCCACAGTGATGGGCGTTTTAATCTGGCGCACGCCCTTGGGTGAGGGGACTTTTCAGGCACGTACGGCTGTGGCGGCGGGGCGTGCACCCCGGCGCGCGCATCCGCTGGCCATCGTGCAGCGCTTTTTTGCGCAACCGCGCATGGTCACGGGCTGGTTGATTCCGGCCGTCCGCTCTTGCGCCTGGTGGTTGTACTTCGTGTACGTGGGCATTTTTGCAGTGGAAAACGGTCTGGGCGACCAAGTGGGTGGCGTGGCCAGCTCGATTGCCAATTTGGGCTTGTTTCTGGCGCCGCTGATGCTGCGCTGGATGCGCAGCCGCTCGGTGCGCACCGCCATCCGCGTGGGTTGCCTGGGCGGCAGCGTCTGCTTCTTTCTGGCCACGCTGGCTGCCCCTTGGCCCTGGATGACGGTTGCGGCCTTGATTGCGGGCACGGTGTTTCTGGTGCTGCTGGATACCTCGGCGGGGCTGCCGTTCTTGATGGCGGTCAAGCCCTCGGAGCGCACCGAGATGTCGGCGGTGTATTCGAGTTTCCGGGATGTGTCGGGCATTATTTCGCCGGGTATTGCCTGGTTGGTGCTGCAGTTTTTCCCCATCGTTGGGGTGTTTGCGCTGGGCGGGGCGGCGCTGTTGGGCGCATGGTGGGTGGCGGGGCAGATCCACCCTGAGCTGGGTATACCTGGGCCGCAGCGGACCCGGCGCGGGCTGTCCTAGCCCACCTGCGGCTTACATGAGGCTGCGGTACGGCCGCTCAGACCGATTGTTTCCGTTTGATCTCGATGCGTCGGCGCAGGTCGGCCATCAGCCGTTCGGCGTTCACCATATTGGGGTTGACGGCCACGGCGCGTTGCATCAGGTCCAGCGCCTTCTCCGGCTGGTCGCGCTCGGCCAGCATTTGCGCGTAGCCCGATAGCGCGCCGAAATGCTTTGGCACGCGTTTGAGCACTTCCTCGCAATCCTGCATCGACAGCTCAAACTGCCCGACCATGAAGTACAGCGTAGCGCGTTTATTCCAAGCTTCGGCGAAAGCAGGGCGCTTGGTGATGATGTCACTGAAGATGCGAATCGCCTCCAGCACATTGCCCTCTTTCATCTCAGCAGTGCCATCGCCATACAGGGTGTCAATCTCTTTGTCCCCGGTGCGGCCCCACATCTGCCAGACGGTGCCCAGGGCCACATTGCGCAGGCCGGGTTCCTTGTCATGCAGGCGCGGAAGGACTGCATCGGCGGCATCGGCGGTGCCGATGACGGCCAGACGGTTCATGGCTTCAAAGCGCTGCTGCGGGTCGCTGTGGTTCAGCGTACGCAGCGCCTGCTGCTGGGACATGGGTTCTTTGGCCTGTAATGCGGACGCTGGGAGCCATAAGGCCAACAACCAGGCGATGCAAACAAGTCGTGATAAGGGGCGGAAAGCGTGCGCCATAGTGGATCTCCTGTGGTGACAAAAACCAGCTTAACGCAAAAAAAACCCCCGCGCAGGGCGGGGGTTCAGGCGATTACCGTGCAGCTGTTCAGTTACCGGCCCGCTTGGCGTAGGCGTCGGTCACAAAAACTTTGTAATCCGGCTTGATTTCCTGAATACGGCCTTGCTCTTTCAAGAACACGGCGGTCTCGGCCATGGCTTTGGCAGCGCCGCCGCCCAGCCATTTAGGACCGAGTTGTTCGGCTGCGGTCGGGAACACATACAAGGCCATGGCGGCGGGCACGTCTTTCACGTCGGCCTTGGTGACGCGGGCAATGGCTTTCACCTGGGCCGTGTCTGCCGTCCACGATGCTTTCTGGGCACGGTACTCGGTGTCGGCCTTGTTCAAAGCCTTGACCAGCGCGACCATGAATGCGTCGTTTTCAGCGGCCCATTTGCTGTTGACAGCGATGCCGTCAAAAGTGGGGTAGCCCTTTTGGCCGATGGAGCCCGAGCTGGCGATGGATTTGCCGTTGGCTTTGATTTTGGACAGGACTGGGTCCCAGATGAATGCCGCGTCAATGTCGCCGCGCTCCCAGGCTGCTGCGATTTCCGGCGGACGCAGGTTCAGCACGTTCACGTCGTTGGCGTTCAGGCCTTCGAGCTTCATGGCAGCCATTAGCTGGTAGTGGGCGGTGGACACAAACGGGGTTGCGACTTTCTTGCCCTTGAGGTCTTTGACCGAATTGACGTTGCTGCCGTTGCGCGCGATCAGCGCCTCAGCGTCGGCAATGTCGTCCAGAATCCAGAACAGTTTGATGTCCTGGCCTTGCGTGACCGCAGCGGTCAGCGGGCTGGAGCCGACTTGGCCGATTTGCACATCGCCAGAGGCCATGGCTTTGATCACATCGCCGCCGCCGCCGAACATGCGCCAGTTGATTTTGTAGCCGGTGGCTTTCTCCAGCTCGCCGGATTCGATCACGGCTTGGAAGGGCACCAGCATGTCCTGGTGTGCGAAAGTCACTTCCTTTTTCTGGGCAAAAGCGGCGCTGCTAACCAGCGCGGCGCTTGCTGCAAGCAAGAGCCATTGGCGTTTATTGAATCTCATAGAAGTCTCCTGTTAAAAATAATGAAAAACTACGGGCACGGAAAACCTGGGGAACGGGGAACACGGGGAACGGGGAACACGGGGGGCAGGGCGCTCTCGCTTGGAAGCCTATCACCAGCCAGTTCATCATATGCGCCATCTGCTTTTCAAGCTGTTGTGAGTGCCGACTGCACGGCGCGCCGGATGATCTGTCCGATGGCCAGGCAATCCGCCTGGGACAAGGACAAAGGCAGGCGCAGGTCACATAAACCGGCCAGCACCTGCTGCGCACGCGGCAGACTTTGCTCCTGCCCGAAGTAGCGCCAGTGCTGCCACACGCTGGTAAAGCCGACCGGCTCATCGGCCCCGAACCATTTGATGTGCACGCCGCTGTGGGCGCAGGCCGCCACCGCCGCCTGCATCTGCGCGCGGTCCATGTCCAGCAGACCAAATTGGAGGGAACTGCCGACGAACTGTTCCTGCGGCGGGCGCTGCGGCAAGCGGATATGGGGCTCGCCCAGCAGCGCATCGTGCAGCCAGTGGTAGCGCTGGTTCCAGCGCGCGCAGCGTTCCTTCAATACCGCTCCCAATTGCGAACGCGCCAGCGCGGCGGGCAAGTTGCCCATGCGCAGGCTGAAGTTAGGGGTGTGGTACTTCCAGCGATCAAACACCTCGGGGCCGGGACGCGCCACATGCGAGGCGTACAACATATAGCTGCCCGACAGCAGCACGGCCTGCGCGGCCAGATCGGCGTCATGCGTGACCAACAGCCCGCCTTCGCCGCTATTGGCGTGTTTGTAGCTTTGCAGGCTGAAACATCCGGCGATGCCCCAGGTGCCGGTGGCCTTGCCGTTCCAGCCTGCGCCCATGGTGTGGGCGCAGTCCTCGATCAGGCGGATGCCGAATTCGGCGCACACAGCCGTGAGCGCCTCCATATCGCAAATGTGTCCGCGCATGTGCGACAGCAGCAGGGTCTTAGCCCCGCTGGCCTGGGCTTTGCGGCGCAGGTCGTACAGGTCGATCAACAGGTCGTCGGTCACATCCACCAGCACCGGCACCGCGCCTGCGTGGGCAATCGCGCCCGGCACCGGCGCCAGGGTGAAGCAGTTGCTCAGCACCTTGTCGCCCGGTCGCACGCCGCTGCAGCGCAATGCGGCAAACATGGTGGAACCGCAGGAATTCATGGCTACGCAATAGGGCATGCCGATCTCAGCGGCAAAATCGGCCTCCAGCGCTGCGGCTTCGCCCGGCTTGGCCCCGGTTTCGCCATAGCGGTGCAGCTTGGCGCTGTCCATCAAGGCCATGGCAGCCTGCACACCCGCCGGGGGAATGGGTTCCTGCCAGGTCAGGTCGAGTTGCAGGTGCTCGGGGGTGGTGGTGTGGTTCATGGCAATGGGCTGGTAGGTGGCTCAGGCCGGGTGTGAGCATTGGATGTGCTGCATTGAATTTGCTGCCAGAGGGCAACCGTGGCCTGTGCCAGCGCGGTGCTGCTGTCAATGCAGCGCGCGTGCAGGGCCGCAGGTGCGCCTTGGAGCGCCATGGGCGCTTCGGTACAGGCCAGGATGATGCCGTCGGCGCCTGCGTCGAGCATGGCCTGAACGGCCCGTTCCAGCAGCGGACCGGCCTCTTGGGTGTTACCAGCCTTGACCAGGGCGATAGCCGGCAGAATCCACTCGTCCAAAGCCGCTTCGGTGGGCGCGAGCAGCTTCAAACCGTGCGCGTGCAAAGCGGGCTCAAACAGCCGGGTGGCCAGCGTGGCCCGCGTGGCTACCAGGCCGATGCGCGCTCCGATTCCAAAGCGCTGCGCAGCCTGCGCACAGGCCACATCCACGATGGAGGGAAAAGGCAGGGCGCAGCCCTCACACAACTGCGCGTGCCAGTAATGCGCCGTGTTGCAGGCCATCACCAGCCCCTGTGCCCCGGCGGCAATAAGCCGGTCGCGCGCTGCCATCAAGGCGGGCAGGGGTGAGGGGCCGCCGTGCAGCAAAGCCGCAGGCCGCCCCGGAATGCGCGGGTCGCTGTGGATGAGCAGCGGCACGTGGCCGGCGTCATCCCGCGCATCGGTGGCCGCGATGACCTTGGCGAAAAAATCCGCCGTGGCCAGCGGACCCATGCCGCCGAGCACGCCGATCATGCGGCGGCCTTGCCCAAGGGCGTGGCGTGGGTTGCGGCGGCCTGCGGGCGGGTCATGGTGCCATGTGCCCTTCGAAGGCATGCATGTAGCCGTACAAACCGACTGCGCCGCCGGTGTGTAAAAACACGATGTTCTGGCCCTTGCGGTAATGGCCTGTGCGGACCAGATGAATCAGCCCGGCCATGCCTTTGCCCGAGTACACCGGGTCCAGCAAGATGCCCTCCAAGCGCGCCAGCATGGTGACGGCTTCCATCATGCCGGGCGTGGGAATGCCGTAGCCCGCACCGATGTGGTCACAGTTGGCGACCACCTTCTCGCGCGCCACCGAACCGGGTACGCCCAAGAGCTCTGCGGTTTGCTGCGCCAGCATAAAAACCTTGTCCTCCTGCGGCTGGCGTGGTGCCCGTACGCCGATGCCCAGCACCGGAATCTGGGTGCGTGCGCCTTCCATGCCCACGACCAGCCCGGCTTGCGTGCCTGCGCTGCCGGTGGCATGCACCAGTTCGTCGATGTTCAGACCCATATTCATCGCCTGGTCGGCGAGTTCCAGCGCGGCAGTCACGTAGCCCAAAGCGCCCAGCGCATTGGAGCCGCCGCCGGGGATGGTGTAGGTCTTGCGGCCCTTGGCCCGCAGCTGCGCAGCCAGGTCTTCCATGGCCTTGTCCATCGGCGTGTTGCCGGGAACTTCGTTCAGGTGCGCGCCGTACAAATGGTCCAGAAACACATTGCCCGAATGCTGGTAATCAGCATGGCGGTAGCCGGTGCGGTCTTCCAGAATGATGTGGCATTCCATGCCCATCTTGGCGGCGATGGCAGCGGTCTGGCGCGCGTGGTTGGACTGCGTGGCACCTTGGGTGATGAGGGTGTCCGCGCCCTGTTGCATCGCGTCGGCGACCAGGTATTCCAGCTTGCGGGTCTTGTTGCCGCCGGTAGCCAGTCCGGTGCAGTCATCGCGCTTGATCCACAGATTGGGGCCGCCCAGTGCGGCTGTGAGGCGGTGCATGGGCTCCAGTGGCGTGGGGCCGTGGGTGATGCGCAGGCGGGGGAATTTGGCGAGTTTCATGCGGTGCTCTCGTGGTCAATAAAAAGGGTGTAAAGGCTTTAACTGTCTGCCCGGGTCTGGCTCCAAGACTCAGCGGGGTAATCATCCAACTGGCCCAGCGCAAACTGCTCGCCTGGGAAAAAGGTGTGCAGCCGGATGTCGCCGCTGCGGGCATGGCCTTCCATGCCTTCGAGCCGCGAGATGCGGGCAGCCACCGGGCCGACCTGCGCACCGGCTGCGCGGTCCAGCCGCTGCCAGGTCAGGGTTTTGATGAACTTACCCACCGACAGGCCGCCCGAGTAGCGCGCAGCCCCCCGTGTGGGCAGGATGTGGTTGGGGCCGCTGCATTTGTCGCCATAGGCCACGGTGGTGTTCTCGCCCAAAAACAGCGAGCCGTAATTGCTGAGGTTTTTGAGCCACCAGTCCAGGTCATGCGCCATCACCTGCACGTGTTCGCTGGCGTAGCGGTCGCTCAGGGCGACGGCTTCCTCGGGGGTGTCCACCACGGCGACTTCGGCGTAATCGCGCCAGGCTGCCGTGGCCGCGCTGCGGGCCGGCTCGGGCAGGGCGGCAATGACTGCGGGTGCGCGCGCTATCACGGCTTCGGCCAGTTCGCGCGAGGTGCTGATCAGCCACACCGGCGAGTCCGGACCGTGTTCGGCCTGCCCGATCAGGTCGGCGGTGACGATGTCGGCATTGGCGCTGGCGTCGGCAATCACCAGGGACTCAGTAGGCCCGGCGACCACGTCAATACCCACCTGCCCGAAGAGCAGGCGCTTGGCTTCGGCCACGTAGCGGTTGCCGGGCCCCACGATGATGTCCGCCGCCTTACCGGAAAACAAACCCTGTGCCAGCGCGGCAATCGCCTGCACGCCGCCCAGAGCCAGCACCACGTCGGCACCACTGCGTTGCAAGGCGTACAAAATGGCCGGGTGGATGCCGTGCGCGCCGTGGGCCGGTGTGGCCGCCACGATGTTCTGGACACCCGCCACCTTGGCGGTGCCCACGCTCATGATGGCGCTGGCCGCGTGGGCGTAGCGCCCGCCGGGGACGTAACAGCCAGCCGTCTGGCATGGGATGAGCCGCTGCCCGGCGCGCAGTCCTGGCATAAATTCCACATCGAA
>Ga0214919_10011014_pt1 | contig 11333 bp, 1 predicted proteins | sample LL1503_MetaG_FD_177994 | JGI IMG/M metagenome (GOLD analysis project Ga0214919, IMG submission 177994) | Freshwater microbial communities from Lake Lanier, Atlanta, Georgia, United States - LL-1503 | ecosystem: Environmental > Aquatic > Freshwater > Lake | place: USA: Georgia | collected 2015-03-15
AGAGGGCAGCGGTGGGGGGGCTCCCGGCCCGCCTGCTGGCGCGGCGGCCCGCCGCGGCAGCCTCGCGCGCGCGGTGCCCCCCTCCCCGCCAGCGCCAGCAGGCGGGCCGGGAGCCCCCCCACCGCTGCCCTCTCGCGCGCGCGGGCTGCCTGGCGCGCCGCCGCTGCCCGCTGGCGCGGGCGAGATGCTGTCTGGCGGCAAGCGAATGCTGCCGCCATCAGCCGCGGGCAACGGGCGCACTGGCCGGAGGGGCACCTTGCCCGCGACGCTGATGCCGCTGAGCGCGGGCGCGGGCGGGGCGGGGGGCAGCGCGCAGCCGACTGTGGCCCTGCCTGGGGGAGGGCTTGGGCCACTTCCACCAAGATGGCAGACGCTGCTGGTTTTGGGGGGGGCCATTACCTTTTCCAGGCAGAGGGGGCCCAAGGCTCCGTTGCTTTTGCCTTGGGCGGACCTGGTAAGTAGCCCCTTGCTCATCAAGGAGGCTGAGGAGTGGAAGGGTGCCAGCGGGGAGGAGATGGAAGGAGGGCTGTATGGCCTCCTGGGCGTGCTGACTGCGCGGGGGTTCTTGAAAATTAAAGAGTGATAGGGAATGCATTCCCGCCGATAATTCCTCGTAAGGATCAATGCAATTCATTCCAAAGCGCCGATTCAGCGGAGATGGTTCCAACTTCATCACTGCTTGTCCTCCTCCATGGCCTCCATGAGCGCAAGTGAGGCGCTGGCTGTGGCTGGCGCGCCCGCAGCGCGTTCCTCTTCTTCTTTCTCTTCCGCCACCCCCCTGCTTTCGCTGACGCCACAGCAGGCGCTCGCGCTGGCTGGCGCGCCGAGCGCCTCCAGCTCGGCGGCGGCCGCAGCAATGGCGGCTGCTGATCCGCCACAGCGCGTGCAGCGCACCTCACTGCTGAGCTGCACCCTCGCCCCTTTGTCTTGGGGCGAGCCGTCCCAGCGACTCCGCGCATGTCGGCGCGCGCCGCTGGCGGCGCTGCCGCAGCGCGGCACGCCGCATCTCGCGGCACTCGACATGTGCCGCGAGGTGGGAAGGGCGGCGGTGTCTATAGCCCGTAACAATGGCGTTGGCTGCCCCGACGCGGGAATTTTTTCTCTTCTTTATTCATGGGGTGACCATGTTACATATAATATGTCTCCCGCATCTCTGCTCAACATGTACTGCCCGGAGGGCGTGCGCGTCATGCATGGCGCTACGGGCATCTCTGCTGTAGCATCGGCTCACCTGCCGGCAGGCGCCGTCCTTGGCTACTACATTGCAACTGTCTTTCCTTCTGATGAGTCCTCACCTTTTTTTGTTTGCTCGCCGTATAAGGCGGCAGCCTCTTCGCGGGGTATCATTTTTGTGGGCCTCCCGCAGGGTTGGGCCTCCTACATTGATGGGGCGCGCGGCGGCGACGTCGCCAACGTGCAGCTTTCTTTTGGAAGGGACGGTTTCCCCACGGTGAGGGTGGTGCGCCCGATTGCACCTTGCGAGGCGTTGCGCCTCGCCTACGGCGTAGCGTACTGGGCGGCGCGGGGCGACAGCATGGAGCTGTGCCGCGCCACGCTGCATTCGCTGCGAGGTGGCAGGGTACAAGAGGAGCTCGCTAGCCTTCAGCCGCAAAGCCTCCGTGCACGCGCTTTGCGGGGCGCACTGTTGGTGTGGACACCTTGAAGGTTTTTGTTCTCGTCCACCCCCTTACCACTAGCCATGTGAAGCACTCACACTTACCGATCTACAACTCCACGGGAATCTTTGAACTGGTTTACTCGCGCATCATAGTTGTCGCGCACGGCCTTCAAACCTCTGTTTCATGTCAATGCATTCGTGTATTGCCTACACACATGCATTCAAATCATTACCCTCCCCTGCTTATCGGTATTCAAAAGTATTGCGTGTGTGTGTTGTGTGGCTCGTGTGTTGTGTGGCTCTGCGAGAAGCGGGAGGGGTGGGGGAAGTGTTGATGGAGAGGCAAAACCTACGTCTAATTTCGTGTAAATATGCCCGAGGCAGCCCGCAATAAACTTACCAAATGGACTGCCATCATTTTTATGAGCCTAATAAGATCTTGCTGATGTACTGGCGATAGTGGGTCATATCTTGTAGCTGGTGAAGGCCAAATAGGAACTGCTCCGTGTTGGACAACGTGTGCACACCGCAATCATTCCCTCCTCTTCTCTGCTGTTGCGCCTGACTCCCCCCAAATATGACTTTCCAGTTATCAGGAAAGGGACCTCGCAGAAGTGGCGGTAGTGTCGTACTCGCAGCGTCTGCATCCCAGCAGTCCTTGAGAAAGCGCAGGATATTTTTGGCATGCTGAGCCTCTGTTTGATAGCTGCGGATGCTATCCACTATAATGATTTGACGAGTATCAATGTACACTGCTGCGAGCAGCCAGTGTATAAGTGATTCATGAATTGGAATCACAAGAATGCGCCTGTCAAAAAAAGATGGCAGAGGGCGACGGCCCTTTTTATAGCCACACCATCTACATATCCGTGCAAAGTCGTATGTGCCCTTGTTTTGAGGTGAGATGCCAGCAACTGTACCTGTCAGTTTTGCATACATGAATGTATTGGTTACCCATGACCTTGCCAAATTCAATTGTGGCGACGCTGCATTTGCAGCCATAACCATGGCATCATCACGCTCTTGTAAAAAGTGCATGAATGCGTTGATAATCTCATCGTTTAGAAGACGACCAGGCAGTAAGGTTCGCAAATCACCCCTTGTTAGTTCAACCGCCAGTTTCAGGCGTTTTTTCGTGCCAGGAACTTCCTCCATGTTATTGCAAATTCCAGGCGTCACACGCACAATGTTCTCAAAAGCTGCTGCCTGCGCGGGCGTTATAGGAAGAGACCTTGCCTTAGCTGCAGCACTCACGGAGGCTTCCCATGGTAATGACGCCTTCCAAACAAAATGCCACAATTCAGTGTTGTTATGAGGCTGCAACTCACTATCACCATCACTGTCCGATAGTTCGACGATAGATCCTGATGCGCATCCTGGTGCGAGGCTGGGAGTATTACGCCATGAACGAACATTGAAGCGGCTGTCGTTAACTGACCAAAGACGTCTGGCTGCATTTTCAATTGGGAATTTGTGTGCCAACATACGGGTATTCATAGCTGCATATAGCGTCTTGGCAGAGTCAGGGACAACAACTGCTGGACATATAGCTGATAAGCGATCAGAGCGCACATACAGCGCTCGCACGGCATTACGCTGTGCCCCTTGTGAGGCATCTTGAACATGTGCCCAAGTGCGTTGTGTAGGGCGTTGAGCATCGTTTAGCTCAAGCCACGTATCATCCATAGAGACGCGAATAAAAATGACATAGTGGCCGCTTATAGATGACCGCCCTTCATGAACTACAATGCTATGAAGGCAATAGGTGGTCGATGGAGCAGATACCGTAGGAAGGCTCATGAACTCGGCCGCGTCAACTTGGAGAGGAATCCCAATGGCACGGTTGTACTTCGCTGTAGTATTGTTGTTGGCATTGTGTACTATCCGCTTTAATGCCACTTGAAGAATGGAGGGTAGGGTTTGAAATGAGGTTGTTTTATGACATGTCACGCGAGTGCAAATGCAACCACCTTGCGAACGCTGACAAATGCAATAGTTCTCCACAGTTGTTGGAGAAAACAAAACCCGAAGCTCGTGAAGCAAAGTAGTTGCCTGTCTGCCGCCGAGAACATCCACGTATACAGGTTCTATACCCGAGCGTGTAATCTGTGAATAATGCTGGTCTCGCTGATTAGGAGGATACACGATGTCTGATAAAGTATATGAAAAGAGGTCATTCAATTCATTCCTGGTGGCTGTAGGTAAAGCTTCTAAAACCTTGTCAAGGATATTGTCAAAGCCCTCATTGGCATCGTGCTGCATGGACTCTAATGCGGCTGTCAGACCAAAACCAGTGTTAACCCGCCGCGTGCAGACAGCAACACTAGCTGCATGGCTCATGTCTATAAACAGTGTTTGCAATCCAGCAATTATAATGTCCGACGCGCTAGAAAGAGCGCCGTATCCAGTGGCCTCCAGTCGCTGATGAAGCACCGCATCTCCTGGAAAATTCAGAGCGGGAATGAGTGGAAGAGACGTCGGTGCACGGAAGAGTACCGGGTATGAGAAAAGTATTTGCCGCAAAGCTGGGATGTGATACAGCATTTGCAAGTTAACATTAATGAAGCATGTATTGCCAGGATTCACTAGACCTCGGGCTTCATGACGTATGGCAGGGGTGGCGCCTATGGAGGCGCCAAAGATGCCACATTCTACACCAGCACCCGAGTTAACGCCATTGCCGGAGACAGTGCCTGCGCCTGCGACTGCGCGTTGGCCTCGGCCGCGTTGGCCTCGGCCAGTGCTTCGGCGAGCAGCGAATGCAATGCCAGCATTAATTGCAGCTGTGGGTTCACCGACTTGTGGAAGCAAAGGGGGCTTATTGGGAGCAATAACTGGGTCGTGTAGGTGTCTAGCAGGTGATGGTTGTTTGAAGCCACGTACCTTGTAAACACTGTTTTTGTGAGGAACGCCCCTCTGCAAAGCAATCCCTCGTATACTTTGAGGTAAAACAAGTGCACTGGGTGTGACTGCTACAAGCGGTGGCGGTTTAATCGGTGCGGGTCGTGCAGGTGTCATAAGTGGCGTTACCACTGTCAAAGCTGCGGTCAATAGTGTACTCAAATTGATTGCAGCACGGCTAAGTAAACTTATGCCCGCCGGCGAGGAGGTCTGGCGTGAACTCAAATGAGCGGGTGATGCATTTGATAATGATGAAGCCGGCAGACTCTCAGCTGCACTCTCAGCTGCAGCCTCACTCAAGGAAGGCACAGCCGGGGCAGGCGACAGATTCATATCATCGCAAGAGTCTTGTTCTTCATCGTTGCCTTGAAGATCTAATGCAGCATCTAATGCAGCGCTCTTAGTGCTCTTGTGGATTTGACCACGAACAAGTGCGCCCGCACTCAATGACCATTGGCCAAATGGATTACTGCGGTCAATGATGAGATCCTCTATTGGGAGTGTTAAGATAGATGGTCCCATGTTAAATTCAACAGTGGTACGGGTGACAGCGCGCCCAGCACGCTTGCTTTTTTCGATACAAAGCAGCTTCTTCCAGAGTGCACAAAGGCTCTCTTCATCAGGTGTGGAGCGTGACTTGTGCGTACATGAATTACATTCCCATTGGAAAGGACGTCCTCTGCGCGGCGCATCTTGCAGCCCAACACATGGTTCATGAAAATGACCTTTGCATCGGTCACACTGCATTAGTGGGTCATCAATGAGGAGACCAGGTCCGCATATAGATTGCGGCATTTTACAGGGACATGCCAGTTTAGGTGTGTTTGCCAGTTCACGAGCGGCGTTTGCTTCAAGAGTCACACTTTCGTTTGTGGACGAAGTATAAGCCTGCATGATGGTTAGGAGGACAGCGGTAGAAGCAGGAAATTCACAGGCATCTAAAAGCCTCTCAAAATTGTCTTCAATCCTTTCCTTGCGTTTGCGAGCTGGTGCACCAGGTTGGCTTTCCGAGGGGGAAAACACAGGCATAGCACGGTGGCGCGATTGCTCCTTCTGAACGCTGGAATGGACGCGAGCGGCACGCGCACCTGCTTGTCGCGGTCTCTTAGCGAGAGATGCACCTATAGGGCATGATTTTAAATCCATGTCTGACATAAGCTGCAGCAGCTGCGTGAGAACACCATGGAGGTCGCTACCCTCATCACTGCGGTCTGCGCGAATTCGTGCTGCAAGAGCTTTTACACGCGTGTCAACCATGCTTGGGACAAAAAGTGCCGCTGTTAACAGCTGCTGACGCTTGCGCTCGTGGTCACGATTGATCTTGCCAGAAGTTGGTGACCATAAAGGAGACGTCAGTGAAGGTAAAGGAATGCAAGCCTGTGATGGGCTTGCAAATAGTCTAAGGGCTGCGGGACCAACTATGAGAGCAAAGTCAACATTCCCGCTAATAGAGGTATATGGGCAGTCTAGCACTCGTGCCCGTGCTAAGCATGCATGCAAATGAATGCATGATGCATAGCCCGTCTCCCGAGCTGCAATGCCTTGGGAGCAAGTACAAGTGCGTAAAAGAGAGTTAACAAACAGCCATTCCCCCTCAAGAACGCATGCTTCGGCAGATCCCAAATACATCATGTACTCATCAATAACATTGACCCAGTTTTCTAATACCCAAAGGGCGGGGTCCGAATGAGAAGTGCAAAAAGTACAGCCGAGGGGCAGCCCAGGTGCTTCATATCGATGATCACCCGAGTGAGGATCTCTCTGGGCAGAGGCTTGAACAGCCTGCCGAAATACATCATCAAGTACTGGCTTTTCACCAGAGCAAGATGGAATAATGTATCCGCGTGCAGAGGGGCGATCGATTCTCATCGCTGCTTGCGCAACATTGTAGGATATTGGCAGAGGGCGACTTGTCCTGGGCCCATCCCAAACAAAGAAGCATCCAACAAGGGGGGCACTACGAACAAAGTCATTTCCGACTGTAGCTTTAAATCCCTGGAGTTGCTCGCGTAGGTCAAGAGTTGCTTCCGGAGCACGACGCCTGCGACGACCCAAACTGACATCATGTGCATTAGCAAGGATCTGCTGTAATATACTTAGAGGAGGTGGTACATGCGCAGTCGTAACCAGGCTGGCAGGCACACCATGGAAATGCGCCATAACCTTAGGAAGCGTTTCTCTGGTATAAGAGCTGGCCTTGTATAGCTGATGCATACTCTCGGACCTGCTCGTAGCGGTCATAAAACCTCTTGCAAAATGTCGATTCGCCATGGGCCATAGGTCAATCCAACGGTCATTGAACCAATACACTCGCAAGTATTGACAAAATGCCGGCTCTTGCGTGTCCCATAATGCAAAGAAGTCGGCAGTGCGCTTGTGGAAAGCAGACATGCTCTGTTCTTGAAATAAAGAATGCAGCTGGCTCAAAATGCTATTAATGTGTTCTTTATTCTTTTTTCGGGCTGTCCGCCATATGTTCTGCGTCCAGTTATTAGAAATGTGCCATGAGCACAAACGTGAATGCAAGAAAAAGAAGCTAAGCGTATGACGAACATCATCGAGGAGAAGTGATTCAAATACGCGCAAAGGTGCTGCAGCACGCTCCCAATCCGCATATGTTTTTGCATTCTGAAGGAGAGGTACAGCAATAAGCAGTCGGCTGCTGAGGATTGTCTGGAGGGCTATTACAGTATCGCCCCCCCACGAGGCGTATGCATATTCATTAAAGACACTGCCTCTCACATTAGAGACATCAGCTACTGGAAGCGTAGGTGGTAAACATGAAGAAGTCAAAGATCTGAGAACTTGCTCAGCACGTGCTGTGTGCATGGTCGAAGGTGAGGAAGGTTGCGCGAGTTGCGCCATAAAAACTTGAAAACGAGCGCCTGGTAGAAGACGTTCAGTCAAGAGAGATTGCAATGCCAGAAGCATGCCATTCCATTGAAAGTCTGCGTGGTCCATCAAAATGCTCCGCGGAACGCCAACAGAGCGAAAAAAATCAAGCCAAGCAAAAGCCAGGGCATGTGTTGGATCTGTTTGTAATGAAGATGATGCATAATAAGCGAAAAAGAGTGGAATAGTCAATGCTGAGTGAGGATCAGTGCCCACCCATGTGAAAACAACATCACCTGACGATACAGTGCAGTGTGTGCCATCCATAGAAATGCATAGAGACGTGTCCGGACGCGTTCGAAGAAAATCACGTGCGGCAGGAGGGAAGACTGAAACTATATACCCAATCACAAGCGAGGCATCTTGAGGGCTGAGTCGGACAGATGACTTGCCCCACTTAGCACGTTCAATAGCACTCATCGTTGATAATACAACAGCGCCTGACATGGCAGTATTGCACCCATTAATGCCGAGGGCCGCCGCTATACTGTCCGCGTCTTGCTCACTAAAATAATAATTGTACTCGGTCACACGAATACGGAGAAGTTGAGCATCGGCCCGAACAGCTGCAGCAGAGACAACGCAGGGATTCGACCCGGCAGCTCCTGTAGATGGACGCATTGCATCCAAACGTTCTGTAACAAGTGATAAAAAGCGCAGCTGCCTGGCCCATGCGGACTCCGTCATGCAGCGAGCCTCGTCGTTGTGAGGCAGAGGCACCAAACTAAACAAATCCAAAGGAAGGGACTCATCAGTTTCCTCAGGCGAGAGAAGCACGGCCAATGCGGTACTATCATACGCACTCGCTATATTTGCAGCGGATAAATCTTTTTTGCGGCCATGGCGCGCGTCAGCATCACGCATACCACGAGGTGGTGATGCAATCGTGTATGAACTTGGGAGGCTCATAACAACTGGATCAACGGCATCGCCGCTGCAGAAGCTCTGCATTCTATTTAAATGCGAATCGTGGAGCTCTCTTGAAAAGTGCCTCATCGCGTGTACAAGGGCTTGTCCTCTAGAGCCTGCCTGCCAGAGTTGCTCTGCATGGCGGCGTAGAAATGGATGTAGTCCGAAGTGACGCTCATCGTCATCTGGGTTGTGGTTATGCTCTCCATTTGTCCAAAACAAGACATGTGTAACTATAGGCGACGCTGGCCATAGAACAGTTAAAGTCACCGCACATCCAGTTGGAAGAGGTGGTGACATGGACTCTGAAGGGAAGTCACCAGGTGAAAGTGGCGGTGCAGCACGAGCATGCCCATGCCGGAAGCACCTGAAATGAATATAATATGATGCATCATTTTCTTTAACTTGCGCATCTGTGCAAACATACTCACAGAATGACCGATGTGCGATTCCTTCAAGAAACCTCACCCATGTTTCTTTTGGAAGCACTGCTTTAGCATCATTGAATGCAATACGACGAGGGATGACATCAGATGTATTGAAAATGCGATCCACGCACGTGTTGTAAGGTAGTCGCACCCACGTAGCAGGGTATATAGCATGGATGGTTTCGGAGGACAAGGCTTCACATGCCAGATCATAGGCGATTGGCAAATATAAAAGGAGTAAAGGAACGCTATGAAGCGCACGCAAAAGTGTCCCAACGTCATTAGAGCTAACAGAACCAAGCCTATTGATCACGCCATCAAAGTACGTGTGCACAATTGGGGAGATGGTGTCGAATGCTACAGCTACATTTTTCTGAATGCATCTGTATGTCAGAGCTGCCGAAATGACAAACAAGGGCACCGCCCTCCGAGGCAGGACAATCAGCTGCGAATCTTTACGGACAATAACACGGTGAGTGGGATGCAGGCAAAGCGTTTGCCATCGATCGACATGCCGATCAATATCTGCTAATGCCTTAGGCAGTGGAGGGGGCGCAAGTGGCTTTGAAACAATCATGCGGGAAGTGCGCACAGCGCGGTGACTGAGAGATGCATGTACAGTCGGAGGTGCATCTGCGATTTTTCTGCATTGCAGAATCCATTCTACAGCGGATTCATATGCAGCTGCGTGGTAAAATGGAAGACCGCAATCAGGCAGTTTCTCTAATAGTGCATTAGCGGCACTGCGGTCAACACCGATACTCCATTGTGAATCGGACTCACGGAGGTGCCGAGTAACGAGCTCATGGTCCCACGCGGTGTCACATAAAGCATGAGCTATTCCGAGAGCCGCTGCTGCATTAACTCGAACAAAAAGGGGCGGGTAGCAAGGCTGCCCAGAATAGGGTGCAAGAACACGTTCTCCACATGGCAATGTAATTAAGATGTTGATACGCAGAAGGTTTGCAAAGGTTACGTACGAACCCTCAGGTAAGTAATGCATGGAGCTCACCCATGCCGGTGCAAGCGCAATTGCCCTTCCATCGTGGGGAGCAAGTGAGGATAAAACGCAACAAATTCCTACATACGGCGGGAGTAGTTTCGTTGCTTGTAAATCCTTTTGTGCTATGAGCTCGCGGTTGACACAGAAGCCACATGCGCATTCAGAACAATGATGTGCAGAGAAGGAATACTCGGCACTTGATTGCTTGGCAAAAGACTCATTAGCTTCGACAAAACTAGACGATGCAGCCTGTGATGTCTCCCACACGGCATTAATGCACGTTTCAAGTGTTGCGTCAAATGTGTATGGAAGACGGCTGCCTGTTGCAGCAAATGTTATTCCTTGAAAAGCAGTTAGAAATTGGCGCCCCCCATCGTCACAATTCAGCAGCGGCATTGCCGGAAGCATGGCCTGACGAATATCTGAACGACAGTAAAAAGCTGCAATGCCTACCAAAGCTGAAAAGGCATGTGCATTACGTAAAGGCGGTAAAGGCAAAGGCTCTGTTGTTGTTGATGTCAAGCTTAAGGCCCAATGAAGTTGCGAAGCAGCTACTTGAAAGGCTTGAGAAGATACGCCCACATGCAAGCACAAAGCAAGCAAATTCTCCAAGCAAGCATGAGTGACTGCCATGGAAACTGCTACTAAGACAGCCACAAGTGGGGCATTTGTGATGCATACATAAGAGCATGATGTCATTAAAAACTTCCACACAAGTGAGAAGTTGATTAATTGACAATAGAATAGCAGAGCCCTCGTTATTGATGGAAGCACCGCCCTAGCACGGGCGTGTGGCATGTGCTTTGCCGGTGGCTGAACAGCGCGTCCGAGGCGCTCACAAAGGGCAGGAAGGATTCCATTTCTCAACCGACGAATCGAAAACAAGCACCATGCGACAACACGCCGCATGGATTCGATTGACAAGAGAAGCAAACGCTTTAAAGCTTTCACATTGTAAAGGCCTACTAGAAGAATCGAGACCCCAACCCAATAAGTCGAGACGACTTGGAGGACACCCTTGGTGTACCACAGGGGTTGGCGGCTTAACTTAATCCAGCGCCACCACAGCATCATCATGAAGTGCGCTGGGAGCGACGCGGGGCGGTCTGGGGGCTGCAGGTAACAGCCGTCGCCCGAGAGCGTGTGGCACGTGAGGTCGGCGACGGGCGTGAGATGTGCTGCGTCGGTGTACGATGCAGGGTGGTCGGGATGGAGGGTCAGTCCCTCGTCGCCAACGGTGGAGAGCACCAGTGAGACATTTGTGAAGCCAATGCCATCATAGCCGCTGGGGTCAGTGCAGAGCCCAATCACGTGCGACTGCCACATGGATCTGGTGGGCTTATCCGAGCAGAGAGCCGTGCTGGTCCACAAGTTGTTAGACTCCGCCCCCACGAGCGCCCAGAGGAAGAGTAGGAAGAGTCGCTGTAGGGGCCCGGTGCGCAAGGCTGAGTGCATGGACGCTAGACCCTCGCACGTGCGTGTGAGTGCGTCCACCATGCCAGGGCGGATGAGGGGTAGTCCTAGCATGCCAATTATAGCCGAGCCGACAGCCGGGAGGCACAGAGGGTGCGCCTGTGGGGTG